>PVBE011479889.1_pt1 | contig 27142 bp, 27 predicted proteins | sample 1631181 | NCBI WGS metagenome assembly PVBE01 (sample SAMN08397723, study PRJNA350692) | Marine metagenome, whole genome shotgun sequencing project. | isolation source: water | place: Pacific Ocean | collected 2012-04
TATACAGAATGCTGGTCTCCCTCGCTGACGTCGCAAGCCCAAGAGTGGATTACGCTTATTTGTGAAAAGATTATCGAGCTGCGTTGGCATCATCCGTGCGGAAAACGACGGTGACGAAAACAGCCCTCCCCGCTCTTGAGCCTGCCGTTATCCTCCCCAGAGACACAGGTAGTGCCGGATTTCACAAGCGTTGGCGTTGCGTGATGCCCGTATCTCTGCTATATTGGAGCGCAATCGGAGGGATCGCATAGTGGTCTAGTGCGGCCGCCTGCTAAGCGGTTAGGGGGCGAAATCCCCCTCATGGGTTCGAATCCCATTCCCTCCGCTGCTTGTTAGCGAAGACCTCCCCACAGAATCGAAAACATGCAAAGTTACCACATCTGGACAATCGGCTGCCAGATGAACAAAGCCGACTCCGAGCGACTCGAGAGCGCCCTGGGCCAGATGGGGCTGTCCTCCACCGGTTCCCCTGAAGACGCCGACGTCATCGTCCTGAATAGCTGCGTGGTCAGGCAAAGCGCCGAGGATAAGGTGGTTGGCATGTTGACCAGCCTCAGTCCAATCAAGAGCCGTGACCCGGACAGGGTGATCGCGCTGATGGGGTGCATGGTCGGACCGAAGACCGCTTCACTGGCGAAACGCTTTCCTCACGCCGACGTCTTCATGCGTCCCCAGGAGTACGAGCCGCTCATTGAGCTGTTGGGCGAACGCATGGGCATCGACCCCGACGGGTGCATGGGCCCCCTGACCGCCAAAGCCGGCGTAACCACCCATGTCCCCATCATCCATGGGTGTGATAAGTTCTGCACGTTTTGCATAATCCCGTACCGGCGCGGCCGGGAGGTCTGCCGCCCAATAGAAGACATCGTGCGGGAAGTCCGGATGCTGGTGGAGCGCGGGGTCAAAGAGGTTACGCTACTGGGGCAGAATGTCGACTCCTACGGACACGACCTTCCGGGCCCTCCGGACCTGGGCGACCTTCTGGAAGCGGTAAACAGAGTGGATGGACTGGAGAGGATCCGGTTTCTCACATCCCATCCCAACGACATGAGCGACCATATCATCGACGCGGTCGCCAGCCTGGATAAGGTCTGCGAGCACATCAATCTGCCTTTCCAGGCCGGAGACGACGAGATACTGGCCAGGATGCGGCGGGGATACACCAATGAAGATTACCGGGTCCTGGTCGAAAAGATCCGAGACCGAATACCCAACGTCACACTGAGCACGGACCTGATCGTGGGCTTCTGCGGCGAGACGGATTCGCAATTCCAGCGGACCGTCGACATGGTCGGGGAAATCGGGTTCAGCAAGGTCCACGCCGCTGCTTACTCCAACCGGCCCGAGACCATCGCCGACCGCACCATGAAGGACGACGTACCACAGACCGAAAAGAAGTCCAGGCTCAGGGTAATCGAAGAGCTTCAGGAGCGGATCGTAACCGAGAGCAACGCCAGACTTCAGGGTCAAACTGTCGAGGTGCTTTTCGAGGGCCGGAAGCGGGGCAAATGGTACGGCCGCAACAGGAACGATAAGCTGGTATTCGTAGAGGACGTGGAAGATCATACGGGTGAGGTGGTAAAGGTAAGAGTCGAGCGGACCGGACCCTGGTCTCTGCAGGGGGCATTCGCTTACGAGGCGGTGTCCGCTCGGAACGGTCACATCAGGATATCAAACAAGCTAAATCCTTCGAGGAGTCCGGCCCGATGGTAGTCACGCTTAGGGAACCGATGGTCCCCATCACCGAGATTGAGCGGTCGGCTTTCTGCCAGACCGACAAAGACCTGAAGTCCAAGACCCTGGAAGAGGAGTTCAACAAAGGAGTCCGGTGGCAGAAGCTGCCCATAAGCTACATGCGGACCAGCCCCGAGGAGTTGGACACCCGCATTACCGAAGCAAAGGCGGCCCTGGGCCAGCGGCTGTTGATTCTGGGACACCATTACCAGCGAGACGAGGTCATCAAGCACGCCGACCTTCGCGGAGACTCCTTCAAGCTGTCCCAGTACGCCGCCACGCAGACTAAGGCGGAGAGCATCGTCTTCTGCGGCGTTCATTTCATGGCGGAGACGGCCGACATCCTGAGCTCACAGAACCAGAGCGTCTCGCTGCCCAATCTGACCGCCGGGTGCTCGATGGCAGACATGGCCCGGCTCGACGACGTCCTGGACTGCTGGGACGACCTTCAAGAGGTCCTGGGGCCCGAGGGCGTGACACCCATCACCTACATGAACTCGCCGGCCAGCATCAAGGCGCAGTGCGGACGCAATGAGGGGATTGTGTGCACATCGTCCAATGCCCCCGCGACGTTCGAGTGGGCGCTGGGCCGGCGGGAGCGTATCATTTTCCTCCCAGACCAGCACCTGGGTCGAAACACAGGCCTCAGGATGGGTATCGGGTTGGATGAGATGCTGGTCTGGAACCCGTTCAAACCTTTGGGCGGCCATACGGAGGACGAGCTACGTAGAGCCAGGCTGATACTGTGGCAGGGTCACTGTTCGGTTCACACCCGGTTTACCGTTCCCCAGATCGAGCGTGCACGGCTACAGTATCCCGACATCAGGGTCGTGGTCCATCCGGAAACCACCATGGAGGTGGTGCAGGCGGCGGACTACAACGGGTCCACAGAGTACATTATCAAGGTAATCGACGACGCGCCGGCGGGGAGTGTCTGGGCGGTCGGCACCGAGGTAAACCTGGTAAACCGGATAGCGGCGGAGAATCCCGACAAGACGGTGTTCTGCCTGGATTCGGTGGTCTGCCCCTGTTCCACCATGTACCGCATTCATCCGGCGTACGTGGCCTGGGTGCTGGAAGGTCTGGTCGAAGGGGTGGTGGTGAACCAGATTACAGTGGACGAAGAGACGTCCGGTTACGCCCGGATCGCCCTGGACCGGATGCTTTCGACCGTCTGATTCGGCCCTTACGTCGAAGCCGGCCGCCAATCGGCGGTAGCCATCCAAATCCCAATCCACGCGATCAAGCCCCTTGCCCCCATTCGTCGACCATGTGACTGTGAGAGATGCCCATGGCTGAGATCACATCGGAAATCGGCTCCCTGATAGACCGCGCTCTGGCGGAGGACCTTGGAACTGGCGACCCCACGACCGACTCCCTTATAAGCCCGACGGCTACGGGCGAGGCCCACATCGCAGCCAAAGCCCAGGGGGTCCTGGCCGGTATCGACGTAGCCTTAGCGGTCATGAAGAGGGTCGATAAATCGCTGGATACCAGCGTGCTCTTACGGGACGGAACGACATTGAAGCCCGGCGACGTGGTTGCATCTGTTTCGGGGCCGGTGGCGTCTATTCTCAAAGCGGAGAGGACGGCGCTGAATTTCCTGATGCGACTCAGCGGGATAGCCACGGAGACCAACCGGTACGTCCAGGCCGTGGACGGTCAGGACGCTCGTATCGCGGACACGCGGAAGACGACGCCGGGGCTGCGCTCGCTGGAGAAGTACGCCGTCAAGGTCGGCGGAGGCCAGAACCACCGCCAGAACCTGGGAGACGGGGTGCTTATCAAGGACAACCACGTCCAGGCGCTGCGCGATCGCGGACTCACCCTGCGAGGGATTATAGAGCAGGCCCGCCGTAACGTACCCCACACCCTCAAAGTCGAGGTCGAGGTTGAAGACCTGGACGAGGTAAAAGAGGCCCTGGACGGGGGAGCCGAGATCCTGCTGCTGGACAACATGCGCCCGGAGGAAATGGCCGAGGCCGTGGCCCTATCCCGAGGAAGGGCGATCACCGAGGCATCCGGTGGGATCAACCTGGAGACGGTACGATCCGTGGCGGCCACCGGAGTCGACCTGATCTCCGTGGGAGCCCTGACGCACTCGGCCCGGGCCCTGGACATGAGTCTGGACCTGGTCAGTGCAATCGTAGCTAACAACATAGAATGAGTACATGCCTAGATGTCATTCTTAGCCCTTCGGCTTCGCTCAGGATAGACTCCGCGAAGAATCTGGGGAGGTTGGGTGCAGCGAACGACACCAACATGGTCTCCACCCCAGATCCTTCGTCGAGTCTCCTCAGGATGACAACAAGCGCCAAGCCAGCTACTCTCTCTTGGATTATCGCACAGACCGAGGGGTAGAACGGGCCTCTACGTGATCCCAAGCAACCCCCTGGAACAATACCTGCTATGAAGATACCCAACGTGCCCAGGACATTCGTCGGTATAGCGGTATTATCGGCGTTGCTTGTCGCCCTCGGACTGCTGGGGAGCCGTGGCGGGGCGACCTCCAGAGGAGACACCTCGCCACCCTCGATGTCCGTTAACCAGATAGCCTACGTGGGCCTGGACGGCCTGCTGCACCTGGCGGATTTCGCCACTGGAGAAACCCTGCAAATCTCGCCCGACGTTGGTCTTTTCACCTGGTCGCCGGATGCGCAACGGCTTGTGTTTTCGGGAGTGACCAGAGACGGCGCGAGCGGTATCAGGATCAGTCTCTTCTCATGCAACATGACCCTCGACGAGCGACGGGAGTTCTACGTCGGCGATCCAGGAGTGCTGGGTCTCCTCGCGGACGGTGTCGCGCACTACCCTCAGTGGTCCCCCGACGGCAAGAAACTGGCATTCGTCACCTTTACGTCCAGAGGTACGACCCTGCTTATCGATGACCTGGACGACAATGCCGACCCCGAGTTCGTGATGGACGACGGCCCGGTGTGGAGCACCTGATCCCCTGATTCACAGTACCTGCTGGTACATCGAGGCTTGGACCTTTTCCTTGTCAATACTCTCGAAGGGCCGGAAATCAGCAGGTTGGAAACAAGTTTCGCCCGATACAGGGTCCCCGCGTGGAAGCCTAGAGGAGGTGCGGTGACCGTGGTGGTGGAAGACGAAAGCGGCGCGCTCAAGCTATCGACGGCCGAGGTCCAATCCGACGGCCTCGGCGAGTTCCAGGCGATAGCGGATGTGACCGACAACCCAGCGTATCTTTGGTCACCCGACGGCAAATATCTGGCTGTCGGCAGCTCCGGGGACGTGATTGTATACCAGTCGTCGATCCTTTACAGGTTCCAGAAACTGACACTGCTCCCCGAGAACGAAAGCAGGGAGAGCATTGAAATTGCGGACGACGTTTTGGCCTATTTCTGGTCGCCCGATGGGACCAAGCTGGCGTATGTGACTCTCTCCGATCAGCGAGGAGCCATGCGCTGGATGCTGCTGGACACCAAGGACGGCAGCCGGTGGCCGCTGGTGGACTTCGTCCCGTCGAGGGACCAGCTCACGATGTTCGAGTTCTTCGACCAGTACACCTACTCTCACTCGCTCTGGTCACCGGACAGCAAGTTCCTGGTATTTGCGGGGAGAATTGAGGAGGGTGGGGTCTCGGCGTCCCTGGTCTCACATCCCGGACACGAGGGCTCTCATATCATCGTGGTCGATACCCAGGCCAACGGCATCGCCGATCAGATAGCCGCGGGGGGCCTGGGTGTCTGGTCGCCGCGCTGAGCCCGACGGAGTCGTAACTCCTACGGTTCCGTCCGGGGCGTACTCGAAGCTCGGCCCCTGCGGGGGCGTTCCAGGTCGGCGGAATCCAGTAAAATGGTCACCGGACCGTCATTATGGATGGCCACGATCATGTGGGCCTGGAACCTGCCCGTCTCCACAGCCAGGCCGGACTCTCTGTATAGCTCCAGCGTCCGGTTGAAGAGCGGCTCGGCTTGCTCGGGCGGAGCGGCTTCTGAAAAGCTGGGACGTCTTCCTTTGCGCGTGTCCCCGTAGAGGGTGAACTGGCTTATTACCAACAGCCCGGCGCCAACGTCGAGGGGCGAGCGATCAAATCTGCCTTCGTCGTCGGGGAAGACCCTGAGGTTTACGGTCTTGCCCACAATGTACCGGGCATCCTGCTCGGTGTCGGTGCGGGAGAGCCCCAGGAGGACGACCAGTCCGGCCTCAATCTGGCCAATGATCTCATCGCCGACGGTCACAGATGCCCGGGAGACCCTCTGGACAAGGGCACGCAAAGGTTAAGTGCCTTTGGGTTCAGATGAGGCGGGTTTCGCAGGGGAGTTAGAGCCGGCCTTGGTGGAGGCGGGCTCGCTTTTCGATTCGGCCTTGTCGTCCGTTTTTTCACCCGACCCAGAAGACTCGGTAGACTCTGACGAGGAACGTGCGCTGTTGCGGCCTTTCCCATAATCGTTGACGTACCAGCCGCTGCCTTTGAACATGACCGGCACGGCACTGATGCGGCGGTGAGCGCTGTTCTGGCAGACCGGGCAGGTGGCGATCGGCTCCGACTCGAAGCTCTGCTTCAGCTCGAAGCCGTGGCGGCATGTGTCACAAATGTATTCGTACCTTGGCAACAGGTCCTCCGGTATAGAACAAGACGTTAGCAGCCAAAACCCTCGACTGCTAACGCTCTATAAAATTTAGCACCGGACCGTTTCACTGTCAAGTTTTCGGCGTCTACGGCCCTGTAAGTGCGGTTTCCAGCCCTGTCCTCCAGGTCGCACCGGCTTCCTCCAGGCTCAGGTCAAGAAGGCCCGGTATCCGGATAGAATCTCCACCCGTGTTCCCAAGTTCAATCCACGGAACACCCTCTGCCCGGCATAGTTGCTCCAGGCTTTCCACGTTCTCCGGCGATAGGGACACCACGATCCGCGACTGATGCTCTCCAAGCAGGGCGGCATCCCACCGCCCTGTAGTGTCAAAGTTCCCCTGAAAACCCGTGTCACCGGCGATACAGGACTCGGCCAGCGCCACGGCCAGGCCGCCGTCGGAGCAATCATGGGCAGAACTAATCAAACTCTCTGTAATGAGACGGCGGCACGCCTTCTGCACGGCCACTTCCAGCGCCAGGTCGATGCTTGGCCGACCAGCCACCAGCCCATGGACCAGTTCCAGGTACTCGCTGCCCGATAGAAAGCCTGCGTCGCCACTTACCTCCGAGGCCCCCAGGAGCACGACGACGTCGCCGGGTTTATCGAACCCGATGCTGACGTGGCGAGTCACATCTTCGATCAGCCCCAGGGCGCCGACCACTGCCGTGGGATACACCCCTTCACCGTGGGTCTCGTTGTAAAGGCTAACGTTGCCGGAGATAACCGGGGTGTTCAGGGCCTTACAGGCCTCGGCCATCCCTTTGATGCACTCCTCGAGCTGGTAGTAGATCTCCCGGCGCTCAGGATCGCCGAAGTTGAGGCAGTCTGTCAGGGCTATGGGCTCCGCGCCGGTGCAGGTCACGTTGCGACAGGCCTCGGCGACGGCTATCATGCCGCCGGCCAGTGGGTCCAGATAGGTGTAACGACCGTTGCCGTCAGTGGCCAGGGCGATGCCTTTGGCCGTGTCTTTGATGCGCAGCACCGCCGCATCTCCACCCGGCGCAACAACGGTGTTTGTTTGTACCTGGTGGTCATACTGTCGATAGACCAGTTCCTTACTGGCGATGTTGGGAGACGCCAACAGCCGCAGCAGCACCGAGCCTGGCTGTTCGTCGGGTAGCGGGACGCTATCCAGGTCGTAGCGCTGGAGGGCGTCGAGGTTCTGGGGTTTGACGCCCTGTAGCCGGTACTGGGGTGGATCGGTCAGGAGAGCGATGGGGAGCTCGCCCTCACATCTGTCGCCGTCGAATATTCTCGCCATCCCGTCGCCGGTGACCCTGCCAATGACCGTGGACTCCAGGTCCCACTTGTCGAAGATAGCTTTGACCTGCTCCTCGTGACCGGCTTTGACAATGATGAGCATCCTCTCCTGGGACTCCGACAGCATCACCTCGTAAGGCTCCATACCTTCGTCGCGCCTGGTCACCTGGGCAAGATCGATCTCTAGGCCACGGCCCCCTTTAGACACGGCCTCGATGCTTGCACTGGTCAGCCCCGCGGCTCCGAGGTCCTGAATGCCGACGAAGTGGTCGGTCCCGGCCACCTCCAGACAGGCGTCTATAAGCACCTTCTCCAGGAACGGGTTGCCTACCTGTACGGTGGGCCGCAGCTCCCTATCATCCTCGAAGGTCCGGGAGGCCAGGCCGGAGGCGCCGTGGATGCCGTCTCGTCCTGTGTCCGCTCCAACCAACATCAGTATATTTCCCGGTTTACCGGCGGTCGCGCGGACCAACCCGGACTTCTGCAGGATACCGACGCACATGGCGTTGACCAGCGGGTTGCCGGAGTAGGACGGCGAGAAGAAGATCTCCCCGCCGACATCGGGGACGCCTATGCAGTTGCCATAGCCCGAGATGCCGGCGACGACGCCACCGAACAGGTAGCGGTTGCGGGGCTCCGTCAGCGGGCCGAACCGCAAAGAGTTGAGCAGGGCGATGGGTCGAGCGCCCATGGCGAAGATGTCTCGCACTATCCCGCCGACGCCGGTGGCAGCGCCCTCGTAGGGCTCGATGGCCGAAGGGTGGTTGTGCGACTCGACCTTCATGACGATGGCGAGACCGTCGCCGATGTCCACCACCCCGGCGTTCTCCTCGCCCGGGGCAACCATCAGCCTGTCGCTCGCACTTGGCAGCATGTGGAGCAGGGGCCTGGAGTGCTTGTACCCGCAGTGTTCGCTCCACATGGAGCCGAAAAGCCCGAGTTCGAGAAAGTTGGGCTCTCGGCCCAGGCGCTCGACTATGGCCTCGTATTCGGCCTCAGAGAGGGCTAGATCGTCCAGAGCCTGTTTTGATACGGGCATCTTTCTCTCCCTGTCCGCTTCTTCCTCACCAAAATCCGGTTGGACGGGATTTTTCTGGAGGTCTCTCTTTCTCGGTGTTCACCGCAGACCTGTCGATTAGCCTCTGCCCACGGCGATCAACGCAACGCCGGCGACGGCAAACATGGCCCCCGCCACTGTACGCCATGTTACTTTTTCCAGTTTTTTCAGAAAAACGTGGGTAAGCGCGATGGCAACCAGCGGGTAGGTTCCGGCCAGCGGGGAGACGAGTACGACCGGTGCTCTGCTTAACGCCAGGAACCAGAAGCTGACACCCCAGGTGGCCGAACAACCGGCCAGGGCCACGAACAGCCACGCCCTCCTGGGGGCGCCGGGGGCATCGGTAATCGCGTGCCGGTGAAATAGGGCCGCCATGATCAGTGTACCAAATAACATGGAGAAGGCGGTCCCCACGACGGGTGATGCGTAGTCGTCCGTGATTTTCCGAGCGACGAGAGTGACGGCCCCATAGGAGAAGGCCGAGCCCAACGAAGCCATGTAACCCAGGGCCATTCGACTACGTACGACACCGGTCAATCTCATCTCTGGCTGAGGATAAGGACGCCCCCTCCAACGATGAGAAGGGTGCCCAAAAGTGTGAGAAGGTTGATGGTCTCGCCACCAATGGTTATCGCCAGAATCATAGCGAACAGAGGTGCAGTCCCAATCAGTGGGGTGGCCCTGGATACGCCAACGATGCGCACGCCGGTGTAGTTGAGCAGGCGGCCGAGGGGGAAGTTCAGTAAGCCCGAGAGCAGGAACCATAAAAATGCTATCCCGGTGAGGGCCATTATCTCGTCGGCATGCAGCGAAAAGGCCAGTATAAAGATGATGACGCAGCCGACGATGAGGGAGACCAGGGTTCCGGTCGTGGAGCGCATATGCTGCAATCCGACCCTGGCAAAGACCGCGCTGCCGCCGAAACCCAGAGCGGCGGACAATCCAAACACGATATCCAGCATCAGAGCGGCGGTCCCGCAGAAACTGCCGCCGTCCGGGATAGAGCCCCGGCGATCATTGACTCGAAAATCACCTTGCCGTCGGTGCCGCCGACCAGGGTCTCACAGCACCGCTCCGGATGAGGCATCATACCCAGCACGTTCCCGCCCCGGTTAGTGATGCCTGCGATATTCCCCAGCGAGCCATTGGGGTTAGCCGACTCGGTCAGCCGGCCGTCGGCGGTAGAGTAGCGGAAGATCACCCGGTCTCCGGCCTCAAGCTCGGCGATGGTCTGCGGTTCGGCGAAGTAGCTGCCTTCACCGTGGGATATGGGTATCCGAAGGACCTGTCCCTCCGATCCTGTGTTGGTGAACCGGGAAGAGGCGTTCTCGACCCGGAGGTTCACCCATTGACACCGGAACTGGAGGTGGGAGTTCATCATCAGGGCGCCGGGGAGGAGGCCGGCCTCGCACAGGATCTGGAACCCGTTGCAGATGCCCAGCACCAGCTTGCCTCGGCGGGCGAACTCCTCGACAGCCTTCATTACCGGAGAGAACCTTGCGATGGCTCCGGCCCTCAGGTAATCGCCGTAGGAGAATCCGCCGGGGAGTAGCACGCAGTCGTAGGACGAGAGGTCCGTTTCCTTGTGCCACACGTACTCCACCGGCTGGTGGAAGACATCATCCAGGACGTGGTAACAGTCGGTGTCGCTCCACGTTCCAGGAAATACGATGACTCCAAATTTCACTTTATCATCCTGTGCACCGGGATCGAAATTCGAGGGCGGACCCGCCCGCTATGCTTCAAGAGACCTCAACAAGTCCGAGGTGATCGTGCTCACGACACGGCCTTCGGCCTTTCCTTTGACGTGCGGCATGACGCGGCCCATCACTTTGCCCATGTCGGCCGGGCTCGCCGCACCCACCTCGTCGATGGCGCTCTTGACCAGGTCGGTGATCTCTTCGGCGGACAACTGCTCGGGCATGTATTCCAGAACGATAGCGAGTTCAGACTTCTCTTTGTCGGCCAGTTCCGGACGGTTTCCCTGGGTGAACGCCTCGATGCTGTCCCGGCGCTGCTGCGCCTGACTGCTGAGCACGCCGATAATCCCATCGTCGTCAAGCTCTTTCTGGTCGGCGATCTCCTGGTTGTGTACCGCGGAACGTATAAACCGAATAACGGAACGGCGGAGGGTATCGCGCTGGCGCATGGCGTCTTTAAGGTCGCCCTCTAACCGCTGTTTAAGTGACATACCGATGTAGCCTCCCGCACTCCGGTCGATTTTTGCTCAATCCCTTGGTAGACGGCTTCGCCAGCAGGTTGCCTGCGGATATCGTGGCTCTCCGAGGCTACGCTTTGAGCAAGTATAGGGACGGCCAATCTGGGGTGTCAAGGCGGAACGGAAGCGTCAAAGTCTGTCCACGGCCGACCGGATCGACGCGAGACTCCTCTCCTTTCCAAGGACTTCCATTGTCTGGAACAAGGGAGGCGCCACGCGCTGTCCCGTAGTGGCCACCCGCAGCGACCCGAATAGCTGTCCCGTCTTGACGTCGAGTTCGTCGGCCAGGCCTCTGAGAAGTCCTTCGATGGCCGCCGAGTCGAAGGAAGGGAGCCCCGACAGTCCGTCGAGCGCCGACTGGAGAATACTCCTGGTGGTTTCGACGTCCATACCCTTCTGGACAAGCTCGGCGGCATCGTACTCGACCCGGTCCCTGAAGAAGAAAGCTACCAGTGGCGCGGCTTCTGCGAGGGTTTTTATCCTCTCCTGGATCAGGGGAGCGATATCAAGTAGATGGTCGCGGCCGGGCAGGTCGGAGAGCTCCTGGGGCGGCGTGTGCCGCCAGTAATCCAGTAGAGCGTCGGCGAGTTCATCGATGCTCAACTGGCGGAGGTAGTGGCCGTTCATCCATGTGAGCTTGTCCGAACTGAACACGGCTCCGGCTTTGCCGATACGCTCCAGCGTGAAATGCTCGATGAGCTCGTCGGCCGCGAGAATCTCTGTCTTGTCGTCCAATGACCAGCCCATCAATGTCAGAAAATTTACCATGGCCTGAGGCAGGTAGCCTAGCTGACGGTACTCCAAGAGGGATGTGGCGCCATGCCGTTTGCTCAACTTGGACTTGTCGGGGGCGAGGACGATGGGCAGATGGGCGAATTTCGGCGGCTCCCAGCCGAGCGCCGAGTACAATTGAAGGTGGCGCGGGACGCTCGGAAGCCACTCCTCGGCCCGCATCACATGGCTGATCTCCATGTGGTGGTCGTCGATAACGTTGGCCAGGTGGTAGGTGGGAAAGCCGTCGGACTTGAGTATCACGAAGTCATCCAAAAGGCGGTTTTCGAAGGAGACCTGGCCGCGCACGATATCGTTGACCGTCGAGACCCCCTCCAGGGGCATCATGAAACGGACGACGTGCCCCGATCCGCCCGGTTCGATCTTTCTCGCTTCGGAGTCACTCAGGTTGCGGCAAAGCCGGTCGTAGCCGGGAGGCTGCTTTAGCGCTGCCTGGTCCTTGCGCATCTGAGACAGCCGTTCAGGTGTGCAGTAGCAGCGATAGGCGTTGCCGTTTTCCAGCAACTGTCGAGTGACGCGATGGTAGAGATCGAGCCGCTGGGACTGATAGTAGGGCCCGTAGTCGCCCTCGATGTCGGGGCCCTCGTCCCAATCGATTCCGAGCCAGCGTAGCGCGTCGAGTAACGTCTCGGTGGCGCCCTCCACCTGGCGGGCCTGGTCGGTGTCTTCGATCCGAACTATAAATGAGCCCCCACTGTGTCTGGCGAACAGCCAGTTGAAGATGGCCGTTCTGATGTTGCCGACATGGGGCTCTCCGGTCGGACTCGGTGGGTATCTCACCCGGACCGCTTCTGCCATGCGCTCTCCTCTCCTGCCTGCGTATTCTAGCACGGGCTCCTGTCCCGCCAAAGACAGGCATTGCCCGGACCCAACTTATATCGGACAGAGATGAGAAGTCACGGCGACTTGAGCGAGGTTTGACTTGATAGGCCGTGAATGATACTTTATCTCTATTATTCTGTGTTAAACCTTAGATTTACCTTGCAGTATTGAGAACAGGTATCATGACTCAAGTGAAGCCTTCGAGGCCGGACCTGATGGCTGTCCTGGAGGATAGAGGCCACAGGACGACGGGACCCCGACGGAGAATCATCGACCTCCTGGAGCGGAAGGGCGAAGGATTCAGCGCCGAGGGGGTCTGCGCCGAGCTTCCGGACGTGGGCCGTGCCACCGTCTACCGGACCATCAAGCTGATGCTGGAGGCGGGGGTGGTCTGCAAATTGGTCCTCCCCGACGGTACATCCAAGTACAGCCTGGCCCGATTCGAGCATCACCACCACACCGTTTGCGTAGCCTGCGGGACCGTGGGAGAGTTCAGGGATGTCACCGTGGAAAGGCTCCTGCGGACTATAGGCGCGGAGATCTCAGGAAAGATCGTGGGGCACCGGATGGAGTTCTACATGGTGTGCCGGGAGTGCCTGACGGTGTCAGGTGTACCTTAAAGAGTCTAGCCGGATCGTTTTCTGTTGTCTCAAAGTACTCTAAATTAGGAGGTTCCTGGTTTTATATGAGATATTGTATCAATATATGGCCTCAGTGCCGCCAGCCGTATGCCGCAGGTTTAGGCCTCCTCTTGCTGGCCATCCTCTCCACCGCCTGCTCCGGCGACGGCCAGGCCGACAATGCCGCTGGGCCGAGCACTCCCGGGGTCCGGGTGGTGACTACCCTGTACCCACTGGAGTACTTCGTAATGCGGGTGGGAGGAGCGTCCGTCGAGGTGGTTAACCTAATCTCGCCTGGGGTGGTGGCCCACGACTTTGAGCCGACTCCTGGGGACATTCGCCGGATGGAATCGGCCGACCTGATCATCTACAACGGCGTCGGGTTCGAACCCTGGATAGAACGGGCCCTAACGGCGATAGGCGCCGATGGGCCGGCGGTGGTCGAGGCCGGCCTCGGACTGGCCGGGGGTTCCGCCGGCGGTCCCGGCGTCCCGGACCCCCACGTCTGGCTGGACCCGCCAAAGGCCGCGGAGCAGGTCAGGAAGATACGTGACGGTCTGAGCCGGGTGGACCCCGACGGAGCGAGCGGCTACACCGACAACGCGAATTCACTTCTGGAAGAGATTGAATCGCTGCACCAGCGCCTCAGGTCCGGACTGGCCGATTGCCGTCTGCGGCAGTTTGTAACCTCCCACGACGCCTTTGGGCATCTCGCGCGGCGGTACGACCTGGCACCGGTCCCCATCTCGGGCCTGGCGCCAGAGGCGGAGCCTTCAGCCGGCGATCTGGCCAGGCTGGCCGACACCCTGGAGGAGCTGGGGGCCGGCTACGTGATGGCCGAGCCGATCGAAAGCTCGGCCCTGGCCGAGACCCTGGCCCGTGAGGTCGGAGCCGAGCTGCTTACCCTGCACCCTCTCGCATCGCTGACCGCCGATGAGGCCGGCCGCGGAGAGGACTATTTTTCGCTGATGAAATCCAACCTGGACAACCTTCAGACCGCCCTGGAATGCGTCCGGTGACGAAAGCCAACACAGCCTCCACAGACGATGTCGGCGCCTGTCTCAGATTTGAACGGGTCTGGTTCCACTACGACTCGAAACCCGCGGTGGAGAACGTCACGTTTTCCATCGGGCTCGGCGATTTCGCCGCGATTCTAGGGCCGAACGGCAGTGGCAAAACGACGCTGATCAAGTTGGCCCTGGGCCTGGAAAAACCGACGCGTGGAACCGTGACACTACTGGACCAGCGGCCGGACAGGTTCCGCGGATGGGATCAGGTGGGCTATGTACCCCAGACGGTATCCGGGGTGGAGGCACAGTTCCCGGCGACGGTGCAGGAGATCGTCGCACAGGGCCTGTATCGTGGTTTCGATCCGCTGGCCGTGCTACGACCCAACAATCAGGCAGAGTTGGGGCAGGCGTTGGAGACGACCGGAATCGCCGATCTGCGCAGCCGGAGGGTCTCGTCACTCTCGGTCGGACAACAGCAACGGACGCTGATTGCCAGGGCCCTGGTCCGGAACCCCAGACTCCTGGTGCTGGACGAACCGGTGGCCGGCGTTGACGCTGCGGGGCAGGAGCAGATCTACGAGATGCTCAGCAGGCTCAACAAGGACACCGGAATCACCATCCTGATCATCTCGCACGATATCGGGGCCGTCCTGAGAGAGGCCACGACCGTCGCATGCATCAACCGGACACTGGTCTTTCACGGACCGCCCCACCGACTCACGCAAAAGGAAATCTCGGAGCTGTACGGACTGCCCATGGACGTGCTGCTTCACGACGTCCTCCACGAGCACAGGTAGCCATGCCATCCATCCTGGAATACGACTTCATGGTCCGCGCTCTGATCGGCGGTGCCCTCATCGGACTGATGGCGCCTGCCATCGGAATGTTTTTGGTCCTGCGGCGCCTATCGCTGATCGCCGACAGCCTGTCCCACGTCGCTCTGACCGGGGTGGCCATCGGCCTGCTGACAAATACTTTTCCACCGCTGGCGGCATTGGGCGCCACTACGATCGCGGCGATCACTATCGAGTATGTGCGGGTCCGCAGGATGATGCCCGGCGACGCGGCCCTGGCGGTGGTCCTGTATAGCGCACTGGCCTTGGCCGTGGTCCTCATCAGCCTAGCCGACGGTTTCAACGTGGACCTGTTCGGCTATCTTTTTGGAAGTCTGCTGACGGTGGACTCCACCGACATCTGGCTTCTGACCGCGCTGGTCGTGGTGGTTCTGAGCTTCGTGGGTCTCTTTTACTCCGAACTCTCGCAGAGTTCGTTCGACTCAGACCTGGCGCGGACCAGCGGGGTCCGGGTCTTCACCATCAACCTCGCCCTGGCCGTGCTCACCGGGGCAATTATCACGCTGTCCATGAGGGTTGTCGGCGTCTTGCTGGTGGGGGCGCTGATCGTCATCCCTGTTATGGTCAGCCTCCGGCTGGCGACGGGACTACGGATAGCGATTGCGGTGTCGATGGCGGTAGGGGTGACCAGCGCCATTGCCGGTCTGACTATCTCGTACTATGCGAACATTGCGGCGGGCGGCTCAGTAGTTCTGACCACTGTAGGCCTCCTGATCCTCACCATCGCCGGCTCGGCGACCGTGCGGTGGGTGTACAGATGGAGACTGGGTCGAGCCGAAACGCCTCCCGGTCCAACACGCGAGGAGTTGGCCTGAGGCGGACGCCCAGTCTGTGGCCGGTGGCGAGTCCACTAAGTGGATTTGGGTGGCCCCAGGGATTCGAGGAAGGCCGTGAGTTCGGTGGGCAGTTCGGACGAGAACTCCACGTACTCCCCTGTGGCGGGGTGATGAAAACCCAGCATCCGGGCGTGCAGGAAATGCCTCTCCAGTAGCGGGTGCCTCTTGCTATAAGTCAAGTCACCGGCCAGGGGATGCCCCAGCGACGCGAAGTGGACGCGGACCTGGTGGGTACGACCGGTGGCAGGAGTCGCCTCAACCAGGGTGTATCCCTTGTACCGACGGACCACCTTGTAGGGGGTCGCCGCCGGGCGTCCGCCGGCCACGACCGCCATCCGCTTCCGGTTTCTTGGGTCCCGTCCGATGGGGGCCTCGATGACCGCCTGGCCGTGAGCAAGACTCCCCTGCACCAGAGCCAGGTACAGCTTGGTGAGACCGGTCTCCTTGATCTCCGCCGACAGCTTGGACTGGGCGTTCTGGTTTTTGGCGACGACCATCAAGCCGGACGTGTCCTTGTCCAGCCGATGCACGATGCCCGGCCGGACGGTGCCGCCGATGCCCTGCAAGTCTGGACACAGGGCCAGCACCGCGTTGACCAGAGTCTCATCTCTGTGGCCGGGCCCGGGGTGGACCGTGAGCCCGGCGGGCTTGTCGACCACCAGGATATCCCCATCCTGAAAGACGACATCCAGAGGGATGTCCTGGGGAACGAGGTGGCTTGGTACTGGCTCCGGGACCGTCAGTACGACGGACTGGCCACCCAGTGTCTTCGAAGAAGCCTTCGCGGGAGCACCGTCCGACGTGACGTGCCCATCGGCTATCAGGCGTTGAATCCGGGACCGGGAGAGATCGGGACACCGGTCGGTCAGGAACCTGTCCAGACGCAGCCCTGCCTCCCCGTCGGCGACGGTCAGGTCTCGTTTCACCGGCCGGCGCTGTCGGTGGACTCCCCTGACTCCGGCCCGGCATCCGTTGACGCTCTTTGATCACTCAAAACAAGAACGCCGAACAGTACGACCATGCCAACGACTATGGAGGAGTCGGCCATGTTGAAAATGGGCCAGGGGCCCACGTCTATGAAATCCACGACGCTCCCCACCCTGAGCCTGTCGATAAGGTTGCCGACGGCGCCCCCGAGGATCATCCCGATAGCGAACCTCAGGAGGGGGTTGGGAAGGGCATGGGTCCTGTAAAAGTATATGAGGAAGCCGATGGCGACCAGCGAGGCCACGATCAGGAGCGGTGTCTGAGCGGAAAACAGGCCGAACGCCGACCCGCTGTTGGTCCCGTGAGTCAGGCGAAAGAAGCCCTCGTCGGGCCAGGACTTCCCCAGAAACAGATTGGTCCGGACCAGGTATTTGGTGAGTTGGTCCACGGCCAGGACTGCCGGTGCCGTCGCAAGAAGGACCCAATCTCTGTACCATGAAAACCCATTGCGGGGCGGCGACAGGGCCGGCTCCCGGGTCATATGTTGTTCGACTTGGTCAGCCATGTTTCTCGTTGGATGCGCGCGAACACGTTGGAGACTTTCCTGTGTCAAGAATATCACACGTCGATAGGGAGAATCATGGCAGTGGGCGGCTTGAAGTGTAAAACAACAGAATAGGTGACCCCTTCCTTAATCCTCCCATGGAATCAAAGAATATCGTCGGCCCGGCGCTTTTTGTCATCCTGAGGAGTCCTTCCGCGAAAGGATCGGGGCACACAACTGTTCGGGCTCTGGGAGCTAGGGACGTGACGATCCTGCTGGGGACGGTCTAGTTGACCAAGATTCTAACGATCTGTCACGTCCACTATCAAGATACAAGATTCTTCCCCCGATGAGTCGGGGTCAGAATGACATGGTGGCGAATAGCCAATCTATTTTGTTGATGGCCATGAAGGGAGGAGATCATGGGGGCTCAAATTTCAAACAATAATTGCGAAACAGATAATGGTGCTATATAATTACGCGTAAGACTATTACATGCACGCGGAGGAGTCGAGATGAGCGAGCAGGGCAAGGACCGAAGTAAAAAGCTGATCGAGGACGTGGAGACACTGGTGGACGACGTGGGTGAGGCCGTCCGCGTCGCGGTAATCAGTGGCTCCGGCGCCGCCCTATCCGTGGGCGAGAGCCTGAAGGAGACGATTCAGAACGTACGGGCCGCCCGGGACAGCGTCGTCATGGTCAGGGTGAACAAGGAAAGCCTGGAGAAGCTGGACGAGCTGGTAGAGGCGGGAATCGTCAACAGCCGCTCGGAGGCCGCGGCGTTTCTGATAGTCGAGGGTACCAAGGCCCGGCAGGGGTTGTTCGACCGTATATCGTCGAAGATCGAGGAGATCAGGAACGCCAAGCAAGAGTTGAAGAAGCTGCTGGAGGAGGACGAGGACCCAAGTTCGGACCCGGCTGCGTCCGAGTGAGTCCTACATAAGCCGGCCAAGCAGCTCGGCTGCATCACGGCGGTCCAGCGAACGGGGCAGGACGTCCGTGCGGTCCCACCGTATATTCTCCACCAGCGTTTCCATGTCGGTCTCTTTCATTCCGAGCCCGCGCAGGCGCGTCTCCAGTCCGCACCTCTCCATGATCTGATCGACCCGCGCCGTCGCTTCGTCCAGTCCGGAAACTCCCAGGGCCTCCCACAACGCCGGCAGCTTGTGTGTTATCGCCGGCGCGCTCCAGCGCAGAAACGTGGAGAGGGTGATGCCCACAGCCTGGCCGTGGTCGGCGCCCCAGAAGATAGTCAGCGGACTCCCCACCGCGTGGCACACGTTGGGGTGGCTGTTGCTGTAGGCGATGCCTGACACGGTGGCGGCCAGCGCACATGCGGAGCGCGACTCCAGATCGCCCTCTATGCAGGACCGCTCCAGGTTGGCGGCGAACATTCGGATGACATCCAGGTCCAGGGCATCGGCGATCGGCTCTGAATCCAGCGACCAGTAGGACTCGAAGGCGCTGGTGAAAGCGTCCATCCCCGAGGCGGCCGCCAGCGAATTGGACATGGTCATCGCAAGCTCGGGGTCCACGATGGCCGCAGTGGGAAACATGAGCGGGCTGCTGAGAGCCATGGACCGCTTTGCTTCTATGTCCCACAGAGCGGCGCCGGAGGTCACCTCGCTACTGCTGCCGGAGGTGGTCGGGACAGCGACAAAAGGCAGGCCTGCCCTCTGGAAGTCCCTACGGCCGGTAGCAAATTCCACCGAAGACCCGTCATGCGTCGTCAGGATGGCCACGGACTTGGCGACGTCCATGGGGCTGCCTCCCCCGACTGCCACCACGATCTCGGCGGAGAAGCGGCGGCACGCGTCCAGCGCACGGTCAACCAGCGCCGGCGAGGGGAACGGGGTCACCTCGTCGAACAGCGTGACCCGTTCCGGACCCAGTGAATCTATCACCTGCTGGGTTATACCCTGCGCCCGGAGGCTCCGACGGCCCGTTACCAGGAACACGTGAGCGCCGGAACCGGCCGTGTCGTCAACCACGGAGGCAAGCTCCGACCTTCTGCCGACTCCGAAGATGACCTTAGTAGGACTATACCACGTAAAGGAAGAAAAGACCTGTTCAGTCACACCGGCACCTCTGATTCAAGCTACCCGGTATTCTAACACCAAGGTCGAAGCTGGTGGACAGTTCTTACCACGGGAGATGAAGGGTGTCGATTGACAGGGAGTAAGTCACCGATTACACTCGCGTCTGCTTGAGGTAGCGACAGCCCGGAGCGGGACCATCGGCACAAATACCGCAAGGTAGATAGCCAGCCACCCTGAGTAGGAGAACCTACGCTGCTAGGAACCCAACGGTCCGGCCCGAGCCACCGTATCTTCTACGGCTGGTGGATTGTGCTTACGGGGGCCGCGACGATGGGTATGTCCGGCGGCCTCTTTTTCCTCGGTTTCGGATTCTTCTTCGAATCCCTGCGCCAACATTTCAATTGGAGTCGTACGCTCCTCTCCGGGGCGTTTGCGCTGACCCGTGTGGAAAGCGGTGTCTTCGGTCCGCTCGAAGGCTACCTGATTAACCGGTTTGGACCGCGCCGGGTCATGATCGTGTCCTTCATCCTCTTTGGGGCGGGATTTGCACTCTTGAGCCTGGTCAACTCCGTGCTCACTTTCTATCTGGCTTTTGTGGTGATGGCGGTCGGAGCCGGAACAGCCGGGTTTCCCGGGGTGATGGCCGCGCTGGCCAACTGGTTCCGAAGATATCGCGCCAGGGCCTTCGGGCTGTCGTTCCTGGGGATGGGACTCGGAGGCGTCGTGTTCCCGCCCCTCCTGGCCCTTGGGATCGAGCAATACGATTGGCGGACGATGGCGTGGGTCTGCGGACTGTTCGTGGCAGTGGTGGGTATCCCATTGTCGCTGGTCGTCCGATACAAACCCGAGCCCTATGGCTACCTCCCCGACGGCGACGCCCCAGGCTCACCCGAGGCTGCCGGGGAAACGGAGAAACAGGACGAATCCGGCAGGGACAATCTGAGGCCTGGAGCCGAATACGACTTCACGGTCAGGGAGGCCCTCAGGACCTGGGCTTTCTGGCTCCTCTCCATCGCCCACGGACTCTCCTTAATGGTGGTGTCGGTAGTAACCCTGCACCAGGTGCCCTACCTGGAGGCGGACCTGGGATTCAGCAAGGGGTCGGCGGCGGTCGTGGTCATGGTGATGACCGGAGTCAGCATGTTCGGGCAGGTGGCCGGTGGAGTCCTGGGAGACCGGTTCCCCAAACAGATCATCGGCGCACTCACGATATTGGGACACGCAGGAGGCCTGCTCCTGCTGGCAACCGCGGACACATACGGACAGGTGCTGGTCTCCGCCGTTGTCCAGGGTCTGGCATGGGGATTCCGGACCCCGGTCCTCCTCGCCATGCGGGGGGAATACTTCGGCAGGGAGTCCTTTGCGGTCATAATGGGCTTCTCTCAAGCCATAATGATGATCGGGATGATCGCGGGGCCTCTGCTGGCAGGGTATTTCGCGGACAACTACAGCTACAGCCTCGGGTTCAAGCTGGTCGCAGCAATCGTGCTTCCCGGGTTTTTCATGCTTATTTTCATAAAGAAACCCCAGCCGAAGCCGAAAAGCGCATAGGCGTCGCTGGTCCACAGGCTCTCGTCGCCGAAACTCCTACGCTTGTCCCAGGGATGGACCGTTACCGGCAGCTTTTGGTTTGCGGACGAACAACATGCCGAAAGCACCGAGGAACCCGAGGACCGCGAAGGCGCTGAAAGGCACAAAGTAGGAATCTGTGGTGTCGAACATGTACCCGGCAAAGAGTGGGGCGATGATCATCCCTATGTTGTTGGGGAACATGGAGAATCCCATGATGGTCGCGAAGGCCTTGCGACCGAAGTAGTCCCCTCGGATGGAGGTAAGCAGCGGGATTCTACCACCGATGCCGATTCCGTACAGGACCGCGAACAGGTAGGCCATCCAGAACTGCTCGGCAACCGCAATGACCACCAGGGCAGAGGCCTGAAACAGAAGGAAGAGGACAAGGACCGGCGGCTTGGGCAGGCGGTCTCCTACATATCCCGCCAGGAACTGGGTCGGCAACGCGATCAGGGTGAATGACAGCACAACAAAACTGGCGGAACTCAGCGTGAAGCCCATGTCGGTAAGCTTGGGCACAAGATGAATCGCCAGGGTAACGATGGATATGGTCGAGGTCATGTGTACCAGGGCGAGTATCCAGAATACCGGTGTCCGCAACGCCTGGCGCGCGGTGAAATCCGGCTCCTGGATGCCTTCCTCGGCAGCCTCGCTTTCAGCCTCCACCGCCGGCTCCGGCTGAGGGGGATCGCCGTCGGGGAGGAGACCGGACTCCTCGGGGCGGTTACGGACCATTCTCGTAAGCGGCAGGACCGTCGCCAGGAGAAATACGCCGATCCCCAGGGTGGTGATTCTGAACCCGTGGGACTCAAGCCCGAGGGCCAGGACCGGGACCAGGAATCCGCCAAAATGTACGCCTGACATGGAGGTGGCCATGGCGAAGGACCGGCGTCGAACGAACCAGTTGTTGACAAGTGTAAGGATGGCTAGCCAGCCACCCAGACCACCGCCGATGGCGATAATGAAATAGGAAACGTAGAACTGCCAGATGCTCTGGATCTGGGAGAAGAAGATGAAGCCAAGGCCCATCGTCGTGTAGCCGATCAATATCATGCGCCGGCTGCCCAGCCGGTCGATCAGCCACCCCTCCACGGGCCCTATTACGGCCCCTTGCACGCGGCCCAGCGCGAAAGGGCCTGAGAGGGTGGTGCGGCTCCAGCCGAACTTCCGTTCCAGGGCCACCAGGAAATTACCCATCCCCTGGAAGCTGGAAACGGCCATGAGGGTCAGCATGGCCGCGGAAATGCCGACGATCCACCAGCCATAGAAGACCTTAGGTGGTGGCCTCAGGTCTCGGGTGTGAAGACGGCGGCCGAATATACGTACTCGCACCGAGCAAGCTTATCAGATTATTCGGCCTGTGAGGGGACGGCGAGGTTCCGCGGTAGGGCTTAATGACTAACACAGTCCTCGTGGGGGAGTGCCGAAGGGGACACACCATCTGCCCAGACCTTCTAGTCTTCGGGGTCCGGCCGAGAGGTCCGGCGCTGTGGGTGTAGCAGGACGCCCCGGCCCACACCTCTTCGCATCCGGCCGTACTCGGAGCTTAGCTCCGCCCCCAGGATAAGGATCAGGCTGCTCAGGTATGCCCAGAGCAGAAGGACTATGACGGGCGTCAGGGAGCCGTAGACGTTCTCAAAGCTGGCGAACCTGCCCAGGTAGAGGATGAACATGTTCTTGGCCGCCTCGAACAGGACCGTGGCGACAACCGCGCCCGGCCATATGTAACGCCAGTAGGTCCTGGTGTTGGGCATGAACTTATATATGAGCAGAAAAATCAACAGCGTGAAAAGGAAGGAGGTCCCCTGGAGAACGGCCACTACTACCACGTTGACCAGTATCTCCACACCCGGGACATCGTACTCGGCGAAACCCTCGGCCAGACGAGCGAAGGTCGCGCTGGCGACCGACAGGCCGAACAGTACGCCGACCCCCACGGCCATGGCGAGCTGTCTGGGCTTGCTGATGAAGAGAGGGCGATCCGTGTGGACGTCCCATGCTCTGTTGACGGCCCTGGTGACCGCCCCGAAAATGGCACTGCCCGACCAGAAGAGCCCCAGGATCGCGAAAACCCCCAGGGCGCCTCTAAAACGAAGGACAGCGTCCACGTTGGTGTCGATCAACTCGCGGGAGCCGGGAAGGTAGTCACCGGCAAATTCGGTGAGTTGCGATTGGATCTCTTGAGGCTCTTGAAAGAAACTCAGAACAGCGATGATGCCCAGTAAGAGCGGGAAGATGGAGAAAAGCACGTAGTAGGCCACGCTGGCTGACATGTGGGTGGCATCGTCGTCGGACATCTCCTGTACGGTGCGCATGACCAGAACGATCGGGGGTATCCGACGCAGACGCCGCTCGACTGCCCGGGAGCGCAGTCTAAATGCGCGGGTTAGCCGGTCCAGGGCAGCGATGATGGAGGTGCGTCTTAGCGGCATCTCATCACGGGGGTCCGGTCAGCCGGACACGCGGGACCAGGTCAAGGCTTCTTCGAAGGCGGTAAAGAGCTCGTCGTTGATCTGTCTCAGCAGTGTTGTGTTGACCATGAGTAAGATTCGGGCTGGGACGGCCTCGTCGGGATAGAGGAAGACCCAGTGCTCTCTCAGCTTCGCGGTAAATCGCTCGCCGTCTATGCCGGATGCCAGCTCTAGCGGAAAGATATTGGAGCCGTGCTCGAAACGACCGACGGAGACCCCTTCCAGGCCGTTGAGCCGATCGAAGAGTCCCCTGGCCTGCTCCATAGCCGCGGCGAACCGTTGCTCGAACCCCTCGGTCCCCTCCAGGGCCAGTGCGGCCGGCAAGTAGGCCGAGATGAGACCTCCACCGAACATCCGGCGTTCGTGGTATAGGCCGTCTATAAACGCCTCCGTACCGGCGAGAACCGCGCCGAAGGGGGCGCCAAAATACTTGTAGAGGGAGACGTACACGGTGTCGAAGAGGGCCGCGTACCGCTGCGGGCTCACTCCCGTCGCCGCCGACATCATGTACAGTCTGGCACCGTCGAGGTGCACGGGTATGGAGCGGTCGCGACAAAAACTGGAAATATCCTCCATTTGGTCATAGGGGACTACCTGGCCGGCCTGGCGGCGGACAGGGCTTTCGATCATGACAGCCCCCACCGGACTCTCCACCCTGCCCGTCTTCGACCGGACCACCGCGTCTCTCAACTCGTCGACGGTGAAGCCGGGGCGGCCCTGGCCCAGGGGTATGAGGCTGATGCCGCTCAAGCGGGGAACGCAGTCACCCGTGTCGTTATAGAGGTGGCTCTGCTCCTGGACGATTGCCCTGGGCCTAGTGCCGCAGAGCTTTCTGATGGCCAGGTGGTTGGCGAGCGTGCCGGTGGGCATGAATATCGCCCGCTCCTTGCCCAGCATCTCGGCGAATTTTTTTTCCAACTGCTCCACGGTACCTCCCATGGAGAACGTGTCCGACTCCAGTCCGACCTCGGTCTCGAACTCGGTCAGCTTACGCAGGGTATTCCGGGGCGTCTTGGGCTCGCCATCTCCCCGGAAGACCACCGATTGATCTGAGTCTTCGGGCTGTCGTTCGTCGGGTGAGGCCTGTACGACCTTTATGGTCTCCTGGCTTTCGATACGCATCTGGGAAACTCCTGGACTTCAATCCCTTCGACTGGACTCTCAGAGGGGTCGCCCGCCACGATTCGTTGAAGTGTGTCGGACAGGATGACGGGCGTATGGCCCGTTCCAACCGGCTGCTCTGTGTAGAGGTGCGAGTAGGCCGATGATAGTCGTGGATATGGGAGGTGTCAACCTGTCCGCCGCATCATGCGCTGGGACAATTCTCCGGCCTGGATGCCTTGTCGTTCGCATTGACATACCCTGGTGCCGAAAGTAACATCGGTGTCCAGACGCCGGTACCCAGTCCGGCAGGAGCGACCGAATGTCTCACATCAGCCTGTGCTGCACCCTGTGCGGCGCGTCCCACGCCGCCGATATGACCACCCTACGCTGCGGGGAGTGCGCGTCGCCGCTGGAGGTCCGATACGGCCGGGCGGAACCGGAGGGAAAAGAATCTCGTCCAGGTGCGCCGACCGGGCCCTCCGTACCACTGCCCATGCACGACCCGACCAAAACGGTGTCCCTGGGCCAGGGCAACACCCCCTGCGTTGAGCTGGCGTCCCTGGCCGGTGTGCTAGGGATCGGAAGGCTCTTTGCCAAGCTGGAAATGTTCAATCCCACGGGCTCGTTCAAGGACAGGGGCTCGGCGGTCATGATGTCGATGGCGAACGAGCTTGGTGCGATAGAGGTCGTGGAGGACTCCTCGGGCAACGCCGGTGCGTCGGTGGCGGCCTACGCCGCACGGGCCGGAATCAAGGTCCATGTCTTTGCGCCTGCCAACGCGCCAGCGGCAAAAATCGGTCAGATAAAAATCTACGGCGCCGAGGCCCACTTAATCGAAGGCTCCAGAGAGGCGGCGACCGCCGCCGCGGTCGAGTTCTGTGCCGAGCGCCGGCTGGTCTACGCATCCCATAACCTGAGCCCTTACTTCATCGAGGGCACCAAGACGTTCGCATACGAGGTAGCGCAGCAGCTTGCCAGAGTCCCACTCCAACACCTTGTGGTCCCGGTGGGCAACGGATCGCTGTACATCGGTGCCTGGAAGGGCTTTCGGGAGCTACAGGAGGCTGGATACGCCGTTGAGATGCCCCGACTGCACTGCATCCAGTCTCGGGCGGCCATGCCGATCGCGGCCGCCTACCGGGGTGAGGGGTGGAGTCCTGATCCGGACGCCAGTACAGTCGCCGGCGGGATAGCGGCGGCCACACCGCCACGGAAACAGCAGATACTGGACGTGCTGAGGGTCACCGACGGGGTCGCGCTGGAGGTCGGAGACAGGGACATCCTACGGTGGCAGCGGCTGCTGGCCGACAGAGAGGGCGTCTACGGGGAGCCGACTTCGGCCGCGGCGTTGGCCGGACTGGAAGTTTTGGTCCTGCGTGGAGATGTCGGGGCGGGCGATAGCGTGCTGGTGCCAATCACCGGGTCGGGCTTGAAGGACGCACCTCCGGCTTAGGCAGGGCTTCAGGAGCCCTTGAAGAACTCCATTGCAAGACGAAACCCTTCCAGAGACCCTTTCAGGGTGCGGTCGTCGACACAGTAGGAGATGCGGAAGTACCCCGGCAGACCGAAGCCACGTCCCGGCACGACCAGCACGTTGTGCTTGCGCAGCTCGTCAACGAAGGCCAGGTCGTCGTCGATGGGCGAGCGGGGGAACAGGTAGAAGGCCCCCTGGGGCTTGACCGCAGAGTAACCCATATCGGTCAAGTTGCCGTACAGAAAGTCCCGCTTGGCATGGTATTCCTCGACGTCCACGACCACGCCCTGCAGGTTTTTCACGATGTGCTGCATCAGGGCCGGGGCGTTCACGAAGCCCAGGGTCCGGTTGCAGAAGGTCAACCCCGCCACCAGCTCATCCTTACTCTCGTACCGGGGATGGACGGCGACGTAGCCGATGCGCTCGCCCGGCAGGGCCAAGTCCTTGGAGTGTGATGTCGCCACGATGCTGCGGAGGTGGTGGTGGAAGATATGCGGGTACTGGAGCCCGTCGAACAGTATCTTGCGGTAGGGTTCGTCGCTGACCAGAAATATTTCGGTCCCGTACTGTCCCTCTTTGGTCCGGATGATCCCGGCCATCTGGTCCAGCAGGCTGGCCGGGTACACGACGCCGGTAGGATTGTTGGGTGAGCTGATGAGGACGGCCTTCGTCTTTGGGTTGATGGCGGCCTCGAAGGCCTGGAGGTCCGGGAGGAAATTGTCGTCTGGAGGGACCACTCGGCAGGTGCCGCCGTGGTAGTCGGCGTAGAAGTGGTATTCGACGAAGTAAGGGGCGAAGATGACGACCTAGTCGCCGGGGTCCAGCAGGGTCTTCAGCACCACGTTCAGCCCGCCGCCGGCGCCGCAGGTCATGAGGATTTCGTCGGCGGTGAACTCCAGGCCGGTCTCCTCCCGTAGCTGTGATGCGACGGCCGCCCGCGTCTCGACATAGCCGGCGTTGGGCGTGTACCGGTGCATGCCGGGATTCGGATTCTCGGCTATACGCCGCAGCTCCTCGAAGAACTCCTGCGGCGGCTCCATGATGGGGTTGCCCAAGGACAGGTCGAATACGTTGTCCTCGCCAAATTGCTGCTTTAGAGCGATGCCCTCTTCAAACATCTTGCGAATCCAGGAGCCTCGCTCCATGAATTCGTGTATTTTGCGCGCTACGGCCATGGATCGTGCTCCTCCCGCGAGCACAGCCCGCGGCA
>PVBE010308140.1_pt1 | contig 27141 bp, 26 predicted proteins | sample 1631181 | NCBI WGS metagenome assembly PVBE01 (sample SAMN08397723, study PRJNA350692) | Marine metagenome, whole genome shotgun sequencing project. | isolation source: water | place: Pacific Ocean | collected 2012-04
CGACGCTCAGATCGACTTCGTGTCCGCCTCGAACGAGGCGCTCGCCCGGCAGGCGTTGGCGCTCCTGGCCGACTAGCCGTCGACGACGAACTCCTCGCCCTCGTGGCGGAACAACGTCCCCACCGGTGCGTCGATGATGGCTTCGAGTCCCGGGTGGTCCCGAAGCAGGACCCCCACCGCCTCCACCGGGAGGTTGCTCGAATCGGCCATGAACTCGGGCGTCTCGACCCCCGCGCTGAAGAACCAGCCGCTGTCCTCGGGGGCGCTCGACGGATCCAGCCGCTCGGCAAAGCGAATCGGCTCTCCATCGAGGATGGCCTTGGTGAGGATCGCGCCCTGCCGGCGAATCCTCACCTGACGCATCGTCGCCTGCCGCTTCTCCGTCCCCAACTCCATCCGGACTCGCACGACCCGTCCGTCGGCGTCGACGTCGCGGGCGGCTCCGAAGAGCCCGTCTCCCCAGCGGTTCTGGCACCCCACGACGCGGCCGGCGGGGAGCCTCAGCTCGCCCGTGTGGTCCTGGGAGGCGCGGATATGAGCGTTCAGCCGGTTCAGGTTGCAGTGGGGCCGGTAGTCCAGGCCGACCTGGAGGCTGCGCTCGACCGCCAACGCCTGCAGGGGACCGGCCTTGGCGCCGATGTCGTCGACCGCGACGTCCAGCCAGCCGTAGTGGCCTTCGCCCAGCTCGGGGGCGCCCATCTCGCCGGCGAGCTTCGCCGCGTCGGCGCCCCAGAAGACGTAGTCGGCGAGCCCGTCGGCGGACTCCATCGCGCGGAAGTCGGCGGTACCCAGGTCCACGAAGTCCTGCATGAGAAGCTCCCAACGCCGGCTCGGTGATCAGCCCCCGAGGCCAGCGCGCCGCATCGTAAGGGACCCCTGGATTCTCCGCCCTGGCGAACGCAGGGTTGCCCCGTGCGCATGCTCTTGACGTTGGTGGCCGTCCTTCTCGCCGCTGCGCCCTCCTCCACCGGCCCTGCCGGCCCCGGCGACCCTCGTGGACGCCGCCCGCAAGGCCGTCGTGTGCGCCTCCGCGCGCGGAGACCTCGACTCCGGAGGGCCGCTCACCGTCATCGACTACCGCCTCCCCTCGACGGACGTGCGGCTGTGGGTCCTCGATCCCGCCGCCGCCGTTTTGTTCGCCGAGCGCGTCGCCCACGGCAAGGGCACCGGGGAGAACCACGCCAGGACCTTCTCGGACGTCGAGGGCAGCCACCAGAGCAGCTTCGGCCTCTTCGTCACCGCCGAGACCTACACCGGCAAGAACGGCTACTCCCTGCGCCTCGACGGCCTCGAGCCGGGCTGGAACGGCCGCGCTCGCGAGCGCGCCATCGTCATGCACGGCGCCAACTACGCCCCCGGAGCGTTCGTCGAAGCGACCGGACGCCTGGGCCGCTCCTGGGGTGCCCCGCCGTGCGCCCGGGGATTTCGCGCGAGCTCATCGACGCCATTTCCGGTGGCAGCGCCCTGTTCGCCTACGCCGAGGACGACGCCTGGCTCGCCGGCTCCGAACTGCTCAACTGCGCCGCGAGGTCGTCGCCCAGCTGATCGAACTGCAGCATCCCCGCCCGGAGCCACCGCCACAGCAGCGGCACCGCCGGGCCCGTCGCTTCGAACCGCTGGTGGAGGACGGATCCGCCGCCTCGCGCCTCGACCTCGAAGGCGTGCTGCATGCGCACCGCGCCGCCGCCCAGGCGGGTCTCGAAGACGATCTCGCGGGGCGCCCCCATCGACACGAAGTACGGCCGCATCGTGCGGGGACCGGGGCCGCCCCGCAGCTGCATGGTCCAGCGGCTCCCCGCCTCGAACTCACCTTCGGCCGAGACCACCAGCCGCCCCCAGCGGGGCCAGCCGGACGTGTCGATCAGCGCCTCCCACGCCGCCTCGGCCGAGGCCGGCAGCTCGGTGCTCAGCTCAAGTCGGCGCATCGGCGGTGGGGAGCAGCGGGGCCGGGTGGGACTCCGCGGGGGCCGACCCGGACGGCCAGGGGAGGGGACGGCGGCGCCCCATCGGCAGCTCCTCGACGGTCGGGTCGAACGCCTGGGCCGCGATCGCGCCCGCCTGGATGGCCGACTCCAGCGAGGCGGTGAAGTAGGGCGCCTGGCCGTGGAGGTTGGTGGCGATGTAGACGTCGGCTCCGTCGACTTGGACGGGCAGGGGGCCGCTCCGCACGATCTGGGTCGCACTCGAGTTCCCCATGACCTCCACGTCGATCGGCTCGGGCAGGGTCGGGTCGATGAGCCGCTCGTCCTCCCAGAGGATCTGGGCCAGCTCTTCGGTGGTGTACTCGCTGGCGAGTGTGCCGAGCCGTTGGTGGCGGAAGGTCGTGTCCGTCGCCACCGAACCCACCACGACGGTCCGCGCGGGGGCCCGCAGGTGCGGCTCGTACTGCGGGTGGGGCACCAGGATCGGGTGCCAGCCGTCGCGCACGCAGTTGCCCCCCAGGGGCAACTCGAAGGGGCGGTCGAAGAACCAGGCGATGCCGACGTGCTCGTAGCGCGACCGGGCGAGGTACTCCTCCAGCGACGGCATGCCCAGGCCGGCGGCCAGGGAGCGGTCGGAGCCGTCCAGGATCGCCCCCAGCGCGGGCGGAGGGACCGCGAGGAACACGGCGTCCGCATCCAGCTCCGCGCCCGCCTCGGTCGTCAGCTGGGCCCCTCGACCGTCGGCTCCCCGGCGGATCGAGGCGACCGACTCGCCGGTCCGGATCGTGACCCCCGCCTCCTCCAGCGCTCGGCGCCACGGGGGAACGAACCCGCCGGGGCCGTTGGGCGGCTGGGTGTTCCAGAACAGCGGCCCCTGCTCCCGCCCGATGATGCCGATGGCGTTGGTCCCCATCCGCTGGAAGAACTCCCACATCGTCATGCGGAGGGTGCCCGCGATGCCCCCCAGGGCGGTGGCCCGGAGCCACGCCTGGCAGGGGTCGCTGAGGCCGCGCTCGGTCATGAACTCCAGCGCCGAGATCTCGTGGTAGCGGCCGCGGCCCAGCCGGTGCTTCAGCCAGGCGCCCACGAGGATGCGGCGGTCGCGCCACGTCAGGTCCGCCACGAACGGCCGCAGCCAGTCGTTGGTGAGGTCGTAGCGCTGGGTGAAGTGGGCCTCCCAGTCCGTTCCGATCATGCGGAACAGGTGCGGGGCGGTGAAGTAGGTGTTCTGGAAGACCTTGCAGGAGTTGTCGCCACGGAAGAAGCCGTCGTCGTCCATGCGGGAAGACCACAGGCCGCCCAGCTCGGGGGCCCGCTCCAGCAGCGTCACGCGCCGGCCGCGTCGGGCCAGCAACAGCGCCGCCGTCATGCCGGCGGGGCCGCCGCCGACGATCGCGGCTTCTGTTGCATGGGCGGGGGGCTTCATGCTCAGTCCATACGATGCAGGAGGCCGTGCAGTTCAACCCATGGGTGCTGACGCGCGTCGTAGACCGAGCTGGTGGGCGCGGGGAAGTCGCGGTCGCCGAAGGCCCCAACCGGGATCACGACGGCGTCGGGGAACACATCGAGGGTGTAGCTGAGGGTGTCACCGCAGGTCGGGCAGAAGCGGAAGGTCACCCGCGCGCCCCCGTCGCCGACCCGGAGGAACTCGGTCGCGTCCCCCTCGAGGGTGACCGCGGCCGCGTCGAAGCGCGCCTGCACGCCGAACGCGCTCCCGGTGCGGCGCTGGCAGGCGTAGCAGTGGCAGACCGAGGTGCGGATCGGCTCCTCGGCGCAGATCGCGCGGAGGGCTCCGCAGGTGCAGGTCGCGGTGCGCGGGGGCATGGCGGGAGTCTACGCGCGTGGACGCAGGTCGATGATCCAGTAGACGAGGGCGACGAGCACGCTGCCGCCGAGGATGTTGCCGAGCGTGACGGGGAGCAGGTTCGCGGTCAGAAACGTGCCGACGGTCAGCTCCGCGAAGGCGGTCGCATCGAGGCCGGAGTCGGTGTCCTCGTCGTCGCAGAGCTCCGGCGCGCCCGGGTAGATGGTGTCGTCGTCGTCGTTGCAGTCGACGGAGGCGTCCGCGCCGTCGCCGTCGCCGTCGAAGTCCACGCAGTCGGGCACGTCGTCGTCGTCGCTGTCGACGCAGTCGGGGGTGCCGTCCCCGTCGCTGTCGTCGAAGCCGTCCACGAGGGAGCCGTCGCAGTCGCTGTCGATGGTGTCGCAGGACTCGGTCGCGCCGACGTGGATGGCGGCGTTGAAGTCGTCGCAGTCGGTAGCGTCGGGGTCGCCGTCGTTGTCGTCGTCGTCGTCGATGCAGTTGGGTTCGAGGTCGCCGTCGAAGTTGGCGAACCCGTCCACCAGATCGTTGTCGCAGTCGCTGTCGACAGCGTCGCAGGACTCGGCCGCGTCGGGGTTGATGGCGGGGTTGTTGTCGTCGCAGTCCGCCGGCGGGGAGAAGCCGTCGCCGTCGAGATCGTCGATCTCCACCGCGTCGCAGATGCCGTGCGCGCCAGTGGTACTCGATGTCCGAGCTCAGCCCGGCGATGCCCTCGGACAGGTCGATGCCGTTCAGCCCGGTGTCCGAGGGAGGTCCGGTGACGAGGCCGGTGCCGTCGAAGGGCACGCCCAGCGCCTTGACCTCGATCTGCATGCGCAGGTCCGTGCGGCCGTGGGCGCCCCGGGCTTCGGTGACGGCGTAGAAGCCGTTGGGGTCGTCCGACCGGGTGCCCAGCAGGATGAGCGAGCCGTCCACCCGCTCGGCCCGGGTGTGCGCGGGAACGGGGTGGGGGTCGTCTCCCTCGGATGTGCTGGCGCGGAAGAAGCGCGCCCGGCCGGTCTCGCTGTTGTGGCTGGGGGCGCCGCCGATGAGGTCGGAGCGGCGGTCGCCGTCGATGTCGCTGAAGGCGAGGGTGAGGCCAAACTCCTGCGCCGTCGAGGTGTCGCCCAGGAGGAGGGTGGCGGGGCTCGTGGCCGGCCCGGCCGTGGAGCCCAGGTACAGCGCGATCGCGCCGTCGCCGCTGGTGGCGCCGGGGATGCCGACGCCGATGTCGCCGTACCCGTCGCCGTTGGTGTCGCCGACCGCGACCGCCTCGCCGAAGTCGCCCCCGAAGAAGGACGTGGTGGACAGCGTGTACTCGGGGAGGCCGTCGATGCCCGGCCCGCCGAGGAAGATCTCGACCTCTCCGCCGGGGTTCAGCGAGCTGCCGCCGGGGATGCCGATGGCGAGATCGCTGTAGCCGTCTCCGTCGATGTCCCCGCCCGCGAGCGACGCGCCGAGGTTGGAGTTGGTGACCGTGCCGACGATGGTCAGCCCCGAGGGGCCCGGGCCGGTGGCGGTGCCGTAGAAGAGGTTGGCCGACCCCTGCTCTTCGACCGAGTTGCCGAAGCTGGGGGAGCCGATCAGCAGATCGTCGTGGCCGTCGGCGTCGACGTCGCCGGCCCATACGACCGCCGCGCCGAACTCCACGCCGGGGATGCTGGAGCCCGCCGACGTCCAGTCCGGGTTCGCGCCGAACCCCGTGGAGCTCCCCAGGAAGACGTGCACGTTGCCGACGTCGTCCTGGTTGGGGGCGCCGATGGCGAGGTCCGCGAAGCCGACCCCACGAGCACGTCGTCGTAGCCGTCGGCGTTGACGTCGCCGGCGGACCGGACCTGCTGGGCGAACTCCGCTTCGAGCTGCCCGCCCAACGCCGACCAGGTGGCGGTCGAGGAGAGCACCGGCTCACCCCGGGAGCCGTCGATCAGGCTGGGATCGCACGACGTCAGCGGGAGGGCCGGCGCGGTGAGGCAGGCCACGGTTCCCACGGGGGTGAGCACGTTGGTGCGCACCTTAACCAACGCGCGCGAGAGTGCTCGGGCAGAGGGACGCCAGGGGAGTCGCGGGTCGAGCCGCGGAGCTCAGGCCAGGCTCACCAGTGGAACGCGCCCAGGATCTTCGGGATCAGGCTGCTGCGTTCGGACTTGGGCTCCGTGGAGCGGGTGCCGTCCTCCGGAACCAGCTTCATGCCGCGGCTGAGGATGGCCAGTCCCGCCTTCGGCGCGAGCACCCTCCAGACCATCGACAGCGAACCGAGGCCAGTGCTGACGCGGATCGGACGCCGGGTGATGGCGTCGGTCACCAGCGCGGCGCCCTCCTCGGGGCTCAGCGACGGGAACGCCTTGTAGACGTCCGTCGGCGCGATCATCGGGGTGCGCACCAGCGGCATGTACACCTGGGTGAAGTGCACGCCTTCGCTGAGCACCTCCGCGCCGATGGACGCGGTGGCGGCCTCGAGCGCCGCCTTGCTCCCCAGGTAGGCCGAGAAGCGGGGCACCCGGGTCTGCAGCCCCATCGTCAGCACGTTGACCACGTGGCCGTCGCCGCGGGCCCGCATCGTCGGGAGGAAGCCGAGGGTCAGCCGGAGCGCGCCGAGGTAGTTCAGCGAGATGGTGCGCTCGAAGTCGTGGAACCGGGTGTTGGCGATGCCGCGGCGGATCGAGCGGCCTGCGTTGTTCACGAGCACGTGCACGCCGCCGAAGTCGGCCTCGACGCGCGCCACGAGGGCATCCACCGCCTCGGGGTCGGCGCAGTCGCACGGCAGCACGTGGGCGGTGCCGCCGGCTTCGGTGATCAGGTCCGCGACCTCCTGGAGCTTGTCGGCGCTGCGGGCCACCAGCAGCGTGATGGCTCCCGCGGCCCCCACCGCCAGGGCGGCGGCGCGACCGATGCCTGAGGAGGCGCCGGTGATGAGCACCACGCGTCCGGCTGCGCGGCCGGCCAGGGTGAGGGCGTCCTGGGGGCGGAGGGTGCGATCCCAGTAGTCCCAGAGCTTGGGGGCGTAGTCCTCGAAGCGCGGGCAGACCACGCCGAGGCCATCGAGCACCGCCGCGGTGGCGTTTGCGTCGACGGTGGTTCGACCGGTGACGAGGCCGAGCATGCCCGCCCCCGAGGCGCCGCCCAGGTGCTTGCTCCGGAGCCGCTTGACCGGCCCCATGCCCTTCAACAGGGCGGTGGCGCCGGGCAGGAGATCGAAGGCTGAGCGGTCCAGGCGGACCGCGAACCGGGGTGCGTGAGCGGCGCTCGCGAGGGTGTTGCCGACCGCGCCGAGGGTGGGCGGATCGGCGTCGCACAGGTGGAAGGTGCGGCCGTCCAGACCCGAGGCGTGGGCCAGCGCGACGATCGCCTCGGCGACGAAGTCCACGGGGGCCAGCGGTACCGGTCCGCCCTCGAACCCGAGCACGGGGACCCACGACGGGAGCGCGCCCCGAAGCCGCCGGATGAGCGGGAACATGAGGTACAGCCCGTCGGCCTTGTCGGTGGCGCCGTCGATGCTGCTGCCGACCACCGCGCCCGGCCGGTAGATGCGCCACGGCACGGCCGTCTGCTCGCGGACGAGGCGCTCGGCGTCGAACTTGCTGCGGGGGTAGGGGTGGCCGTGGCTCTGGCCTTCGTCGAAGCAGGTCTCGTCGAAGACGCCGTCGAACCCTTCGGCGATGCCGACCGTGCTGATGTAGTGCAGGGTCGCGCCGAGCGCCTCGCACAGGGCGAGCACGTGGCGGGTGCCGTCGACGTTGGCGGCCCGACAGGCGGCCTCGTCCGCGGACAGGTCATACAGCGCCGCGAGGTGGATGACCCCGTCGACGGCCGGGAAGGCGCCTGGATCCAGGGGTTGGGTGATGTCGCCGACGATGGCGGTGACGCCCTCGGGGAGGCGCCCCACCGAGCCCTCACGAACGAGGCACGCGACGGATTCGCCACGGCTCAAGAGCCGCCGCACCACGTGGCGTCCGACGAAGCCGGTCCCCCCGGTCACGAGCATCATGGCGCAGTCCTCTCCCGTGCGGAGCCTACCCAATCCCGGGCACGCCCGTGCTCAGGGGATGGCGGCGCTGAAGCCGGCGTCCGGGAGCGCGCCGTCGGCGATGGCGCCGTCCGCTTCGGGGGAGCCGAGGGCGAAGCCGTTGACGGTGCCGAAGTCGACGCGCACGCGGCCGACCCCGCCGTCTCCCCCGACCCGGATGTAGTCGTCCTGTCCGAAGCCGCCGGAGGCGTCCACCGCGTCGACGGCGAGGGTGAGATCGTCCACCACGAGGAAGATGGCGCCGCCTGCGCCGCCGCCAGCGCCGTAGGTCCAGGAGCCCCACGCCCAGTGGATCGTGGTGCCGCCGATCGCGGTCACCGCGCTGGCGCCGTCCGCCTGCAGGGCCGCCGCGCCGATGAGCACGATGCCCGCGCCGTCGCCGCCGGGGCCCGGATCCTCGGTCGGTTGGTCGTCGCCGCCGTTCCAGACGCCTCCGCCGCCGGAGCCGAAGTACAGCCCCGTCAGCTCTGCGTCGCCGTACTCGAGGCCGGCCTCCGGGGGTGTCGCGGTCCCTCCGGTCCACGAGTCGCCCCCGGTCGCGCCCGGGCCGTAGGCTCCGCCGGCGCCGGTGACGTGGGCTCCGCCGCCGCCGTAGTTGGGGGCCCACTCCCCTGAGGCCTCGTTGTAGACTTGGTAGACGCCGCCGCCGCCGACGCCGGCATAGCTCTCGCCCTGGTACGCGTCGTCGTTGTAGTTCACCCCGGTGTCGCCGCCCCAGTAGCCGAGGGCGTCCGCCGAGATGGCGCCGCCGTCCTCGACGAGCACGGTGCCGTTGGCGCGGAAGGCGAGCACGCCCCCGGCAGCGCCGTCCCACGCGCTGGTGGTGAGCAGCCCGCCGGCGGACACCGTGACGTCGGTGAAGTGCGGGATGCGCTGCAGGAGCACGGCCTGGTCGGTCAGGTCGGTGTTGTCGACCTCGCCGTAGATCTCCGTCAAGGCGCCCGCGAGCACGACGTCGGCGTCGGTGACGGACGCCACCGAGGCGACCTCCCACGTGCCGACGGAGGTGTGCGCGGCGTCGCTGCCGTGCAGGTTGGCGATGAGGATCTCGTCCCCGGGGGCGAGGCCGATCACCGACTCGTCGGCGGTGATGGTCTGGTCTCCGGTGATGGCGGTGACCGGCCAGGAGGGGGCCAGCAGGCTCAGGCTCAGGTCGGTCGTGCCGGTGACGGCGAGGGGGCCGTCGCTGCCGGTGCCGACGTGCAGGCCGGTGTCGATGCCGCCGTCGCAGTCGTTGTCGATGCCGTCGTAGACCTCGGTGGCGTCGGGGTTCACGAACTCGTCGCTGTCGTCGCAGTCGCCGTCGACGGCGGTCTCGCCCACATCGTCGCAGTCGCCATCGGAGCTGAGCACGTCGCCGCTGCCCCAGCCGTCTTCGTCGACGTCGACGAAGCAGGAGACCGTGTCGAAGCCGTTGCAGTCCTGGTCGATGCCGTCGTCGGTGATCTCGGGGGCGCCGGGGTAGATGGAGGCGTCGAAGTCGTCGCAGTCGTCCGCATCGAGCGAGGCGTCGCCGTCGTCGTCGGGGTCGGTGCAGTCGGGGTCGAGGTCGCCGTCGAAATCGAGGTCCTCGTCGACGAGGCTGGTGTCGCAGTCGCTGTCGATGGCGTCGCAGAGCTCGGGGGCGCCGGGGTAGATGGCGGGATCCAGGGGCGCGCAGTCGTCGCCGTCGAGCGAGGCGTCGCCGTCGTCGTCGGGGTCGGTGCAGTCGGGGTCGCCGTCCCCGTCGGTGTCGAGGTCTTCGTCGACGAGGCTGGTGTCGCAGTCGCTGTCGATGGCGTCGCAGAGCTCGGGGGCGCCGGGGTAGATGGCGGGGTCGAGGGGAGCGCAGTCGTCGCCGTCGTCGCTGCCGTCGCCGTCGGTGTCGACGTCGATGCAGTCGGGCTCGCCGTCGCCGTCGAGGTCGTCGAACTCGTCGACGAGGCTGGTGTCGCAGTCGCTGTCGACGTCGTCGCAGGCCTCCTCGGCGCCGGGGAAGGTCGAGGCCTCCGTGTCGTCGCAGTCCGTGGGGTCGGCGGCGGTGTCGGCAGGCTGGAGGCAGCTGGCGACGGCGGTCGAGCCCTCTTCGCCGAAGCTGTCGCCGTCGGCGTCGGGGTACCAGTCGGTGGTGGCGAGATCCTCGTCGACGCTGCCGTCGCAGTCGTTGTCCAGTTCGTCGCAGATCTCGGTGGCGAGGGGGTTGATGTTGGCGTCGCCATCGTCGCAGTCACCGGCCTGGGTGGTGTACCCGGGGGGGTCGGCGCACGCGACCGTCGTGTCGTTGGCGTCGCCGTAGCCGTCGGCATCGCTGTCCAGGAAGTACTCGAGTGCCTCGAGCCCCTCGTCGACCTGGCCGTCGCAGTTGTCGTCGATGTCGTTGCAGATCTCGGTGGCGCCGGGGTTGATGTCGGGGTCGTCGTCGTCGCAGTCGTCGCCGCCGTCCTCCTCGGCGGTGTAGCCGTCGCCGTCGTCGTCGCGGGCGGGCGGGATGGTGACGCCCTCACCGGTCAGCTCGACGATCCAGGTGCCGGGCCGGAGGTCCGACTCGGACGGCGCCGGGGGCACGTCCGCGGTGAACTGGAGGTTGGCGAGCACGACCCCCAGATCGGTCGGCGTGAAGGTCACCTCCATCGTGATCTGGCCGTCGGGGGCGAGCTCGACCGGCCAGTCGGCGCCCGTGAGGGTGAACGCGTCCGATGCCTGGACCTCCCCCGTGAGCAGCGTGACGCTGTCGGCTCCGTCGTTGGTCGCGACCAGCGTGAGGGTGGAGTCCCCGCCGAGGGCCACGACGCCGAAGTCGAGGGACTCCGGATCGAAGGACACCGAAAGGTCCGAGGAGGACTGCGGGCACGCCACGAGGACGACCGCGAGGAGGCAGAAGAGGTACCGACCCATGGGCGGCATTATGAACGGAGCGGGCTCAGAGGGGCGGGCGGGGGATCACCCGGCGCAGGTCAGGTCCACGTCGGTGATGGTCCAGGTCGTCTGATCGCCCAGCTGCAGGGAGCCGGTGGTGCCCTGGACGAAGCACGCGCCATCGGCGTCCTCGGCGGACAGCGCGTAGCAGGACGGGGTCGGGAGCGAGACGCGGTGGTTGTCGCCCGAGGCGATGCCGCCGGCGGGCAGCGGGATCTCGTTCCAGTCCTCGGGATCCTCCGACGGGCAGGGGCGGTGGAACGCGATCGCGAGGGTGATGCCGCTGTCGTTGACGATGTCGAGCGTCCAGTTGTCGTTGCTGTCGTCGTCGTCGTCGTCGTCGCTGCTGCTGCGGGACGGGCTGCACGCGCTCAGCACGAGCAGCAAACCGAGGAGCCCAAGGGCGGTCTTCCAGGACATCGTCATCACCTCCGAGGGCGAAATCGTACCGGTTGGGAACCTTTTGGGTCGGGCCCCGTGGAACACGCAAACGCTCTGCTGGAGAACCGATGCTCGATCGTCCCTTGACCCTCTTGTCCGTCACCCTCGTCGCCGCCAGCGCCGTGGCCGCCGTTGCCCTCCTGGGCGACCCGCCCGTGGTGGGCGCAGCCCCTGCGTTGGGGGCTGGCTCCGCTGTCTTGCTCCCCGCCTCGACGCGCATCCCCGTTCCGACGGCTCCGACCGCGCAGGTGGGGCCGTTGACGATGACGGTGCGGGCGGAGCGCTCCGTGCTCGGTCTGGAGGAGTCCGACAGCCGGTCGATGATCGGAATCCAGGCCGACGATGCGGTCGGCGATGCGGTCCAGCGGCCCGTCGCGTTGGCGATCGTGGTCGACGTCAGCGGGAGCATGGCGGGGACCAAGATCGAGGACGCCCGGGCCGGCGCCGCGCGGCTCGTGGAGCGGCTCGGCGACGACGACCTGCTCTCGATCGTCTCGTTCGAATCGGCGGCCCACACCGTGTTGGAGCCGTCCCGGCTGGGGGAGGCGCGCATCCCCGCCTCGGCCGCGGTGGAGCAGCTGACCCCGCTGGGCGGGACCTGCATGAGCTGCGGCCTGGACGTCGCGTACCAGCTCCTGGAGGAGGCGCCCACGACCCACGACCGGCGCGTGGTGCTGTTCTCGGACGGCCACGCCAACGAGGGCATCTCCGCTCCCGAGGGGCTGGCCGCGATCGTCGCGACGGCCCGGACGGCGCACACCATCGCCTCGACCACCGTCGGCTTGGGTGGAGCGTACGACGCGCCGCTGCTGAACCTGCTCGCCGAGCGGGGCACCGGCAGCCACCTCTTCAGCCCCGGACCCGGCGCCATCGTGCGCATGCGCGGCGTCGTCGCCCGCAACGTGGTCCTGGAGCTCGTGCCCGCCGCGGGCGTTCGCATCGGCGCCGTGGACGGTGCCAGCGAGCCCGACCCGGACGGAACCGTGCGGCTCGAGCTGGGATCCCTCAGCGCGGAGGATCGCCGTCGCGTGCTGGTCCCCCTGTCGGTGGGGCCGGGCCCCGCCCGTGACGTGATCTCGGCGCGGCTGATCGCGGACGCGGGCTCGTCCCCGCCGGCGGCGCTGCACCTGGGCCGGTCGGCCGACCCGAGCGTGGTGAAGGCGTCGTTGGACCCCGAGTCGGCGGGCTACTTCGCCGCCATCGCCGCTTCGGACGCTCGCTCTGCGGCGATGGAGATGGCTGCGGAAAGGGACAAGGAGGGAGCCGAGTCGACGCTGAAGCTGGCCTTGGCCGACCTGACCGAGGTGCACGAACTGACCGGGCTCGAAGAGCTCGAGGTCGAACTCGACGAGGTCACCAAGACGCTCGAGGGGTTGGAGCAGTGGACCGGTGAGGAACTGCGGGCGATGGTCAACAACACGGCGGCCTGCAACCTCGAGGTCCGGCGCGGCGTGAAGGCCGAAGGCCGCTGGAACACCGCCGAACTCCTCGACGAGCACGTCGGCTACTGATGCGCACACCCCTGACCCTGGAGTCGCTCCTGGTCGTGCTGGGGCTGGCGGCCGTGACGGTCGCGGTGCTGGCGGCCTGCGTGCTCTTGAGCCTGGAGCTGCAGTGGGTCGCGCCGCTGTGGGTGCCCTGGGCGCTGGCCGCCCTGAGCTTCTGTTTGGGGGTGCTGCTGACCCGAGCGCTCGAGGCCCTTCGGGGGACTCGGGCGCTGCCCGATCCGGAGGAAGAGATGGCTGCGCGCATCGCGGTGGAAGCCGAATTGGCGGTAATGCGGCTGGCGCGGGAACAAACGGCCCACGTTGACGTGTAATGCACCGGTGATGTCGCTCTCGCCCGCCCCACGCCCGATGCCGCCGGCCTACGCCGAGCTGGACGAGGTGACGTTGGAGCGGGCCCGGCGGGGCGACCGGGACGGCTGCCGGGCGCTGGTTCAGCGGTACGAGCGGCCGGTCTTCGCGCTGGTCGGCCGCATGGTCGTGCCGGAGCGGGACTGCGTTGAGGACCTCGCCCAGGAGACGTTCCTGCGGGTGTTCAAGGCGCTGCCGCGGTTCGACCGAGACGGCGCCGCGAAGCTGAGCAGCTGGATCCTCACGATCGCCACGCGCGTGACGATCGACCACCTGCGGAAGCGGAAGGACGCGCTGCTGGTGGATGCCTCGGTGGTGCCGCTGGAGGCGCCGACGCGCACCGACGACGGAGCCCGCCGCCGGGAACTGGGGCGGGCGCTGCGGGAGTCCGCGGCGGAGCTGGCGCCCCCCTTCCGGGCAGCGTTCCTGCTCCGCGAGTACCACCACCTCAGCTACGACGAGATCGCCCACGCCCTCGAGTGCGACGCGGGCACGGTCAAGTCGCGGCTCAACCGAGCGCGCCGACCCTTGCGAACGGCGCTGCAGGAGCGGGGGTTCGATGCCTGACTTCGACCGCGAACTGCTGGATGCGTGGGATGACCCCGAGGTGCCGAGCGGCTTCGCCGACCGGGTCCTCGATGCGGTCGATGAGGCCGGCCCCGGGGACGCCGGAGGGTCGGGAGGCGCGCCGCCGTGGAGCGTGTACGCCGCCGTGGCCGCCCTGCTGTTGGTCGGCGTCACGATCCTGTTCGTGCCCGAGGCCGCTCCGCCCCCGACGGCGGTGGAGCCGGTGGCGGTCGACGTCGAGGGGGTGACCCCGATGGCGGTGCTGTCGGGCAGCCCGGTGGCGGCGCCGGAGGCGGTCCAATGCGTCGTCCCCGACGAGGTCGACTTCGCCGACAAGGGGCGGGCGATGCTGAAGGACTCGGCCGAGTTGGAGTGGACGGTCGACGAGGAAGCTCGGCTGAACGTGCACCAGCGCAAGGGGAGGGTGCAATACGACCTCCCCGCCGGCGAGAAGGTGCTGCTGACGACGCCGAACGCGGTGGAGGCGCTGGAGCTGGAAGGCCGGTTCGAAGTGGACCTGGAAGCCAGCGACGAGGCGTCGATCAACGCGTACTAGCGGCCCGCCCGCAGTTTTCTTTTCCACTCCTCGCGCCTCGCGGGTCTGTCCTGATGGATCCTTTCCCTGGAGGAGCGATTGCCACCGACGGACGTCCAGGCGGCGCGGCTGTACCACCAGTACGGCGCCCTCATTCATCGCCGCTGCCGGCGCATTCTTCGCGATGACGAAGAAGCGTGGGACGCGACCCAGGAGGTGTTCGCGCGCGCCATCCGGTCGTGGGACAGCTGGGACGGCACCGCCTCCCGCCTGACGTGGCTGTCGCGCATCGCCACCAACCACTGCCTCAACGTCATCCGCGACCGCCAGGGCCGCCGCGCCAAGCTTGATCAACGCCAGGCCGAACGCCCCGGAGCGGGCACCGGCCCCTCGGCCCACGGCCAGGTCGAACTCCTCGACATCGTGCGCGCCGTGATGGACGGCATGGACCCCGATCTGCAGCGGCTCGCCATCCTCTACTGGTTCGACGAGATGACCCAGCAGGAGATCGCCGTGGAGGTCGGTCTGTCCGTGCCGACCGTGCGCAAGCGGCTCCGCGTCTTCGTCGACCGCGCCCGCAAGCAGCTCCGCAGCGGCTTCGAATCCCAAATCATCCGAGCCATCCGGGCCGAACAATGACCACTTTGGACGACGAGACCATGGACGCACTCGAACGCATGCTCACCCGCCCCGACCCGCCGCCCGGCGCCCCCACGCCGTGGACCCTGGAGCGCTACATCGCGGGCGATCTGGCCGCCGCCGAAGCCCGCGCTGTCGGCGAGGCCCTTCGCGAAGACCCCGATCTCGCCGCCCGCGTCGAGGCCCTCTGCGCCGATGACGCCGCGTTCGAGGCCGCCCGCCCCTGGGACGCCGTCGGCGCCGCGCTCCTGGCCCGCGCCGCCGCGCTGCCCGAGTCCGGCCGCCCCGACGCCGTCCCCGACTTCGATCTGCTCCCCCGCCGGTCCTGGAGCAAGGCGCTCTGGTTGGGCACCGCCGGCGCCGCCGCCATCCTCGCCCTGGTGTTCTTGTTCGCCCCGCAGCCCCCCGTCGATCCGACCCCCGCCCCCAACCGGTACAAGTCGTCCGACACCCTCCAGGGCTTCGTGCTCGTCGAAGGCCACGCCGAGCGCATCGACGCCGGCGCCCGCCTCGTCGCAGGCGACCGGGTGCAGTTCCGCGTCTCGACCCCTCACGGCTACCTCGCGCTCCTGGGCGTCGACGGCACCGGCACGGTCAGCCGCTACCTCCCCGTCGGAGGCGAGCAGTCCGCCGCCTTCGCCCCCGGCAACGGCGTGCCCCTGCCCGACAGCCTGGAGCTCGACGCCGCCCCCGGCCCCGAGGTCTTCCTCGCCTTCCTGTCCGACGAGCCGCTGCTGGTCGAAGACCTCGAGCGCGCCGTGCACGACGTCGTCCAGGACGCCGGCAGCCGCGGCGTACTCGCCGAGGACTGGACCGCCGCCGGCCTCGCCCCCCAGGTCAGCGTCTTCCACGTCGAGAAGGGAGACTGAGCCCGCTTGCGACACGCCGCCCTGCCGCTGCTCCTGCTGCTCCTCGCCGTCCCCACGACGGCGCAGGCGGGGGAGCGGTTCGCGTTGGTGGTCGGCGCCAACGAAGGCGGGCGGGGCTCCGGTCCCCTCTACTTCGCCGAGACCGACGCCGAGCGTGTGGTCGACGTGCTCAGCGGCCTCGGCAGCGTGCCCGCGGACAACATCCTCCTGCTCCGCAGCCCCACCCGGGCCGGCTTCGACGGCGCCATGGCCCGCCTCGGGGAGCGCATCGCGGAGGCCGAAGCGACCGGCGACGGCCACACCACGGTCTTCTTCTACTTCTCCGGCCACGCCGATCCGGATGCTATCCAGCTCGGCCGCCAGACGGTGCTCTTCGCCGACCTCCGCGCTTCCCTCGAAGCGACCGGGGCCGACGTGCGGCTGCTCTTCATCGACAGCTGCTACGCCGGCGGCGCCAACCGCTCCAAGGGCGCCCGGCGAGCCCCCAGCTTCCTCGACGCCAACGCCGAAGTGGACGCCTCCGGCGAGGTCGTCATCACCAGCTCCGCCGCCGACGAGCTGTCCCAGGAGAGCGACGAGGTCGGCGGCAGCTACTTCACCCACTACCTGCTGTCGGGCCTGCGGGGCGCCGCGGACGCCAGCGGGGACGGGGCCGTCACCCTCGATGAGGCCTACCGCTACGTCTACCACCGCACCGTCGCCCACACCGCGGCCACCCGCGCGGGCACCCAGCACCCCGGCTACGACTACGACCTGAGCGGCTCGGGCGACGTCGTCATCACCCAGCTGGAGGCCCGCGGCGCGGCGCTCCGGTTCGACGGCGCCGACGGGGGCCGCTTCCTCATCTTCGACGACGACGATCAGCGCTTCGTGGCCGAGGTCCAGGTCACCCCCGGCCGGCCCGTGCGGGTCATGGTCGAGGCCGGCACCTGGCGGGTGCAGAAGCGCGAGCCGGACGCGCTGTACGAGCAGGTCCTCGCCCTGGAAGCGGGCGACGAAGGCGACGTGCAGGCCGACCGCATGGCCGCGCTGCCGTACTCGGAGGACTCCACCAAGGGCGCGGTGCTTCGGGCCCGCCGGTGGGCCGCGGGGCGCGAGATCGCGATCCAGGGCCGGTTCGGCATCCAGAGCTTCTTCGACTCCGAGATCCGCAAGTCCCTCATCCCGACGCTCCCGATGGTCGGGGTCGAGGCCGACTTCCGCGGCTTCCTCGGCCCGGTGCTCTCGATCCGGCTGGACGTGATGGCGGGCTCCATCCAGCACGAGCCGTTCGCGGACGTGTCCGCGCGGGTGACCGAGGTCCACGGCGGCGTCGGCACGTTCCTGTCGCCCCGCATCCCCGGCGCTCGCTCGCTGCGTCCGTTCGTCGGGGCCCGGGTGGGGCTGATCTGGCTCCATCGATCGTTCGAGGCGCCGCTCATCCAGGCGCCCCAGGACTACGTCATGGCGGCCCCCGGCCTCGCCGGCGGCCTCGTCGTCGCACCGGACCGCCGCTTCCGCATCGGGCTGGAGGCCCGCACCCACCTGATGCTGTACGTCGACGGCGACGAGCAGCAGGCGCTGGGCTACTTTGAAGGCATCTTGAGCATGGGAATCGCACTATGAGGCACCTCTTCCTGACCCTCCTCGCGGCGGCCGTCCTGGGCGGCTGCGATCTGTCCAACGAGCTGTTCGAGGAGGACGCCCTGTTCCTCCGCGCGGTGCCCTCGAACGACGATGTGCGCACCGAGCACCCCGGCTCGCGGGCCGAGGATGGCACCCTGGTCGACGACGAGGAGCGGGGCGACGAAGACACCCCCGCCGTGATCCCCCCGCAGGCCCGCGAGACGGCGCGGTGGGTGAACCAGTTCGTCTTCAGCTTCCTGGTGTCGCTGGAGTGGGTCATGGACCAGCCGATCACGACCCGCAGCCGCGACCGCCGCATCTGGGGGCCGCTCGAAGACGACGCCGCGGGGGGCTGGTACCGGCTCGTGGTCGAGCGCTCCGCCGATGCCCCCGACACGTTCCTGTACTCGCTCGAGGTCTCCGACGACGGCGAGGCCTGGTCCGAGCTGATGGGGGGCGACTTCACCCGGGGCGCCAAGACGGTGCTGCGGGGCGGGGAGGGGAGCTTCTGCTGGGACGCCGACCTCAGCGCCTCCCGCGACGGCGGCGACTACGGCGGGCTGATGTGCGTCGACCACGCCCGCGATGGCGGGGAGGTCACGCTGAGCGTGGTCTTCCACGACTGGCTCGACGAGACCGGCCAGCGCACCCGCTTCTCCTACTTCTTCCACCACGTGCCCGACGAGGGGGGCGTGCTCGAGTACGCGACCACGTCCGATTTCCTCGGCGGCGGTGACGGCCTGCGCGAGACCTCCGCGACCCGGGTGCGGTGGCAGCACGGCGGCGCCGGTCGGGCCGACCTTCGGATGAGCGGCGGCTCGCTGCTCGGATCCGAGGTCGCCGCCAGCGAGTGCTGGGACGCGACCTTCGCCCAGACGTGGTGGCTGGTCGACCACCAGGGCGGCGAGTTCGACGAGGAGCGCGGCGACGAGGCCTCCTGCGTCTACGCCGAGCGCGAGGAAGTCCGCGAGCTCTGAGCGGGTAGGCTCTCCGCCATGAGAATCCGCGCCATCAGCATCGCTGGATCCGACTCCTCCGGCGGCGCCGGCGTCGAGGCCGATCTTGCCGCCTTCACCACCCGCAAGGTGCGCGGCCACATGGTCCTCACGGCGAAGACGATCCAGACCCCCGAGGATGGGGTGGTCAGCATGGAGCTGGTCCCCTTGGAGATGGTGGTCCGCCAACTCGGCGGCCTAGTGCGCAACCCGATGGCCAAGGCCGCCAAGACCGGCATGCTCGGAAGCGCCGACGTCGTGCGTGTGGTGGCGAGGTTCTGGGCCGCCGCCCCCATGCCGCTGGTCGTGGACCCCGTGCTCCGTTCGAGCTCGGGCGCCGACCTGTCCGGTCCCGGGGCGGTCGAGGCCTACCGGGAGCTCCTCCCGTTCGCCGCCCTGGTGACTCCGAACCTGCCGGAGGCGCGCCAGTTGGCCGACCGGGACGGCAGCGCCGGCGAGCTGGCTCAGGCCCTGGTCGAGGCCGGCGCTGGCGCCGCGCTCGTCACGGGGGGGCACGGCGAGGGTGACACCGTCGACGACGTGCTCTGCGTCGGCGGCGAGCTCCGGACCTTCTCGGCCCCCCGCATCGCCGACGGCACCCACGTGCACGGCACCGGCTGCCACCTCAGCGCCATCATCACCGCCCACCTGGCGCTCGGCGATGACCTGGAGCAGGCGGTCGAGCAGGGGATCGCCTCGACCCGCGCTCGCATCGCCGCCGCCCTCGGCTAGATTTCCCGGCCATGGACGACCGCCTCCTCGAAGCCTTGGACGAGATCCGCGCCACTGCGCTGGCGTACCCCGAGACCTACGAGGAGTCCCCGTGGGGCGACCGCGTGGTGAAGGTGAACAAGAAGATCTTCCTGTTCGCGGGTACTCACAAAGGCCGGCTCAACATCACGACGAAGCTGCCCGAGACCGCCGAGCAGGCGCTCGAGATGCCGTTCGCCAAGCCCACGGCGTACGGCATGGGCAAGAGCGGCTGGGTCTCGAGCCACTTCGTCGACGGAGACCAGGTGCCGGTGCCGCTGCTGCTGGAGTGGCTGGATGAGTCCTACCGGACCATCGCGCCCAAGAAGCTGGTCAAGGCGCTGCCGGAGTTCGGCCCCCCCGAGGAGGCCGAGGAGGAGGCGCCGATCCCCGCTCCGACCCAGGGGCCCGTGCTGCTCATCGGCTACGACCCCTTCCGGTCCGCGCGGGGCGTCACCGGGCTGGCCCGCGCCGTGACCTCTTCAGCCGAGCCGATGGAACCGGGTGAAGCGGCCCTCGCCGCCGCCGCCGAGATCCGGCCCGTCGCGATCGTCGTGGACGTCTGCCGAAACGCCAGCGAGGGCATCGACTTCGCCGGCTACCAGGGTGGCCAGCTCGACGTCGACGCCCTCCTCGAGGGTGCCGGCGGCGGGGCTCGTGAATTCGACGCTGGGGGGCATGTTGGCCTGGGCCGAGAGGCCGACCGTCAACGTGGGGGAGGCGGTCGAGTCCGTCGTGAGCGTGAGGATCGCGGAGCCGGTGGTGCCCTCGGCCTCAAGCTGCCACTCGCCCAGGGCCGCGATCGAGACCGGCCACGAGACGTCGCCGATCGTCCAGCCGTCGCCGTCCACCTGCCCGTCGGTGATCTGCACCGCCTCGTCGTCGGGGTTGGTGACGGTGAAGGTCACGGTCACCGAGCCGCAGTGCCCCCGCTCGTCGGCGGCGGCGGGGTTGATCTGGAGCGGAGGGGCCTCGTCGTCCACCGTGTCGTCGTCGTCGCTGACGCCGCTGTCGTCGTCGTCGGTGTCGTCGTCGTCGTCGCCGCTGTCGTCGTCGTCGACGAGTGGCGCCGGCGTCGGGCAGGCCGTGAGGAGCAGGCCGATCAGGAGCAGGAACATGCGCATCGAAGGTCTCCGAGCACGAGTGTCGGTGCTTCGGACGGCGGCCGCGAGCGGGATGTTGTTGCAGTTTGTTCCAGTGGCCTTCGGGGTCGAGGCAGGCGCTGCGTCTACGTCGCGCGGGCCCGAGCGAGGAGGCGTCGGGCGACGCGGATCTGGGGGGCGTCGGCCGCCACGGGACGGACGAGATCCTCCGCCACCGCTGCACCGTCCAGGCGGAGCTGCACGTGCGCTCGCGCCAGCTCCACCCGCAGCGGCGCGTGACGCCAGCGGGCCCCCGGCAGGCACCCCTCGGCCTCGGTCAGCGAGGCCCGCGCCTCCGCCCCCTCACCCATCGCCGCGAGGACCTCCGCGAGGTGCGCCCGGCAGCTCGCGCGGACCCAGGCGTCGGGGTGACTCTCCAGGAGCGCCAAGGCCTCTCTGAGCCGGTCACGCGCCGCTGGGAGGTCGCCCGCCACCTGCCGCGCGACGCCGAGGTCGGTCAGCGTCAGCGCCTCGGTGCGGTGGTCGTCGAAGCGTCGGTGCACCGCCAACGCGCGCTCCAGCAGGGCCTGCGCTTCGGCGTGCCGGCCGGCCTCCATGTGGGCCCAGCCCAGGTTGTTCCAGGCCATCGCCGCCGGCCGCGTCATGCCGGCCTCCATCTGGCGGGCAGCAGCTGCGGTCAGGAGCTCGATCGCCCGCTCGAGGTCGCCCCGGTGCAGGGCCACGGTTGCCCGACGGAACTCCTGGGAGCCGAGGCGTCGGGCGCCCCCGAGCGCGCGCAGGGTCGGCTCCACCGCGTCGAGCTCCCGCTCGGCCGCGTCCAGGTCCCCGGTCGCGGTGAGCGCCGACGCGAGGCTCGTGCGGACGAGTACGACGTCGAGATCGTCCCCCGTCGGGCTCATCCTGGCGAGGCCTGCACGGGTGAGCTGCACGTAGCTCTCATGGTCGCCGGTGTACAAGGCCATGCAACCGTGCGCCATGGCGAGCAGCCCCTGCAGGGAGGGATCCGTCGAGCCCACGTCCCCCGCGAGCCCCAGTTGGTGCTTCGCCTCCTCGGGCTCGCCGAACTGGCTGGCGATGACTGCCAGCCGCATCCGCACGTGGGCCTGCAGGAGCCTATCGCCGACCGCCGTCGCCAGGGCGCTGGCCTCTTCGCCCGAGGTCCTCGCGTCCGCAAGCCTCCGCTGGATCTGCAGGGCGCTGGCCCGCTGGAGCAGCAGCCGCGCGCGAGCGAGCGCCGACGGGCCGTCGGACAAGACGGCGTCCAGCGCGAGGAGGCGTTGGTCGCAGGAGGTCCGGTCGAGGTCGACGGAGTCGAGGACCAGGGCGAGCTGCTCGACCGGGCTCAGCGCCGACCAGGACCAGGAGAGGGTCCCGTCGAGGCTCCCGTGGTGGGGCGGGCGATCCACCTCGCGCGACCGGAACAGGTGGGCCACCTCGTCGAGCCGATCCCGCAGGCCTTCGAAGCCGAACAGCGACTCGCGGCGAGCTCCAGTGACAGCGGCAGGCAGTCGAGCCGGCGGACGATCTGGGCGGCGGCGGCCAACCCGGCTTCCTCGGGGGCTGCTGGGCAGCCGGCCGCGCGGGCCCGCTCGATGAACAGGGATTCCGCGGCCGACGGGGCCAGGGGCCCCAGGCGCACGACCCGCTCACCGCGCACGTGAAGGGGGGCGCGCGCCGTCAGCAGGACCCTCAACTGCGGCGCTGCCGCGGTCCAGGCGAGCACCGAAGACCGGAGCGTCTCCAGGTGAAAGTCGGCGTCGTCGAGTACGAGGACGATCGGCCCCGACGCGGCGAGCGCCTCGCCGATCCGACCCTCGACCAGCGACGCGTCGGCCAGGTCCGCGAGGGGGACGTCCAGCGCCCGTGCGACCCGCCCGAGGGCGTCGTCGCCCCCGACCGGTTGGGCGAGGGGGACGAGGCGCGCGGACGCCGATCGGTGGGCCGCCGCCAACGCCAGGCGGGACTTGCCCACCCCCGACGGCCCGACGATCGATGCGACCCGACCCTGCTGCATTGCGTGCTCGACCGCGGCGAAATCGTCCGCCCGTCCGAGGATGGGCTCGATCTCCGCGGGCAGGTGCCGAACGGGCGGCGCAGGCACGGCCTCCTGCATCGCGAGCTTGTAGCCGACGCCATGCTCCGACAGCAGCAGGGTGGGCGCCGACGGCTCCGGCTCGATCTTCGTGCGGAGTCGATGGACGGTGAAGTCGACTGCGCGGGAGACGGCGTCGGGCGAATAGCCCCAGACCTCCTGCAGCAGCTCCTCGCGGGAGACCGCTTGACCCGGTCGTGCGGCCAGGTACGCGAGCAGCCCCGCTTCGTTCGCCGTGAGCCGGGAGGCGTGGTCCGGTCCCTCGACGACGCGTCGCTCGAGGTCGGCGCTGAGTGAGCCGAGGTGCACGACATACGGCATGTGCGGATCATGCCGCAGCTTCGGTCGCAGCGGAGGGGCGGGTCGGTCGCAGGCCGGCACCCTCAGCCGAAGGCCTTGTTCAGCACCTCGGTGGTGAAGCTCCGCCGCAGGTAGAAGCCCCGCGGTCCGGTCTCCGCCCACTCCCCATCGGGCCCCAGGAACCGCACGACGTCCCGGCTGTTCGCCCCCTTCGGGCGCAGCTGCAGGGCGGTGCCGAGGCTCGCGTTCAGCAGATCGATCCGTCCGTCCCGGATCAGCTCGGTGATCTCTTCCCAGTCCTCCCGCAGCGCGCGCTCCTCGTCCGCGTCCGGCGACCACGCCACGGCGCTCCCGATGAAGCGGTCCCCGGGCGGCCCATCGCCGACGATCGGCACCCACAGCACGGCTGCGAGCTTGCTGTACGCCAGCGACTCACGCCACGCCGCTGCCATCGATCCGTCCAGCGGCGCCCAGCAGACCCAGGTCGACTCGCGCGGTACCGCTGAGGCGTCCACCGGGATCGTCTTCAACTCGACCCTGAGTCCCGGGAAGTCCGGCCCCGCCGCGCTCCCCGCGGGGGCGCCCAGCGCCTTCTCGATGACGTGCCCCACCCAGCCCTTGTGGTGCCGCAGGTCCGGTGGAACCTCGAGCCCCAGCCGCGTCGCCACCTGGCCGACCGTGCGACCGGCGAGCGCATCGGCGCGGGCGATCAGCTCTTCGCGGGTCTTCGGCGCGTCCACCGGGGAAGTTGACCAGAAAGTTGGCACCGCCGCCGGCTGGCCTCCGTCTCCGGAGCATGAAACGGATCTCCCTCTTGTTCGCCGCCCTGCTGCTGACCCCCGTCGCCGCCCAGGCCAACCTCACCAACTTCCCGCCGCCCAAGCCGACGCCCATCCCCGAGGATGACGACAACCTTCGCGGGATGCTGGCCGGGCTCCCCGCCCCCGAGGAGCTGCGAAACCACGCCACCGCCCCGACCGGCCCGACCAACCCCACCCCCGATCCCGACAATGACGACGACATCAGCGCCGACCCCGCCAGCCTTGACTCGGCCAACGAGGGCATCGCCTGGCCGGACTCCCCGATCCTCGTCACCTGGACCGTGGAGGACGGGAACATCGTCGGCCTCTTCGCTGCCCGCGCCGGCGACGAGCGCGCCCTGAAGCGTGACGACCTCGTCCCGTCGGACCCCCGGATGTACCTGCTGTATGCGTCCGACGCGCTGCCGGACCGGCCGTTCGCGCTCGTGGCCGCGGCCACGTCCGAGGCCGACCCCGAGGCCGGCTTCTTCCTGGCGCGGCTGGATCGCGATCAGCTCGGGGCGATCCTGCGTGACGAGCACGCGGCCGCCCCCGGCGCATCCGATCCGGCGAAGCTTCCCAAGGCGTTCCTGGATGGCTCGGCCGGCTACGCGTTCGACGCCGGCGGCGCGACGGTTCTGTTCGGACTTCACGACGGCGAAGTCGTGCTCGGGGTCGTGCCCTAGGCGCGCGGGGCGCTCTTCTTCTTCTTCTTGCGGGCGGCCGACTTCTTGGCCGTCTTGCTGCGCAGCATCGTGTCGACCTTCTCCGCGAGGCTGGCCTCCGGGCCGGTCTTGCCGGAGCGGCCGATCGAGCTGAACACCGCCCGCCCCAGGTACTGCGCCGAGCCCCCGAGGTCTTCCTCGATGCGCAGCAGCTGGTTGTACTTGGCGACCCGGTCGCTGCGGCACAGCGAGCCCGTCTTGATCTGCCCCGCGCCGGTGGCGACCGCGAGGTCCGCGATCGTGGTGTCGCTGGTCTCGCCCGAGCGGTGCGACACCACCGAGGTGTAGCCCGCGCGCGTGGCCATCGCGATCGTCTCCAACGTCTCCGTCAGCGTGCCGATCTGGTTCACCTTGATGAGGATCGAGTTGCCCGTGCCGGTGGTGATGCCCTTGCCCAGCCGCTCGGGGTTGGTCACGAACAGGTCGTCGCCGACCAGCTGCACCTTCCCGCCCAGCTTCTTCGTCATGCGCCGCCAGCCCTGCCAGTCGTTCTCGTCGAGGCCGTCCTCGATCGAGATGATGGGGTACTTCTCGACCATCGCCTCGTACCAGGCCGTCAGCTCGTCCGCGGACAGCCCCAGCCGGCCCTCGCCCTCCAGGTGGTACTTCTTCTTCTCGCAGAACTCGCTCGCGGCGACGTCCAGCGCCAGCATCACGTCCGCGCCGGCCTGGTACCCGGCCTTGGCGATGGCGCTCATGATCACCTGCAGCGCGTGCTCGTTGCTGTCCAGCATCGGGGCGAACCCGCCCTCGTCGCCGACGGATGTCGCCAGCCCCAGCTCCTTCAGCACGCCCTTGAGGGTGTGGAAGATCTCCGCCCCCATGCGCAGCGCTTCGGCGAAGCTCGTGGCGCCGACGGGCACGATCATGAACTCCTGCACGTCCACGTTGTTGTCCGCGTGGGAGCCGCCGTTGAGGATGTTCATCATCGGCACGGGGAGCACCCGCGCGCCCGCGCCGCCGAGGTAGCGGTATAGCGGGATGTCCAGCAGGTTCGTCGCCGCCCGGGCCGCCGCCAGGGACACGCCGAGGATGGCGTTGGCCCCCAGCCGACTCTTGTTGGGGGTGCCGTCCAGGGCGATGAGCGCCGCGTCCAGCCCCGACTGATCCAGCACGTCGCGGCCGACCACCGCGTCCTTGATCTCGCCCCGCACGTTCGCGACCGCCTGGGTTACGCCCTTGCCCTTGTAGACGGCCTTGTCGCCGTCGCTCAGTTCGCACGCCTCGTGCTCGCCGGTGCTCGCTCCCGAGGGGACCGCGGCGCGGCCGACGATGCCGCCTTCGACGTGCACGTCGACTTCCACGGTGGGGTTGCCTCGGCTGTCGAGGATCTGGCGGGCACGGACATCAACGATTCGGGACACGGCAAGCTCCTTGGGGGGCGAGGCGCGCGGAAGATACCAGCGTTGTTTGGGGGCTGCGATCTCTCATCGACAGCGCCGATCCCGGGGACTACACTCCGGCGCCCATGAGCGCCCCCCGATTCCTTGGTGACTTCCTTCAGTCGATGCTGTTCGGCGGCACGTACGACGATGTCGCGTTCGAGCTTCGCGTGCTCAAGTCGGAGCTCGCGCGCGTGCACGAGCGCCTCGACAAGGAGCTTGGCGAGGTTCGGGATCGGCTGGACCAGCTGGAGGGGAAGCCGGGCAAGGGGAAGGGGCGCGGCCGCCTCACCATCCTCGGCGGCGCCGAGATCGCCGACACCAAGATGGATGCGGCTCCCGTCGCGCCCGCTCCCGCGCCCAAAGCGGCTCCGGACAACGGCTCCGGTGCCCTCTTCTCCGCCGGCATGAGCATCGCCCAGGCCCACAAGGTCCACCCCGACGCGGGCTCCGTGTTCGCGAAGTACCACCTGCCGGCCTGCGGCTCGTGCGCGCTGGCCGGTCGCGAGTCCATCGCCGAGGGCGGCCGCGACCACGGTCTGGACGTCGACGCGCTCCTGCGCGACCTGAACCAGCTGGCTTCTGCGTAGTTGAGCCGGCCAGGCTTCGTTCCCGGTCCTACCTTCAGACTGGCCGCGATCGGCCGATAGCAAATGGGCGGGGGCGATCCTCCGCGCCACGCGCTCTGATAGGCTTTCTGGTTCCTGGGATAGGAGGATTCATCTTTGCACCGAGCGCTCCTCGGACTGCTGGCCCTCGCGGCCGCAATGCTGTCGGTTCCCGCGTTCGCCGCGATCGAACCGCCCCCGGAGTCCGCCATCGGCGGCGAGCCGGTCCACTTCGATTCGTCCGACGGCGTGCAGCTGGTCGGCCACGTCTTCCATCCCCCCCGGGGAACCAAGACCAAGGGCGCGATCCTGTTCGTGCACGAGCCGTATCGCTCCGCCCGCGACTGGGCCTACATGGCCGACAAGATGACGCGCCACGGCTTCGTCAGCATGGTCTTCGACCTGCGCGGCCACGGGCAGTCATTGATGCATGGCGACGAAGAGCTCGACCGCGAGCTGTTCGGTGACGAAGAGTTCCTGGCGATGAGCCTCGACCTGTCCGCCGCGGTCGCCGTCTTGCGCGATGCGTCCGGCCAGGCGGCCGTGCACCTCGCGGGTTCGGACCTGGGCGGCTCGCTGTCCATCGTCCACGCCAACGAAGACCCCGACATCGCGTCGGTGGTGCTGCTGTCGCCGGGCCTCGGCTACGACGGCGTGAACCTCAAGGGACGCCTCATCACCTACGGCGAGCGGCCCCTGTTGATGGTCTACAGCGTCGAGGACGGCTACGCCCGCAAGTCGGTCGAGGTCCTGGGCGAGGAGGCCGTCGGCCCCACCCACATCGAGACCTACTACGGCGTCGGCCACGGCACCAAGATGCTCGCGCGTGAGCCGCAGCTGGAGGTGCTCATGACGGGCTGGTTCCTCGGCACCGTCATCACGCTCGAAGGACGCCGCCTCGAAGACGCGGGCAAGCCGCTGACCGAGGAGAAGGAAGCGACCGGGGCCGATCTGGACTCGGAAGAAGAGCGAGCCCGCCTCCAAGAGGCGCGCGCCGCCGCCGAGCGCGAGGAAGCCAAGGCGATCGAAGACGAGCAGGACGAGGGCCGCGGCCGTCGTTGGGAGCTCGAAGAAGAGAAGAAGTAGCGCCGGCTCATAGGTGATCACTTAGGCGCCGACCGGCTCGAGTCCCATGGACAGGCGACCTCGTCGCCGCTCCTTCTTCGGTGCGGCCCTGGCCGCGTTGACGGTGATGTAGTCGACGAGGCGGCGCAGCCGCGGACGCATCGGTC
>PVBE010847202.1_pt1 | contig 27141 bp, 21 predicted proteins | sample 1631181 | NCBI WGS metagenome assembly PVBE01 (sample SAMN08397723, study PRJNA350692) | Marine metagenome, whole genome shotgun sequencing project. | isolation source: water | place: Pacific Ocean | collected 2012-04
ATGAGGGTGACGGAGAGTGAGATCATGGGAAGGGTGCAGTTTCAGTCGAGCGAGAGGGCGTCGATCAAGCGCGGTATCAATTGGACGTAGCGCCCGTTGATTCCGAAATGACCCCCATCGAATTCATCGTGGCAGTGTTCGATTTTGAGACTTTTTAGTCGCTGAGACAGGATCCGTAGGCCGAATTGAAGGTGAAATTCATCGGTGGTCCCCGCTTCCAGGTGTAGCAAATCCAGGCTTCGCAGGCCCTCTGAATATTCCTCACAGGCGCAGACGGGATCAAAGCGCAGCCAGCGCTTCCAGACCTCCGGCACGCGGACCCCCGTGCGAGGGTCGATGGGTAGGTCAAAGCCCAGAGGCACGTCAGGGTTGGGGGAGTAGCAGGCGGACATTGCCAGAAGATTGAGGGTGGCGTGTCCATCCCCACTCAGGTCATGGCTCGCCTCGAACTCAGCGAGGAACCGGGCCGGATCGCCAGCAAAAGGAGTCAGTCCGCGCAGAGCCGGTAGGAAGTCCTGAGCGTACCCGTACTCAAAATGACAGTCTCCTGCGATGGAGGCCACGGCGCCGAAGAGTTCCGAGTGCCGCATGCCAAGATGCATGGCGCCGAAGCCCCCCGAGCTCTTGCCGATCAGCCCGCGCCGGCCCGCGCACACGGGAAATGTCGCGTCCACCCAGGGGACCAGCTCTTGCACCACGTGGTCCTCATAGGCACCCACGGCAGAGCTGTTCACGTACTGGCTGCCTCCGTAACGCGTGAATGCATTGGGCATGACCACGATGGCAGGGGGCATCTCGCCCGCAGACATGGCCCGGTCCAGGGCCAGGATGACACCGGACTTCCAAGGGTGGGTCTCCAGGAGGCTATGTGGCCGACCCGTGAACCCCACCAGCATGTAGACGACGGGCAATGTCTGAGAGCTGGCCTGGGGCGGCAGATAGACCGGAGTTTCTCGCAGGGAAGGATCACCAAGGGGATTGTCCCGCAGAACCCGGCTCTGGAACGGATGCACCTCTACCCGGCCTTGGAAGGTGTCGGGATCGCGTAGAAGTCGGTCGGGGTGCATGCTTCTCCTCAGGCGTCGGGATTCGCGTCGGCGGCTTGCCGGTAGGCGGGAAGGATGCGCTCGGCCAGAATGCGCTTGCGGTCGTGGTAGCCGCAGAAGGCGGACTTCATGGCATTCACAGAGAGCCGTTCGAGATCCCCGAGCGCGCACCCGAACTGCTCGCTTGCAAGTACCAGCTCATCGGTCATGGTCACGCCGCTCATCAGGCGATTGTCCGTATTGAGCGTGACCCGGAAGCCCCCGTGGAGGAAGACCGGGAAGGGATGCTCGGCGAGGCTGGGAGTGGCGCCCGTATGGACGTTGCTCGATAGGCAGACCTCGATGGGAATGCGATGGTCAAGGATGTAGCGAGCCAGGCCACCCATGTGCACCACCTGACCATCGTGCAGACCCAGGTCCTCGATCAACCGTGTCCCGTGTCCGATGCGATGCGCGCCACAGTACTGTAGAGCCTGCCAGATGGACTCAGGACCGAAGCTCTCTCCCGCGTGGATGGTGATCGACCCGTTGCGTCGTTGAATGAGCTGGAAGGCCTCAACGTGGTGCTTGGACGGATGCCCCTCTTCCTCTCCAGCCAGGTCAAAGCCCACCACGCCCCGGTCGAACCAGGAGCTGGCGAGCTGGGCCATCTCCAGCGAGTGGGCGCTGGTCTCGTTGCGCATGGCGCAGATGATCAGCCCGTACTCGATTCCGTGCTCGGCTCGAGCCCGCTCACAGCCACGATGTACGGCATCCATGACCGCATCCAGGTCCATGGCGTCGGTGGTCGCGAAGTGGGGCGCGAAGCGTAGCTCTGCATAGACCACGTTCTCCTCGGCCAGATCTTCCAGGGCTTCAAATGCGATGCGTTCAAGAGCATCGGGACTTTGCATGACGGCGATTGTGTGTGCGAAGCCCTCAAGGTAGAGCGCCAGGCTGCCTCTATCCGCACCCCGTTGAAACCACTTCGCCAGGGCATCGGGTTCCGACTCGGGTAGGCCCGCGTATCCTTGGTCTGCAGCCAGATCGAGCAGGGTCTGGGGTCGCAGTCCTCCGTCCAGGTGTTCGTGCAGGAGTACCTTGGGAAGGGAGTGGACCAGCTCACGTGCGAGGGGCATGGGGATACTGTAGGTGGGGGACATGGACGCGTCTAATGTGATGTGGTTCTCCGTGCGCCCACCGCCTGCCACACCCGTCTCGCTCGCAAGTAGGCTGGTGAGATTGAGCCTCACCGGCTCCGCCCGTATCCTTCCAGGTCCATGTCCAGCCCTCTTCGCGTACGCATCGCACCCAGCCCTACGGGAGCTATCCACTTGGGCCTTGCACGGACGGCCTTGTTCAACTGGGCCTACGCGCGCGGGCGTCAGGGGCAGTTCGTCCTGCGACTTGAGGATACCGATCGGGCGCGGTCCACGCGCGAGTCCGAACTGGCCATCATCGAGGGTCTGCGCTGGCTTGGCCTGGACTGGGATGAGGGCCCCGAGCTGGGGGGCGACTTCGGCCCGTACCGCCAGAGCGAGCGTATCGATCGCCACCGGGAGCTGGTGGGCAGCCTGATGGAGACCGGCCACGCCTACCCTTGCTTCTGCACTTCGGAGCGACTGAGCGAGGTCCGCGAGCGTCAACAGGCGGCCAACGAGACTCCGCGCTACGACCGCTGCTGCCGCGATAGTCCCACCGAAGAGGCCCAGGCCCGCGTGGCCGCGGGAGAGGCCTTTGCCATCCGCTTCAAGGTGCCCCCGGGACAGACCGCTTTTCAGGACCTGGTGCGCAAGGACGTGACCTTCGATAACGGCGAGATTGATGATTGGGTCATGGTCCGTCAGAGCGGAGATCCCACCTACAACTTTGTCGTTGTCTGCGACGACGCCGACATGGAAATCACCCACGTCTTGCGCGGTGAGGAACACCTCGTGAACACGCCCAAGCAGGTCCTGCTCTACGCGGCCCTGGGCGTGGACGCTCCCGTCTTCGCGCACCTGCCCCTGCTGCTCGGCAAGGGACGCAAGAAGCTCTCCAAGCGCGATGGTAGCGTGTCCCTCAGTGACTACCGCGATCAGGGTTACCCACGTGAGGCCATTCTCAATTTCCTGTGCATGCAGGGCTGGGCTCTGGATGGAGAGACGGACGTGTTTGATCTCGCCACGTTTGTCGAGCACTTTGACCTCGCAGATGTGAGCCGCGGTGGGGCCATCTTTGACTTCGACAAGTTCTTGTGGCTGGCCGGTGAGTACCTGCACAAGGAAACGGACGAGGTTTTGGCCGAGCACTGCCTGCCTTTCGTCGTCGATGCCGGGCTCTTCAACGAGGCGGATCTGCGTGCCCGCTGGGACTGGTACTTGAGGGTCATTGCCATGGAGAAGGAGCGCATCCGCATCTACAGCGAGCTGCCCGACCGCATGGCCTACCTCTCCGCTGCCAACGACCAGGTCGAGTACCTGCCGAAAGCGGAGAAAGGCGCTCGCAAGCATGAGGGCCGCACCCAGACTCTGAGCGACTACCTCATCTGGTTGCCCGAGCACTCCTCCAAGACGCCCTCCGAGCAGGCCGAGGCCACCAAGGCCTGGCTGGTCGAGCGTGGTCAGAAAATCCCCATGCTGTTTCAGCCCCTGCGCTGCGCATTGACGGGTCTTCCCGGCGGCCCTGACCTATTCGAGGTCATGGACGTTCTGGGTCAGGCTGCGACCCTCGAGCGGATCCGCTCCGGTGTGGAGCGATTGGCTTGACAGATTGAGTGGTTCGATGGCCTCCGTACCCGATCACTCCGAACCTGTAGGCCAGGGGGTACGCGTACCCGCCAGGCGCCACGGGCGCGTTCGCCGGGGGCTTTCTTGGGTGGCGGAGCACAGCTTTGTGGCCATGGGGGGGCGTTGGCTCTACTGCAAGCAACACCTCGCTCCCGGTCGCTTTGTCGAGCGATTCGAGACCGTGCGCGTCCCCGGATTGGATCCGGGCCTGGAGGGGCTGACCATTGCGCAGCTCTCGGACCTCCACGCGGGTGCCTTTCTGGGGGCCGGCGACCTGTCCGCGGTCGTGGAGGCCGTGGCCCGGCGCTGCCCGGACATGGTCGTGATCACGGGCGACATGATCGCGCACCAATGGAAGGAGTCGCTGACGGTGTTGGATGATCTGGCCCGGCTGGAGTCTCCCCTGGGCACGTTTGCGGTCTTTGGGAACCACGACTACCGGGGTCGCAATGAGGGTCGCATCGCCGAGGCCTACGCCGAACGCGGGATCCGCTTCCTGCGCAATGAGTGCGAGCGCTTCGAGCTGGGTGACGGCGTCCTGGCTCTCGTGGGCCTCGAAGACCTTGAGGAGGCCAAGGAGGTGGACCTGGGGCGGGCTCGCGGCCCCGTGCAGCCGGGAGACGTGGAGATTGTCCTGTGCCACAACCCCCGGGGGGCATCGGCCATTGCGGGGGCGGGATGCACCGCCATTCTCTCGGGTCACACTCACGGCACCCAGGTGGATCTGCCCCTTCTGCGCCGTCTGGGTCCTCAGCACCCAGGTCTTCGGCTCGACCTGGGCCCGACCACCCTGATCGTCTCCCGGGGGCTGGGCGTCGTCGCAGTCCCCCTGCGTGTGGGGGTTCCGGCCGAGGTGGTGTACCTACAGCTCAAGGGGTGCTCTGCGCTCTAGTCATGTACGGCAGCCTCACCCTGCACGATGGCGTCTTGTACGTAGGGCGTCAGGCCAAGACGGCTTGGGTTTCGAGCTACGACCTGGACGGCCGACCGCTGCAGACCTGCTTCTCGTTCTGTGATGAGACCCAAGGGCGCTCGAGCGCGTCGGGTCTGGCCATGGACGACGACCACCGCCTCTGGGTGGCTGACCAGCCTGCGGGAGTGGTGCGCGCCTTCACTCTCTTCGGGGTGCAGGTGGCGTGTGTGGGGGATCCAGAAGAAACCCGGTCCCGGGATGCCAGGGGAGTGCTCGGTGCCCCGGCGGACGTGCTGGCCCTGGGCAGTGATGATGAGCTCACCCTGGTGATTGCCTCCCATGGCCATCGACGTCACGCTCTGCAGCTGTTCCACGCGCACCAAGGGCGCGTGCAGTCACTGCGCCCCCTGGGCGATCCCAGAGGCGTGTTCCGTGACCTCTCTGGTCTGGCCCAGGCGGGCGAGTGGCTCTATGCGGCGGAAGAGGGTGCGGGCCGCATTCAGGTGTTTCGCTCCGGGGACTTCCACTACTCGTTGCCCGTCCTGGATGGCCGAGGGCGCAGCGTCGGCCCCGTGGCTTTGGACATCCTGGACGAGAACACCCTGGTGGTCGCGGTGACTTCCCCGACAAGCGCCCTCCTGCTCCTCGATCTGCGGGGCCGTGTACGCAAGATCCTCGCAACGGAAGGCACGCGCGTCGGTGAGGTGTCGGCACTGGAGGACGTGGTTGTCGAACAGGGAGGGCTCAGACCAGGTGCCGCCCAGGCACGCCTACTGGTGCTTGACCAAGACGGAACACGGGTTCAGGTGTTCAGCCCAGAGGGTCAGTGCTACGGTTGTTTTCCCCGCTTGGCGGGAACCTGAGCTCCAACCATGGCAGTGCGCAATCAATCCCTCGTCCTGGTTCTGATTCTGCTGGCCGTGGGCACGGTGGTGGGCGTGACCCTCTTGGGTGGCGCCGAGCTGGCGCCCGGCCTGTCCAACGGGGTGGAGCCACCCGTGCGCAAGGAAGGTATCGATCCGGGTGCGCTGGAGGGAATCACTGCACCGGATTCGTCGCCCAAAGTGGAGAACATGGACACGGGCTCCACGCGCACCCAGGCCACCTTCGATGGCCGTGAGGTGCAACTCAAAGGCAGGTTGGTGGAGAAGGGCTCGGCCTTGGCCATTCCTGGCGGACAGGTGTTGGCCACTCTCGGTGAGGTGACGCGAGGGTCGACCAGCTCTGAAACGGGGGCCTTTGAAATCACCTTGCCCGAAGGGCTCCAGGGTAGCTTCCTGGTCTCCCACCCCGAGTACGTGGATCTGCACGCGCCGCAGTTGCCAGAACCCACCGCAGAAGAGTGGGTGATCTCAATGGAACCCGCCGGTTCCATCAGCGGCCGCTTGGTGGGGCCCGGTGCTGGATCCAGTGGCGAAGCGCAGGTTCACCTGTGGCGCTGGGGGAGTGGCCGGTTGGAGGACGACTCGATGGCGAGTCAGATCGTCCTGGATGATGGTGGTTTTGAATTCACCAACCTGCCTACGGGAGCCTACACATTGGGCGCCATCAAGGAGGATGCTCCGCCCGTTCTGCAGAGTGGCGTTCAGGTGGAGCGGGGGCACCGCACGGATGTGCTGATCAGCTTGCCTCTCGGATCTTCGTTCATAGCCCTGGTTGAGACCCGGGGGCAAGGGGGTCCTGTCGAGGGGGCTCAGGTGGAGCTCGAGCCGACCCTCATGGGCCGCGGCAACCCTCTGGAGGAGTTGACTTCACTGAAGGTTCTGACTGAGGCCAATGGGCGGGCCCCCTTTGCCGGTCTCAGCTCAGGATCCCACCGGGTTCACATCCGTACACCCTGGGGGGATGAGTTGACCGAGGAGGTCGAGATTTCGTCCCTGGCCCAAAATCGTGAGAAGCGGTTCCTTTTCTTTCCACCGGCGCGTCTCTCAGGTCGCGTGGTGGATCCCCAGGGGCAGGGGGTTGCCGGTTGCGAGGTGTGCTGTCTCCAGCCCCGCGATAGGAACTGGTACTCCTCTCGTGCGGGCGGCGAGGTTGGCACCGCCATCACAGACGCTGCGGGGAACTTCGAGTTCAAGCGCGTCCCGGCACGCTCTTCCTTTGCCGTTGCAGCGACCTCCTCTAGTGAAGGCTCGGGTGGGGCAGCAACTCGCGGCGGGTTTGCCATGTCCGAGCCCATTCGGCTCCAGAATGGCGAGTCCCGAGCGGGCCTGATCCTGCGTCTCGGGGAGGGCTTCGAATTGAGGGGGATCGTGTGCGATACGGACGGCCTGCCACTCGCAGGAGCCACAGTTCAGGGGACTGTGCGCTGGAAGGACCAGGAACTGGATGCACAGCTAGCGATCAGCGATGCGGATGGGGGATTTGTCCTGCACGGAGTCCCGGTGGGTCGCTGTCGCCTGACGGCCGACCTCGAGGGGTACACCTCCGGTACCTTGGACAAGACTGTTGAGCAGAACCTCGAGGGCTTGGAAATCCGTGTCAACCCGGCGCATTCACTGGAGGGGGTCGTCCTCGATCCGAACGGCTGGGGCATCAGCGGTGCTCGGGTCCGAGCTCGGGTCTCTACTTCACGGCGTTCTCGTTCGCGCTACGCCACCGCCGACGACTACGGACGCTTTGTGCTGGAGGGGCTCTCTCCCGGTTCTTGGAGCCTGAGTGCGTCGGCTCCTGGTTTTCCGGCCCGGGACGCGTCCAAGGTAACCGTGGAGGTTCCCCTTGCCGGCCGCGCCGAACTGCGGCTCATGCCAGAGATCGAGGCGGCTCCCTGCGTGTTGACAGGCGAGATCGTCATGAAGGGTAGCGGCAACCCGGTCAAGGGCTTGCGCCTTCATGGCTATCGTTACCAGACGATCAGCTTGGACGGCACACGCTTCGAAATGACCGGGCCACCCATCAAGAAGCTGACACTCTCGGCCACCGGTTCCAATGCGGAGCCCCTCACCTTTCCCATGGTGCACCTGAACTCGGGGGACAGAATCGACCTGGGCCGGGCGGAGACGCGCCACACCGTGGGCGTGAAGGTCCAGGTTAAGGACGCGTCGGGTCAGGCGCTGTCGGGAGCGGATGTATGGCTCCAGCGGAATTCGGACCAGGAGAAGGCAGAGTTTGTTGTCGTACCCAAGAACATCCGTCTGCGCGCAAGCAGCAGGAAGGGGGAGTACAGCACATCCCAAGCTGGCATGTATGAGTGGGTACTCGTGGTACGACACTCCGCCTGGAACTCCCACAAGAGTTCGGTGCGGGTTTCGGCGGAGTCCACCTCGTTTCAGGTGCGCCTCACTGAGCCCCGTCGCCGAGGCGGCGACGACCAGTGAACGAATCGCGCAGGCCTGTGGCGGCCATCGATCTGGGTACCAACACGGCCCTGCTGCTTGTGGCAAGGAGCGCACCGGGGCTGGGGCTTGAGGTTCTTGCCCAGGATTGTGAGGTCGTACGGCTTGGGGAGCGCCCCCGTTCGGCTGGAGAGGCCGGCGGTCAAGGCCTCTCGCCCGAGGCCGTGGAGCGCACCTTGAGAGCCCTGGGGCGCTTCAAGGCCAAGGCGGTGGGTATGGGGGTGGTCCCCGAACGGTTGCGGGTCACCGCGACGGCCGTTCTGCGTCGGGCCAGCGATGCAGCGGCGTTTGTCCAGCGCTGCGAGGATGAGCTCGGACTGCGTGTCGAGATCCTCTCGGGCTCGGAAGAGGCGCGGCTTGGACGATCGGCGCTGGGATCCGCGGGCACGGAGGAGTGGGTCACCCTTGACGTGGGCGGTGGTTCGACCGAGCTGGCAGGCGAGGGGCCTGGGGAACAGATCTCTGCCCCGGTGGGTGCCTTGGTCCTGACAGAGCAGTTTCTTGGAATGGGGTCAAATGCACCACTGGAGCCGGGAGGAGCAGCGGGCTTGTGGGAACAAGTGCGAGCTTCGTTCGGGTGTTTCCCAACGGATTTCGCGCGAGGGCGCACGGTAGTGCTGCTGGGCGGAAGTGCATCAAACCTGGCTTGCCTCGAGAAAGGCCTTGAGCAGTTTGACCCGCTTCAGGTTGAAGGAACGCACATTGATGTTTGTGCCGCAAGGGCATGGGGCGAACGACTGATTGATATGTCCCCTGAAGATCGGGCGCATCTACCCATCGAGTCCCAGCGTGTCGAGATTCTGCCTGCCGGATTGATCTGTATTGCCGCTGGGCTCGAACGCATCGAGGCCGGTGAAGCACGGATCAGCGCACTTGGACTGCGGCACGGTGTCGCGCTCGAACTCTTGCACGATTGATGGAACCGACTGGATCGGGGCGTACGTGCTCTCTCAAGTCTGCAAGCAGTTCCGCAAGCCAAGCATGAAAGAGGGCCAGCAAGGGGGGAAACCCCTGCCGGCCCGAGGGAGAGAGGAGTGTCGGCAAGCTTCCCTGACTCAAGGTCGCTCGCAAGACCAAGTGTCTCCTGCCGATACTCGCTATCACAGACGGCCGAAGCCATCCATATACAAGTGTACGCGCTGAGCAGTGGAATGCACCTAATTTGGTACGTAACCCTCGAAATCCACTTGCAATGCATGGGTGTTTCCAACCTGCAAATCGATTCTGACCCACTGTTGACTCGGCTCAACGTGCCTTGGCTAGGATGGTGTGCATGACTTCCGCCCGGTCCCACTCGCCAGTTATCGCCCTCCTTGGGCTTGAAGCGCGACTGGATGCCGCTGAAACCGAGTCTGGTTGGCTGGACACCCGCTACGAGGGTGTCCAGTGGAAGCCGCTGATCCCCGGCGACTCTCCTGAAGGTGGACTCAGTGTCCTGATCCGCATGCAGCCGGGTAGGGGGTATCCGGCCCACCGGCATCTGGACTTCGAGGACGTACTCATACTCTCTGGCGGGTATAGGGATAAGTTCGGAGAGCACGGTGCGGGTACCTACCTGCGGTATCCGCCGGGCTCGACCCATGCTCCCGTTGCCCTGGGGGATCTTGCCCAGGACGTGGGCCCCGGAAACCCACCCTGCCTGCTCTTCGCCGTGGCCCGAGGGGGCATCGAAATCGAAGAGAGCTCCTCGGGGACGGGAGAGTGAGGAGTGGGCGCCCCGGCAAGCCGAGGCGCCCTGACTCTCTCAAGTCATCTCCGTCAGGCAATCTCAAGAGGTCCCCGTTGGGAGTGCCGGAGGGATGCCGACACGACCCTGGGGTCCTCAGAGGGAGAGCCCGTTGGTCATTCGCCGGCTCAGGTACCTGTCTGGAGGAGTCGGGGAGCCGCTGTGCGGACTGAGGCTCCCTTCCCAGGATCCAGAGGTGTCCCGGAGGGGAAACGGGACAGGGAATCTCGAAAAAACCTTCGGACAGGATGCGGGATCGGTCAGCCACCCTTCGGCCTGCTTGACCCTGGACGGGGGGAGGGGCTAGAGTTCGCCCCCCAAAACGGCGGTGTAGCTCAGTTGGTTAGAGCGCAGGCTTCATAAGCCTGAAGTCACTGGTTCAAGTCCAGTCACCGCTACCAGTCACCGCAGGATCCGGCTCCATCAGAGCGGCCCGCCCGGCTCCTCCGATGGTTCCTCACCGGGGGGCCGGACGGGCCGATTCTGTGGCTTCAGGCTTCGGGTGGCTCTAGTGGATGAAGAGCATCTCCCGGTACTTGGGCAGAGGCCAAAGGCTGTCACTCACCAGACGCTCCAGCAAGTCGCAACACTCGCGCACCGCATCCATGGCCGGGATGACCCTATCGCGGTAGGCGTGAGCTCTCTCGGCCTCGCCATAATCACTTGCCTCCAACTCCTCCTGAATGGCCAGGAGGTTGTCGATGGCTTGCTTCATGTCGGCAATCTGCTTGGAGGACAAGGCCAACACCTCGCGCTGGGAAGTCAGTATCTGTGCATCCCATTCCGGGCCCATGGCTCCCTCGGTGGCGGCGATGGAGTCGGCCAGGCTCTTCTGGTAGGCCATGGCTGCCGGCAGGATCATGGTCATGGCGATGTCGCGCGTTGCGATGGCCTCAACGTTGACCTTGTTGGCGTAGGTCTCCATCTGGACACTGAGACGCGAGTGGGCCTCGCCCCGGGAGAACACTCCATAGCGCTCGTAGAGCGAGAGGTTGGTCTCACTGACCCAGTCCGACAGAGCCTCGGGCGTCCCCGGCCTGTTGTGCAGGCCACGGCGCGCGGCTTCCTCACGCCACTCAGCGGAGTAGTTGTCCCCCGAGAACAGAATGCGCTGGTGGGAGGCGAGGGCTTCGCGCACCACGGCTTGGATGTTCTCGGTCGAGGGGCCACCCTTGGCTTCGATCTGATCGGCCAGATAGTCCATGGACTCGGCCACGATCATGTTGATGAAGGCTGCCGGGTAGGCGACGGACTGGCTTGAGGCCACTGCCCGGAACTCGAACTTGTTGCCCGTAAAGGCGAAGGGCGAGGTGCGGTTGCGGTCCGAAATGTCCCGCGGCAGTTCCGGCAAGGACGTGACGCCGAGACGAATGGTCTCTTCCTGGCTTCCGGTCACTGGGCTGCGACCCTCGATGATCGACTGCACGATCTCCTCAAGCTGCTGGCCGACGAAGATCGAGATGATCGCGGGCGGAGCCTCGTTGGCCCCCAGGCGATGGTCGTTGCCTGCGGACGCGATGGACGCGCGCAGTAGATCCTGGTGCAGATCCACGCCACGGATGATGGCGGTCAGGGTCAAGATGAAGCGCAGGTTCTCGTGGGGCGTGCTGCCGGGGTCGAGCAGGTTCTTGCCCGCATTGTCCCCCAGGGACCAGTTCAGGTGCTTGCCGCTGCCGTTCAGGCGGGCGAAGGGCTTCTCATGCATGAGCGCCGTCAGGCCGTGGCGCTCGGCCACTTCCTTGATGACGTCCATGGTCAGCATGTTCTGGTCCGTGGCGACCGACACCTTGGAGTAAACAGGGGCAAGCTCGAACTGGGAGGGTGCCACCTCGTTGTGGCGCGTCTTGGCCGGGACGCCCAGCATCCAGAGCTCGTTCTCCATCTCGTGCATGAAGCGCAACACGCGCTGGCTGATGTTCCCGAAGTAGTGGTCATCGAACTCCTGGCCCTTGAACGCCCGCGCACCGAAGAGCGTGCGCCCGCAGGCCACCAGGTCAGGGCGCATGCGGTAGAACTGGCGGTCGATCAGGAAGTACTCCTGCTCTGTGCCCGCGCTGGGCATCACGCGACTTACGTGACTCTCCCCAATCAGGTTCAGCAGTCGAACGGCCGAAGTGGAGAGGGTCTCGCAAGAGCGAAGCAGCGGTGTTTTCTTGTCCAGGGCTTCCCCTGTCCACGAGCAGAAGGCCGTGGGGATCGTCAGGGTGGCACCGCCTTCGCTCTTACGAAGGAACGCGGGAGATGTCGGATCCCAGGCGGTGTAGCCGCGTGCTTCGAATGTGGCGCGCAGGCCGCCAGTGGGGAAAGAGCTCGCGTCGGGCTCGCCCTGGGAGAGCTCTCGTCCCGAGAACTCCAAGATGGCTCCACCATCATCCGTCGGGTTGAGGAACGAGTCGTGCTTCTCGGCCGTCGAGCCCGTCATGGGCTGGAACCAGTGGGTGTAGTGTGTTGCCCCGTGTTCAACCGCCCAGTCCTTCATGGCCGCCGCGACTGAATCAGCCACGTCGGGATCAAGAGGTGCACCCGTCTCTATGGTCTTGCGCAGGGCCGAGTACACCGGCTTCGGGAGGCGCTGGCGCTGGACCTGATCGTTGAACACATATTTCCCAAAGCAGTCGGGAAGCATGTCGCCGTTCTCGGGAATCTCGCCGCCCAAGTCCCATAGGAACTCGGACGAGATAGTGCGGATTGCATCTTGCCGGGTGGTAGCCATCATGATCGGGTTGGACATCCCTTGGGGTGGGGGTTTTGAAAAGACGGACCTGAGGCAGTTGGAGGGGAATTGGGGGCCCCAAAACTGCCCGATGGATGAAATGTAGCGGGGACAGAGGTGCAGGTGAAGCTTGTCCCAGACAATCCGGACAGCGATAGGATGTAGGTACTGGCTGGGCCCGTGCCCCAGTCCGTCTCTTCTCCCATGCCACCTGCCAGCAGAGCAGCCCGAGCCCCGCGCAGTGGGCCACCCACTGCGGCCCAGATGCGTGGCCTGCGCCGCCGCGATCCCGTGCTCGCACGGGCCATGGGCCGGGTCGCGCCCCTCCCGGAGTTCCCGATTCGCGCAGATGCGGACTCGCACTTCCACTCCCTGGCCAAGGCCATCGTGCATCAGCAGCTATCCACGAAGGCGGCTGGCACCATCCATAGGAGGGTGAGATCCCTGTCAGCCGGTCGTCGCTTCCCCAGCCCCCCTGAGATCCTCGAGTTGCCCGATGCGCACCTGAGAGGGGCGGGCCTGTCACGGGCGAAGACGATCGCGATCAAGGACCTCGCCACCAAGACCCTGGACGGCAGTCTGGGCCTGCGCACCATCTCACGGCGCCCGGACGAGGAGGTCATCGAGGTCCTGACCCGGGTGCGTGGTATCGGTGTCTGGTCGGCGCAGATGTTCCTTCTCTTTCGCCTCGGCCGACAGGACGTGATGGCCGGGGGCGATCTGGGCCTGCAGGAGGGCCTGCGTATTCTGGACGGGCTGCCTGAGCGGCCCGGACCCAAGGAACTGGAGAGCCGGGCCGAGGTCTGGGCCCCCCTACGCTCGGTAGCCAGCTGGGTCCTCTGGCGCCTGGTGTCCGCCTAGGTCGCTACCTGCGCCGGCGGAGGTCTGCAACCAGCTGGGCCGTTGCCGTCGCCATGTCCAACCTCTCTCTGTACCCCAGGTCCCGCTCCAAGGGGGCCAGGTCATAGGAGTGGGAACGGGCGAGTTGCAGCGCAACGAAGCGTGTGATGGGAGGCTCGCCCTTGAGCGGCAGCACCTTCCAGCCCGCTTCACACAAGGCTCCTGCCATGCGCGCCAGACCCAGAGGCGTTCTGCGCTCCACCGGCGTGCGCCCCAGGTTCCCCAGGAGAGCGTTGATCCAGTCCCACAGTCTTACCGACTCCCTGTTGCATACGAAGTAGGCCTGTCCTGCACAGGCGGCTCCCGGTTCGAGAGCCCGCAGGGCACACACGTGCGCCCAGGCCGCATTGTCCACGTGGGTCAGGCTGACCTCATTACGGCCGTCTCCGATGCGTCTCAACCGTCCCTGTGCTGCACTCTCCAACAGTCTCGGTACGAGGTGTGGATCCCGGGGGCCAAAGATGAGGTGCGGTCGCAAGGCAACGGTGGCCAGCTGAGGTGAGTCGGCTTCAAGCACCAACGCCTCAGCAAGGGCTTTGCTCTCAGGATAGGGAGAGAGGAAGCGTTGGGCTCGGGGCAGATCATTGCCTGCATTCAGATGGTCCTGGCCATCGAAGCACACGCTGGGGGAAGACGTGTAGACCAGGCGCTTGATCCCCTGCGAGGAGCAGGCGGCAAGGACGTTCTCGGTACCGGTCAGGTTTGTGGACATGAAGTCTGACCGCTTGCCCCAGACTCCGGCCTTGGCGGCGACGTGGACTACCGCGTCGACTCCCTCCAATGCTGCATGGACCGCGGACTTATCAGAGAGGTCCGCTTGCCGGCACTCAACATCCAGGGCTTCCAGCTCCGGGTAGCTACCGCGGGAGATCGACCTCACCTGTGTGCCTCTGGCGCGCAGCATCTCCACGATGCGCCTCCCCAGGAACCCGCCGCCACCGGTGACGGCGACCTTCAATTCAGTTGCTCGCTGGCCCATGCCTGCAGTCGTTCGCGTTCGATCTTGGCGTTGTGTCTGGGATCTACAGGGAAGTCGGGGTGGAACAGGAAGCCCTCCACCGTCGCCGTGTCGCACCGCTTGCGTCCGATCTCCTTGAGCTGCTCCTGGAACCCACGCCTCATGGCCTTGCCCTTGGGCATGGAGCCGGCCGTGGGCTGGACGCAGAGCACGGAGAGCTGCTCCCCTTCCGGCCCCACTCCCACCAGGGCCGTGCGAACCACGCGCGGGTGTGTGTTGTAGACGTTCTCCACCGGCACCGTTGGCCGCATGCCCTGACTCGTGTGCAGTCGGTGGCTCTTGCGACCGCAGAACCAAAGTCGCGAGTCGTCGTCGAGGTAGCCCAGATCACCCATGCGGTGCCAGTGGCCTCCTTCGGCGTCGGGTATCTTGGCCAGGGCGTCGTGTTCGGTGTCGGCGACGTAGTGGGCTGTGACCACGGGGCCGCGCACCACCACCTCGCCCAGCTCTCCCGGGGCGACCTCCAGGTCCTCGCTCCAGCTCCCGATGGGCCCGTCGTGGATGGCAATCAGGCGCAGGTCGATGCCCGGGGCCACCCGGCCCACACAGGTGCCTTCACCCGATTGGATCCGCTCTTCCAGGTAGGGCACCACGGTGCGGCCTGCAATGGATGCCACAGGCAGACACTCGGTAGCGCCGTAGGGCGTGTGCACATCGCCATCCAGTGGCAGGATCCCATGCAGAGCCCGGATCAGGTCGGGGCTGACGGGCGCGCCGGCCACGAGGACGCGCCTGAGTGCTTCCATGCGTTCGCCCCGGTCCATGCACCAGGGGGCCACCCGCTTCCAGATGGCGGGCGAGCCGAAGGCACTGGTCGCCTTGTAGGTCTGGGCGGCGTCCACGATCTTCGCCGGGTCGCAGGAGGCGGGCCGCGAGACGTCCATGTCGGGGAATACGCTCGTGCTGCCAAAGGCCACGTCGAACAGGGCAAAGAGCGGGAAGCATGCGAGGTCCACCTCGCCCGCCTCGAAACCGTAGAGGGTTTTCAGCGCCAGCACCTGAGCATGGAACATCCCGTGGGTATAGAGGACGCCCTTGGGAGGCCCGGTGCTGCCGGAAGTGAACAGGATGGCGGCTGCGTCTGCGCTACCGGTGTCCGCCAACCATTCCGTTTCCGCGCTCGACGCTTCTGCCCCGGCGGCTTCGACCGAGGTCAGCTTTGGACCGCTTCCGGGTAGGCACCACCCCATCGCAACAGATATCTCAACGCTCTCGAAGGCCTTCGGGAACAGGCGTCGCGCCGCATGGGCCTTGCCGATCCCGATCATGACCCGCGGCCGGATGCGCGCCACGCAGCCCAGGAGCCGTTTGCGTCCCATGCCAGGGTCGGCCAGGACGGGTACGGCCCCCAGCTTGAAGAGGGCAAAGGTCAGAGCCACAAACTCGATGCTCGCCGGCACGAACAGGCACACGCGGTCCCCGAACTCCACACCGAGAGCGTGCAAGCCTGCGGCCATGTGGCTGGCCCGCGCCTCCAACTGTGCAAAGGTGATGCGCTTGCCGGACTTGGCCTCGATGACGGCCTCGACATCGGGCCAGGCCTCGGCGCTTTGGGAGAGGAAACCAGCGGTGTTCACGCGCTGCGGTATCTCCCCCAGGGCTTTGAAGGGATCTGTACGCGTCACAGGATCTCCTCGGCTTTCAGGAAGGCGCGCAGGTGGCGCTCGATATCCTCCGGGGCGTCTTCAAACAGGTAGTGACCTGCATCGGCGATCGGATGGCACTCGGCTCCGGGCAGGCGCCGCTCCCACTCCTCGCGGAAGGCCGGCGTGAAGCACCAGTCCTTCTCGCCCCACAGGATCAGGTTGGAGCGGTCCTGGAAGGTGGGCACGCCGGCCGCTATCGCCGTCAGCGTCTCCCAGCTGGGATGCCCGGGATCCATGGGGATGTCGTCCACGAAGTGCCAGGTGGCGCGCGCGCTGCGTGGACGGGCGTAGGGCATTACGAAAGCACGGCGTACCGCACGGGGCATGGGTCGTTCCACGGCCATGAAGGTCGCCGCACGGGCGAATGCGTTGCAGCCCTGGACCGCCAGACGACCGATGCCCGGTACGCGGCACAGGCCGATACGCCCGGGCATGAGGTTGGAGGGGAACGCGGCTGTGTTGGTGATCACCAGGCGCCCGATACGCTCGGGCCTCTGGAGGGCGGCCCCCAGGCCGATGGCCCCGCCCCAATCGTGAACGAGCAGGGTGATGTTCCAGAGGTCCAGGTGGTCGATCAGTTGCACCAGGTTCTGGACGTGATCCGCAAGGCGATAGGACCAGTGTTCGGGTTGGTCGGAGAGCCCGCAGCCCAGGTGGTCGGGGGCGATCACGCGCATCTCACCCGCGAACCCTTGCAGTTGTCGTCGGAACAGGAACGACCAGGACGGATTGCCGTGCACGCACAGCATGGGTGCGGCCTCGGTCGGCCCCTCATCCACAAAGTGCAGGCGCCCCGCCTCGACTTCCAGGAAGTGCGAGTCGAAGGGGTACAGGTCGTGCAAGGGTGCAGCCCAACCCGGGGCGTTGCCTTTGTCCTGCTCGGCGAAGGTTGCGGTGGCGGTGGTCAAGTGACGTGATCCTGAGGCTCCTGACAGGATACGCCTTGTGGGGAAGGAAGGACCCACGTCAGGCTTTCTTCCCCGCCCTGGATGTGAAGCGCCAGGAGATGGTCATGCCAGCGGAACTGCAGCACGGGTGCGGCCTCCCCATCCAGGAACATGGGCAGGGCCGGGCCCGCCGGCTCCCCGGCTTGGGTCAGGGTGGGGGAGGGCGTGGCGCTCAGTCGGCAATGGGAGAGACGCGTCAGGCCGACCCCCGCGGCCTTGAGCACCGCCTCCTTGGCCGTCCAGAGGCGCGTGAAGCCCAGGGCATCCACCTCGCCCAGCAGCGCCCGCTCGTCCTCGTTGAGCACGGCGGCGCGCAGGGCCGCTCGACGCAGGGTGATGCGCTCCAGGTCCACGCCCAGGGGGGCGCGCGCCAGGGCGCCCAGCACCCAGGTGTCGTCATGGGAAACCGACCAGTGCCAGCCCTGCCAGGGCTGGGGCACGTCGTCGCTCTTGTGGAACACCATCTCCGGGCACCCCGCCTCCCGGGCCGCGAGCTTCAAGGCGCGACGGGCTGCCGCAGACTGGGCTGCCACCCGCTCCCGTGCGGCGATCGATGGCTGCTGGTCCGGGGTGGGGAGGAGGGCGACAAAGGTGGGGGGCATGGGCCCCAGAATACGCCAAGTCACTGGGTAAGTGCGTCCTCGATGGACCTCCCCTAAGCTGTGAGGGTGTTCGCTCTCTACCTGTCCTTTCTGCCTGCCCTGGTCTGCCCTGGGGGAGACACACCTTCGAAGGTGCCCGTGCCCGATGGGGGGCATTGGGCATTCAAGGCTCCGGAGCGTGTCGCCATGCCCGAGGTCGTGCGTTCGGATTGGGCTCGCGACCCCTTGGATGTATTTGTCCTGGAGCGCTTGGAGCGGCAAGGGCTCGAGCCCGCCGAGTCCGCCCCGCGAGGGATCTGGTTGCGGCGTGTCACCCTGGGCCTGACCGGGCTGCCACCCACGCCCGAGGAGATGGGCGCGTTCTTGGAGGACCCGGGCGAGGGTGCCTACGGGCGAGCTGTTGATCGCCTCCTCGAATCGCCTCGCTATGGCGAGCACATGGCCAGCGCCTGGCTGGATCTGGCACGCTATGCGGACACCTACGGCTACCAGAGTGACGTGTACTGCGAGGTCTGGCCTTGGAGGGACTGGGTCATCAAGGCCTTCAACCAGAACCTGGCCTACGATGATTTCCTGACCTGGCAGGTGGCTGGTGACCTCCTCCCCGACGCCACCCGCGAACAGCGACTGGCCACCGGTTTCAATCGTCTGCACCGACAGACCAACGAAGGGGGCTCCACGGAGGAGGAGTACCGCCAGGAGTACGTGGCCGACCGCGTGGAGACCCTCGGCACGACCTTCCTTGGCCTGTCCCTGTCGTGCGCCCGCTGCCACGACCACAAGTTCGATCCCATCGGGCAGGGGGAGTACTACTCCCTCGCCTCGTTCTTCGCCTCCATCGACGAGAGCGGCTTGTATTCGCACTTCACCAATGCCGTACCGACACCGGCCCTTGAGTTGCCCACCCCCGATCAGGGGCGGGGTCTGGCCGAGGCGCAGGAGCGCGTGCGCGCGCTCGAGGAGATCCGGCCGTCCCTCGCTGCCCCCGGGGCTCCGGTGGACCGGCTCGCGATCCCCGATCTGCAGGGCCTCTGGTCCATGGACGAGGAGGAGGGCACAGCCCTCGTCAACGACCTGCAGGCGGCTCAATCCGGTGAGCACATCACGGTAGAGGGCGGCGGTCGTCAGATCCGGATCCACCATCCCGCACTCGTTGCGGGACGGGTCACCTCCTTGCGCATGACCCTTCCCGGTGCGAACCGCGTCATCAACCTCTCGGAGTTGGAGATCACGTCCGAGGGCAAGAACATCGCGGGTCAGGCCTCTCTCTCCCAGTCATCCGAATACAACGCGGGCGCCTACCCGATCGCCAACCTGGTGGACGGAGATCGCTCGAACTTCAGCCACACGGCGTTCGAGGCGGAGCCGTGGGTCGAAGTCCGCCTCGATCAACCCCGTGCCATCGAGGCCATCACGATCTGGAACCGTCCAAGCCTCGAGTCTCGATTTGACGGCGCACAGATTGAGCTCTTTGAGGAGGAGACCAGCCTGGGAGTTCTCGGCGTGAGCATCACGGCCACGGTGGGGGTGGTGCACGGCTTCAACCGGCGCATCACGGGAGAAGCGGGGGGCGGCCTCGAGCTCACCGGTGACGATGCGGTCACCTTTCCCGGCGTGGGCCTCTTCCGTCGCTGGGACGCTTTCAGCATGGCCCTCTGGGTCCGCCTGCCCGAGGCCTACCCGCGGGCCATCCTCCTGCACCGCTCCAAGGCCTGGCACGACTCGGGCAGCCGCGGGTACCAGTGGCTCGTGGAGGAGGGCCGGTTCTCCGCGTCATTGATCCACTTCTGGCCCGGGGATGGTCTGCGCGTCCGTACCAGTGAGCCCCTGCCCGTTGGGGAGTGGGTGCACCTGGCCATGACCTACGATGGCTCATCGCAAGCAGCGGGCATGCACCTGTTCGTGAATGGTCGGGTCGTCGACGTGGACGTCATCCGCGACTGCCTGACGCGCACCATCGTGGGCAGCAGCGAGGGACACCTGACCCTGGGTGAGCGCTTCCGGGATCGGGGCTTCGCAGGTGGTGGTGTGGACGAGCTGGTGGTGGTTGCCCGAGCGTTGGCGCCCGTGGAAGTGGCCCGTCTGTACGGAGGAGACCAACGAGTCGAAGCGGACTCCGGGGGCGCCCTGCAATACACACCCGAGCAGCGAGAGGCCTTACGTGGTGCGCGCCAGCACAGGGATGAGCTTCGCGATCGTGTGCGTCAGATCATGACCATGGAGGACATGGCGCAAGAGCGCGTGGTGCGCCGCCTGGAACGGGGGAACTACGAGCTGCCCCGTGAAGTGGTGCAGCGCGGGGTTCCCACGGCCATCGGACCCGACCTGTCCCCCTCGGCGTCCCTCAACCGCTTGACCCTCGCGCGCTGGCTCACACATCCCGACCATCCACTCACAGCGCGCGTGGCCGTCAACCGTCTCTGGCAGGGTCTCTTCGGCCAGGGGATCGTCGCCACGCCGGAGGATTTTGGAACACAGGGTGCGCCTCCCAGCCACCCCGAGCTCCTGGACGTGCTGGCCCTTGAGTTCATGGATTCGGGTTGGGACGTGAAGGCCCTCCTGCGACGTATGGCCCTCTCGGCCACCTATCGGCAGTCCTCGCGCACCACGGACCGCGCGCGCGCCGTCGATCCACAGGGGGCGTTACTGTCCCGGTTCCCGGCCCAGCGCATGGGTGCCGAGACCCTGCGGGACAGCGCACTGTTCCGGGCGGGCCTGCTCGTGGAGAAGCTCGGTGGTCCCAGCGTGAAGCCCTACCAGCCTGCCGGCCTGTGGCAGGAGAAGTCGGGCTCCACGTACCACCCGGACAAGGGCGAGGGCCTCTATCGCCGCAGCCTCTACACCTTCTGGAAGCGCACCTCACCGCCGCCCTACATGATGATCCTGGATGCGGCCAAGGGAGACGTGTGTGTGGCGCGCCGGCGGCCCACCAACACCCCGCTGCAGTCCCTGGTGTTGCTCAACGATCCCCAGTTCGTGGAGGCGGCGCGGGTTCTCGCCGAGAGGATTCTCACTACAGACGAGGACACGGCCTCGCGTCTCGAACACCTGTTCCGGATCGTCTTGAACCGTGTGCCCCGGGAGGAGGAGGCGCGGGGGATGGAACGCCTGCTGGATGACATGCGTACGCGCTACGCAGAGGATTCGACTGTGGCCCAGACCCTGTTGGGCGTTGGCACGCGAGCTCTGCAGTCCGACCTCGATCCGATCGAGGTCGCGGCCTGGACACCCGTGGTCCACGTCTTGATGAGCTTGGACGAGGCGGTGACGTTGCGATGACATCCAAGGGTCTGACACGACGAGAACTGCTGGCGGTTGCCGGACTGGGCGGGAGCTCCCTGGCCCTGGGGGGCACGCGTACACAGGATGCGAGCCGCTCCCCGTTCGTGTTGCACCACGCCCCCCGTGCGCGGCGCATCGTGTTTCTCTTCCAGAGCGGAGGCCCCAGTCACCTGGACCTGTTCGACCCCAAGCCCGAGCTCGTGCGGCGCAATGGGGAAGAGCTTCCCGCCAGCGTGCGCATGGGCCAGCGCCTGACGGGCATGAGTGGCAACCAGTCGAGTCTGCCCCTGGCCGCCTCACCCTTCGAATTCGCCCAGCACGGCCAGAGCGGCGCCTGGGTCAGCTCCCTCCTGCCGCACACGGCGCGCATCGCCGATGATCTGACGTTCTTGAAGGGCATGCATACCAGTGCCATCAACCACGATCCGGCCGTGACCTTCGTGCAGACCGGCTCGGAGCTGTCCGGTCGACCTTCCCTGCCCGCCTGGATCTCCTACGGCCTCGGTAGCAGCAACCCGGACCTGCCCGCGTCCTGCATCCTGCTCACCAAGAACAAGGGTGGCCAGCCCCTGTACGCGCGACTGTGGGGCTCGGGGTTCCTACCTTCCCGGCACCAGGGCGTCCAGTTCCGCTCCTCGGGCGATCCCGTCCTCTTCCTTGGCAACCCCCCGGGCGTGGACCGGGCGACCCGCAGGCGCATGCTCGACACACTCGGGCAGCTTCACCGGCTGCAGAGTGAACGCGAGGGCGACCCTGAGATCGCCTCACGCATGGCCCAGCACGAGCTGGCCTTCGCCATGCAGGCGTCGGTGCCCGAGGCCACGGACCTCTCCAGCGAGCCCGAGGAGGTCTTTGAGCTGTATGGCCAGGAGGCCCGCGACCCGGGCACCTACGCAGCCAACTGTCTTCTGGCGCGCCGCCTGCTTGAGCGCGACGTGCGCTGTGTGCAGCTGTTCCATCAGGGCTGGGACCAGCATGGGAATCTGCCCGGGGCCATTCGCACCCAGTGCAAGGAGACCGATCAGGCCTCCGCCGCCCTCGTGACGGACCTCAAGCGCCGCGGCCTGCTGGAGGACACCCTGGTGATCTGGGGCGGTGAGTTCGGTCGCACCAGCTACTCCCAGGGCAAGCTGACCTCCAACAACTTCGGCCGCGACCATCACCCGCGCTGCTTCACCATGTGGATGGCCGGCGGTGGCATGCGGCCCGGCTTCTCCTTTGGCGAGACCGACGACCTGGGCTACAACCTCGCTCAGGACGGGGTCCACGTGCACGACTTCCAGGCCTTGGTCCTGCACCTCATGGGGATAGACCATGAGCGTCTGGTGTACCCCTATCAAGGTCGTGAGTTCCGCCTGACCGATGTGCACGGCAAGGTGCCCTGGGCTGTGATGGCGTGAGGGTTTGAAGTAGCGGGGGCTTTACCGTCCAGGGCGGACGACTGTGCCACGCCCTGCTAGACTGCGCCGCACAATGGACACCCCGCATCCGCACGAGCTCCTGCAAATGGACCTGTCAGGTGGCGACGACGACTGGTCGCCCACGCCCCATGGCCAGCTCCTGGCTCTGGCCCTGGCAGAGAACAACCTCGTGCGCGGCAAGAGTGTCTTGGAGTTGGGTGCTGGCGTGGGAAACCACACGATCCTGCTGCTCCGGCAGGGGGCCTGCTCCATGGTGGTCACCGAGATCACTCCTGAGCGCTTGGAGACAACACGCTCAAACGTGGAGCGCAACATGGTCTCGCCCTGGCCGGAGCCCAACACCGAGTACCGGGCGGCCGATTGGCTCAACACCGAGGGGTGCTTCGACGTGCTCATCACCAATCCGCCCTACATGGTCAGCGGAAAGCAGAACAGGCGCTACTTCATCGACTCGTTGATCCTCGATGCCCACAAGCGTCTGAATCCCGGTGGCACCCTGGTCTTCGTCCAGTCGTCCATGGCGGACACCGCCAAGAGCATCCGGCGGCTTGAGGAGAACGGATACGCCGTGCGCACCCTGGCCACCAGTCGCGGCCCCTTCCGCGATTACTACTTTGAGGACCCGACCTTCATGGAGGAGATCCAAGCCGTACCGGATGGGTTCGAACTGAAGAATGGCGAGTACACCGAGACCCTGACGGTCTTGTGCGCCGTGCTCCAACCCTACAGTCCACCCGACGTCGCCCACTGAGGGTCTGGCGCCTGTCAGCCCTTCACGATCCCCTCGTCGAAGTGGTTCACTCCCATGCCGGCGTCGACCACGAGGCCCTGGGCGTTGATTCCGCTTGAGAGCGGAGAGAGCAGGAACAGGGCGGTGTCCGCCACCTCGCGGGTCTCCAGACCCCGGCCACGCAGGGTGGCCTTCTCGGCGTGCAGGTAGGAGTCCGCGTAGCCGGGGATGCCGGCTGAGGAGGACGTCTTGAGCAGGCCGGCGCGCACGGCATTGAAGCGCACATTGGAGAACGCGGAGAAGGACTTGGCCAGGAATACGACCGCCGAGTCGAGGGCGGCCTTCGCGGGGGCCATGAAGCCGTAGTTCTCGGCGGCCATGGTGGTCGTCGAGATGGAGATCGTCACCACCGAGGCGTCTGGGGTGAAGAGATCCTTCAGGGCGTTGGAGAGGTTGACGAGCGAGAAGGCCGAGACATCCACGGCCTCGAGGAAGGCCTCCTTGGGGGACTCATGGAAGGGCTTCCAGCCGTCCGAGTAGTCGGCGAAGGCGATGGAGTGCACAAAGCCATCGAGGCGCGGGTGATCCTTGGCCAGAGCTTCGGCAAGGGCCTCGATCTGGTCCTGGTGGCGTACGTCGCAGACGTAGACGTCGCCCAGCAGCGAGGCCTTGCTCAGGATCTCCGTCACGGACTCGCGGCGCTCTTCGGTGCGCACCACATAGACGGGTACGGCATCGGCCTCTTGCAGAGCCCGGCCAATGTGCAGAGCCACGCTCTTCTTGTTGGCCACTCCCGTGACCAGCACGGTCTTGCCGGCCAGTTTCATAGAGTCGCTCATATGACGGGCTCCTCGGCCAGGGCCAGGACGAAGGTGAGGCGGGCGATCTTGCCCTCCTCGCTTGTTACCTGGGCCGTGAACCAGCAGGCGTTGGCCAGTCGATCGGTCTGCTGCACCCGGGTGCGCAGGGTGTGGCCCGGTCGCACCATGCGGCGAAAGCGTGCATCCTCGATACGGGTCAGGACCGGCACGCCGGGGGCGGCATCGTCTCCCGTCAGGTTGCCCACCAGGAGCGCCGCGCTCTGGAAGCAGTGTTCGCTGATGAGGACCCCTGGCAGGACCGGGTTGCCGGGGTAGTGCCCACGAAAGACGTCGAGGTCCTCGGCCACGTGCCACTCGGTCTCGATCCAGTCATCTCCGCGGTCTGCGATGCGGTCCACCAACAGGAAGGGGTCCCGGTGGGGCAGCAGGGCTTCGATGGCCGCGCGCTCGGTGCTAGAGGCCACCGCTGACCTCCAGGACGCTACCGGTGATGTACGACGCGCCTCTTGAAGCCAGGTAGAGCACCGCGTCGGCCACCTCTTCGGGTTCACCGAAGCGCTTCATGGGTACGCTCTTCTTGTGGGCCGCTACCAGCTCCTCGGGCAGGTCGTCGATGAGCTCGGTGGCGATGAACCCGGGCGAAACGCAGTTGACTGTGATCTTGCGCTTGGCCACCTCCTTGCAGAGCGAGCGCATCAGGCCCACCTGTCCCGCCTTGGAGGCACCGTAGTTGCCCTGGCCCTCGAAGCCGAAGCGGCCTGCGGGCGAGGTGATGAACACAATGCGGCCATAGCGCTGGCGCATCATGTTGAGCACGGCGAACTTGGACATGTTGAAGCCGCCCGTGAGGTTCGTGTCGAGAACGGCCTGCCAGTCGTCGGGGGCCATGCTGGCGACGATCCCATCCCGGCGGATCCCTGAGTTGGCCACCAGGATCGAGATCTCCGTGTCCTCCAGCTCCTTCCAGAACTTGGCACAGGCCTCGTGGTCGGCTACGTCGAACTTGGTCAGATGCAGGCGCTCGGCTCCCTCACCCGCCGCCTCACGCAGAGCCTCAGCCGCGCTGTCGTTGCCGAAGTAGGTGGCGTGCACGTGGGCGCCCTCGGCCAGAAAGGCCAGGCTCATGGCGCGGCCCAGGCCACGGGTGCCGCCGGTGATGACCGCGTGTTGGCTTTCGAATCTCATGGGTGTTCAGGAAGTGGGGGCCGTCTCGGCGGCCAGGGAATCGATACGCGCATCGACCTTGTTGGCGGTGATGGCTCCGTAGTTGGCGGCTCCCAGCCAGCCGGACATGATGATACCCACGGAGCCGGAGTGGAAGAGCCCCTCGATCTGCTGGGGCAGCTCCATGGAGTAGCGCAGGCCCTCGAACTTGGTTCCGAACGAAGCACCCTGCGTGTGTTGGGTGTAGAAGGCGAAGCTGCGCGGGGTCGAAGACTCCACGTGGGTCAGCTTGGAGCGGATCTCGGGCACGTGCACTTCGAGGGCCTTGAGGGTGTCTTCTTCAAGGCGGGCCTTGGCCGCGGCGTAGTCGGACTCAGAGAGATCCGCCCAGTCCGACCAGTTGGCATTCATCGAGCTGACCACCGTGTGGCGACCCGTGCCCGGGCGCACCTTGGGGTAGTAGAAGCTGAAGGTGCGGCTCTGCCCGTGCATATCCGCCAGACTCGCCGAATCGAACTCGGGACGCGTGCTGGTGAAGAGCAGGTCGGCGATCCAGGGCAGGTCTTCCCCCGGGCCCAGCCCCATGTAGACCTGGGTCGAGGAGCAGTTCAGTCGCGTCTGCTTGGCTGCGTCGAGCCAGGCGTTATCGAAGTGATCCGGGGCGACGAGTCGCTCGATGGTCGCCTTGAGTCCCGCGTTCGAGATCACGGTCTCCGCCCGGATCTCGCGCGTCCCCACGCGCACGCCTCGCACGCGGCCGTGCTCCACGGTGATCTCGTCCACCTGGCTGCGACCGAAGACGTCCACCCCGTTGCGGGCCAGGATGGTGCGCATCTCGCGGATCAACAGGTCCGTGCCACCGGTGAAGGTGTAGACCCCCTTGGACATGAAGTTCGAGAAGACGATCCCATAGGTGATGGCCGGGTCTTGGAGGGTGGAACCGTTGGCGTAGCTGATGGGCTCCATCAGGAGGCGGTGCACGTCATTGCGGCCGGGGAAGAACTCCTCGAAGAGTTCGGCTGTCGTGCGGCCGTCGTCGTCGTAGTAGTTCATGGCGCGCAGCGTCTCGTAGAAGGACTCAACCGTCGCCGGGGCGCAGCCGAACACGTCAACGAGCTTGTGGGTGAAGTCCTCGCGCGTGAACGTGGTGTCGAATTGGAACTGCGGGTTGTCGAAGCGCACGCCCTCAAGCTGCACGATGCGATCAGAGATCGACGTGCCCCAGTACTTGCGGCAGGTCTTCTGCATGCCGATGGGGAACCCGTGCAGGGAGATATCGAATACGTGCCCGCCGCGGCGCTTGAACCACGTCGCCAAGCCACCGAAGTTGTAGTGCTGCTCAAGAACACAGACCGAGTGCCCGGCACGGCCCAGGATGTTGGCGGCTGTCAGCCCCGCCAGCCCGGAACCGACGACGACCACGTCATAGTGATCCTTGGCCTTGCGCAGGGGATCGCCCGCAGGGGGTCGCTTGCCATCGCGGCTGCCGGTGAAGTAGTGGGTGGAGTGGCTCATGAGGCTAGGCGGGTAGCAGGGCGTGGCGGTTGGCCATGGCGACGCCGGAGAGCATGGCGCCCACGATGCCCAGGTAGCCCTGGTCCGTGCCACACAGGAAGAGACCCTCGAGGGGGGTCGTACCGCTCTTGTCCTTGTGCGGGCAGCCGTAGACGGCGCCGTTCAGGTGGCCCGTGAAGCGCTCGATGGTGCGCGGGGTGAAGGTGTCCTTGGCCACTGCCTGCTCGCGGACATCGGGGCCGTACAGGGATGCCGTCTCGAGCCCCTTGGACCAGGCCTGCTCCTTGGCCGCCAGGTACTCACCGTCTGACATGGCCTTCCAGTGCTCGGCATTGGCCATGAGGGTCAGGCGCAGGACGCCCTCGGACTCGGGCTCCTGGCCCGCGTAGTTCTCAGGGCAGCAGATGACACCGCTGGCATGGGAGACGGCCTCGGCCGGCTCCTCGTAGACAGCGCGCTCGCCCTGACTGAAGAAGACGATCGTATCGGTCCAGCCCAGGTCCGGCGCCGGCTGGTCGAGTAGCGTGGTGCTCTCCACGAAGGTCATGCGCCCTGCGTGTTCTGGGCCACATGTGGCGGCAACGGTCTCTTCGCAGAGGGACAGGGTCTCGACCC
>PVBE011441813.1_pt1 | contig 27139 bp, 24 predicted proteins | sample 1631181 | NCBI WGS metagenome assembly PVBE01 (sample SAMN08397723, study PRJNA350692) | Marine metagenome, whole genome shotgun sequencing project. | isolation source: water | place: Pacific Ocean | collected 2012-04
CGAGAAAGATAGAGCCGATCGGGCGGCATGGCACTGGCGAGGCGCGCGAGGAGTCGTGTCGTTCAGCGATGCGGGCGCCACCGGGCGCGCCGCCGAGACAGCGACCCCGCGATGGAGCGTGAACGCCCGGGCACGGTGGCCGGGTGCGCTTACGGCTCGCCGCTCTTCCCGTAGCCACGTTGCAAACACCCGGAATCGAAGAGGGAAACTGGAGCCGACGAGTGGACTCGTCACCGGATCTGACATAACGCCCATACTCGGACATTAGGGCAAGACGCCCTATGAAATTCTGCGCGAGAAGCCAAGCCGACGTACAACGTCCGACTGGATTCCTAATATCACACCCGCATTCGATCCTTTCCAGCGGAGAAAACGCCGGGGTTGGCGGCGGGGGGGGGGCGGCTAGAGAATACGGGCCAGGATCTCCTCCGGGTCCGTGATCCCGGTTTCGTCCTGAAGCGCGCGACAGCGCTGCAGGATCTTGCCGAGACCCGGGCCCGGCTCGATGCCTCGTGCGATCAGGTGACGACCCCGCACGACGTCGGGTCGCGCACCCGCTTCGACGCCATGGGCGGATGCCTGTGCGAGAAAGCGATCCCCGACGGAAAATTCAGCTCGGCGCGCTTCGGGGACTCCGCGCCCGAGGTGATCCGCTCGTGCGAGTCGCTCGAGTTCTGCCAGGCAGAGACCCGCGCCCTCGAGGCGTCGGGCGAGCCGACGATAGCCGCCAGGCCCCGCCCCGTTCTGGACGAATTGCGCGGGGGCGAGGTGATGCTCGACCATCCCCTCAACCCTTTCCGTCAAAGCGGAGGGCGCGCGCATCCGCGCCAGGAAGCTTCGGGTGATCTGCGCTCCTCTTCGATTATGGCCGAAGGCCCGGACCCCTCCCGATTCCGACACCGTGGTGTCGGGCTTGCCCAGGTCGTGGCAGAGCGCCGCGAACATCAGGGGGGGATCTTCGGCATTTCCCGCGCGCAGCTTTGCGGCGGCGTCGACGACCATCAGGGTATGGACCCAGACATCGCCTTCGGGATGCCAGCGCGGGTCCTGGGGAACCCCCACCAGAGCCTTCAGTTCGGGGAAGAAGCGCAGCAGGGAGCTCTCTTCGAGAAAGCGAAAAGCCGTGGAGGGCCGGGGGGAGTCGAGCAGAGTTCTACGTATTTCGGAGAAGATTCGCTCCCCGGGCACCCGGGAGAGATCCTGCTCGGAGCAGAGGTCGATCAGGGTGGAGTCGGCCCGCATCGACAACTCCGAGCAGAGACGCGCGACCCTCAGGGCGCGCACGGGGTCTTCGCCGAAGCGCAGCGGGTCCGTGGCCCGCAGGATGCGGCGCTCGATATCCCGCTTCCCATCGTGGGGGTCGAGGACTTCCCCGGTCAGGGGATCGAACCCCATGCTGTTCAGCGTCAGATCGCGTCGCCGAGAGGCCTCCGCGAAGTCGCATTCTGGACTCTCCGGCACCGAGAAGTCGACGTCGAGTCTCGCGATTCGAATCGATTCGAAACTTCGGCCGATGCGCATCGTGCGGCCGTAGGGGCAGAGGATTTCCTCCAGCTTTTCGAGGTCGAGCCCGAGCACTTCGATGTCGATATCTCGGACGGGTCGTTCGAGGATGCGGTCGCGAATGGCCCCGCCGACGATCAGCGCCCGGCCCCCCGAATCGCGCACGTTCTCGGCAATGCGTCGCAGTCTTTCGGTCGACTCCTCGGGCAATCCGATGTCCATGCCCGAAAGCCTGCCACATTCCCTCTTTTCTTTCGAAGAGGTGATCGAGGGAAGAATCGCTGCCGAAGCCCGGGCGGCGGCTTTCGGCTCTCCCCGACCCGAGGGCCCACATCGACCGTCCGCCACTCGGGCTGGAATCGCACTGGCTTTCGCCATGCTCTGCGCGTGGGCGACCCCGCCTCGAGATTTCCCTTCAACGCAAGAGGACGTAGACGGCTCCCCGGCCGCCGTCCGCGGCTCGAGCCGGAGCAAAGGCGGCGACCACGGATGCGAGACCGGTCTCGGCGAGCCAACCCGGCAGGGCTTCGCGCAAGCGTGCGCGACCGTCCTCGGAATGGCTGCCACGGCCGTGGACGATCAGAACGCAGCGGGCTCCGGCCTGGGCGGCGGCGAGCAGTTCCGAGAGAATCCGCTGGCGAGCCGCCTCGCGATTCTGGCCGTGCAGGTCGATGCTGAGGTCGATGGGGACCCGGCCCTGTCGAAGCCTCTTGAACTCATGCCCGCGCACGTAGGAACGCCTCGCGAGCAACTTTTGATCCGGGTCCGGGAAGAGCAGGTCGCCGCCCCCTTCGGAAGCGCTTTGCGAATGGACGGCGGTGCTCCCCGGGCCCTTTTTGCTCGGGACATCGGCGAGTCGCCTGCCGGGGGATATGGGTTTCAGATCATCCATCTCCCCGGCGAGATCGGAGAACGATTTCGCCTCCTTCCCGGATTCGGGATCGTCGGATCCGGGCGGGCGCGAGGATCCACTCACGGGGTCTGGACTCCCGGCTCGTGCAACCGGACTCGTTTCCCCCCCGCTACCGGATCGGCTTCGGCGAGGAGTGCCAGCGCCTTGCGGGTCGGTCCGCCATGGGGAAGCGCCGCGAATGCCTCGGGGCTCAGCCAGCGATGGGCCTCGAAGCCCCGGCAACGCACGCGTCCGTGGATCTCCCCGCAACTGAAGACATGGAGGCGCAGTCGGCGATGCGTGAAGAGGTGTTCGATCTTTCCGACCGCCCTCGCATTCGTAAATTCCAGGCCCAGGGTTTCCGAGAGATTTCGCTTCAGGCCCGCCTCGGCCCCTTCCCGGGGTTCGAGTTCGCCGCCGGGCAGTGTCCAGAGACCGCCGAGCAGGCCTCCCTCGGCCGGCCGAACGGCCAGTGCTCTGCCTCGCCTCTGGATCCACGCCGCCACCGCCTCCACGCGGCGCGGTCGAGGGCGCGCCGGCTTGCGGGGCAGATTTTCCGCGTCGCCCCTACGTCGACCGTCGCAGGATCTCTTGAGTGGACATTGGCCGCAATCGGGTGAGCGAGGTGTGCAGATCATCGCGCCGAGTTCCATCAAGGCCTGGTTGAAGTCGCCGGGCCTGGGACCCGAGACCAGCCGGGATGCGACGGACCAGAACTCTTCGACGACCGCCGGCAGTCCGACGTTGCGCCGGATGCCGAGAAAGCGGGAGAGGACGCGGATCACGTTGCCGTCGACGGCGGCTTCTTCGCGATCGAATGCAATCGATGCCACGGCGCCCGCCGTATAGCGCCCGACACCCTCCAACCGCCTCAGGGAAGCGGTCTCATCGGGAATCCGCCCGTCGTATTCCTCGACGACTCGCTGCGCGGCGCGGTGCAGGTTCCGGGCACGTGAGTAGTAGCCGAGCCCCGCCCATTCTCCGTAGACGCTTTCGAGTTCGGCCTCGGCGAGGCTCGCCAGGTCGGGAAAGCACTCCAGAAAGCGCGTGTAATAGGGGATGACGGTGTCCACCCGAGTCTGCTGCAGCATCGTCTCGGAGACCCAGATCGCGTAGGGATCATCGCTACGCCGCCAGGGTAGATCGCGCCGGTTTGCGTCGTACCACTCCAGCAGGCGGGCCCGCGCCCGTCCGAGTCGTGCCCGGGAAATGGCCTGCGTTTCGGTTTTCAACTCGACCTCAACATACGACAGGCAGAACTCGTTCCAAGCGGATTTCATGCGTCCTGACGCGGGCCCCCAGGGCCAGGATTTCGACTCCCTTGCGGGCCGCCGCCCGCAGGGCTCGAGCGTAGTCGGGATCGATTTCCTCCGCTGCTTCGACGCGAGCGCAGTCCCCCCGTTGAACGACGAAGAGCAGTACGGCTCGCTCTTGCCGTGCCTTCAGGGTCATCAGGGTTTCAAGATGACGCAGACCGCGTCGGGTGATCGCGTCGGGAAAGCGCGCCGTATCCCTCTCGGCGAGGGTGACGCTCTTGACCTCGACCCAGGCGGGGCGCGTATCCCCGCCATGCTTCGAGAGCTTGAAGTCGAGTCGCGAGCCGCCCGGCGCCGGGGCCTCGGGTCTCACATCCCCGTAGCCGGCCAGTTCCGGGATGGCGTCTGCGCGCAGGGCGCGGCCGATCAATTGGTTGGCCCGCAGGGGTTGCAGGCCGACCCAGATTCTTCCCACCCGGATCATCTCGAGGGTGTGGCGGAATTTCCGCTTCGGGTTGTCGCTCGTCGAGCAGCATACGGCCGATCCGGGCCGATCCGTCCCCGTCATGGCCCCCGGATTCGGGCAGTGGACGGTGAGCACCTCCCCGCTTTCGGTCTCGATATCCGCCAGGAAGCGTTTGTAGCGTCGAATGAGTCGTCCCCGCAGTGGAGTCTCGAGGGGGATCGCTATGGACTCGAGCGCTCGAGCCTCACTTCGACATGACTGCGTACCCATTTTGGATCCCACCATTCGAGGGGGTCTACATAACTATCACCCACCAGGATGGCGAAGTGCAGGTGGTCCCCCCCCGCCAGGCCGCTGGCACCCGAACGCCCGAGGACTTGCCCGCTCTCCACCTTTTCTCCCGCTTCGACCTTCAGACTTGAGAGGTGGCCGTAGAGGGATGCGATGCCGAGGCCGTGATCGATTACCACGCAGCGGCCGTAGATGCCGAGATTTTCGGCCAGGACGACCACTCCCCCGGCGCTGGCCGTGATTGGGGCCTGGGCGGTCGAGGCGAGATCGAAGCCGTAATGGCGCGACTCGGAGATATCCTTCTCCTCGAGTCGATAGGTGCGATGCTCGGCGAAGCGGCTCGTCACGGCCGAGTTCGCGAGTTGTCTGAAAGCCCCTTGCCAATGCTGCGTCGCCTCGGAGGAAGCCGCCAGGCGTTCGCGAATCGTCTCTTCGTTGCGCCGCCGAAGCTCCTCGTTGACGCCGCGAAATGTCACCTCGGGGCTGTCGGTAGGAAGATTGGCCTGCCGGGCGAGGGGGTCGGCCACCCGCTCGATGAAGGTCTGGCTGATCTCGAGTTCGCTCTCCGCGAAGACCTTCTCCAGAATGCGGGCGGGAAAGCGCACTTCGCCGCGATTTCCGGCTCGGTCGATGGCCACGACCCGGATCGGGGTATCTTTTTCGGCCTCCACGGGAACGGCGAAAAGGACGAAGCGAAGGTCGTCCTCACCGCTCGGATGGGGGTAGCCGCGGGAAAAGGTATTCCCCACCTGAACACCATCGAAGCTGGCTTCCTCGTTCAGACGATAGACGCCCGCCGCCGAGCCACCGCGATAGACATAGGTGAGTCCGCTCATGAGGTCGATCTCGGGCGCCCGGGTGTCGATCTGCACCGGGATGCTCCGCTCGCTGCGATTGCCCGCGAAGCCGTCGCGCCACGACCAGTCTCGAGTACTGATGATCAGGGTCGCGGTGCCGTCGGGTGCTTGCAGGGATTCGGGATGCAGGGAGAGTTCGACGCTTCGAGTGCGTGCCGGGGAATCCGTACCCAGGAAGGGGTTGCCCGGATACTCTTCGTTGAGAAGGGCATGGGATCCCGCGCGGTGGAGGAGTCGGACGCTCAAATTGCGGGGGCCCGATTCCAGGTCTTCGAGGACGATGGAGACCTCTTTCCCGGCCTTGCCGAGAATGATTTCATCGGGTGCGTGCAGGGTCGGGGGCGTTCCCTCGAGGCGTTGGATCGCGAATACGATGCCCACCGTGACCGCGATCACGATCGCGAGGCCGACCCGGGCTCCCGATTTCAAATTCACCCCCTCTTGCGCGTTCGGGGCATTCTAACAGATGGCGCTCGCCATGACGTGGGCTTCCTCGCGCCCGGCGCGGAGAATCCGACTTCCCGCTGCGGGTTGTCGCAGAGCATCGGATTTTTCCCGGATTCGGACTACGATCCCGATGGGCAGGGGTGCTGGGGAGAGTCGGGGAATGGAAGAGAAACGGGGATCGCTGCGCCGACTCGTGGTGGTGCGTCATGGGGAAACCGTGGGGGACTCGAGTACGCGTTACCACGGGATCAACGACGTCGTGCTTTCGAGTGCGGGGCGCAGCCAGGCCCGGCTCGCCCGGTCCATTCTCGGGGGTGAAGAATTCGCTCACGTCATCTCCAGTCCCCTGGCGCGCGCCTGGCAGAGTGCGGGGATCCTGGCGCCGGATCGGGAACCCGAGATCGAGGAGGGTCTTCGCGAAGTCGATTTCGGGCGTTGGGAGGGGCTCAGTCGTCGCGAGATCGCCGAGCGGGATCCGGAGATCTTCGCCGCCTGGCAGCGCGGAGGTGGGGCTTTCGATTATCCGGAGGGCGAGCGGCGAGCCGACTTCCGGCTTCGGATCGGCGAGGCCCTCGCAAGGGTCTTGGAGCGGCACGGCCCTTCGGCACTCGTGGTGGCCCATAAGGGGGTGATCCGGGTGCTCGTGGAGGGCCTGACGGGCGAAATCCTGCCGGCGGGGCAGCCCGAACTCGGTGCCGTGCTTTCTTTTCGCGTCGACCGCGCGGGCCATTGGGTCCGGGAAGAGATCCCCCCGCCCCACTGAGTTCCCGCCCGTCGCCTCAGTTCTCTTCGGACTCCTTGAGGGAGGCCAGCACGCTGAAATCCTCCAGGGTGCTCGTATCCCCGGATAATTCCTGGCCCGAGGCGATGTCGCGGAGCAATCGGCGCATGATCTTTCCCGAGCGCGTCTTGGGCAGGGCATTCGTGAAGCGGATGTCTGCGGGCCTCGCGATGGCACCGATCTCGCTCGAGACGTGGCTCTTCAGGGTCTTCGTGAGCTTGGCCCCGGGCCGGACGCCGCTCTTGGGGGTCACGAAAGCCACGATGGCCGTGCCGGTAATCTCGTCGGGTCGTCCGACGACGGCGGCCTCGGCGACATCCTTATGGGAGACGAGGGCGCTTTCCACCTCCATGGTGCCGATGCGATGCCCCGAAATATTCATCACGTCATCGATCCGGCCCATGATCCAGAAATTCCCCTGCCGGTCGCGATGGGCACCGTCGCCGGGGAAGTAGGTATTCTTCCATTTGCTCCAATAGACCTCCTTGAAGCGCGCCCGATCATTCCAAATCCCGCGCAGCATCCCGGGCCAGGGATGTTGGATCGAGAGCAGTCCACCGCTCGGTGGCGAGACCGGATTGCCGTCTTCATCCAGGATGGCCGCCTCGATGCCGGGAAAGGGCAGGGTCGCGGATCCCGGCTTGGTGCTGACCGCTCCGGGCAGCGGCGTGATCATGATTCCGCCGGTTTCGGTCTGCCACCAGGTGTCGACGATCGGACAGCGTTTGCCACCGATCACTTCGTGGTACCAGATCCAGGCTTCGGGGTTGATGGGTTCCCCCACGCTGCCGAGCAGGCGCAGGGAGGAGAGGTCGTGGCCCCTGGGCAGTTCATCGCCCAGCCGGATGAAGGTTCGGATCGCCGTGGGCGCCGTGTAGAGAATCGTGACCCCCCATTTGGCGATCAGTTCCCACCAGCGATCGGGCCCGGGATGCGTGGGGACGCCCTCGTACATCACCGTCGTGGCCCCGCAGGCCAGGGGTCCGTAGACCACGTAGGAGTGTCCGGTGATCCAACCGACGTCGGCGGTACACCAGTAGACGTCCGTATCCTTCAGATCGAAGATCGCCTTCGAGGTGGCGGTTACGTGGGTCAGGTAGCCCCCGGTCGTATGCAGGATGCCCTTGGGTTTGCCCGTCGTGCCGCTGGTATAGAGGATGAAGAGGGGATGCTCGGCATCCAGTTTTGCGGGCTCGCATCGGGTGTATGCCTGGGCGATTTCCTCGTGGTACCAGAAGTCGCGCCCGCGCTTCATCTTTACCGGCTGCCCGGTGCGCCGAACCACCGCCACGCTCTCCACGCAGGCCGCCCGCCGCACCGCCGCATCCACCTGGGGCTTCAGTGCGAAGGGTTGCCCCTTCCGATAGCCCCCATCGGCGGTGATCACGAGCTTGGCGCCGGCGTCGAGGATGCGATCGCGCAGGGCCTCGGCCGAGAAGCCTCCGAATACGATGCTATGGGTCGCACCGATTCGGGTGCAGGCCAACATCGCGACGGCCGCTTCCGGGATCATGGGCATATAGAGGATGACGCGATCCCTCTTCTTGACGCCCTTGCTCTTCAGCACGTTGGCAAAGCGGCAGACCTCCCGATGGAGTTCCGCGTAGGTGATGACCCGGCTATCCCCGGGTTCTCCTTCCCAGATGATGGCGGCCTTGTTGCGTCGCCACGCATGCTCGCCTTCGAGATGCCTGTCGAGACAGTTATAACTGACATTGGTTTTGGCCCCGACGAACCACTTCGCGTAGGGGGGCTTCCAGTCGAGGACCTTCTTCCAGGGTGAAAACCAGCTGACGTGCTCCTTCGCCATCCGGGCCCAGAAACGCTCCGGGCTCTTTTCCCCGAGTTTCCTGTATTCGGCCACCGTCTTCCGATTCCAATTCGCTGTGCGTGCGAAGCTCGGCTCGGGTTTGAAGATCCGCTTTTCCTGTAGCAGGGAATCGATATCGGGCATCGGGTACGAACTCCTTGGATGGTATTTCTGCTGGAGAATTCAGTGCTTCTGGCTCAGGGATTGCCTTGCGATCACAGCCATGATCGCGGGTCGCCGGTTTCCGCTAAGCGTCCCCGCGCAGCCAGTCCTCCACGTCGGAGGGATGCTTGGGGATTCCGTCGTTGAGATTTTCATGCCCCTCGGCCGTGATCACCAGATCATCTTCGATCCTCACCCCGATGCCGCGGAAGGCGGCGGGCACATCTTCGGCCTCTTCGGAAATATAGAGTCCGGGTTCGATGGTCAACACCATGCCGGCTTCGAGGGGGCGGGCTTCGCCCGCCTCGGTGTAGCGGCCCACGTCATGAACATCGAGACCCAGCCAGTGGCTGGTCCCGTGAATGTAGAAGCGTCGATGTTCCTCCGCAGCGATCAATTCATCGGCCTCGCCGGAGAGCAGCCCCAGATCCAATAGCCCCTCCACGAGGCGGCGCGAGGTGAGTGCGTGAATGTCGGGCAGGGTCGTTCCGGGCTTTGCCCCGGCGATCCCCGCCAGTTGGGCGGCCAGCACCACTTCGTAGAGTTCCCGCCCCGCTCCCTCGAAGCGACCTCCGATCGGGTAGGTGCGGCTGACGTCCGACGCATAACCCTCGCACTCAGCACCGGCATCGATCAGGACCATCTCGCCATCCCGAAGCCGCTGGTCGTTTCGGATGTAGTGCAGGATCGTCGCCCGGGGTCCCCCCGCGACGATTGACGCGTAGGCGGCCCCCGCTCCGCCCCGGCGGCGAAATGCGTATTCGAGCGCCGCTTCGATTTCGTATTCGTAGCGCCCCGGCGCGATCAGTTGCGCGGCTTCCCGGTGGGCGTGGCAGGTGATCTCCGCGGCGCTGCGCATGATCGCCACTTCCTCGGGCGACTTGAAGAGGCGCATTTCGTGAAGCATGGAGCGCGGGTCGGAATACTCCTCCGCGGGCAGATCCCCCTTGCGACTCTGGGATCTCAGGGTTTCCTGGATTTCCGTCAGCTTCGCGTCGAGTTCCCGCCGGATGCCGAAGCTGTGGAAGATGCGCCGCGAGCCCTTGAGGAGTTCGGGAAGGGCATCCAGGAAGCTGTCGCAGGCCGCCGATTCATCGGCCCCGTAGTCCTTCGTCGCCCCTTCGAGCCCCGGGCGAAATCCCGTCCAGCTTTCCGCCGCCGGATCCCGGGGTTGAACGAAGAGCGTATAGCGTGGCCTGCCCTCGATGGTGGAGAGGATGGCGGTGGCGTCCGGATGATCGAAGCCGGTGATGTACCAGAAATCACTATTCTGTCTGAAGGGATAGTGGGTATCGTTCGAGCGCGGCATAAGGCTGGCGCCCTGGAGGATCGCCACCGCATCGGGCCCCATGGCGGCGAGGAGGGATTCTCTTCTCTCGGCAAACACGCGGGCATTCTATCGCACTGATGCTCAGCCGGGGAAGCGATCCCGACGCTCTTTTCGGCCCGCCATCATCTCCGGCGGCATGCCACGAGGTCAACTGCGTCTTCGCCGTGAGCCCTTCGAGTGGCCGCCCGACTTTCCGTCCGAATCCTTCGAACTGGTCTTGGTCGCCAGGAATTCGACGATCTCCGCCCCGAAACTCTTGGCCAGCCAGGGCTTGATTTCCTCGATTTTTGCGAACTCTGCGGCGGATTCCGGATGGGCGATGGCGATGGCTTCGAGGGCTGAGTTCGGGCAGAGCACACCGGGGTCGAGGCCCAACTCCTTCGAGCGCGGCACCCGCCAGGTCTTGAGGGTGGCCAGTCGACGCTCGGCCGGCTTGTCCATTCGCCGCCGGGTGGTGGACGTGGGACTGCGGGGGATCGGTCCGTGGGGCTTTGCGATTCCCTTCTCGATGGCGAGCAGCAGATCGCCGCCGACCCGGCGTACGATGAGGTCCGTCACCCCCTTGATCTGCGCCAATTTCCCACTGCTGGCGGGCTGGGCCTTCGCGATTTCGAGCATTGTGCGATTGCCGAGCACCTTGAAGGGCGGTCGATCGATCTCCCGCGCCCGCAGGTCCCGGGTGAGGAAGATCTCGCGCAGAACGGCCAGGGATACGGGTTCGAGCAGCCGTGCCCCCTTGATGCGCAGGTATCCGAGCGGGTCGAAGGTTCGCTCGGGCCATTCCCGTGCGATGAGCGACTCGAATTCGACTTTCGCCCAGCTGAGCCGATCCTTTTCGATCAACTCCTCTTCAAGTGTTTCGGCCAGGCGAATCAGGTAGAGGACATCCGAGGCCGCGTACTCCAGTTGCTTGCTCGAGAGCGGTCTGCGAGACCAATCCGAGCGCTGCTCATCCTTGGGCAGATGCACTCCGAAATGCCGGTCGATCAACGCCGCCAGGCCGACTGCCTCGTAGCCGAGTAGCTGTGCGCTCACCATCGTATCGAAGAGATTCGCGAAGGAGAAACCGCAGTCTCGTTTCAGGATGAAGAGATCGTATTCGGCGGCATGGAAGAGGACCCTGACCTTGGGCGAAGCAAAGACGGGTGCGAGGGGAGCCAGTTCCGAGGGCCCGCCAAGGGCCAGGGGATCTACGAGCCAGGTTTGCTCGCGCGTGGCGATCTGCACCAGGCAGGTCTTGTCGAAATAGTGATAGAAGCTGTCGGCCTCGGTATCGAAGGCGACAATGTCTTCCTTCAGCAGGTCTTGGGCCAGGGTCTTGAGCTCGCTCGCTCGCGTAATGATGTCGAACTCAGACACGTCCGCCCCAATTTCGGCTCGCCGGTCGGCGCCTGCAGGGGCCGGCCGGCTATTATGAAATCGCCTTCGGGGGGTCATCCTGGCGAGCGGAGTAGTTTTCCCCTTCCCCCATGCTAGCTGAGAGCCGGGGGGCTCGAAACCCGACGCCCGACGCTCGTCGTGCGAAAGTTGGCTTTTTGCCGCGCTTTTTCGCAGACTTGGCGGGTATGCTGAAATCCGGAATCGGAATTTCGAGTCGGCTGGATCTTCGCTCCGCCGCCGCCGAGGCCCTCGAATCCGCCTTGCAGGGCCTATCGGATGACCCGCCCGAAGCCGCCATCGTGATGGCTACGGCCGCCTGGGGGAAGAGGGCCCTGTCGGGCCTGTTGGATGAGATCGGCGGATCCCTGGGTTGCGAAGTCTGGGCGGGTGCCAGCGTCGAAGGCGTATTGGTGGGGGATCGTGAAATCAGCCAGCGCCCGGCATTGGCGCTGCTACTTCTTCACGGACTCGACGCCGAGGCCTTCTTTTGCGAGAGCCTGGCGGGTCGCGAAGCGGCTGCTGGCGCGGAAATTCTCGCTGGCCTGCCCGCCCCGCCCCGAGGCGACGATCTGCTGCTGCTCTTCGCGGATTCCGTGAATCTGGATATCCCCTTGCTGCTCGCCGGCCTGCGGGAGGAACTCGGCGTCGTCTCGGTCGTGGGGGTCGGAGCCAGTGAATTGGCCGGAGACGCTCCCCAGGTCTGGGCGAGAGGGCGCATGGCCGCCGGGGGTTGTGCGGGGCTTTGGCTCCGGGCCAGCCCGAGGCCCCAGATCGGCGTCACCCAGGGCGTCCTGGCGCTGACCGCTCCATTCGAGGTGACCCGCGCCCGGGGCCATTGGGTTTTGGGTCTGAATGGGCGCCCCGCCCTGGAGGTTCTTTCGGAGAGTCTGGACGCCCCTCTTGACGAGTTCGCGGCCCGGGATCTGCTCGTATCCGTGGCACGGGACGGCGGTTGTGCCCATGGGGCCAATGCGGGCGCCGTGATCCGCAACCTGATCGGATTCGATTCTCTTCGCGGGAGTTTTGGCCTGGCCGAGTCCGTGGTGTCGGGAGATTGGCTGCGACTGGTTCGCCCGGATGCCGAGGCGGCTCGGCAACATCTAGCTTCCGTTCTGGGGCATTTGGGGACGGGACGTGCCGCCCTCGGCCTTTACCTGAACTGCCACAGCCGGGGCCAGGCCCTCTTCGACCGACCCGGTCATGAAGGCGATTTCATCGCGAATGCCCTGGGAGGGGCGCCCTTTCTCGGGGTGACCGCCGCTCTGCAATTCGCCCCGCATCCATCCGCACCGGGCGGCGCATTGCTGCATACCCACTCGGGCGTGGTCGCCCGTTTCGGCCGCTGAGCCGAAACCGGGGATCGCCCCGGGAATTCAGGTGCATTGGGGCCACTTTCGGTGTAAACTGACGTGTTCCATATAATGGATAGACGTTTCATTATTCGGAACATAATTTTCTTTTTGTGTCGGTCTCGCACCGCGGGATCCAGGCGAGAACCGGCAACGGTCGCCGGCGAGGCCCCACGTTTTGTCGCGGGGCCGATGCATTGGCGGATTCCAGGATCCGGGCCCGATGTCTGCCGGGGCAAGGGGAGTCCGGCCGACGGATGGAGGTCGACGGAACGCGATGGGAACAATCGCCAAAGCGATCGAGGTGCTCTTCCACCTGCACGAGGTCGGGTCTCCTCGGGGAGTCACGGCCATCGGCCGGGAATTGGGGATGCCCCGATCGAGCGTCCATCGCCTGCTCGCTCCGTTGCTGGCCCGGGGCCTCGTGGAGCGGGATGGGGAGGGTCATTACCGCCCGGGGATGGGCCTGGTCGCCCTTGGCCTCGGGGTCCTGGAACGCGAGCCCGTCGTGACCGCATCCCGCCCCGTCCTCGAGCGCTTCGCCGACGAGTTGGGGGAGACCTTTTTCCTGGTGGGGGCCCGGGCGGGAGAATTGGTAGTGCTCGAAAAGGCCGAGGGTCGCGGTTTTCTGAGGGCGGCGCCCCAGGTGGGCGCCCGGGTGCCCGTTCATGCGACGGCGGCCGGCAAACTCTACCTCGCCTTCGCGCCCGAGGAAGTTCCGCCTCCGGGAAGTGAGGAAGCCCCATCCTATACCGAGCGAACCCTGACCGATCGCGTTGCCCTCGCGGCCGAGTCAGCCCGGGCCCTCGAAAACGGCCTGGCCTGGAATCGAGATGAATGGATCCCGGGCCTCTCGGTCATCGCCGCGCCCATCCGAGCCGGGCAGCGCATGCTGGCGGCCCTGGCCCTGGCATTGCCCAGTTCGCGACTGGAGTCCCTGGGAGAGAATTTGTTGTGCGAACGCATTCGAGCAGCCGCCGACGAGATCAGCCGGCGTCTTTCCGGCCCCCTTCCCGGCGCGCCGGGGGGAAAATCAGGAGTTTCAGCATGACGAATGGAAATGCGATGAAGATCTGGATCGATGGAAGCCTTGTAGAAGCCGAGGAAGCCCGGATTTCGGTTCTCGACCACGGCCTGCTCTACGGCGACGGGGTTTTCGAGGGCATGCGGATCTACGGGGGCGGCCTGTTTCGACTCGAGGATCACCTGCAGCGATTCGATAGTGGGGCCCGGGCGATCGGATTGGTCCTGCCCGGTGGTGTCGAGGGAGTGCGGGAGGTCGTCCTGGAGACGGCCCGGGCCTATGGGGAGAGCGAGGGCTATATCCGCCTGATCGTGACCCGGGGCCGGGGCGCGATGGGTGTCGACCCCACCCTTTGTGAGAACCCCCAGTTGATCTGCATCGCGACGACCGTCTCCCTCTACCCCGAGGAGAAACTCGTTCACGGCATCGACATGCTGACGAGCAGCCTTCGCCGCCCGAATTCCGATGCGCTGGATCCGGCCGTAAAGACTCTCAATTATCTCAATAGCGTGCTCGCGAAACGCGAGGCCCGGCTTCGGGGGGCCGATGAGGCCCTGATCCTGAATTCCCGGGGTTCGATCGCCGAGGCCAGCGTGGCGAATCTCTTCATCGTTCGCCGGGGGGAACTCTCGACCCCCCCTATCAGCGATGGCGCCCTGCCCGGAATCACTCGCGCCAGTGTGCTCGAGATCGCCCGGGATCTCTCCCTGCCGACCCGTGAACAGAGCCTGGTCCGATTGGAGTTGATTGGGGCCGAAGAGGTCTTCCTGACGGGAACCGGGGCCCGGATCGTGCCGGTCGCGACCCTGGACGGAGTGCGAATCGGCCCAGCGGGAAGGGGAAGGGGGCCGGTGACCGAGAGCGTGATGGAGGCCTTCTGGATTTTTGTGAAGGAAAGGAGCACCCCCCTCTGAAAGGGGTTTCCTCCTTCGCATGCTCCGGGGGGTCCCCGCTGCCGTTTAGCAGCCACGCTGAAATTTCCGGCTAAACTCTTCGAAATTCTGGGAGAACACCGTGCGCTGGTCGAAGAGTTTCATTCCCACCCTACGAGACGATCCCGCCGATGCGGAGGCCGTCAGCCATAAGCTTCTCGTGCGCGCGGGTTTCATGCGCCAGTTGATGGCGGGCGTCTATTCCCTATTGCCCTTCGGCATACGGGTTCTCGACAAGGTCGAGGCGATCCTGCGCGAGGAATTGAATCGGATCGGGGGGCAGGAGTTTCGCCTGCCGACCCTCCACCCCCGAGAAATCTGGGAACGCAGCGGTCGCTGGACGAAAATGGGCAGCGAGATGTTTCAATTCGAAGACCGCCGCGGCAGCGAGGTCGGGCTCGGCATGACCCACGAAGAGGTCTTTGCCCACCTCGCCAGCGAATTGCGCTCCTATAAGGAATTGCCCCAGATCTGGTATCAATTCCAATCGAAGTTTCGCGACGAACCGCGGCCCAAGAGCGGCCTGTTGCGGGTGCGGGAATTCACGATGAAGGATTCCTACTCGATGGATGTGGATGCGGCCGGTCTCGATCATGCATTCGAACGCCACTTCGATGCCTATCGGCGCATCTTCAAGCGCATCGGATTCGACACCCTGGCCGTCGAGGCTTCCTCGGGTTCGATGGGGGGCAATCAGTCCGTCGAGTTCATGCTGCCGACCGAAGCCGGAGAGGATTGGGTGGCTTCCTGCCTGGCCTGCGGTTATGCGGCGAATGTCGAAAAGGCGGCAAGCCGTCTTCCGGAGCCCGATGACGGCCCGGGCCTCGCGCAGCCGGAAAAATTTGCCACGCCTGGCGTGCGGACGATCGAGGATCTGGAGAAGTTTCAAGGGGGTGCGCCAGGGGCCCGGCAGATCAAGACCCTCGTCTACAATGTCGATGAGAAAATCGTATTGGTTCTGCTCCAGGGAGACCATGCCCTTGTCGAGCAGAAATTGTTGGACAACGTCGAGGCCGAGGCGATTCGTCCGGCCACTCCCGGGGAAATCCAGGCCGCCCTGGGCGCGCAACCCGGGAGCCTCGGGGCCGTTGGGGTAGAGGATCTCTTCGTCATCGCCGACTTGGCGCTGCGAGGGCGTCGCGACATGGTGACGGGAGCGAACGAAGACGATTTCCATCTACGCGGTGTCGACGTCGAGCGCGATATCGCGGTGAAGGGTTGGCTGGATCTGCGCGAAGTCCAGGCCGGCGAGGGCTGCACTTCATGCGGTGAGGATCTCGAGATCAGGAAATGTCTCGAGGTCGGTCATATCTTCAAATTGGGGACGGTCTATAGCGAGGCCATGGGGGCCGAGGTATTGGATCAGAACGGCAAGGCGGTTCCCGTCGTCATGGGTTCCTATGGGATCGGCCTCGACCGCAACATGGCGGCGATCGTCGAGGCGAATCACGACGAGGCGGGGATTTCCTGGCCCGTCAACGTGGCCCCCTTCGAGGTTGTCGTGAGCATTCTCAAGCCCAAGGATGTCAATTGCCTCGAGGTGGGAGAGCGGCTCTACGACGGGCTCCGGGAGCGCGGCATCGATGTGATTCTCGATGATCGCGATGAGCGCCCGGGCGTGAAATTCAAGGATGCAGATCTCGTGGGGATCCCCTACCGGTTGACGGTGGGGCCCAAGGGTCTGGCCGATGGGGTGGTAGAACTCAGGTGCCGACGCGATGGGAATTGCCATGATCTCGAAGTTGCCCATGCGGTCGTGACTGTGACCGAGACCATTCTCAACGAACGGAACTGATCGGGTCGCGGCTTGGCGCGCCAGGGGGCATTGCGGGGAGAAGGAATGGGTGATGCGCGACACCCCTGGGCGACCGTCGCGAATGGCATCACGGCGACGAGATTGCTCCTTCTGCCATTGAGTCTATGGCTGATCCTGAATGGAAATGCCTTCGCGGCGATCTATTGTTTTGCGGCGGCGGTGGCAACGGATTTTCTGGATGGTTATGTGGCGCGTCTGCGGGGGGAAGCCTCGAGATTCGGGGGATTCTTCGACCATCTCACGGATGCCCTCTTCGTCGCCGCAGGTCTCGGAGCGCTCGGCTTGCTGGGCCGCATGCCGATCATCCTGGCCCCCCTGATCCTGCTGGCCTTTCTCCAGTATGCAGTCGACTCCCGAATTCTTATGGGCCGGCCCCTGCGCGCCAGCCAACTCGGTCGAATCAATGGTATTGCCTACTACGTGTTGTTGGGGGGGGGCCTATTTTTCGAGGCACTCGAACTCAACGGCCCTGGAGGGGACGCACTTCGTCTCCTCGGCTGGCTGCTCGTGATTTCGACCCTGCTCTCGATCCTGGATCGGGCCGTCGCCTGGTGGGTCAGTCGAAGAGTTCGCGGTTCGCCCGACGCAGGAAGATGAGGCCGATCGCGGCATTGAAGAAGATGAAAAAGTTATGCTGCACGAAGCCGAAGGCCGCCATGGCTCCCTCGTTGCCCGGAAAGAGTACGACCCAGAGCGTGATGGCGACGGTACGCATCGGTCCGGGTGTGGCCGCTCCGAAGAAGATGACGGGCAGATAACCGAGCATCTGCAGATATCCGACTTCGACTCCGAAGAGATTGAGGGCCAGCGTATAGACGACGACTGCCATCAGGAGCGCCGGGGAGCGCAGGATAACGATCGTCAGGTAGTCGCGGAAGCGGGCCTCTCGGAAGGCCTTGAAGACGCTTCTTTCCCGCAATGCGGCTCCGGGGGCGATCATTCCGCGAAAGAAGAGAATCCAGACTACGAAGAAGAGGCAGGCCGCCCCCGCGATCATGGGGATCAACCTGAATTCGGCGGGCAACTCTGCGCCCCCCAGCCCCCATCCGATCGTCGCCCAGGCGAGCAGATAGTAGAACTCGCAGAACATGATGAAGAGCATGCTCGAGCCCACTTCCCAACCCGGGACATCGAAGCGACGGTTGAGGTAGAGCCCCATGGCCCCCTTCCCCACCTGCTCGTTGAGGATGGAGAGGATGTAGCTGCTGCCGCGAATTGGCAGCATATCGCGATAGCGAACGCGGGTATTGAAGGAGTTGACGACACGCCAGACCACCAATGTGTCGATCAGGAAGAAGAAGATCGAATAGGGAATCATCAGGAGCAGCCAATGCCCCCAACTCACCTGGGCGAAGATGCCGACCAGATAGGCGATCAGCGGCTCGTTCTCCCGGGCGGCGGCGCCCGCGAGTTTGCCATAGAGGTAGGCGAAACAGACCGCCGCGATCAGCCAGGGCAGAGCCCGCTGCCAGATGGGTCTGGATCCCGAGGGCGGCTGGACCTGGATTTCCGGCTCTGTTGATCGTCGGATATCAGGCATCGGGAGAACTTTCCTTTCCGAGGTAGCAGCGGAGCGTTTCGTCCAATGGTGTCAGGTTGAAATTGAATTCCCTGCAGCAGGGAGCGGAATCGAGTCGATCGTCGTGCTCTAGAACCCCCAACATGGCGCGCGTCAGCGGGGGATCATCCGGGAAGAGTCGCTCCATGCCCCCCGCGAGCAATCGGACCAGGGCGTAGGGGAGTCCGAGCACCCGGAGTCGGCGGCCGTGGAGGGCCGCGACCCGTTCGAGAAGAGCACGTTGCGTGAGGGATTCGGGTCCGCCCAGATCGAATTCGAGTCTGTCCTCGCCGGGTCGCTCGAGGGCGGCGACCATGGCGGTCACGACATCGCGGCTGTCGATGGGTTGCTGAAGGGTTGAGCCCCCCGCGATCAGAAACGTGAGGGGCGCTCGGGCCTGACCGAGCAGGGATCGGGTCGCGATATCGTCGGGCCCGAGCACCATCGGAACCCGCAGCAGGGTGGTGGGAGCCTCGCCCGCCAGGAGGATCCCCTCGGCGCGACCCCGGGACGCCAGGCAGGGATTGGCCGAATCGGCATCGGCTCCGAAGATGCTGAGATAGACGATCCGCCGGATGCTGGAGCCCGCAGTCACCTCGCTGAGTACATGACACGGATCCTCGTGGGCTTCGCGATAGCTGGCCCTGCGCGATTCCTTGATGATGCCAACCAGATGCACGAGGGCGTCGCAACCCCCAATGGCCTTGCGCATCGAATCCGCCTGCGAATAGTCGGCGAGTACGATCTCGGGCGGCGAAGTCAGCGGTAGTTCTCTGATCCGGCTGGCCGCCGCCTCGGAGCGTACGAGGGCCCGAATCCGGGGCTGCTTCTGGCCCGGCCCCGGGGCCTCGGAGAGGCGGGTGATCAACTGTCGCCCGAGATGGCCGTTGGCACCGGTAATCAGGATTCGCTCAGCCCAATGAGCCATCGCCGCACGATAGCGGAAGCGAGGTGGCGGGCCAGGGAACTTCCATCCGGAGGCTCGTGGAGCCGCGCCTAGAGGTTCAGTTGCAGGCGTGCCGCTGGGGACATCATTTCGATATCCCAGGGTGGCTCCCAGACGAGTTCGACCCGAACGTCGCCGACCCCCTCGACCTCACGGGCCTTGGCTTCGACCTCCGGAGGCAGGATTTCCGCGGCGGGGCACATCGGCGTGGTCAGCGTCATGGCAATCCGCACCGTTCCCATGGCATCTACTTCCAGGTCGTAGATCAGACCCAATTCGTAGACGTCCACCGGGATTTCCGGATCGTAGACGGTTTTGATGGCCGCGATGAGATCGTATTTGATGTCATCGACATTACGGGGTGTAGCCGGGGCTTCATCCGTTTGATTTGTGAGGGCACCATCTTCCTCCCCCACGAGAGTCTTGTCTTCTGAATTTCTATGGCTCGACATTTTTCCGTTCTCTGTTCAGCCAGCGCCTATTCGGTGGTGGCAGCTTTCGACCCTCCATCGAGCGCCGCACGCAGGGTATGCCAGCAGAGGGTCGCGCATTTGATTCGGATCGGGAATTCGCGAACCCCCGAAAAGACGGCCAGTTTTCCGAGCCCCGCCATGTCTATAGGCGCGTCGGTCGGGCCGGTCAGCATTTTGTGAAAGCGATCGAATTCGCCGCTGATTTCGTCGAGGCTTCGACCCACGACGGCTTCCGTCATCAGGGATGCCGAGGCGACCGAGATGGCACAGCCGTTGCCCTGAAAGCCGATATCCTTGACCCGCCCCCCCTCGAGTTCCAGCTGGACGGTCAATTGGTCACCACAGATGGGGTTGTGGCCATCCGCACTATGGTCGGGAGCCTCCAGCGCCCGAAAGTTCCGGGGCTTGCGATTGTGGTCGAGGATCGTGGCCTGGTAGAGCTCGCGGAGTTCATCCATCAGCAGAATATCTTCCGGGTTTCCTGGATTGCTTCGATGAGGGCGTCGATTTCGGCATGGGTGTTGTAGATGGAAAACGAGGCGCGCACGGTGGCCGGTACCTCGAAGAGATCCATCAGGGGTTGGGCGCAATGATGTCCGACTCGGACGCAGATCCCCGCCTGATCGAGCGCGGTTCCGACGTCGTGGGCGTGGATATCGTCGAGAACGAAGGAGATGACAGCGGCCTGTTCCCGGGGACGGCCGATCAGGCGCACGCCTTCGAGCCCATCCAGGGCCGCATGCGCGTAGGCGAGCAATTCGGCTTCCCAGCCCGCAACGGCGTCGAGGCCGATCCCGGCGAGGTATCGAAGCGCTTCGGCCAAGCCGACGACGCCCGCGATATCCGGGGTTCCCGCTTCGAATTTTCCGGGTGCCGAGGCGTAGCGGGTCCTCTCGAAACTCACGGATTCGATCATATCGCCACCGCCCAGGAAGGGGGGCATGGCCTCGAGGAGGGGCAGGCGTCCGTAGAGGACACCGATGCCCGTCGGTCCGAAGGCCTTATGGCCCGAGAAGGCGTAGAAATCGCATCCGAGGGCGGCGACGTCGACCGCCATATGGGGCACGGCCTGGGCCCCGTCGACGAGTACCGTGATCCCCCGGGCCTTCGCCATGGCGATCATCTCGGCGAGGGGGTTGATGGTGCCGAGGGCATTCGAGATATGGGTAAGGGCCACGAGTCGGGTGCGCTCGCCCAGCAGCGCTTCGAATTCGTCCAGACGCAGATTGCCGTAGGCGTCGATGGGCGCCACGCGCAGCCGGCTGCCCCGCCGTTGCCCGAGCATTTGCCAGGGAACGATATTGGCATGATGTTCGAGGGCGGTGATCAGGATTTCGTCTCCCTCGCCGAGGTTGGCGTCGCCCCAGGTCCGGGCCACGAGATTGATGGCCTCGGTGGCGTTGCGAACGAATACGATTTCCCGCCGATCCCCGGCGGCAATGAAATCCCGCACGCATTCGCGCCCCTCTTCGTAGAGTGCGGTGGCGTCGGCGGAAAGCTGGTAGACGCCGCGATGAATATTCGCATAGGCGTTGGCGTAGAAGTCCTGTATGGCCTCGAGGACGACCCGTGGCTTTTGGGCGCTGGCCGCCGTATCGAGAAAGATCAGCGGCTTGCCCCGAACCTTCTGCTGCAGGATTGGGAAGTCCTCGCGGATGGCCGAGACATCGAAGCTCCCCGCTGCATTCATGACGCCACCCCCTCGCGATCGGGGGCTTCGCCCGCGAGGCCCGCCGAGGCCAACTCTGCGACGAAGTCGCGCAGGGAGGGATCGGGGAGTGCGTCGTAGATCTCGGCCACGAAGGCCCGGGTGAGCAGGGCTGCCGCCTGACTCTCCGAGAGTCCCCGGGCGCGCAGGTAGAAGAGTGCATCGCGATCGAGTTGTCCGATCGTGGAACCATGGGCGCATCGGACATCGTCGGCGTGAATTTCGAGTTGGGGCCGAGTGTCCATGCGAGCGCGCTCGGAGAGTAGGAGGTTCGGATTGGATTGCAGGCTCTCGACCCCATAGGCATTCGGCTGAACCCGGATGAGTCCGCGAAAGACACCGCGGGATCGGTCATCGAGGACCCCCTTGTAGAGCTGCCGGCTGAGGGTATGGGACGTCGCGTGCTCGATCTCGGTGTAGTTGTCGATATGCTGCTGCTCGCGCCCGATGAAGAGACCTTGCAGCCGGATCTCCGCCCCCTCTTCCGCCAGTACGGCGCCGACCTGATTGCGCACCAGTCCCCCGCCAAGCGTCAGGTTATGGAAATCGAGTCGGCTGCCGCGGGCCTGTGAAATCTGGAAATTCGAGAAGTGGCGGGTTTCCCCGCTCTCCCTTTGCAGGTGGATCCAATCCAATTCCGCGTGATCGTCGAGAAAAATTTCGCCGACGGGATTCACGAGACTTTCTCCTCCGCCGATGGAGACGTGGTCGAGGAGAATATTCGCCCGGCTACGACTTCCGACCCGAACCAGCAGTCGCGGGCAGATGAGTCGAGTCGCCCCCGAAGAGATGAAGAGCAGGTGAATCCTCTCTGCATGCGTCGAATCCGGCAGGATTTCGATCCGGGCCCCATCCTCCACGAAGGCCGTATTGAGGGCCGTGAAGGATTCGCGCGGATCGTTGGCGAGGGCGCCGAAATCCTTTCGTTCGCTCGCATGCGCTTCATCGAGGCCACGCAGGCTGGCGAAGTCCTGGAATAGAATGCCCGTGTTTGCGGGGGGAAGATCGGAAAGCTCGGCGCAGAGGTGTCCGTCCACGAAGATGATTCGCGGGCCCGTCCGCTCGGGAAGGGAGATCTCTGCCAATGCGGTTTCGGCCACGAGGCGCAGGGCCGCGGGATCGGTATCCACCGGCGTTGGCAGCGCCAGAGTGGAGCGATCGAGACGGGCCAGGCTCGTATAGCGCCAGGCTTCGAGGGAACGATCGGGCAGGCCCAACTCCCCGAAGCGGGCGATCGCATCTCGCCGCAACGCCCTCATCCAATCCGCGTCAGCCATGGCGGATGCGAAATCCTCGAAGGCCGCCAGCCAATGGTCGGCGATCTGAGGACCCCTTCCGCCGGCATCTTCTTCCATTCGCATCAATCCGGCTTCCCGATCCATCCGTAGCCCTTCGCTTCGAGTTCGAGGGCCAATTCCTTCCCCCCCGAGCGAAGGATCCGTCCCTCGGCCAGAACGTGAACGTGGTCGGGCACGATATAGTCGAGGAGACGCTGGTAGTGGGTGATGACGAGCATGGCGCGGTCCTTCGAGCGCAGGGAATTGATCCCCTTCGCGACCACCCGCAATGCGTCGATGTCGAGCCCCGAGTCCGTCTCGTCGAGAATGCAGAGCCGGGGTTCGAGGAGGAGCATCTGGAGCACTTCGTTGCGTTTCTTCTCACCGCCCGAAAAGCCCTCATTGATGGAGCGGTTCATCAATTCCTCGGGCATTTCGACCTCTTTCATCTTTTCCTCGCAGAGCGAGAGAAATTCCATCGCATCCAATTCCTTTTCTCCGCGATGGGATCGGATTGCATTCAACGAAGCCTTGAGGAAGTAGCGATTGCCCACACCCGGAATCTCCACCGGATATTGGAAGGCCAGGAAAATCCCCTCCCGGGCGCGGATTTCGCTGGGCATTTCGAGCAGGTTGCGGCCGTCGAAGAGAATTTCGCCCGAGCTGATCTCATAGCCGGGTCTGCCGGCCAGCAGATTCGAGAGAGTGCTCTTCCCCGAGCCATTCGGTCCCATGATGGCGTGCACTTCGCCGGCCCGGATCTCGAGATCGATACCCTTGATGATCTCGGTATCGCCGGTTTTCGCGTGGAGATTCCTGATTTCCAGCATGCTGGGCTTTCCATTCCGAAGTCGGTGTTCAGCCGACGCTGCCCTCGAGGCTGAGGGAGAGAAGGTTCTGTGCTTCTACGGCGAATTCCATCGGAAGCTCGCGCAGGACTTCCTTGCAGAACCCGTTGACGATCATCGACACCGCATCCTCTTCGCTGAGGCCGCGCTGCTGGCAATAGAAGATCTGTTCATCGGAAATCTTGGAGGTCGTCGCTTCGTGTTCGACCGTTGAACTGGCGTTCTCGACCTCGACATAGGGGAAGGTATGCGCTCCGCATTCACTCCCGAGGAGCAGGGAATCGCATTGGGAATAATTGCGCGCCGACTCCGCTCGGGGAGCGATCTTGACCAGGCCCCGGTAGGATTGCTGCCCCCGCCCGGCGGAGATTCCCTTGGAGATGATCGTGCTCCGGGTATTGCGACCGAGATGAATCATCTTGCTGCCGGTATCGGCCTGCTGACGGTGGTTCGTCATGGCCACCGAGTAGAACTCGCCGACCGATTCATCACCCTGGAGCAGGCAACTCGGATACTTCCAGGTGATCGCCGAGCCGGTTTCGACCTGGGTCCAGGAGATTCGCGAGCGTCGGCCCCGGCAGGCCCCTCGCTTGGTGACGAAATTATAGATGCCCCCGACGCCATCCCGATCGCCGGGGTACCAGTTCTGAACGGTCGAGTACTTGATCCGCGCATCGTCGAGGGCCACCAATTCGACGACCGCGGCATGCAGCTGATTCTCATCGCGCATCGGGGCCGTGCATCCCTCGAGGTAGCTCACCGAGGCCCCCTCGTCGGCGACCAGGAGCGTTCGCTCGAATTGCCCGGTTCCCGCCGAGTTGATCCTGAAATAGGTCGAGAGCTCCATCGGGCAGCGGATACCTCTCGGGATATAGGCGAAGGAACCGTCGCTGAAGACCGCGGCATTCAGACAGGCGAAGAAATTATCCGAATAGGGGACGACACTTCCGAGATATTTCCGGATCAGATCGGGGTGGTTCTGGACCGCCTCGGAAAAGGAGCAGAAGATGATGCCATGCTTCTCCAATTCGGCGCGGAATGTGGTGGCGACCGAGACGCTGTCGAAGACGGCGTCCACCGCCACCTTCACGCCGGATAGCCGCTTCTGTTCCTCCAGGGAGATGCCGAGTTTCTCGTAGGTGCGCAGCAGCTCGGGATCCACCTCGTCCAGGCTCTCGAGTTCGACGCTCGGCTTGGGGGCCGAGTAGTAACTGATCTTCTGGTAGTCGATGTCCGCATACTCGACCTTTGCCCAACGGGGTTCGTCGCCCGCTTCCAGCATTTCGAGAAAGCGCCCGAGGGCCTTCAATCGGAAGTCGAGCAGCCATTCGGGTTCGTTCTTGCGGGCCGAAAGCCTGCGCACGACTCCCTCGTCGAGACCCGGTGGAAATTGGTCGGATTCCACATCGGTGACGAAGCCATAGCGATAATCCTCCTCGGCGAGGCGCTCGAGTTTGCTTCTTTCCAGCTCCGCTTTCGAGGGCTTCGCATCACTCGTCATCCGAGACGCCCTCCTCCGCCGCGGGCTTGGCGAGAAGTCCGAGGGTGATCAGCCTCGTCAGTGGCTTGGGCCCGGCGATGTAATCCGGATGGGTGAGATCCGCCAGGCTGATACTCGCCAGCGCCTCGTGGACGACATCGTTGATGATCCGCCACGGGCCGCGCATCGCGCAGGTCGCTTCGAGATCGCAGACGGCGGGCCCCTCGCTGCATTGGGTGAGGGCGACGGGGCCCTCGAGGGCCGAGATCATCTCGGTCACGCTGAGTTCGTCGGGGTGGCGGGCGAGGCTATAGCCCCCCTTGGTGCCCCGCTGACTCTCCAGGGCCCCGCTGCGGGTCAGCGTCTTCAGGACTTTGCTCACCATCGGCAGGGGCAGGTCGACCGAGGTCGCCAATTCCCTCGCACTCAGGCTCGGAAGGCTGTCGCACTCCCCGTCGGATTGTCCCTCCAGGGTATGCCGCGCCAGTTCGGCGAGAATCACGATTCCGTAGTCGGTGAGTTTGCTGAGTCGAAACATGCGCGTATCCGGAAGGGATCAGGGGGCTCTGCGGGCTTTGATGAAGAATACAGGACCGCAGCGGTCCTGTAAATATAGGACCTGAAAAGTGCTGATTTAATTGACCGGAATTATTGAGAATTTAATCATGAATCCGGTTCTTGGCGGGTGATCAGCGGGGCTGGCTGGGAGCGGATTCGAGTTGGGTGAAGCGGCATAGGGGCAGTACGATCGGCCGCCCGTCCCGGGGCCAGTCCAGGGGGGGAGCCTGCAGCCGTCCGGCAGGACAGATGCGGGAAGCGCCCAGAAGCGAAAGCCTGTGGCCGAGTTCCCGGGTCTCGCGCCCCGCCTTCTCGAAGCCCGAAATCGCCACCGAGGATAGATTGCGGGCGATCGGGCGGATGGCATTCGCGAGGGCGTCGAGATTGGGGACGGCGTGAACGCGCAGGAATCGGTGCAGGGGAGCCGGTCGCCAGTCGCTCTCGGCTTCGCCGATGACCGTCCACTGTGTTCCCGCACTTTCCCTCAACTCGACGCTTGCTCCCGCGGCCGCGCGCATGCGCGCACCGTCGCGTTCCGTGCGAATCATCGCCGCGGCTTCCAGGTCGATCGGGCCGCGGGGCAGTTCGGCTTCCCGCCGGGCCAGGGCGTTTGCGAGGCCATCGGTGACGGCGGCCACGTGGGTCGCCGCATCCTTTCCGAGTACGTAGAGGGCGACGGGGGATAGGCAGCCGAGTTGATCCCAGAGGGCGACATCGAGGGAAATGGCGTGCGCCATGGCCTCGAGGGAGGATTCGTCCCGACAGGAGTCCGCGGCGACGATCGCGAGGGAGAGCTTATGCCCATAGGCGACGAAGCGCTGGCTGGGACGGATTTGCCGGGCGATTTCCCGGATCGTCGAATCCGAACCATTGGCGACCACGCACTCCGCGGCCATGAATCTGCCCAGGCACTCGGCGTCGTCGCTGGGAAAGGAGACCACCTCGATACAACGCCCGAGTTCGGGATCGACCTCCGCGATGGACTCGGCGAGCAGCCGTGGGGTGAATGGATCCCGCGAGGCCGATTTGACGAGAACGGGGGACCTGACTCCCAGGGGCAGCACGCAGGCGAGCAGGCTGGGCATCGGGATGGCACCGGCCAGCAGCACGCTCGTCATCGAGAAGGGTGAAATGCGGGGGCTCGACGCCTGTTCGAGCCCTGGCAACTCGGTTTCGAAGGCTTTGCAGAGGGCTTCGCCCGTCCAGTCCGCGAGGGCGAGATCCAGGCCCACGCGGGCGGTTTCGGGCAGAAATCCCGCGACGCCCGGATATTCTGCCAGCAGCTTTCGACGCCAGCGGGAAGTCGGATCGCGCCAGAGTTCGAAGACGCTGGCCAGGACCGATAGCACGCCCTCCTGGCTGCGAGAACGGAGCCGGGCCCCCGCGACATCGAGTCTTCCCTTGGCGGCCTCCACCCTTTCGCTCTGCGCGTCCGGCCATTGAATCGTCAAGTCGCTCAAGCGAACCTCGGCTTCCCGCTCTCGCTTCCATTTTCGTTCTCGAGAGACTGCGTTTCCGAGGCGTCCTCCGCCAGCATCTCGTCGGCGGCAATCGAGCAGCCCCGCGCCTCTGCCCCGGGCTCGCGGCCGAGGATCTCAAAGCCCATGGCCCCATCTCGGGACGCTGGGATGCTGCGACCGAGGTCCGCCGTCTGGATCGCGGCGACGCTACCGCGATTGGCGAGGTCGTGGATCACGATCATGCCCGCTTCGCCGGGCTCGGTTTCTCGACCGGTTTCGGGATCGACGATTCGCACCCGCACCCAGGGCGGCCCCAGCTTTCGTCGCGGGCCGTCTGGGTCCACGTAGAGGGAATCGTAGAATTGGCTGCCCAATTCGGTCATCCCGTACTGGTTGATGATCCTCGAGTCGGGGACTGCCAGGCGATCCCCGAGCGCCGCGTAGAATTCCCTCCTCGGCACTTCCCGGGAGCGCCAGCCCAACCGACCCCCGGGGCGCCCGCGTGCTCGCGGGTGCCGCCGGGGGTGGCTCGGCG
>PVBE010862537.1_pt1 | contig 27132 bp, 19 predicted proteins | sample 1631181 | NCBI WGS metagenome assembly PVBE01 (sample SAMN08397723, study PRJNA350692) | Marine metagenome, whole genome shotgun sequencing project. | isolation source: water | place: Pacific Ocean | collected 2012-04
CATTTCAGAAATATTTAAGTTTATGGGTGATTTTTCAGCGATCCTGACCTTGCTCCGCTTATGAGTTAAGAACTGTCTGCTCCTCAATCAACTGCTGGCCAGCCCAAGAAGCAGACCCTTTTCCCTCCAAAGTTTTACTCGAACTCCGTTCACATAAGTTTCAAATGGCATAGGGTGATTATTCTTAAAATCCTCAGGATAGGGCACCTGATACAATGTTTGAGCTTTGCCTTCGTTTCGAAAAAATAATTTCATCAATACTGCCAGTTTCCCCTGAATGGGGCAGTATCGTGCCCCCACAAGTTCCCATTTCCCGGTGGGAAGGTATTTGGATTGAATCAGTGTGAAGTCAAATTTTGATAAGAAGTTTTGGTTTCTAATTACATATTTTTATTTTCAACCGATGCAACCTCGAAAGAATGGTTCCACGGGGGACATTAAAAAGATCAGCCAACTCCTTGGAGGTATATTCCTCAACGGCCCAGAGGTAGAGTAGTTCTCTAGGACTGGGGATTAAACAGTTTGAAAAAGCTTGAAGGCATGTGCCCATAACTAATAGACGAATTAAGGGTGCATTTTATTGCATTGATTTGAAAATTTTTTCGTCCACCGGGTGAATTCTGACCATGAGGCCTGGAAAACGGCGATTCGTAGATTTTGCCGGAGAAACTCTTTCTTCCTTACGAATATCACCCGAAAGGATCAAGGTCCGATATTTGAATTAAATTGAGGATGAAGGAAAGCGGGGGAGGGTAGAGACTTGAGGTTTATGCTTCGCTTGGAACTATTGCCGGGTGACTTAACGAAACAATTTGACTAACTTCATCTTTGTTCAGATGCTTTCGGATAAAATTATGCCGTAGGCGGGCGGCACACCATTGAGCTACTTTGGACACTTTGCTGTCATACAGGGCAAACACCTTTTTATATTTTTCACTGAGAGCATTCACGGGAGGTTCATATTTTTCAAGCTCATCGAGAAATTGAGCCAGACGATTTAAAAACTTCCTGGAACATTTTTTAAAAAGAGTTTCAGAAAAGAAAACAAGAGACAGGGAAATCGCTTGGAAAGAACGTTTGGCTACCCAGTAATAATACGTAGCCGCTATAATGTCGGCAGGATGATCGGAATCCTTAAGATTATTATAACCGTCCCACATCGTCAGCACAGAACGGAGAGCGACCGGTCCATTTTCCCGGTAAAATAAACTTCGGGCCGTTCTGTCGATTTCTTCCAGCCTCTTGCCATGAATATGCGGGTGATCGTCCCGCTGGAAGGTGTGCCCGAATTCCTCATCCGTAAGGTCGAGTATCGGCTCTACGGTCTGGGGGTTGACCAACCGCGTATCGGTAAGCATCATCACTTGGTTAGCTGCGGTATTTTGCTCTAACCACCATTTAATGTCTTCCCAGATATTTAAAAGATCGTACTGACCTTTTTTCTTTCTAGCTGTTATCAGGGCATCCATCGCTTGCTGGATTTGCGTTTTGTTAAAGCTACCGTTTTTTTCTCTGATTTCATTTTTGAGCGCTTCTTCATTTTTTACTACTATTGATTCTGCCTCGGTGTGAATGCTCAATGCGGGAATAAACGAACCAAAAACCAGAACTCCGAGGTCTTGGAGTTCGCGGATCATCGTTTCCACTTCCTCAAGGCTTGCCTCGCCTCGCTTTTTAAACACATCGGCCTTCGACTCCAGTCCGATCCAGATGGAAAGCATCCCCCCTCGGACCAATCCGCGAAAATCTTTATATCTGTTTTTGTATTCCAGTAAACCCTTAATATCCCCGAATGTTCCCCAGCGGATGTTTTTTCCTGATTCCTCTATCAGCTTGCAAAGTTTTTCTGTATTAGCCAACGGACGCATAAAATTTTCGTCCATGAGGAAAAAGAGAGTTTCCGGGACATAATCTTCCCTCGCCTCATTAATATTAATCTGCTTTTCCATGGCTCGGTACATTTCGTCAGCGTCCTTATAAAGAAGGGTTTTGCTTCCGAAATTTTTGGCTGTATTGCAAAACGAGCAACTGTTAACACAGCCAAGAGAAACCGCCAGCTTATTCATATCAAGGGGCGTTCCCCAAAGGCCCGTCTTTTTAGACAGCCATCTGAGAAAACGGTTTTTTGGAGGTAAATCGGGATCGGGTACAGGAAAGGAAACCATAGGATCATTGGGTTCTACATTCAGTTCCAAACCAAGTTTTCCGCGGTTATTGAGCAAAAATGCCCTCATGCTCTGCACCCCTTCACCGGTATATGGGTGCCTTCCAGATTTTTCTTTCTCCTCAATTTCTTTCTGGGTGTCCTTCAATACTGTTCCGTCCGCTTCCGTCAATATTCCCACCTTTTTGCCTGTAGTTGCTCCGTAGCTACCGAAAACAACTTCAACTTCTTTATTTTTACAATAGCGTTTGATTTTTTGGGCCAGGAGTTTAGCTTCATGCACTTTATTTTCGCATCCGATTCCAAGCCCGACTACTTTAAAGAAAGTTTTTTGAACGATCAGTAAAACTTCCTTCTCTGTCGGATAATCGATAAGTGTAATATCCGCTCCGCCTATTATGTCTTTCTCCAAATTCTGTTTGATGAGGTGCATTCCGACATAAGGTGCTTTTTTGCGGGGATTGAATACGTATTTCAGGTGCGAGTTGATTTTTCCACGAATAAAACCTGGTATAAGCGGAGATTCCAGTAGGGTTGGACCCTGCGGGGCCTGGGCGATATTCATGGTCCAGTAGCTGGAGTCGGCATCGGGCATCCCGATAAATAACATTTCGGGTTTTTCTGCGTTCGAACGATTCAGGTTTTGTTTTACAGTAAATCCTGAACCAGTGATCTTCTGCCTCCGAAGTGTGTCCATGATTTTTTCAGATAGAGTTAGACGTGGAGTCTATCAACTTGGAAAAATTTTAACACTGAAACGGAACCTTCCCTTGTAAAAGTTATGTAATATGTTTTATTCAGAAACTTCATTTGGAAGCTTATGAAAGACTAAAAATGGACGGATAAAAAAGTGGTTTCTTTGGGCCGTGACTTTCAGATTCGAACGTCCACGCCGCATTAGTGAATTTTGGTAAGGTATTATTCTTATTCTTGGCCGAAAAGCATCCTTTTTCCCAGCCATTTCTTTAAAATTGCGGTCTTTTTTCCTGGGAGTTTTGTCCTATTAAAAAATCAGACTTATTCGGATACTCTTTTGGGAAATATATTTTTACTTTTGCATATCTTGATTGATGGAGATTTGTGTGAAAAAAAGAATAAGGAAAAATGGAAGCAATGCGGTGGACCTTTCTATTTGCAGAGATTGGAAAACACCAACATGAATTCACCCGAAAAATCTATACTCGCCGATCCCGAATCCAACCGGGAACCTGACAAACTCGCAGGTGGCTCTCATCAGGAAAAAGGTCGTTTAGGGCAAACTCTTATTTTTGGAATTGGTTTTTTATTCTTCCTGATTGTATCGGTCATAGCCTGGTACACCCTGGAGCGAATCGAGGCTCAAACCCGGGAAGACCTCTCCGGTTCACTTAAGACTATTCTGAGAACCACCCACTCAGCCTTGCATATTTGGGAGTTTGAACGAAAAGCAGATGCTGTTACCTGGGCTCAATCTATCGAGTTGCGGAGGATTGTAGAGGAGTTATTGAAAGTTTCCCGAACCCGCGAGGCACTGAAGAATTCTCCTGCTCAGGCCAGGCTCAAAAATTTGCTTGCACGCAAGGGTAGTATGAATAGGCGTTTGGGTTACTTCATCATAGCCCCTGACTCATCCAATATCGGATCCATGCGGGAGATCAACCTGGGTTTAACCAACTTGATGGCCGGGAATGGAGATTTTCTTGAAAGGGTTTTTAATGGGGAAACCTTACTCAGTCATCCTGTCATTTCTGATGTCCCCTTGTTAAGTCTTTATAGTGGGCAGGTTGTCGCAGGGGAACCCACCATGTTTGTGGTGACGCCTATTTTTAATGAAGAAGGCGAGATCATTTCTGCCCTGGGCTTCCGGCTGGACCCAGCTGCGGACTTCACAAGGATCTTGCAACTGGGGCGATTTGGAAAAACCGGTGAAACCTATTCCTTTGACGCCAACGGTATGTTGCTCTCAGACAGCCGGTTTGACAAGGAACTGCGGAAGGTGGGCTTGCTTCCCAAAGGTAGGAGAGGGATTCTTTCCATTGAGGTCCGCGATCCCGGAGGAGACCTGATTCAAGGATTTCAACCGGAGTTAGCTCGGGATGAACAACCCCTCACTGCCATGGCAAGTATCGCTACAACGGGTAAGGCAGGAATAAATATTGACGTCTACCGGAATTACCGCGGGGTTGAGGTTGTGGGTGCCTGGACCTGGGATCCCAGCATGCAACTTGCTCTGGCCACTGAAATCAGGGCGAATGAAGCCTACCGGTCATTTGATTTTACACGAAAACTTATCCTGACTGCGATTGGGTTGACAGGTATCTTGGCCATTGGCATCACGCTGATAGTGAATATTGGTCGTGTTCGCGCCCTCAGTCTGGTGGGGGCAGTGGATGTCGGTCGTACCCGCGCCCTTCAATTTGCCAAAATGGCTCAGGAAAGAGAAGCACGCATTCGCGGAGTGGTCGATAATGTGGGAGATGCAATTATTACCATAGACGAAAAAGGCATCATAGAATCCTTTAGTCCGGCCGCTGAAAAAATCTTTGGTTACTTTTCTCCTGAAGTGGTCGGACGGAATATCAGCATTTTGATGCCGGAACCTGATCACAGTGCCCACGATACCTATCTCAAAAATTACTTGGAAACAGGGGAATCAAAAATAATCGGAATCGGACGTGAGGTGAAGGGATTGAAAAAAGACGGAACTGTCTTCCCTCTGGATATTGCGGTCAACGAAGTATGGTTGGAAGACCACAGGATATTTATCGGGACCCTGCGTGATATCACCCAAAGAAAGCAGGCAGAAGATGAGTTAATACGATCCCATGATGAACTTCAAGAGGCGCATCAAGAACTTAAGGAATCCCTATCCAAGGTCAAGGAAGCCCACAGCAGTCTGATGGCTTCTGAAAAATTGGCTGGTATAGGTGGATTGACGGCAGGTGTCTGTCGCGAGGCTCTAGGCATAATCAATACCATCTCAACCCATCTTCAGAAGGTTAAAATGAAGAGCAAAGATTCTGATTTGCTTCAATCACTTCGTACGTCGCGAGAGGAGACTGAGCGTATTGAAAAAATTATCCGATCACTTTTGAAATTCTCCAGAGAGGATGAAGGGGAAATTAAATCGGTCAAGATCCATGAGGAATTGGATTCGATTCTGACCCTGATGGGTCACCATATGCAATTGAACGGCATTGAAATTCGTAGGGATTTTGACCCTGAGTTGCCGGAGTTGAAGGTGAATCCAGACGAAATTGGACAAGTGTTTTTCTATATTATCGACAACGCCGGGCCTGCTATGCCTGAGGGCGGAACCCTTACTACGAGTGCCGGGCAGGTAATCAAGAACGGGTCAAATTTTATCAGGATAAAAATAGCCGACACGGGGATAGGAATAAAAAAGGAAGATCTGGAGAAAATATTTAATGCTTTTTTCAGTAGCAAGCCTGAAGGTCAGGGAACGGGTATGGGACTCCCGCTTTGCAACAGCTTGATCCAAAAACATGGCGGGACCATCGATGTGGAAAGCGAGAGAGGAAAAGGAACCACATTTATTATCGACCTGCCCCTTCAAAACGATTAGAAACAGTCAAAAATTTAATGATTTCCTGAACTCGGACCGCCACGAGAGATCATGTCCTCTGAACCCCATCAATGTACCCAGTCGGTGGCTTTCCGGTAAAAATTTGTCAGCATTCCTTTGAAAATATAGGTATGGAATTTTGACATGCAGAACCAATAAAGCTCTCCCCAAAACGGTTTTGGAATAAAATGGGCTTTGAGAGTTAATTGAGTTGAGTTGTTTGATCCGGGGGTTAAAAGAAACTGCAACCATGACAGGCCCGGTGAGATCAACTCTCCTCGCAAGAGTAATTCTTTATCCTGTTCCAGCTTTTCCACTCTCCAGAAGTCCAGGGAATCTCCAACCCTTAAATGGGTGGGGTGCCGGCGCCCCCTCTGAAGGCCAACTCCGCCGACCAGTGTGTCGACCAGACCGCGAACTCTCCAAAGAAAATTGCCTTGCAACCAACCGTGCTTTCCGCCTATCTGGGTGATCAATTGAAACACCTTTTCTGAATCTGCGGGAATCTCGATCGAATGTTCTTCGACCTTAAAATTTGCGGACTCGTACTCACAGAGAGGCAGTAAATCCCGCATGGCCTCTGGTGAAGTATCGGTCCAGTGGGAAAATACCTGAGCCTCTTTTTCTTTTTGCAAAGCCCGTCTGATGGATGTTTCAAAGCCGAGGGGCTCAAAGGGAAGAATATTTCTAATATCATCATTGAGACATACAACATCCGTTTTCAAACTGCCCAAAAGCAAGGAAATGATATTGACCGGCAAGGAGGTAAATAGATGGAGCCAGTATGCGTAAATCCTGCATGAAACCGCAATTGGCACGGGAACCCAGAAAACATCAAAAAAATAGATTTTTTTATTCAAGATTTTTGCAAAACTAAGAATCACATCTCTGTAAGCCAGCACATCCTTCCCGCCAATATGATACATCCGACTTTCATTGCTGCGGACTTCCATGATTCCCACAAGATATTTGATGACATCCCGTATGGCGATGCATTGGGAAAGGTTATTAAACTCGATCATAAAAGGAATGTAACGGTTATGCATGACCAGCGATTTCAGCAATTCATAAGAAGCGCTTCCGGTCCCGATAACGATTGCGGCGTGCAGGCGGATGACGGGGATAGAACTATTTGCTAAAACTTCTCCCACCTCCATTCGGCTTTTAAGGTGCGGGGACAAGCGGACGTTGGTTTCCCCCAATCCCCCTAAGTAAATAACCTTTTTTACTCCAGCTTCTTCAGCCACCTCCATAAAAGATTGTGCTACCTCTCGGTCCATACCTGAGAAGGCGCTTTTTTTAGCCCTCATGCTGTGGATGAGGTAATACGCAAACTCAATATCTTTTAACGCCGACCGCAACTGTTCCTTGATACAACAGTCGGCATAAACGATTTCAATTCTAGGATGTTCGAGAAGAAAAGGAGTGTGTTTGGTTCGCACCATACAACGAACAAAGTATCCGCGGTGCACCAGTTCCGGAATCAACCGCTGTGCCACGTAACCGTTCGCTCCGGTCACCAGAACCTTGGTATTGGGCGGCCAAGTGGTGGTGGTGAGTGAACCGCAATAATTGTAAAGAACTTTTGCCGGGTCCATATTAAATATATAAGCCTCTAAGTAGCCTGTCGCAAGGTTACATTTCTGGAGAGGGACGTTAACTAGTCATGAACCTTAAATCATAAGATTTTTTCTAGCCATGATTTTTGAGTTTTTGATGAATTCTATTCGGTGTACGATTCGATTCAGCTGATAATTGAAAAGTTTAATAAAACCGTTGGACGTTGCGATTATTTAATTTGGGCCCCTATTTTAATTACTACATATTCCATAGAGATTCGTTATATAATTAATATTCCCTAATAATCTGAAAATCATTAGGGTTCTGTGGGGTAATTTCGCAACTCTCCTTATATTCGCGCACTCTTCTTGGCAGGTTAGTCTATGAGTTTGTTCGCTAGGACCTCAAAGGAAAAAATAATATCCCCTTCTTCACAGGATCAGAATCCACCAAATAGGAAACAGAAGCCAGCGATTCACCAAAAGCCCTACGGCCGCGGTTTAATCTGGATTTCGTCCTCGATCCTGATAGTTTTTACCGCCGTCATTGCAGGGTTGATTCTGTCCAAGATCGAAGGCCAGATTCGGAACGACATTCGTGTTACGCTGAACACGGTCATCAACACCACACAAGAAGCGCTACACAACAGTGTTTTAAAACGCCTGACGGAGGTGACTTCCTGGGGGTTATCCTCAGAGTTGAAACGATTGGTTGAAGAACAAATGAATGTTCCACGCAACCCGCAGGCTCTTCTGGCGAGTCCGGCTCTGACAGAGATGCGGGCTCTCCTGCAACCCGTGATGGCAGAAAAGAATTATGTCGGATTTTTTATCATCACTCCAGATAATATAAGCATAGCCTCCATGCGTGATGTGAATGTTGGCACGCCAAATCTGCTTTCTAGCTACGAAGGATTTTTGCCTAGGATCTTTGATGGGAATGTCCTGATCAGTAAGATTTTGCAATCCGACGTTCTCTTGCCCGATGCCTTGGGGAAACTGTCCAAAGGTCAACCCACCATGTTTGTTGCCGCCCCCATTAGCGAAAACGGTGTCACCTTAGCCGTACTGACATTTAGGGTCGACCCGGTAGATGATTTCAGTCGCATCACGAGGCTCGGCGGTATTGGCGAAACGGGTGAAACCTATGCTTTTGACGAAACTGGGAAGCTGCTTACAGAAAGCCGATTCGACCAGCAACTGAAGCGGATCGGTTTGATCGACCCGGCGATGCGCAGCATCCTCAATGTCCAGATCCGTGACCCCGGTGTCAATTTACTGGAAGGTCTTCGCCCGGCGCTTCCCCGTTCCAAACAACCGTTGACCTACATGGCTCAACAAGCTACTCAGGGCAGGTCCGGAGTCAATCTTGACGGCTATAGGGATTACAGAGGGGTTCCCGTCGTAGGCACCTGGCTTTGGAATGAAGAGCTGAATTTCGGGCTGACCTCAGAGATAGAGCGGTTGGAGGCTTACCAAGCCTACCATATCACGCGATGGGCATTGATGATCGGTTTGGTCCTCACCGTGGTTTTGTCTTTGGGGCTGTCCATCACTTTGGATTTGGGACGAAGAAGGGCTATCGTTTTTGCCGGTGAGATCCAGGAAAGCCAAACTTACCTTCAGGGAATATTGGAAAACCTGGTTGAGGGAGTAGTCACGATCGATGAAAGCGGGACCATCCAGTCCTTCAATCCGGCGGCTGAAAAAATCTTTGGCTATCAAGAGTCTGAACTCATCGGCCAGCCTGTTAATTTGTTGATGCCTGAGCCCCATAAAAGGGAACATGCGGAACATATGAAGAGTTTTTTCCAAACGGGCCAAGCCAGGATTATAGGGTTGGGAAGGGAGGTTCTTGGTTTGCAAAAAAATGGAACCACCTTTCCCATCGATCTGTCGGTGGGTGAAATGGTCCTGGGTGAACGTCATTGGTTCGTCGGGGTCATACGTGATATCACCGAACGCAAACGGTTGGAGGAGGAACTCAGAAAACTTTCCCAGGCGGTCGAGCAGAGCCCAACCTCAGTCATCATCACCAATCTCACTGGAGAAATTGAATATGTGAACTCCAAGTTCACGCAAGTGACCGGATTCCTCCCCGGAGAAGTTATCGGAAAAAACCCCCGTTTTTTAAAGTCTGGAGAGGCTCCTGCAGAAGAGTATAAAAATTTGTGGGAGACCATCTCCGCTGGGAAAGAATGGCGCGGAGAATTTCATAACAAGAAAAAGGATTCGGAACTTTATTGGGAACTGGCTTACATTTCCCCAATCAAAGATGACGAGGGGGTGATTACTCATTACCTTGCAGTCAAAGAGGACATCACTCTGCAGAAAAAAATGGAAATGGATCTGCAAAAAGAGGTTATGTTTAATCAATTGCTGAAAGATGTTGCCGTAGCTTCGAATGAAGCCACGGTCATGGAAGAAGCGGTGCAGGTATGTCTCAAGCTGGTTTGCGAACTGACAGGCTGGCCCGTTGGGCACTTATATGTTTCGGATGAAAATTTCATCGGGTTGATTCCCACCGAGGTTTGGCACTTGGATGACCCAAACCGTTTTGCCACTTTTAAAAAGGTGACGGAAGCCGTTCCGTTTTCTTCCGGTGTCGGCCTGCCAGGGAGGATCTTATCTTCTAGAAAACCATTATGGATTGAGGACATCAATAAAGATCCGAACTTTCCCAGAGCCAAACTGGCGAAGGACTTGGGTGTCAAAGCTGGGTTTGGGTTCCCCGTACTGGTTGGAAAAAAGATCGTTGCGGTGTTGGAGTTTTTCTCTACTGAAACGATAGAACCCGATAACGACTTGTTGGGAGTTATGGAAAATGTTGGAACCCAGCTGGGCAACATAGCTGAGCGTAACCAAGCCGAGGAAAAGTTGAAAAAGTCTCAACAGGAATTGCGCGACCTTTATAACCGCCTGGAATCCATAAGAGAGGAGGAACGAACCCGCATTTCCCGGGAAATCCACGACGAATTGGGGCAAATGTTAACCGCTTTGAAAATTGATCTTTCTTGGCTGGAAAAGAAGGTAGACAACAGGCAAAAATTAGTTTTGGAGCGGACACAAACCATGTCAACCCTAATCGATAAAACCATCCAAAGCGTGCAAACGATTTCGACCAATCTGCGACCCGAGGTTCTGGACATGCTGGGTCTCACCGAAGCCATTGAGTGGCAGGCGCAGGAATTTCAGAAACGGACGGGAATCGAGTGTAAAATTAATTCCAGTTTATGTGACCTGGATTTGGACCCCGACCTTTCCACAGCCATATTCCGAATCCTTCAGGAAACCTTGACCAATGTGGCACGTCATGCCGGGGCAAGCAAAATAAGTATAGAATTTCATAAAAAGAACTGTACTCTGACTCTGGAAGTACAGGACAATGGTAAGGGGATTTCTAAAGACCAGGTTTCCAATTCCAAATCCCTCGGGCTTATAGGGATCCGGGAACGCGCTCTTCTTTGGAATGGGCAGGTGAAAATCAGCGGGATCAAAGGCAAGGGGACCACCGTTGCCGTTAAAATTCAGGTGAATTGATTATGAAAAAAGATTCGGGCTCACACCAAATCAAAGTCCTTCTTGCAGATGATCATGCCGTTTTGCGTGATGGTTTGAAATTGCTCCTTTCCGAGACGCCGGATATCATTGCTTCAGGGGAAGCGAAAAACGGGTATGAGGTGTTGGAAAAAGTTCGAAAGAACCATTTCGATATCGTGGTCCTGGATGCTGCCATGCCAGGTTTAGATGGAATGGAAACCTTGAAGCAGTTAGTGATTGATCAACCTAGGCTTCCGGTCCTGATTTTAACCATGTATCCCGAAGAGCGGATCGCAGCACGGTTTCTCAAAGCGGGAGCTTCCGGGTTTTTAACCAAGGACAGTGCCTCCGAGGAACTGGTGAAAGCGATTAAAGCGATTTTTAGAGGAGAAAAATTCATAACCCCCAAGTTGGCACAGAAGCTGGCGCTTGACTTTTTAGGATCCGATAAGCAACCTCACGAGTTGTTGTCTGACCGCGAATATCAGGTGATGTGTATGATGGGGGCTGGAAAAAGGATTTCAGAAATCGCCAATGAACTCCAACTGAGTATTAAAACAGTCAGCACCCACCGTACCCACATCCTGGAAAAAATTAAACTGGATAACAATGCTCAATTGATCCGGTATGTTATAGAAAACAAACTGATAGAATAAAAGTCCTCACGCCCCATTCCTCGCTGGAAACCTCTCCTTTCATTCCAACAAATGAACCTCCTATGGCCTCATAGGACAACTCCTATTTCCTATAAACCTCAAATCCTATGTAGAAAGCGGATTCACCCGGATGTCCAATTTTTGCTTCCGGGTGTAAATACCAGTGAAGCAATAGAAGTCTGGTTTGAAAATCAATGAAAAAAGCCCGGTTTTGAAATCAATGAAAAAACTTTTTAGGGTTTTAATTCTAGATGATTCCCGGGAAGTTTCCGAAAGGTTGGCAAACATGCTTTTAGAACTTGATGGTATCGAAATTGTGGGTCAGGCAGAGAACTCGAAAACAGCCATGGCAATGAACCGGGAATTGAATCCACACGCAGTGGTTTTGGATACCAGGCTTCCCGATGAAACTGGAATCGAAGTCCTTAAAGAAATTAAAAAATTAAATTTCGATACAAAGGTGATTATTTTTTCCAACCACTCTTTTCCGCAGTATCGGGAAAAATGTTTGGCCTTGGGAGCGGACTTTTATTTCGACAAGGCCACGGAATTCGAACAAGTGTCCCGGACAATCGCACAATGGGTTTTTGGTTATTCCGGAACAGAAATGAAGCCGTGAGAGTTTTCTCTTTGTGATCTTATTTTGAGGGATCAATCACAATAATGGGGGCTGAAGAGTTTCGAACTATTCAGCGCCGGATCAAGAAGAATGGGAGGTAAGGATGATGCAAAGAAAATCGAATAAGGAAATTGGTTTAGCTTTACTGGCAATTGGATTCATGCTGGCTACAGTCATGCCCGCGTTTGCTGGGTCGCAGGGGTCCGCAACACCGCGCCCGCTGGCGCCTGTACCGCCGATCCCGGCTAATGGCATCTTACTACCGAATGCGCAAAAGGATAATGTGACCACCCCGGCAAAAGTAGAGCTCGGCGCGATGTTGATGTTTGACGGGCGATTGTCCGGAGACGGTAGCACCCCTTGCGCGGCCTGTCACAGGCCAGAGTACGCGTGGTCCCAGCCGGACGACCTTTCCTTCGGCTACCCGGGAACCCTGCATTTCCGCGCCGGACAAACCGTTTTGAACAATATCCATCTGAATAAATATTTCTGGGACGGGCGGTCATTGAGTCTTGAAGCTCAGGTTGGTGCCGCAGGGTTCGGGCAAGAGTCTAACAATGTTTCAGCTCAAATGGCTGAAGCTAGGATGAGGCAGGTTCCGGTCTACGTCAAGATGATGCAGGAGATCTTCGGCGAACCCCCGACCTGGGATAACGCTGCCCGGGCAGTAGCTGCGTTCGAACGCACTTTGAACACCGATCCTAAAGACGTTCCTTTTGATCGCTACATGAACGGTGACAGGACCGCCATGACCGAGCAGCAAATCAAGGGAATGAAACTCTTCGAGGGCAAGGCGGGATGCATCCAATGTCATGATGGCATGTTGATGACGAACCAGGATTTTCACAATCTCGGTCTCCCGCGCAACGAGGCGTTCGATGAAGACCCGCTTCGCCAGATTTCCATCCGATACCGATCGAAGGCGTTTGGGATTTTGAATTACGACGAAGTGGATGAAGACAAGGGGCTCTATTTCTCCACGCACCGCCCCGATGACATTCACAAGTGGCGAACCGCGCAACTGAGAGAACTCAAATGGACTCCGCCGTATATGCACAACGGCGTGTTCTTTGATCTGGAAGAGGTGGTTGATTTCTACAATGTGGGTGGTGGGCCTAACTTGGACGGCGGAGCAGCGCTCGCTGGGAAAAAAGACCCGCTGATGAAACCTCTCAATCTGACGGATGATGAAAAAGCGGCCTTGGTAGCTTTTCTCATGGCCCTCAGTAGCGATGAGATGCCGGGTAAGAATTATAAGATTCCCAGGATACCGCCGGATGGAATCATGACCGCAACGGGCGCTCTGGTTGCGTTGCCAGAAAAAGTAACCTCGAAAAAGAAGTGATCTTTCAGCGAGTGAATTTGAAATAAATGGAAACCCAAGAAAAATAAGGAGAAGGAATATGAGCGAGAATACAAAAAAACAAGAGGCCGACGCAACTCAGGAAACGTCCCCTCAGGAAGCTGGCTGTATTTCCCGCCGGAAGTTGCTGATGAACGGTGGAAAGGTGGGTGGACTTGCGGCTATGTCTATGCTTTTGCCCTCCCAGATTTTCTCCGGAAAGGCAGAGGCGAATCAGGGGGGTATGGTTAGTGCGGCAGTTACCGCCCGAACGGTTCGCTACCCCCGGACCAAGGTTGGTAGTTTGAGTGCGCTCAAAAAGGATCGTCCAGTCACGATCCAATATCCCGGTGAAGCTGATGGCCAAAAGGCTCTTTTGATTAAACTGGGAGAACCGGCTCTTGGCGGAATTGGTCCCAATCAGGATGTTGTGGCCTTCAACGCCTTCTGTACGCATCAGGGCGGCCCTTTGGAGGATCAATACGATGCTGAAAAAAAGATAATGGGGCCGTGCGAGTTTCATCTCTCCACATTTGATTTAACAAGACACGGGATGATGGTCAGCGCTTCAGCTGTCCAGAATCTTCCGCAAATCGTGCTGGAACTGGAGGGGAATGATATCTACGCGGTGGGTGTGTTGGGGCTGATTTATGGATACCCCGACAATATGATGGGAGTTTGATTGCCCGCCGGGGATCAGCCCGTGGGACAAGTTGAGACATCAAAGATTCTGAAAAGGATTTAACAATACAACTGGAGGTAACACCATGAGTAACGCCGGAAGGAATGTTACATACTCACAAGATCTACCGAAGGATCGTGTACCGCTTCCGCCTTCGGACGCAGAGATCGTATCCACTGCCTGTGACTACTGTATCGTTGGCTGTGCGTATCGGGCGATCACGTGGCCGGTAGGAAAAGAAGGCGGTCCCAAGGCAAATGAAAACGCATTTAAGGTGGATTATCCACGCACAGAATCGCTGGTCGGGAGCTGGCCCAGCCCCAATCAGCACACGGTCGTTCTTAAGAACGGCGAGCCGCACAATTGTCTCGTGGTCCCGGCCATCAGCGAACGGGTCAACAAGTCCGGGAACCACAGCGTTCGCGGCGGAGGCATTGCCCAGAAATGCTACAGCCCCTGGAGGGCCACCAGTGACCGCCTGCAACAGCCCCTGTTGAGGGTGCGGGGTGTCTTGCAACCCATTGGATGGGAAGACGCCACCACCATCACGGCAGAAGTGGGACGCTATGTGTTTGACAAATATGGCGAGATGGCTTACGGAGTAAAGGCCTACTCTTACCAGTTTTATGAAAATACCTATGCTATCACCAAGCTGGCCCTGCAAAGTATCGAGACGCCGGTCTACGCCCATCACGACAAACCTTCTGCCCAGGATGACGCCAGTGGGCTTGAGGATATGGGTATCGACACCTTTGGTCCTTCCTATGATGATTGGTCGGCATCAGACGTGATTTTCATCTCGGGGACCGATCCCTATGAGACCAAGACGATTCTGTTCACCGAGCATATCATGGAAGGTGCACCCAAGCTGGTCATGGTGCTTCCCCGGAAGTCACCGGGTGTCACCTGGGCCGAAGAAAACGACGGGATATGGCTTCAGGTGACCATCGGTACCGATGCCATCCTGCACAACGCCATGTGCCGGTACATCATCGAACAGGGCTGGCAGGACCAGGACCATATCGACCATTGGGCCGCCAGCGATGAGGAACTCGACTGGGGCATGGGCCGGGGAACTAGAAATACACCTTGGCAATGGCGCAGTACCCGCTGGGGAGCGTCCTTCAAAAAGTGGAAGAAGTGGGTTCTGAAAGAAAAATACGCCGAGATGGATGTTGCCGTGAAGATGACTGGTATCCCGCGCGAAAAAATCATCGAAGCGTGCAAGATACTCACCGGCGCTGGAAAGAAGAGGCGCCCCAAAACGTCCTTCATGTTAGAGAAGGGCAATTACTGGTCCAACAACTATCTCAATACCATTTCATTCGGCAACCTGGCTATCATCTGCGGCGCCGGAACTCGGGACGGTCAAGTCATCGGTCGCGCCGGTGGACATCAGCGTGGTGGCGTGAGCGCCGCGTCCTATCCTCGGTCGAAAACGCCCGAGCGGTTCGGCAAAATCGGTCGCAAGGCGCTGAACGTCGATAACTGGGTCCGGTCCGGACATGTCCGCTTCATGTGGGTCATCGGAACTAACTGGATCGAAGCCATGCAGGGTTCTCAGGATCTGGCGGACTACATCAAGGAGCACACCACAGGCAGTAAGCATCAGGTGGAGCGCTTTGATGTCGAGCACGTCATCCAGAGGCTGAAGGCGCGTGCCGATGCCGGTGACATGGTGCTGATCAATAATGAAATCTACTTGAGGACTATCGGCAACCAATTCGCCGATCTGGTCATGCCCGCAGCGACCTGGGGTGAAGAGAACTTCACGCGTGCCCAGGGTGAGCGGATTCTCAGGATTTATTCCAAGTTCTACGATCCGCCGGGGGATGCCAAGCCGGACTGGAAAATCATCTCTATGGTGGCCAAAAAGATGGGTTTCGATGGCTACGACTGGAAGACTTCGGAAGATGTCTTCAAGGAGCTGGCCCGGTTCACCCGTAACAGCAGGCAGGATCTGGCGCCATTGGTGAAGTACGCCGCCCTCAACGGCAAACAGCCCTATGACATCCTGCGCAAGCGGGCCGCGACAGGGTACCAACTGCCGCTTCGCCTGCATAACAACAAATTGATCGAGACCAAACGCCTGCACAATCCACACGTGCATATCGATTCGGGTCAGGGGATCACTACCAAGTCCAAAAGGTCGGGAAGCTTCACCAAGCCGTCCGGGAAGCTTTATCTCCACAAGGTCGACTGGAATCTGTTCGGTGATTTCTATGACCGGATCAAACCCAAGAAGGATAAAGGCGAGTTGTGGGTCACTTGCGGCCGCATCAACGCGCTCTGGCAGTCGGTCTTCGATGATATGCGAAAACCCTACATCATGCAGCGGCATCCGATGAATTTCATAGAAATAAGTCCGAAAGACGCCGCTGAGAGGGGAATCGAAAACGGTGACATCGTTTCGCTTGAGAACGATGAGGTCTATGTGCAGGTGGGAGGATTCTATCGCGCCAGGCACAAGGACTTTCTGTTCACGAACCTCGAGAAAGACGGTTACATCAAGAAGACTCAGGGGTCGGCTTCGGCCATGGCCTACGTGACAAGTGTCGTACCGCCTGGTACTACCTTCATGTACTTCTGTTGGCCCGGCGGGGGCGCTTCCAATTCCCTGTCATCTGCGGTGGCCGATCCGCTGACCAACGCACCGCGGTACAAACTCGGGAAGGCTGCCATTAAAAAGATAGGCACCATTCCAGATTATATGAAGAAACGTATGACCTTCAAGGAGAAGGTTTAATCCTTGGTAACGGCGATAACGGCTCCCACCTGTTTCCGTAAGGTGGGGGCCCGATAAAAATAAATCTCAAAAGAATCAGGCAAAGGAGATAGTTATGAACCGAAAAATATTTTTACTGATGGTAATTTTTATTGTCGGGGTGGCGCAAGCAGGCAGCGTTTCTGCGGCTGGAGGTTCAGTCGGCGGAAAGATCTCTTATGAGGGGACGCCCCCGGAACCTGAACATTTTACAATCACGAAAAACCCAGATTTCTGTGGTGCAGAAATGGATTTCTTTCATGTCACGGTCAAAAACGGCGTGGTACAAGGTGTCGCTGTGTTGATTGAGGGGATGGACGGAGGCAAGTCCAAAGAACCTACTGAGCATAAGATGGTGGGCAGGGGTTGCGCATTTTTACCGTTCTCCGGTGTTGTGGAAAAGCTGGGTAAGGGGAGGAAAAAAGCTCCCGGTCTTGCAATTGTCAACGAGGATCCAGTCAGCCACAACCCGCATCCTTTCGAGGTGCGTGGCATGGCCCGACGGACCCTGTGGAATGTAGGCCTGCCCGAAAAAGGATCCGTGGTAACTAAGAAACTTCGGGTCAAAAAAGGCAATGTCGTGAAGATCCAATGTGATCAGCATGATTTCATGCATGCCTGGGTCCGGGTAGCGACCAACGCCTATTGGACCATGGCGGAAAAGGATGGAAGTTTCAAGATCAATGACGTTCCTCCGGGAACCTATCAGTTGGTGGCTTGGCATCCGATTCTCGGTGAGCAGAAGAAGGAAATCACCGTGAATGGCGGTGGAACTGCAGAAGCCAGCTTCGCCTTTTCAGGGGCTGGTAGCGGTCGATAAGAGATTGATCAAAACTTGAATTTTTATATTTTTTAGGAAATGTACGCGGCTTGGCCGCAGAAAAGTTAAATAACCAACAAGGAAGGTGGTGGGTGATGAAAATGAAACGAAACAAAAGATTTTTAATCGGGATGGGAGCCTTGAGCGTCATCTTGATGGTTTTGTTCATAGCGAGCTCGTCAGTTTCGGCCGCTATGAAAGAAGGTAGTGGTACCAAAAAAGAAGGTAGCGGATCGAAAGCCTATTGGGGGGGGTATCCTCCATTGGGGCCTCTCTCTCAAGAGCAGTTGAGCCCGGAAGAGGTGGAACTGGGACGGCTCATATTTTTTGATAATCGCTACAGCGGGGATGCGTCGGATTCCTGCGCGAACTGTCATGTCCCGGAGAAGGGTTACAGCGATGGAAAGCAGTTGTCCAACGGTTATCCTGGAACAGCGCATTTTCGAAACGCGCCGTCACTTCTCAATGCCAACCGGCAATATGAGCAGATGTTGAATGGTACTCAAAACAAATGTGATACCACGACTCGTACACATATGACGTCGCAGATGTTCATGAACGCCGATGGACGGTACATTGAAGAGCGGACGCGTCAGATCCCGGAGTATTACAAACGGTTCCAGAATCTGTTCGGCATTAAGCGGACGATTTACTTCGGTAAGATTCAAAGAGTCCTCTGCAAATTTGTAAGTACATTAACCTCGAGTCCTAGCGCTAATGCTTTCGACCGATTTATGACGGGCGACGAATCAGCTTTGACCGCCCAGCAGAAAAAGGGAATGGAAGTGTTTAAGGGCCGGGGGAAATGTATCCGCTGTCATAACGGTTCGCTGGTCAGCGACAGCAAGTACTATAACATCGGTGTGCCAGACCATCCCGAACTGTCGACTAACCCGACTCGCCAGGTTGGACTGCGTTATGAAAATATGATCATTGGCGTACCTCAGTGGGATAAAATTATCTCGGATCTTGGGCGCTATATGGTCACCAAGGAGGAAAAGGACAAAGGAGCTTTTCGGACCCCGTCTCTCAGGGAACTGAAATACACCGGTCCTTATATGCATAACGGAACGTTAAGCACCTTGGAAGAAATTGTGGAGTTCTATGACCAGGGAGGCGGACCGCATCCCAACAAGAACGCCATGATCCAGCCGCTTGGCCTGCTCACTTCTGAAAAAGCGGCTCTGGTGGCATTCCTGGAGAGTATGAGTAGCGACTCGATGCCTTATGCCGACGCAAGACCTGCCAAGTATGGGGAACAAGGGTACCCCTACACGATTCACGAACCTTTCAAAAAGTGGGTTCTGAAGGATCCAGGTCATCATTACATCGAGAAAGCTGAAGAAAAAATTGTTATTCCTTCTGATTACACGGGTAAGGTCATGCCAGCGGGATGGTGGGGTAATACGGATGTGATCGCGGCTGGGAAGGTGCTTTACCAGGATGGTTTTGATGTTAAAACCAAGAAGGGGAATATCAAGAGGCAGAAATGCGCCAAGTGTCATGGGGTTTCAGGACGGCCCAAGGCCAAGAAAGCCCGTGATTTTCGTGTGGCAACCACAATGAACTCCTACTCGGACGCCCACCTGTTCTGGAGGATTTCCGAAGGGGTTCCGAAAACCAAGATGAAACCTTGGAAAGATTGGTTGTCAGAAGAACAGCGTTGGCAGTTGATCGCCTATATATTCGATGCCTTCACAAACGGAGGGCGGGCTCATACAGGAGAGTGATCTGGCTCTTTCCAACGTGGTTTTAAAAATAGGATGTTTAAAAAAGTTTTACTAATAAGTACTTACCGGAAAGAGCCCAACTTAAGGTTGGGCTCTTTTTCCATGATCACGGCATTCGCGGTGATTGAGCGAACATAAGGGCGGTTTCCCTTCATGCCGGTGTTTTGGTATTAAGGGCATGAATGAAGGGAGTGAATTATGAACTCAGAATATCGAGTCGTTGAGAAAGTAGGTGATATTCCGTTAGATGATAACCTGGTCAATGAGTTTGTTCATTATGTCAGTGGGTTGGATTTACCCAAAACTCATGTCCTTTCAGAGGATGATGGTGAACAAAATCCTTATTTCAACAAATACATTATTTACGATGAGATTTTTGCACGCTTCTTTCAAAATCCCGGGGAATATGAACTTTTTGTAAAGGCGGCAATCCACACCAATTTATTGCCACCCTGTCAGAATAAGAAAGATGAGCACCTGAGAAGATGTCTGGTCGGGGCTATTCATTTGTTTCTTACTGAATACTACAAGAAGTTTTTTATCATGAGACTGTCAATAACATTCACCGATCCAGAATCGTTTATGCATTACCATCAGGATCTTGCCGGAGAAAATGCCGATAGATTTGTTATCGATGTTACCGATTCCGAAAATGGCATGTCCGGTATCGAGGTGGAAGACAGGTTATATACCTTGGACAGGCTCGCTGTTTATAAGCTGGACACGACCAAGATGCATCGGTCAGCAAACTATTCGCCCAATCATAAAAAAATAAGTCTAATAATTCAGGGAATATCGGGGCTTGATCAATATTTGGAATATCAAAGGAAGCATTTGGAACTTTTTCACCAGGCGATGAGTTTGGATCAATCTCCACAGGGGATGCAAATGTTTACATAAATATGGGGGCTCTACCGGTCAATTCCATACTGAACAGGTCATTAATTTCAATATCACAAAATGATTAAAACTACCTACATCGGTCACGCCTGTCTGTTGATTCAATCCCAAAACTGTACGATGTTGACGGATCCTGTCTGGTTTGATCCGCATTGGGAGGAAATCAATGTCCTTTGCCCAAGTATCGTATTGGATTTTGAAAAAGTACCTCAGGTGGATGTATTAAATATTTCGCATATCCACATGGACCATTTTGACGTCCGCACTCTGGCTTATCTCAGAAACTCAAAAATCCTTTCCCCCGATGTGAAAGTCTTTGCTCCTGATGACGATATAATGCTGGAGATCATGAGGGAGCTCGATTACGCGGAAATCGAGGTGGTGGAAGATTTCAGGCCTTATAAGGTAAAAGATATTACCCTGACCTATACCCCTTCCATTCTCCCCAAAGGGGAACCTCCAGAGCATGGTTTTCTCATTGAAGATGGCGAGGTGACGATATGGAACCAGGTGGATTCGGTCGTCACTCCGCAGGTGATTGAATATATATATAAATTTTGCGAACAAATTGATTTAGCTCATGTCCGATTTGAAACCCTTTTGGAAGGAAATTTTGTTTTTCATCAACCGCTCAAGCTTCCGTTTGTTGAATACCAGTCCTTTCTTAAAATGGTCAAAATGCTGAAACCAAAATTTATCCTCCCTGGATCAGCAGCATTCCGTTATAGCGATGAATTTGGTTTCCTCAATAATTTTTCATTTCCGACATCCCCTCAACAGTTTCTGATCGATCTGGCCGAATTTTGTCCCGAGGTTAAAAGAAGCGCGTTTGCTCATGGGGACGTAGTAGAGATTTCTAAGCATGGTGTGAAAATTTTGCCACAGGATTCCGATTTTGTCCGCATCGATGCAAATGACAAATCCATAGTCGAGTTCAAGCCGGTGGCCGCAGTTCCCTCCATTAAAACCCTGACGAAGGAGAAGGCCGCGCATGAGAAACAAAGGCAGGAAGTGATAACATTTGTTGAAGAAGAGATGGTCGATCAGCTCCTTCAAACCGAGATGGCGGAAGTGTGGCTACATTGGAAGATAAGTTATCAACTTGAAGTTTTCGGAGCAGAGGGATGTTCCTATATATGGACGATAGATTTTTCTGAAGAGCCAAAAGTTCAAAGAGGTCGAACAGCGAAGGTCAACATGTATGAAGGGATCGCTTGCTCGGAGTTATATGGATTGATCCAGAAAAAGGCGAATTGGGATTTCATCGGGGGATCCGCCCAGTATCGCACTTTTCATAACATTTATAAGGTTGAGAATGGAGGTTTTCAGTATTATCCCCAAGAGAAGAGGTTCCCCCAACCTCTAAGGATCATTTTCCCCAATGACAGGGAAATGAAAATCGAACAGTTCATGAAGGACGTGCGTCGATGGAAAAACAAAGCTCCACCGGTGGGAATTTCTGTTTCCTGAACCTTCTTCGGATTCCTTTGAAGGTATTGATGAAAATCCACCACTTTATTTATTGCCCGTTTCCGAGCCGATGTTCTGGCTAAGGAGCCGATGATCAACCCACGTTGGAGGGAATAAACGATGGCAGTCATGTGGCAGGAGGAAATGAGAGTTGGGAACGCGAAAATTGATAATGACCACAAGTATCTCATCAGCATTATCAATACGATTGAAGCGGCAATGGATTGTGAAGCTTCCAGTGAGGCATTGTCGGCATATGTTTCTGAATTGTTTGATTACAGCTTCAAACATTTTCAGAGAGAGGAAAAATATCAGGATGAGATAAAGTTCCCAGACCAGGAAGCACACAAAAAAGAACATCAGGATTTGATGGAACAGATAAAACAGATCCATGATAATTTACAATCTCATGCAGACTCAGGGGCATACAAGTACACCACCCCCGGTTTGGTCCATATACTGAGAGATTGGTTCATGCACCACTTCAGCCAGGAAGACATGAAGATGAAGAAATACTTTGTATGATCTGGCGTGAATATCGCTGAACCTGTAAAATTGCACTTCATTCGAATGGCAGATTTGCATATGGGATTTGATCAACAGTATTGAAGTAAGTAGAGTGATTTTTAGTTAACGGGAATATTTACCTTATAACCCTTATCCTAATAACCAAGGTTCCTGTAGACATTGGTTGGTTTTTGAATAACTACGAAAGGCACGTAATGGAAGAAGACATTTTTCAAAACATTAAAGAAGCAGAAGAGCAAAACCAGAAAGAATTAGACCTCTCCAGACATGATGTTTCCACCCTGCCGCCGGAGATTGGGAATCTCACCAACCTGGAAAAGCTGAGTCTTGATTTCACCCAATTCACCAAGTTGCCACCGGAGATTGGGAACCTTGTAAATCTCCAGCATCTTTCCATCTCCGATAGTGAACTCACCACTCTTCCGCCGGAGATCGGAAAACTGACCCAATTGAAAGTGCTTGATCTGGGTATCAACAATTTGAACACTCTTCCACCGGAGATTGGAAAGCTCACTAAGCTTCAGAGGCTTTGCCTGGATCATAACGACCTAACGATCCTGCCCCCAGAGATCGGGGATCTTGCCAATTTGGCAGAGCTAAACCTCGATGGAAACCAATTGTCGGTCTTGCCTCTGGAAATTGAGAAACTGACCAATCTCCAATACCTTTCCCTCTCAGAGAACCGGTTCTCCGTTTTGCCGCCGGAGATCGGAAAACTCGACAGCTTGGAGGAGTTTGACCTGAGCATGAATCAAATTGATTTCCTGCCGACTGAAATTGGAAAACTCGCCCAATTAAAATTGTTGGACGTTAGTTGCAACCAACTCACCGATTTACCCTCGGAAGTTGAAAATATCTCCGGGCTTGAAGTCTTGAGCTTTGGAAGCAATCAGATGAAAGAGTTCCCTCTCAACCCGAGAAAGCTTTCCAATCTTCGAGAACTTTATCTCGCGGAAAACCAACTCACGATTCTGCCTCCTGAAATCGGAAGTTTGACGAATTTAGAAAAGCTTGAGCTGCTAAGTAATAAACTGACCACCCTTCCGCGGGAAGTCGGCGGTCTGACTAAATTAGATGAGCTGATCTTGGATGAAAACCCCCTGACCGATCCTCCCGGTGAAATTATTGAGCAGGGAATGGAAGTCATTATGAAATATTTGCGGGGAGAAAATGTTGAAGTGGGGGGAGGTGTCGAGGAGGGGGGAAATATCGAGGAGAGCGAGGCTTAGTTTGAATTGCTATTATTGGATTCCCTTCCACAACCTTATTGACGGGTGAATTTTCAAGAAAGTTTGAAGATGAAAAATTACCTTTCAACTCCAAATCTAAAATATTTTTTTTCATTAGTTTTCTTTGCTTCGTTTTTATTGTCGGTTGCCTCCACCGTTTCAGGTATTGAGCTTCCTCTTCAAAAGAAAAGTAACTCCGAATCAAACATTCTGGCTCCAGAGGATATGGTTCTAATCCCGACGGGGGAATATACCGCTGGACTGGATCCCAGTATTGGATACCGAGAGTGTCTGAAATACGCTAAAAGTTGTGAAGTAGAATGGTATGAAAACGAGAGCCCGGTACATAATGTTTGGGTAGACGCGTTTTACATGGACAAGTACGAAGTAACGCAAAAGAAGTTCGAGGGGATGATGGGGGAAAATCCTTCAAGATATAAGGGCGATAACCTTCCTGCAGAAAGGGTCCTTTGGAAAGAGGCGAATGGATACTGTGAAAGGAAAGGGAAACGGTTGCCAACGGAAGCGGAATGGGAAAAAGCCGCAAGAGGAGATGTGGATACCATTTATCCATGGGGGAATGAAGTGGAAGCTGACAAGGCCAATTTTTGCGACGTCAATTGCAAAGCCTATTTTAAAGCTCATCAGTTTGATGACGGATATAAAACAACTGCCCCTGTGGGAAGTTATCCTCCAAACGGATATGGGTTATATGACATGGCGGGGAATGTATGGGAATGGGTATCGGACTGGTATGGAGCAGGTTATTACAGGGAGAGACCCCATAGAAATCCCAAAGGCCCATTTGAAGGGGAAGACCTTTTCCATGTTCGTGGCATGAAAAAGGGCCTCCGTGGGGGCTCTTGGGGCAACAACGCCAGTGCCATGCGAATCGCAACCCGCAGTTGGGCGCATCACTCACGAGTCAGCCGACGGGGTTTTCGTTGCGCTCTTGACGGACCCAAAACACCATAAAATTTTACCTTTTAAAACAGAAATCGATCAAAAATGAAAATCAGGTTAATTTACCAGATATTTCTGATAGCTTTCCTCGTTTTACTTTTCTCTATTATTGTCCAAAGGGGAGAACTTCAGGCGTCGGGGATGGAGTATCCCGAAAAAAACTTTTTTGCGCCGTCATTTGAACTACCGTCTCTTAAGGGAAAAAAAATTAAATTGTCCGATTACCGCGGAAAAGTTGTTTTTATCAATTTCTGGGCCACTTGGTGCATTCCCTGCAAAACGGAAATGGCTTCCATGGAAAAAACATATCAACGATTTAAGGGCAGGGATTTTGCGATGCTGGCTATAAGTGTGGGCCAGGATATATCGCTGATTAAACCCTATCTGGAAAAATATAATCTGACATTTCCCGTGCTTTTGGACCCTGGAAGTAAAATGGCCAAGAAGAAATACAGAACCATCGGATTACCGGAAACTTATGTCCTCGACAAAACAGGCTTAATCGTGCACAAAGCCGTTGGCCCAAGAAACTGGGATACCAGAGAATTAATTGAGGCTTTCGAACAGATGATCTCGGGAAAATGAATTATTCTTGCTCCCCTTCCATCAAACGAATGATCCGTTTCCGATTTGCCTGCTATTTTAGAATATTGATTTTGGTGACTGTTTTTTCCCAGAGTGGGGCTCCGGCGATGGCGGCTTCGCTCCATGAGGCCGCTGCAAAGGGCGATATAGATGCGGTCAGAAAACTTGTCGCCGAAGGAGAATATATAAACTTCCGGGATGAGAGGGGGTTAACCGCGTTGCACTGGGCCACTATAAAAGGTCATTCCAACGTTGTGGAATTTCTTATTGGTAGCGGGGCCAATATCAAATCAAAAGACAATTTTGGAACCACCCTGCTGCATATGGCAGTTTTTGGAGGAGAGGAGATCGTGAAACTTCTTCTTGATGAGGGGATATCGGTTAATGAGAAAAACGACGATGGGATTTCCGCGTTACACCTGGCTGCCCTCGAGGGAGGTCAAACTGTAGCCAAGCTGCTTGTGGTCTGGGGAGGCGACGTGAACGCGGCATCCATAAAAAATCAAATTACTCCTTTGTATTGGGCGGCCAAGAGAGGTCACCTGGCCCTCGTTGAACTGCTGATTGCCAACGGCGCTGAGGTAAATGCACGGACCAAACGGGGGAAAACCCCGTTGAAAGCCGCAATCATAAAGGGTCACCGGATCGTGGCTGAATTACTTTTCAAGCATGGGGGCAGGGAGTAGGGTTGAAAAGTGGGGGAAACCCATGGGCAGGCCAGAATAAAATAAGGGGCTGTACCAGATGCGGCATGTGTTTTTGTAACTCTAGGGTGGGTTCCGGGGCTCCAATCGGATTTATCCTATTAAAATATAAGATTTAACCGGATGCTTTTACAAGGAATAAATTGATACGATTTTGGACCATATAGGGCGTAGGTAACGTCCCTGAACGGGAGTGAGAGTGGAATCAGGTGTAGATGACAAATAAGTCAATTGGTCCTATAGGCAAGATCTAAAATCAGACGGCTGGGCCCCGTTCATTATATTTGAGAAATACGGTTTACTGATTAATTACATTAAAACCCCATATGGGAGATAAAACCATGAAAGCCTCTAAATTGATTATTCTTGCATTCGTTGTGTTCTCCTTTGCTTTAATGCCTTCAGGAGAATCGATTGCGGCCCAGGATCCTTTCAAGCTGGTTATTTTTGGAAACGATGAAGACGGATTTTATGACGAAGAAGGCAACCAACTAAATGGAGAAGTGTACGAGGTGACCAAAGGAACATCCATAGAGATTACACTTAAGTTTTCCGGTGAAATGGATCCCGAGGTAGAGGAAGAACACTTCATAAATATGAAATTGTTGAGCAAAGCAGACGGCAGCGCTGTGAATAAGAAGAAATCCATTGTAAAGAAGTTTGAGTCGGTTAGCGCTTTGAACCAAGAGAGTACTATTACGTGGACGGCCGGCGAATTTGGTGAAAAGTCAATGAAACTTTTTTGCAAGACGGATTGTGACGGAATGGACTATATGGATAACATAAAGATTAAAATAGTTGATTGAAAATAAATATGTTACCCTCTGAACCGGAGCCAAGATTGAGGGTGTTTGAATAGAATGTAATTATTTTCAAAATCAAGAAACTTCAGGAGGAGACACAATGAGAGAGGCGCAATCTGGTAGGACAAAAAGCATGACTTCACGCGGCGTAGCAGTGGCAACTATGGTTTCCTTCCTCTTCGTTGTTTTGGGGTGGATGCTTGTTGTGCCTGCTCCCGCCACGGCGGGTGTTGCGATCAGCGAGAAGCTGAGCGTATTCGGTGACGTCAGGGTCAGGTACGAGCAAGACCGCGAGGACCGCACGGGCACCAATATTGATCGAGACCGGGACCGGGCAAGGTTTCGGGCGCGGTTCGGATTCAAGCATAAAACAACCGATAAAATCACCTTGGGTATGAGGTTCGCAACCGAGGCCGACAGCCTGCAGTCTCCGCATCAGACTATGGGTGTGACCGGAGGGGCATCCGATGACTTCGGAATAGACCGGGCCTATATCGAGACGAAGTGGG
>PVBE010636236.1_pt1 | contig 27129 bp, 22 predicted proteins | sample 1631181 | NCBI WGS metagenome assembly PVBE01 (sample SAMN08397723, study PRJNA350692) | Marine metagenome, whole genome shotgun sequencing project. | isolation source: water | place: Pacific Ocean | collected 2012-04
CCCTTTTCCTGTCCAGGTCTAACATTACTCCTGGACTAGTTTTCGGGGGGCAGGCCAAAGCGAGATGGACCTAATCGGCCGGATCCACGAGCTAGCCGCGAGGGTTCCCGACCTTGTGCAGCACCTTGAGACGGAAGAAGCGGCAAAGAACGCGCTAATCATGCCGTTTATCAGCAGGTGCTCGAGTACGATGTCTTCAATCCAACGGAGGTCATCCCGGAATTCACAGCCGATGTTGGCATGAAGAGAGGCGAAAAGGTTGATTATGCGATTATGAGGGAGGGGAAGCCCATCATTCTGTTCGAGTGCAAGCGCTATGGCGCAGACTTGGAACGGGGGCAGGCATCTCAACTCTACCGCTATTTCAATGTGACCAATGCGAGATTTGGCGTTCTGACCGACGGCGTTAGGTATCAGTTTTTCAGTGACCTTGACCAACCGAACATAATGGACAGCAGGCCTTTCTTGGAGTTCAGCCTGAGGGACTTTGAAGATGCCATTGTGGACGAGCTCAAGAAATTCACGAAACCGTCGTTCGACCTTGAGGAGATCCTTGCAACTGCCAGCGATCTCATGTACACAAAGGAGATCAGACGCATCCTTGCCGAGCAGTGGGCCACGCCGAACGACGAGTTTGTTGGTTTCTTCGTCTCGCGGGTGTATCCCGGCCACAAGAAGACACGATCGGTCATTGACCGATTCCGGGAGGTTACGCGACGGGCATTGCAGCAGTTCATCCGAGACAGGATCAGTGATCGGCTGAAGTACGCCCTGGCGGAAGAAAATGGCCGGGCGCCCGGCGAGGACAAGGAAGAGCCCGGCACGCAAGACGCGGCAGAGCCGGAGGAAGGACGCAAGGACAAGAGGATTGTGACTACGGCGGAGGAGATCGAGGGGTACTACGTCGTGAAGGCGGTTCTGCGCGGGACGGTGGACGTGAGGCGGGTGTTCATGCGCGATATGGTAACACAGTGTGGAGTCCTGCTGGATGACACCCTGCGTAAGCCAATCTGCCGTTTCTATTTCGAATCCGCACAGATGTACTTGGGACTGATCGACCAGCAGAAGAGGGAAGAACGGGTTCCAATCGACTCCGTGGACGACATCTACAACTACGCCGACCGTTTGGTTGCCACGCTGGGGTACTACGGCGGCTAGTCACTCGGTCGCTCGCGTGGGCGGCACAATGGGCCCCTGCCCCTAACTCGGCGTGCTAACGCGCCTGGCACGGGAGGTCACGCGCTCCGGCGTTACCACCAGCAGCGTCCTTCCCTCGCGCTTCAGGTTCTCCTCGAAGTCGTCCGCCAGCTCCGAGCGAAACAGCATGTAGATGCGCCGCGTGTTTGCCGTCAGGTCCTCGTCCGTAACCTCCACGCGGCCCATGACTTGAACGTAGCTGAACGGAGGGCCTTCGTCGAGCGCGCAAACCGAGACGCGGGGGTCCCGCTGGGCGTTGATGGTCTTGAACCGGTCGCGAGTGGCCGAGATGTAGAGCTTGCCGCCCTCGTAGTAGTAGTACACGGGCGTCGATTGCGGAGCGCCGTCGCGCCGCAGTGTAGTCAGCACCGCGAACCGATGCTCTCTCAGGAATTCTTCCTCTTCGGGGGTGATCACGGGTGTTGCAGCCATGCCGTTCCTCCTCGATGGTGTGCGCCGACGCCTCATAGACCGCTGTACGTCGACTCCGTCCGCCGCCTTACCTGCGTCACGACCACGCGCCGCTCCGCATCCAGCACCTCGTAGATCACTCGGTAGCGGCCAACTCTCAAACGGTGTACTTGCTCGCTGCCGCGGAGCTTCTTGGAGCCCATCGGCCTGGGCGCATCCTCTAGGCGGATGATGGCCGCCGCCAGCCGGGCGGCTTCACTAGCCGGGAACCGACGCAGGTCCCGCTGGGCGGCGGGGTGGATTTCAACCCGGTAGGGTTGGTTCACGGTCCGCGATGTCGCGGAAGAATCTCCGGGCCTCCACGTTCTCGCCCGTTTCGGCCATCGCCTCGCGGTGGGCCGCCAGGTCTTCGGCGTCCTCCTGGGCCTCGAGCCACATCGCCATCGCCTCCTGGATCACATCCCTGAGGCGTCGGTTGTGCTTGACCGCCTCGACTTTGAGGGCGCGATACAGATCTTCGTTCTCAACAACCAGCGTCATCCGTTTCATGCCGCCCCCTCATGCAATAGCATCCTTTGCATTATAACATGCACCCGCACTGAGAGCAGTGGTTCGGACTGCGCCCTGAACCGGGGTTTCACTCCCCGTCCCCCCGGCCCCGCCGGGACGCGCGCCAGAGTCCCACCAGCGCCGCGAGCCCCAGCGTGGTCACGATGCCCGCTAGGTCCATTGGGGACCGAGCGCCCGTGGCCCGGCCGCACCCCCCGGCGGACTCCGTCTCGACCGGCTCGGGATCGGCGGAGGGGACGGAGGCGGGGGTCTGCTCCGCGCCGAAGGGAACCAGGGTCGGCCGCGGAATGCGGGTGGGGAGCGACCGCGCGGTCGTAACGGCCTCGGGCGGCGGCGCGCCGATGCTCTGACGCCATCGAGCCTCGAGCCGGTCGCGGTCCAGCCGGTAGGCCGCCATCAGCGCGTCGTCGATGGGAGCGCCCTCCCTGAGCTGCTGGAGCAGGCTCTGGAGGGGCAGCGGCCCGTACTCATCCACCAGGTACGTCACCGCGCTCTCCGCCTCCCCGTAGAAGAGGATGACGTCCTCGGGTCGCCCAGGGGGGCGGGTCAGGGACGAGAGAGGGAGGAGGCGGCCGTCTCTGATGGCGCGCTCCAGCGCTCGGATGTAGGAGGAGCTTGGATAGGGGTTGGCGTACTCGGCTAGGCCCTCGTTGAGCCAGGCGGGCACCAGCCGCGACAGCCCGCCCATCGCCTGCTGCATCAGGAAGTGGGCCGTCTCGTGCGCCGTAACCCCCTCCACGTCGGTGACGCTGCCGAGGACCAGGATGACGCCCGTTGCGCCGAAGGAGACGCCCTCGGTTACCAGCGATGCTTCCTGCACCTGGCTGCGGGGTGGGAGGGCCTTGCGCATCTCGGTCCAGTTGTCGTAGAGGGTGATCCGCAGCGGTCCGTCCGCGGTGACGCCCATCAGCGCGCCCATGTCGCGGGTGGTGTCCAGGGCGGTCTGGAGGACCCTCTGGGCCAGGTCGAGTTGGTCGCCGTGGTAGAGGATCGAGCCGCCGTCGCCGTCCAGTCGTCGCCACGTGAAACGCGGATCGAGCAGGACGAAGCGCTGGGGCTCGGTTTCGAGGCGTGTGCCCGAAGAGTTTTCGATCTCGACTCGGTATTCGATCTCCGCCCCCGGGGGGATGTAGCGATCCGCCGTATCGGTCCGCACCAGAAACTCGGCCGTGACCGACGGCGATTGCTGGAACTCGAGGCGGTCGTAGCGGCTTGCCCGCTCCCCGATGACCTGGTACCGAAGGGTTATGGAGGTGATGTCCTGGGAGCCGGCCACGGAGAGCGTGAAGAGTATGCCTTCTGGGAAGCGGCTGGTGACCTCGATGCCGCTGAGGTGGATCTTGGCCTGGGCGCGGGCCGGTCCACCGTGGCTCATAGCCGCCAGGGCCACCATCGCGACGAGGATGAGCCGCAATGTCATCGAAGTGTGGCGCAGCCGCGGTGGTGGTCCCATGCTGGGGCGCGGGCGCGGGCTACGAGCCCACGCCGGTGGTCGGGCCCGTAGGCACGGCGTCGTCGGCCTGGTCGAGCCCCGCCTGCTCCATCAGGTCCTCGCGGCCGGAGGCGATGAGCACGCGCTGAAGCAGAACCTGCTCAGGGACCGCCCCAAGGACCTCCACCATTCCGTTGACCACCGTCTTCGGCACCGCCCGGACGGCGAACATCTGGGCCAGGTGGGGGAACTCCTGCACCGCCACAACCTCCGCCTGGACCCGGGGGGTCTCCATCGCCATCGCGTGGGCCATCCTGGCCACCTGGGGGCAGTGCGGTCAGCCGGGTGTTACGAACACCTGCAGACGGACATCCTTCTCCAGCTTGCGGAGGACCTTACGGGTGGGTGTCTTGAGGGGGCTCACGCCGCGGGACAGGGTGACCACGCCTTCCACCAGCGTGAGGAACTCGTATCCGGAGGGCACGCCGTAGAACCGAAAGGCGGCGTCTTCCTTCCCTTTCACCGACAGGTCGATGCAGGGTATGCGGTCGACGCCCTTCTCCTGAGCTGCCTGGGCCTCCATGTAGAAGTCCACGGTCTCCAGGGTAATCTTCGGCGACAGATCCGCGAACTCCGAAAGGAGGTCCATGGCGTCCGTGCAGCTGGGGCACTCGCGACCGGGCACAACCAGCAGCCCCGCGCTCCGCACCGTGTAGAGGGTGATCGTGACCTCTCGGTCGAGGTCCTTCTTGAAGCGCGTTTCGAGGGTGCGCTTGTCCTGGGGAGAGAGGATCGGCACGGCCGCTACGACTCGTTCTCGGGGGCTTCCTCGGGCTCCTCGGGGGAAAGGCCTAGGGCGACGGTCGGCAACGCCTCGGCTCGGATCCGCTTCTCCACTTCCATCGCGGTCTCCGGGTGCTCGCGGAGGAAAAGCTTGGAGGCCTCGCGGCCCTGGCCCAGCCGAAGGTCGCCGAAGGAGTAGAACGATCCGGCCTTGCGGAGGATGTCCGTGCTGGCGCCCAGGTCCAGGATGTCGCCCTCTCGGGAGATGCCCTGGCTGAACATGATGTCGAACTCGGCGACGCGGAACGGGGGCGCGACCTTGTTCTTGACGACCCGTGCGCGCACCCTGTTGCCCAGAATATCGGTCCCCTGCTTGATGCCCTCGATGCGCCGCATGTCGATGCGGACCGTGGCGTAGAACTTGAGGGCGCGGCCGCCGGGGGTGACCTCCGGGCTGCCGAACATGACGCCGACCTTTTCCCGGAGCTGGTTGATGAAAACGACGGCGGTCTTGGAGCGGCTGATGGAGGCGGTGAGCTTGCGCAGGGCCTGGGACATGAGGCGCGCCTGGAGCCCCACGTGTGTGTCTCCCATGTCGCCCTCGATCTCGGCCTTGGGGACCAGGGCGGCGACGCTGTCCACGACGACGATGTCCACGGCGCCGCTGCGTACCAGGTAGTCCGCGACCTCCAGTGCCTGCTCCGCGAAGTCGGGCTGGGAGATGAGCAGGTCCTCCAGGTTGACCCCAATACGCCGTGTGTAGACGGGGTCCAGGGCGTGCTCGGCGTCGATGTAGGCAGCCACGCCCCCGGCCTTCTGAGCCTCCGCCACCATGTGGAGGCACAGGGTCGTTTTCCCCGAGGCCTCCGTGCCGAAGACCTCCACCACGCGGCCCCGCGGCACGCCGCCGACCCCGAGCGCCAGGTCCAGGGCCAGGGAGCCGGTGGGGATCACGCCCGAACCCATGCTCTGGGCCACCTCGCCCATCCGCATGACGGTGCCCTTGCCGAAGTGCCGCTCAATCTGTGTCAGGGCCAGGTCCAGCGCTTTCTGCCGCTCTGCTGTCGTCATGCCCCACCCTTCCTGATCCGTATGGTGGCAGTCGTGGAGCATGTTACCATAACCCCCTAAGCGCAACAAGGCGCGCGCGCCGGACGACCGCTCGCGTGCGTGTCGTCTCGGCGGAACCAGTGACGGCACACTCGGCGCCGGACGCAGGATGTCACACGCGGGCGGAAATCCCACCGAATTCCCCGCCCAGTTGCCTTGTGGGAGGGCAAAACCGACCGCTATAATGGCCCGAAACGGTCCCGGAGAAGTCCTTGTTCAGCCACCTCCACGTTCACACAGAGTACAGTCTCCTCGACGGCCTCTGCCGGATCGGCCCTCTGGTCCAGCGCTGCCGTGACCTCGGCATGGACGCCCTCGCCATCACGGATCACGGCGTTCTATACGGGGCCGTGGAGTTCTACTCAGCGTGCAAGGAGGCCGGGATCAAGCCCATCATCGGCTGCGAGGCCTACCTGGCCACTGGCAGCCGCGGCAGCCGCACGGCCGCGGACCGCAGCCCGTACCACCTGGTCCTCCTGGCAAAGAACAACGCCGGCTATCGGAACCTGATCCAGCTGGTCACCAAGTCCCACCTGGAAGGCTTCTACTACAAGCCACGCGTGGACCGCGAGCTCCTGGCCGAGCATCACGAGGGCATCATCGTCCTCTCCGCGTGCCTCAACGGCCCCATCGCCCGGCCCTTCGCCGACGGCCTCCCCGATGAGGCGCGTGCCAACGCCGCCTGGCTCCAGGACCTGTACGGCGAGGACTTTTACCTGGAGCTTCAGCGCCACTCAGGCATGCCCCAGCTAGATCCGGTGAACGAAGGCATCATGGCGATCCACCAGGAGTTGGGGATCCCCGTCGTCGCAACCAACGACTTCCACTACATCAACCGGGAGGACGCGGAGCTCCAGGACATCCGCATCTGCATCTCCACGAACGCCACGGTCAACGATGAGAAGCGGCTCAAGATCGCCGAGGACTCGTTCTACCTCAAGAGCTCCCAGGAGATGGAGGAGCTCTTCGCCGATCTGCCGGAGGCGATCGAGAACACCCAATGCATCGCCGATGCGTGCAACGTGGAGTTGGGCTTCGACCGGATCCGCCTGCCCGAGTACGACACTCCGGACGGGGAGAGCCCGCAGGAGTACCTGGAGCGCGTTTGCTGGGAGGGTCTGGAGCGTCGCCGTCCTGGCGCTTCGGAGGCGTACGGAGACCGGCTGCGCTACGAGCTGGACGTGGTGCGGCAGACCGAGTTCGCCAACTACTTCCTCGTCGTGTGGGATATCTTCAGCTTCGCCCGCGAGCAATCCATCCTTTTCGGGGTCCGCGGCAGCGCTGCCGCGAGCCTGGTCCTCTACTGCCTCGGCGCCACCGACGTCGACCCGCTGGAGTACGATCTGGTCTTCGAGCGCTTCCTGAACCTGGAACGCAAGGAGATGCCGGACATCGACATGGACTTCCAGGACGACCGCCGTGAAGAGGTGATCCAGCACGTCCTGCGGAAGTACGGCAGGGACCACGTTGCGCAGATCATCACCTTCGGCACGCTTGGGCCTCGCGCCGCCATCCGCGACGTGGGCCGCGCCCTCGCCATGCCCTACCCCGATGTGGACCGGGTGGCACGGCTCATCCCCCCCAGGGCGCGCACTCTGGACGAGGCGATGGAGGCGAATCCTGAGCTAGAGGACCTGCGCGACGCCGATCCCGCCCTCCAGCGACTGGTGGACACCGCAGCGCGGATGGAAGGGACGGTCCACCACGCTAGCACTCACGCGGCCGGGGTGGTCATCTCAGCGGAGCCGCTGACCACCTACGTTCCTCTCCAGCGTCCGATTCGGGGCGAAGAGGACGAGTCGCCGATGACCCAGTACTCGATGGGGCCGATCGCGAAGCTCGGCCTTCTCAAGTTGGACTTCCTGGGCCTGGCGAACCTCACGATCCTGCAGCGAGCAATCGAGCTTGTCGAAGCCCGCACGGGCCGTCGCATCGACCTACAGGCGCTCCCCCTGGACGACGCCCGAACCTACGAGCTCCTATCCTCCGGGGAAACGGCGGACGTGTTCCAGCTGGAGGGCACGGGGATGCGCCGCAACATCCGCGAGCTCAAGCCTTCCTCTCTCCACGACATCATGGCGATGGTGGCCCTCTACCGCCCCGGTCCCATGGAGCACATTCCCACCTACATCCACGCCAAGAACGGTGAGGAGGAGGCCCAATACCCCCATCCGGACCTCCGGGAGATGCTGGAGGAAACCCACGGGGTCATCGTCTACCAGGACCAGGTGCTGTTCATCGTCCAGAGATTCGCCGGGTACTCGCTGGGCCAGGCCGATATCTTCCGCAAGGCGATGGGCAAGAAGGTGCCTGAGATCATGGTCCAGGAGCACCAGCGGTTCCTGGCGGGAGCCCTTGGGCGGGGCTACTCGGAGGCAGAGGCGGAAACGATCTTCCAGCTCATCGAGCCGTTCGCCGGGTACGCCTTCAACAAGGCCCACAGCGTCAGCTATGCCCTCATCGCCTACTGGACCGCCTACTTCAAGGCCAACCACCAGATTGAGTACATGACCGCGGTGCTCAACACCCGCATCGGCAACACCGAGAAGGTGGCCGGCACGGTGACCGAGTGCTTGCGTCTTGGCGTGCCCGTGCTCCCGCCCGATGTGGAGAGCAGCGACGTGCTGTTCGCCATAGAACCGTCTGACGACGGCCCGGACGGCATCCGCTTCGGTCTCGGCGCGATCAAGAACGTCGGCGAAGCCGCAGTGGGCGCCCTCGTCGAAGAGCGGAAGTCGGGGGGGCCGTTCGGTGGCCTGGAAGACTTCTGCCGCCTCGTGGACCTCCAGGGAGTCAACCGGCGCACCCTGGAGAGCATGGTGAAGGTCGGCGCCCTGGACGGCCTGGGGTACGAGCGGGGGTCTCTGCTGGCGGGGCTCGACCGGATGATGCGGCTGGCCCAGCAGGAGACACGGAGCCGCCAGACTGGGCAAGCCACCATGTTCGACCTCTTTGGCGAGCAGGTGGACGCCCCGATGCCGGCCCTGGAGCTTCCGACGGCGGAGCCGGTCTCCGAGCAGGAGGTGGCTGCCTGGGAGCAGGAGCTGTTGGGCGTGTCTTTTTCGTCCCGTATTGGGATCGACTACTCGAAGGTGGACCGGTCCAAGGCCGTGATCTCCGTACAGGACCTGGACCCGGAGCAGAAAGAGAAGATCACCCTGGTGGGCCAAGTCGCTTCCGTCCGGGAGGGGGTGACCAGGAACGGTCGCCCATTCGTCTCCGCCGAGCTGGCTCTGATGGACGGCACTGTAGACGTGGTCTGCTGGTCCCCCGTGTTTGAAGAAACTCGGGACCTCTGGCGGGAGGGGAACGCCCTGCAGCTTAGCGGCAAGATACGGCTTCGTGGTGACGAGATATCGGTCCAGTGCGAACAGGTCGCCGCGTACCAGCATCCCGTGGCGGAGGAAGGCGAGGCCGGGAGCCCCGTCGCCGAGACCACACCCACCGTCGCGGCGAAGGAAGCCCCCGCGGCTCTCCTGGACGCCGTGCCCGCTACGAGCTCCGGCACGAACGGCCACCCGCACGGCAACGGCGCCACGGCGCCAGGGCCGACCCCCTCGGCGGCCGAAGGCGCTGGCGCGACGGGTGGGAACGGTGTCACGGATCGGCGGCGCCTGCGTTTGCTTCTCCGCGAGACGGCGGAGCCATACGAGGACGAGTTCCTGCTGCGGGAAGCCATGAAGCTCCTGCTGGAGTTCCCCGGCGATGACCAGGTCGCGCTGGAGGTCAGCACGGGCGGCAGAACCGTCCGGCTCGATATCGCAATCACCGCCAGGGGTTGCTCCGACCTGCAGGACAGGCTTGTGGCGCTCCTGGGCGCCGATTCGGTCAGCTACTCCCTCTCGGGGGCGCCGGGCGCGTAGCAGGCGGCGCGAGGCGGCTCCCCGCCTGCCCTTCTACAAGCTCAGGGCGAACGGAGTGTTCGCTGCTCGTGCTGGCAGCAGGACCCCGGAGTGGGTGCAGGGCACGCCCTGCCCGCCGATTCACGCGCTATAATCTCGTCATGCAAACGAAGCTCCACGCGCCAGCCCGCCCCTCGTGGGTAGCGCGCCTTCCGTTCTTCCACGGCTGGATTATCCTTTTCGTGGCCGCGCTGGGGATGTTCGCTTCGGGTCCCGGCCAGACCTTCGGTATCTCGGTCTTCGTGGACCCAATCATCGAGGATCTTGGATGGTCCCGAACCCTGGTGTCTGGCCTCTACACGGCGGGCTCGTTGACCGCGGCGACGGCGATGATTCTGGTCGGTCGGCTGCTCGATCGGCACGGCGCGCGGGTGATGCTCTTCTCGGTCGCGGTGCTCTTCGGACTGGCGGCGCTGGGGATGGGGCGGATTGCCGCCCCCATCCACCTATACCTTGGCTTCGTGGCACTGCGGATGCTCGGGCAGGGGTCGCTCACGCTGGTTTCCACCACGCTGGTGGCCATCTGGTTCCGGCGCCTCCGCGGGCGCGCCACAGCCATCGCCGCCCTGGCGATGCCGGCCAGCCAGGCCGCGTTCCCCGTGCTGATCTACGCCCTTGTATCCACCGTCGGCTGGCGGAACGCTTGGACGGTCCTGGCGTTCGTCATCTGGGGGCTGCTGCTGATCCCAACGCTCGTTCTCGTGCGGCGCAGCCCAGAGTCGGTCGGCCTCAGCCCGGACGGAGACCCGACTTCCCAGACCTCCGAGGAGGTCGCGGCCTTGCTGGGCTCGGCGGACGAGCCTGATTTCACCCTCGGTGAAGCGCTACGGGCCCGGAGTTTCTGGCTCCTGCTGTTTGCGGGCTCCTCCTTCTCCCTGATCGGCACCGCCCTCACCTTCCACCACATCTCGCTCATGACGACACAGGGGATCGGGGCCGGCCTGGCCGCCACGGTCCTCAGCATGGTCGCTCCGGCCGCCCTGGGAGGCACGCTGGCCGCCGGGTACCTGACCGACAAGATTTCCAACCGATATCCGTTGGTGGCGGCCCAGGGGCTCCTGGCCGTCGCGATGGTCTTGGCCATCTCCATCGAGGCCCCGTGGACGGCGCTGACCTACGGCGTGGTGCTGGGGTTTGGGCAGGGGCTGATGATGACGACCAACGTGGTTATCTGGCCGAACTACTTCGGCCGCACCCACCTGGGCGCAATTCGGGGCGCGGTGACGACGGCAATGGTTGCATTCGCCGCCCTCGGCCCATTCCCGTTCGGCGTGCTGTTCGATGTCGGCGGCAGCTACACGTTGGCGGTCCTGGTGTTCCTGGCGATGCCCGTTGCGTGTGGGGCCGCCGCCTACATGGCGGTCCCGCCCCGGAAGCCGTCAGCCGCGCGACCCCCGTCCGCTAGGGAGGCGTGACGTGGGACGTGTCGTTCCAGAGCGCCAGGGCGGCGCCGTCCGGATCGATGGTGACCACGGACAAGCTGACGTGCGACATGTGGAACAGCCACAGCGCTTCCGCGGGAAGCTGTAGGAGGCGGACCGCCGTGGCCGTGAGCGAGCGCCCGTGGCCCACGAGCAGAAAGTCCTCCCCGTCGTGCCGACCCTTCAGGGATTCCAGGAATGCGTCGACGCGGGCCAGCACGTCCCTCGCGCTCTCACCTCCGGGGGGCGCGAAGTCGACGTCGCCGGACATGTAGCGCGCCCAGTCCTCGGGGTCCCGCGCCTCGGCCTCCTGGTACGTCAGGCCCTCCCACCGACCGAGGGAGACCTCGCGGAGCTCCGGCGTGGCGTGCAGCGGGACCGGGCGACCCTGGAGGATGATCGTGGCGGTCTCCGACGCCGGCACGCTGTCGCTCGCATAGGCCGCCGCGAAGGGAGTGTCGGCTAGCCTCTGGCCCAGGAGCGCTGCCTGCCTTCGGCCCTCGTCGTTGATCGGGATGTCAGTGCGGCCCTGGGCGCGCCCCAGCCGGTTCCATTCGGTTTCGCCGTGGCGGACCAGGTAGATGCTCGCCATCAGGCGAGGCCGCCGACGAGGCGTCGGGGACGGCCGCCCATTACCGGCCCACGCCCGCGACCGTGGGCAACGAACGGATAGATGACCACGCTCTCCCCCACCTAAAAGACCTCGGCGCGGCGCTTGTTTCGGAGCAGCAGCAGGATAAAGAAGGGCGCGCCCACAAAGGCCGTCACGATGCCCACGCGAAACTCCGCTGGCTGGACGATGGTGCGCGCCACGGTGTCAGCGACCACCATGAAGAGGGCGCCACCCACCGCGCTCACCGGGACCAGCACGCGGTGGTCCGGCCCGAACACGAGCCGCAGCATGTGCGGCACCACCAGCCCCACGAACGCGATGGTCCCGCTGACGGCCACGGCCACCCCCGTGACCATCGAGGCGGCCGCGATCAGCCCGGTCCGCGTGAGGCTCACCCGCACGCCCATCGACCGAGCATCGTCGTCGCCCAGCATCAGGAGGTTCAGGTCGCGGGACAGCGCCAGGATGAATGCCAGGCCTACGAAGATCATCGGAGCCGACAACCGCACGTGCTCCCACGATCGTGCGTCCAGGCCGCCCGCGAGCCAGAAGAGGATCTCCCGCAGCGTGTCGTTCGCGGGAACCATGACGATGACGGCCGATATCACGGCCCCCAGGAAGGCGCTCACCGCCACTCCTGCCAGCAGGAGTGTAGCCATCGAGAAGCGGCCGCCTGCCATGGATATCCCGTACACCAGGAAGGCGGCGCCCATCGCCCCCAGGAAGGCGAACATCGGCAGGGCCAGGAAGAAGAGCTGGTTCAGTCCCAGGGCGATAGCGAGGACGGCCCCGGCCGCGCCGCCGGCAGACACGCCTATGATGCCCGGGTCGGCCATGGGGTTGCGGAAGAGGCCCTGCATCGTCGCTCCAGCGGTCCCCAGGGCCATGCCCACCAGCGCCCCCACCACGATGCGGGGGAGCCGGATCTGCTCCACCACCAGCTGCTCCGTGCGCGTGAACGGCCCCAGGTCCAGGCCGATGGGGGCCAGCACGATGCTGGTGACGTGGCTCAGGGGGATGGCCACGGGACCCAGGGTTACTGAGACCAGCGCCGCCAGCACCGTCAGGACGCCGAGCGCGCTCACTCCCAGCCCGAGCCGAGCGGTCACGTTGGACTGCCGGGACGCCCTGGACACAGCCGCCGATACGCTGCGAAGCACGGACGCCTCTCTTCTCAGGCGGACTCTTCTCGCGGTCAGCCGCCAACTATAGCCGTGGCGCGGCTAGGGTGTCAAACCGTGATAGGATGACACCTCGGACGATTCCTTGGGAGATGCCGATGCAGCCCGAGCCTCGCCGCAAAGGGGCGGTCCGTCGCGCCGACATCCCGCCCGAAATCCTTCTGGCGCTCAACGAGGGGCGCGAGGAGACCGTCACGCTCGTTGAGTACCTGGCCATCGACATGTCCGTACTGCTGCGGTCCATCCTTCCGAGCGTCGGGCTCTGGAGGAGATCCAGGCGTCCCTGGGCGCCGCCGCCGATGGCCTGGCGGACCGCGGGGTGATGGAGCGAGTGACTAGCATCGGAGCGCTCCTGTTCGCCGCGATCCGGGACCGTCCCGACCGGGAGGCGGTGTTCGAGGCCCTGGCCTCCCACCCGTCCGACATGGTCCGCGTGTGGACCGCGTTCGCCCTGGCCGCGGACGCGGACCTGCCCCTGCCTCGGCGGCTCGAGGCGTCGCGACGGTTCGCTACCGACCGGAACATGTCCGTGCGCGAGTGTGCCTGGTCAGGATTCCGTGCGTATGTCGCGCGAGGGCTGGACGAGCGGCTGAGGCTGCTCGAGCCGTGGGTCCACAACCCCGACGAGAATATCCGTCGGTGCGCCATCGAGGGCATGCGGCCCCGGGGCGTCTGGACCGCCCATATCCCCGCGCTGGCGCAGGCCCCGGAGCGGGCGATGGTTCTGCTGGAGCCGGTGCGCTCCGACACGGCGCGGTACGTCCAGAATGCTGTCGCCAACTGGCTCAACGACGCCAGCAAGTCGCGCCCCGACTGGGTGCGCGGCGTCTGCGAGCGGTGGACGGAGGAGTCTCCGACGCGCGAGACCGCATGGATCGTCAATCGGGGGCTGCGGACGCTGCGGAAGCGGGGCGCGTAGGGCGCAGGGAGCGGGGCTCTGGTCCGTTCATGGTGAGCCCTTCGTCCTTCCCCAAGGGAACGATCAGGACCTGCTGGTCGAACCACGAGCGGCCTACACGACCTTCGACAAGCTCAGGCCGAACGGAGCATTCGCCGCTCGCGCTGGCACGGGCCCCGGTATCGGTGCAGGGCACGCCCTGCCGCTATCGCTTCACCCCGACGGTCACTTCCATCCCATCCAGGCGCAGCGTCTCGGAGTACGCGCCATCCTCGGGCGGCCCCTCCGTGAGCCGGACCGCGAGCGTTTCCCCGCGGATGTAGTCTGCCAGCGGTCCCTGGGCCAGGACCTCCCGCATCCCCTCGTCGCCCTGGTACGTAACGGCGATTCGGTCCGCGATCTCAAGCCCCGCGGACCGGCGCATGTTCTGGATGCGGTGCACCAACTCACGGGCCAGACCCTCCCGGGCCAGCTCCGGCGTGATAGTCGTGTCCACCGCCACGTAGCAGCCGCCCTCCAGGACTCCCGAGAGCCCCGCGCCGTCCGAAGGGACCACCTCCACCTCCCCAGGTTCCAGCGTGAAGCCCGGGACCTCCATGACCTGGCCTGCCAGCGCCGGCTCCAACAGGGCATCGTGGGGGGCGGCGGCGAACGCCCTGCGCAGGTCGGGCAGCTGGTCAGTGTACTTGGGTCCAAGGAGGGACGTATTGAGGCGCAGCGTCAGGTGCCCGGCCGCCTCGGCGGCATCGAGGATGCGGACACCGCCGACGTTCAGCTCGTCGCGGATCTGGTCCACCAACTGGCTAAGCAGAGGCCCCTCGGCGGCGGACCGGGGCTTCACGAGCAGCGTGGAGAGGGGCTGGCGCACCTTGACGCCGGCCTTGCTGCGGGCCGCCCGTCCCAGGCTGACCACTCGCATCACCAGGCGGGTCGCTTCCGACAGGGCCGGGTCGATCAGCGCGGCGTCCGCCTCGGGGTAGGAGGTGAGGTGGACGCTCTCGGTGGCATCCTGGTCCACGGAGCGCACCAGGTTCTGGTACATCGCCTCGGCCACGAAGGGAATGAAGGGCGCCAGGAGCCTGCTAAGCGTGACCAGACACGTGTGGAGCGTCCGGTAGGCCGACCCCTTGTCGGTGTCGTTCTCGCTCTTCCAGAAACGGCGGCGGCTGCGGCGGACGTACCATGTCGAGAGGATGTCCGCGAAGTCCTCGAGGCGGCGGCCGGCGTCCGCGGGGTCGTAGGATTCCAGAGCCTCCGTGACCCCCTGGATCAGCGTCTGGAGCTCCGAGAGGATCCAGCGGTCCAGGTCGGCCGTCGGTGGGTCCGCAGTGGCCTTCGTCGGGTCGAAGCCGTCAAGATTCGCGTAGGTCACGAAGAAGTTATAGGTGTTCCAGAGCGGGAGCAGGAAGCGCCGCCGAGCCTCGTATGCCATGTGCGGCCCAAAGCTAAGGTTCATGGCGGGGTTGTGGACCGTGAAGAGCCAGCGCATGGTGTCCGCGCCCATCTCCTCGGCCGCCTCGTCGAACCAGATTGCTGTGCCGCGGCTCTTGTGCATCTCCTCACCAGCCTCGTCCCGCATCAGGGCGTAGCTGAATACATGTCCCGTGGGCTCCCGGTTTTCCAGGACCGTGGACATGGTGAGGAGCGAGTAGAACCAGTTTCGGAACTGGCCGGGGAAGCTTTCCGAGATCCAGTCCGCCGGGAACCAGTCCGACCAGTAGTCTCGGTCGGTGCGGTAGCGCAGCGTCGAGAAGGGCACGATCCCCGCGTCCAGCCAGGGGTTGCCCACGTCCCTGATCCGAGAGACCATCTCGCCGCACTCCGGGCAGGCTATCTTGACCGCGTCCAACCACGGGCGGTGCGGCGAATGGCCTTCGAACTCCGCCCAGCCCTCCACCGCCCGCTCCCGCAGCTCGTCCTCACTGCCGATGATCTCAAAATGGCCGCATTCGCACTTGTAGATTGGGAGCGCCAGGCCCCAATATCGCTTCTTCGAGATCATCCAGTCGGCCATGTTCTCGAGCCAGTCCAGCTCTCGCTTGAGGCCGAACTCCGGGATCCACCGCACCTTCCGCGTCACGTCGGCGACGAGATGTCGAAGCTCGTCCATGGAGATGAACCACTCGCTGACCAGGCGGAACACCAGTTGCGTCTCGCAGCGCCAGCAGACGGGGTAGCGGTGGGGGTATTCCTCCACGTGGTACAGGACACCCTTCTGGCGAAGGCTCTCGAAGATGGGCTCGTTGACCTCGGAGACGTTCTTGCCCTCGAGCCAATCGAAGCCCGCGACGAAGTTGCCGGATTCGTCCAGGGGGGCAATGGCCGGAAGGTCGAACTTCTTGCCCAGGGCGAAATCCTCCTTGCCCGCGCCGGGGGCGATGTGGACGATGCCGGTGCCCTCGCCCTCGCTGACCTCCTCCCACGGGATCACCCGATGCTCCACCCCTTGCTGGGCGGGGAGCTCGTCGAAGGGGCCGCTGTAGCGCAGGCCGACCAGCTCGTTGCCGGGGATCTCGCCCAGCGTCTCGTGATCGCCTCGTAGCTGGGAGAGGAGCGCCTTGGCCAGATAGAGCGTCTGATCGCCCTGGCGGACGCGGGCGTAGGTCAGGGTCGAGTTGACGGCCGCGGCCACGTTGGAGCTGAGGGTCCACGGCGTGGTGGTCCAGATCAGGAGCGACTCGTTCTCGCGGTCCAGGAGGGGCAGCCGGACGAAGACGCCGGGGTGCACAACCTCCCGGTACCCCTCGGTGACGATCTCGTGCTCGGAGATGCCGGTGCCGCAGCGGGGGCACCAGGGCATCACGTCGGTCCCCTCGTACACCCAGCCGCGCTCGTGGCACACCTTCAGGAAGTGCCAGATCGTGTAGTTGTTCTCGTCGGACATCGTGTGGTAGGAGTTGTCCCAGTCCATCCAGTAACCCAGGCGGATGGACTGCTCCGTCTGGACGGCGGCGAACCTGCGAACGCGCTCCTTGCACAGCTCCACGAAACGATCGACGCCGTACGCCTCAATGTCGCGCTTCGACTTGAAGCCAAGCTCCTTCTCGACCTCGACCTCGATCCACAGCCCCTGGCCGTCGAAGCCGTTCTGGTAGCGCTGCCGGTACCCCCGCATGGTCTTGTACCGCTGGAACATGTCCTTGTAGGTGCGGCCCCACGCGTGGTGGACCCCCATGCGGTTGTTGGCTGTGATGGGGCCGTCGATGAAGGAGAACCGCCGTTCGGAAGCGTCGTTGCGGTGGAGGTACTTCTGGATCATCCCGGTGGCACCCCACCATTCCAGGATCTCCCGTTCCAGGGCCGGGAAGTCCACCTTGGGGCTGATCGCCTTGAACATAGGAGGCTGTCTCCTCATCGGGCTTGGCGTGGGTCGATGCCGCGGGTCGATCGGTGGCCGGTGCAACGAGCGGGGGGCCGCGCCGCCGGACGGCGGCGCTCGACGACAGGGATGCGACGAGAGCCTGTCCCCGTGCCGACCGTATCGGTCAGCCTATCCAGCGCTGGTGGGGCTGTCAAGCTGCGCCCGCGGGACCTTGGCTCCGACGAGCTCCGTTGTCACCACAATGCGCTCGTCGTAGACGAAGCGGGGCCAGCAGGTGACCAGCGTGACCGCGCGTTCCGACGAATCCTCCAGCCGCAGCTCCTCTCGCGGGATGACTTTGAAGTCCCGCACACGGTAGAGGAACTCTCCGTCTTCGCTATCGACGATCACGTACACGGTCCGGCCCTGGCGCAGCAGATCGTGGATCTCCGGGAGTTCGGCGAAGATCGAGCCTTCGCCGCGGATGGGGCTTTCCAGGTGGCCGAAGAGCCAGCTGTTGCCGACCTCACCGGGGTTGGCGCTCTTCGGGATGTGTCCCACCACCTGCGGTGGAGTCTGGTACTGGCGCGCGTCCTCTAGGTCCAGGATTTCCAGCTGCATGACCTCCGAGTCGAGGCCGATGGCGGGGATGCGGACCCGCGTCGGCTTGCCGAGCCCCGAGGCAGGCAGCGACGCCTCCGATACGGGAATGAACCCCGATGCCACCTGCCGGTCAGCCAGAGCCTCGTCCCAGATGGGGTCCGCTCCCACGATGGGCGCGACGAACCCGGACCCGTTCCCCTGATCTCGCTCGATAGGGGCCTGCGTCAGGTTCGGCTGGGCGGAGGCCAGCGGTGGGACCGAGATGTCGTCCAGCCTGTTGCGCGCGTAGCTCACGTAGCCGAAGAAGCCGGCGGAGACGGCGATCATCGCGACGCCGAGGCCCGCCAGGGCCAACGCCCCCCACCAGCGTCCTGTTCCGCGCCTCAGGTTCGTCACGGCCGACCTCGCCCAGGAAACATGGGTCTCATCAAGCATCGTAGCACGAGGCGCGGGCGAGAGGCGAGAAGCGAAGCGCCGGGCGAGCGACGGATCCACGGAGGAAACAAGAACACGGGGGACCGCAGGCGCGCAGGCCGAGCGCTGTAAGGTCATAAGCGAACGACCGGGCTGGCTCAGCGCTTGCGCGCGAGGCCAGCCCGTACTGACTCCGTGGAGGCACTCGGAGCGGCGCCCAAGAGCGGGCGACCGGACCGACCCGCTATCGCACCCTGGGGACGTGGGTGGCCCCGTTGCTGATGGGCTCGTTCAGGTAGACGTCGCCGTTTCGGATCTTGATGTTGAAGCCGCAATCGGGGTTCGTGCAGACCCAAGCCTTGTAGTGAATCGGCGCCCCCTGGCTTCCGAAGTCCGACAAAGGAACCAGAGCACCGTCTTGGCATTGGATGCAGCTTGGCAGTACGGATGTCTCCACGGGATCCTCCTCCCAGTCCTCACCACTTTGATATTTCTCGTTTGTGAAGCATAACACGAAGTTGGGGGGTCCTACAAGATAATGTCCGGGCAGTTACCGCTCGAAAAGGGCCATCTTGTCCGGTCCGCGGAGCACCGATCGGCGGCTCTCGGGGGCCGGCTCAGCCCGCGTCGGACTCGCTCGGCGCTCCCCCCAGGGGGGCTCGATGCAGCGTGCGGTACTCAGCTCCCTCCGGCAGGAGAGTGCTCTGTACCAGGTCCACGGCCGTGATCGGCGCCGGGACGCCCTGGGGCCATGAGAGTCGCCGCAGCGCCTCGCCGGCAAGCCTCCGTTGGGCGGCGCTCGCTCCCTCCCGCAGCCGGGCGAGGGTCAGGTGCGGCGTGAGCGGGCGGCGGTCGGGCGGGTGGCCTAGCGGCGCTAGGGCCGCCTGTACCGCGCGGTGCAAGGACTCCAGCGGCCGCAGGTCGCCCGCCAACCCCACCCACAGCACTCGCGGCGCCTCCAGGTCCGGGAAGCCTCCGACCCCGCGAATCTCCACATCCGCGGTGGACGCACTCCGCGCCGCCCCCGTCAGAGCGTCCGCGATGAGCGGCACGCGGTCGGCGTGCGTATCCCCCAGGAACTTGAGCGTGAGGTGGATGCCCTCGGCGCGCACTGGGTGCAGTCCTTCCAAGGAAGGACGCATGCCATCGATCCGGAGCTCACGGAGGGCGCGGACCAGGGCGGCGAGCGCCTCCTTCGCCGCTTCGGGAAGCTCCGCGGCCACGAACAGGCGCAGCGTTTCCCCGGAAGGGCGCGCCCGTGCGGTCTGCTCCGCCCTTCCCATATCCCCCTCAGACCTGCGGTGCGCTGACCAGGCCCAGGAGGCGTGCCACGTTTCCCCCCAGAATCAGCGCGGCGTCTTCGGGCGAGAGGGCGCTATCGCGCACCTGGCGCAGCATCCGGGCGTGGCCCACCAGTGGGTAGTCGGTGCCGAAGAGGGTGTGGTCGGCCCCCACAAGGCCCGCGACTGTCTGGAACACCCTCTCATCGTACAGGAGGGGGGACGCCGCCGAATCGAAGTAGAGGTTTCCGATGGCCTCGGCCACCTCCGGCATCAGTGCGTAGAAGGGGAGGCCCCCGCCCCAGTGAGCAGCGATGATGGTGTTGTCCGGGTGCGCCTGTACGAAGCGGAGGAGCCGTTCGGGGGTGGTCGAGCCCTTGCCCGCATAGATGTGGCCCACGGGCTCAGAGGCGTGCGTCAGGACCGGCATGCCCAGGCGCCGCGCCAGCGCCATGAGCGGCCCCAGGATCTCCTGGTCGTCCAGGGCAAACCCTTGCGTGTCGGGGTGGAGCTCACCGATCCCCCGGAGGCCCGCGGCCGCGCACCGCTCGGCCTCGGCCAGTGCCGCCTCGCCCCACCGGGGGTTCACGCCGCAGAAACCAAAGAGCCGACCGGGGTGGCGCATGATAGCTTCCGCTACGTAGTCGTTGGCCTCGCGAGCGAGATCACGGTCCTCCCAGCCGATGCTCACCGCCACGGCCGCGTCCAAGCCAGCCTTGTCCAGGGCGGCCACCAGATCCTCGGCTGAGGCCAGTGTCGCGCGTGGGCTCGCGTACATCTCGCGAAACGTGACGTCACGCCGGAGCAGGTCATCACGCCGCTCTCGGAACGCGGGGGGGAAGATGTGGGCGTGGGCGTCAACGAGCATTCGTGCACCACTTGGGAGGGGCTGCGGCGCGAGGGGTGGGGGTCACGGGCCTCCGGCGGCGGCAAGCAGCGCGGGCATGTCCTCGTGCCGGTCCAGCAGGTCCGCGAACCGTTCGACCTTGAGGGGGCTATGGACCGAGGCACGCTCGCCGACCGTGCCCAGCGCTTCCATCACCTCCAGTGTCGGGCCACCGACGAGCATGGCGGGGACCTGCCGCAGCCCCGCGTGGTAGGTGGCGTACTGGACCGGCTCCCGGCCTCCCGTGAGCACTAGGCACGTCGTGGAGGTCTCCAGGGCGGCCATCTGGAGGTCAGGCCGGTCGCCGCGGACCAGCACGGCCTTGTTTTCCCGCCGCGAGAAGACGTACGCCCCGTTGTCCAAGGGAGAGCCCCCGACCATGAAGTGCTCCACCAGAGACCGGAGGCCTGCCCCTGGGTCATCGAGGTCGTCCAGGACGCGGAACGCGGCCCCCAGGTGCTCGGCGACCTGGGCGACACTCGGCGCTGCCATGCGTCGGTCCTCTGGCACGATTCCCAGCACGGCAATGCCGCCGCCCTGGAGGGCCGGGGACAGCCGGGCCGTCGCATCGTGGATGGCGTGGTGGGGCACCCGGTTGATCACGACCCCCGCGAGCCGGTTGCCGTACCTACGCCTCGCGGCCGCCGCCGCCGCATCGCTCAGGTCGCGTCCGTAGTCCAGCACCAGCACCACGCGCGCGTCCAGCGCCGTCGCGATGGACGCCGATGCCAGGGCCCACGGGTCGTGGTCGTCCAGGCCGTCCAACCCCTCGACGATGGTGGGCTCGCGTCCCACGGAGGCTGCTGCGACCCGCTCTCGTACGCGGTCCGGCAGGGTCGTGTCGGCGGAAAGCGTATCGAGGGTTACCGCGAGGGGAGGCGCCTCAGTGTTCGGAGCGCCCGGGACGACTTGTTGGAACAGAGCTACGTCTGGGTCCGAAGCGGCCGCCGCGTTGGGGCGAAGGGGTCGGACCAACACGGGCCGTCGGCCTGCCCCCACAAGGCGAGAGGCGAGCGCGGCGGCCAGTGCCGTCTTCCCGGTGCCAGGGCGGTTCCCAGTGACATACAGGACGGCCAAGCGAACCTCCGAATGCCGAGTTCCGGCCGACCGAGCGGCGCAAGTGCCGCGACACCCTCGAGCGGCCCGGCGAACCCGGACCGCTCGGGGGGCTCCATCGGCGCCGGGGGGCGCCCCTTGGGCGCGGAGCGGGACTCTAGGGCTGGAAGATCTGCGGCCCGCCCTTGAACTCGCTGTCCAAGAGGTCCCGCGGGCTGAGCGATGCCAGTGTTGCCAGGTCGTCGTCTTCCGTTTCCGGATCGTCGCCGAGGAGCCCGGCCAGCTCGTCGCCGCTCTCTTCCGGCTTCGCGAGCTTGGCCTCTTCCTCTTCCTCGAGGGCGGCCATGTCCCCACGGGTGGGGATCAGTCGGCCGATGATCACGTTCTCCTTGAGTCCGGATAGCCGGTCCACGGTGCCGTTGATGGCGGCCTCGGTCAGGACGCGCGTGGTTTCCTGGAAGGAAGCGGCGGCCAGGAAGCTCTCTGTGCTCAGGGACGCGCGGGTGATCCCCAGGAGGAGCGGCGTGGCACGCGCGGGCTCGCCGCCCTCGGCCATCACCTTACGGTTGATCTCCTCGAAGACGAACCGGTCCACCGGCTCGCCCGGAAGCATGCCCGTGTCGCCCTGGTAGTCTATGCGGATCTTGCGGAGCATCTGGCGGACTATGGACTCGATGTGCTTGTCGTTGATGCTCACGCCCTGGGAGCGGTACACCCGCTGGACCTCCTCCAGGATGTAGTCCTGGACGGCGTCCTTCCCCTGGATGCGGAGGATGTCATGGGGATTCTTTAGACCGGCGGTCAGCTCCTGGCCCGCGGTCACCTGATCCCCGTCCTTCACGGTGACGTAGGCGGTGGGCGGAACCACGTAGGCCCGCTCCTCCTGTTCCTGCCAGACCACCGCGACCTTGTCTGCCGACACCTGAACCCGGCCTGACATCTGAGCCGCGAGACTGGGGATGCTCTGCTCCGAGGCAGCCTCCCCATCGGCCGGGCCGGTCACAGCCAGCGCGGTGCCGGGCTCCACAACGTCCCCCTCTTGGACCAGCAGACGGTGCCCCGGCTCCAGAGGGTGCTCTTCCCTGAACTCTTCCACGCTCGACACGCGAATGCGCCTTCCCTCTGGGCCCTCGGTCACGTCGGCCGTGCCGTAGATCTCCGCCAGGATGGCAAGGTTCTTGGGCACGCGAGCCTCGAAGAGCTCCTCCACCCGCGGGATGCCGCTGGTGATGTCCACTCCCGCGACGCCCCCCGTGTGGAAGGTCCGCATGGTCAGCTGCGTGCCGGGCTCGCCGATGCTCTGGGCCGCTATGATGCCGGCGGCCTCCCGGAAGGCGATGAGCTTGCCCGTGGCGGGCATGATCCCGTAGCAGAGGCGGCAGATCCCTCGCCGGGCCTCACAGGTGAGGACGGAGCGAAGGAGGATCTCCCGGACCCCGGCCTCCCAGAGCCGCTGGGCGTGGGCGAGGTCCTCGATCGTTTCGTCGCGGTCCACCAAGATCTCGCCGGTCTCGGCGTCGGCGACCGGGGCCGCGACGATGCGCCCCACGAGCCGCTCGGGGAAGGGCGCCACCAGGTTGTTGCGCTCTTTGTTGAGGTCATGGCGTATCCACACCCCGTCCAGCGTCTCGCAGTCGTCGGACAGCGCGATAACGTCCTGGGCGACATCGATCATGCGCCGCGTCAGGTATCCGCTGTCGGCGGTCCTCAGGGCCGTGTCGGCCAAGCCCTTGCGAGCCCCGTGGGTGGAGATGAAATACTCCAGCACGCTGAGCCCCTCACGGAAGCTCGATTTCACCGGCACCTCGATCAAGCGGCCCTTGGGGTCTGACATGAGGCCCCGGATTCCCGCCATCTGGGTGATCTGGCTGATGTTTCCCTTCGCGCCGGAGTTGGCCATGAGGGCCACGCCGCCGAAGGTCGACAGCGCCTCCTCGATCAGGGTCTTGATCTTCTCGCTCGCCTCCGTCCAGATCTTGATGGTCTGGTCGTGCCGCTCCTCCTCGTTCACCAGCCCGCCCTGGTAGTTCGCATCCAGCTGCTGGACCTGCGCCTCCGCCGTGTCCAGAACCGTCGCTTTCCCCTCCGGGACCTGCAGGTCGTTGATGCCGATGGTGATGCCGGAGACGGTGGCGTAGTGGTAGCCCAGGGTCTTGATCCTGTCCAGCGCCGCGGAGGTCGCCTCATTGCCCAGCGCGTGGTAGATGGAGGTGACCAGGTCCTTGAGGGCGCCCTTGTCCATCAGCCGGTTCCAGTGCGTCGGGTCGTCCGCCAGCTCGGGGGGCAGCAGCTCCTGGAACATGAGCCGACCAGCCGTGGTCAGCACCGGCTCGGACGAGCCGTTGTCCCCGGTCCCGCCCAGCACTGTGATGGGCGCGCGCAGCCCCACCATCCCCAGCTCCTGCGCCAGCCGCGCTTCGTCCGAAGAGGAGAAAGCCTTGCCGGCGCCGACCGCCTCGGGGTCTTCCGTGGTCAGGTAGTAGCATCCCATGACAATGTCCAGCGTTGGGGCCACCAGCGGCTCGCCGGAGGCCGGCGAGAGCATGTTGTAGGTGGCGAGCATGAGCTGCTTGGTCTCCCGCACCGCGCGCCGGGAGAGCGGGACGTGCACGGCCATCTGGTCCCCGTCGAAGTCGGCGTTGAACGCGGTGCACACCAGTGGGTGGACCTGGATGGCGCTGCCCTCGATTAGCACGGGCATGAACGCCTGGAGCCCCAGCCGGTGGAGGGTAGGGGCGCGGTTCAGGAGCACCGGGCGGTCCTTGATGACCTCCTCCAGCACGTCCCACACCTCGGGCCGCACCTGGTCCACCGTCCGCTTGGCGCTCTTGATGTTGTGGGCCTCTCCGGAGAGCACCAGCCGATGCATGACGAACGGCTTGAACAGCTCCAGCGCCATTCGCTTGGGGAGCCCGCACTGGTCGAGCCGGAGCTCCGGCCCCGCGACGATCACGGAGCGCCCGGAGTAGTCCACGCGCTTGCCGAGCAGGTTCTGACGGAAACGCCCCTGCTTTCCGCGCAGGAGGTCCGAGAGCGACTTTAGCTTGTGGTTGTGGTTGCCGGCGATGGCACGGCCCCGGCGCCCGTTGTCGATCAGGGCGTCCACGGCCTCCTGAAGCATCCGCTTCTCGTTCCTGACGATGATCTCCGGCGCTTCAAGGTCCAGGAGCCGCCGCAGCCGGTTGTTCCGGTTGATGACGCGGCGGTACAGGTCGTTGAGGTCGCTGGTGGCGAACCGTCCGCCGTCCAGCTGGACCATGGGTCGCAGGTCGGGGGGGAGGATGGGCAGCGCCGTCAGCACCATCCACTCCGGCTTGCACCGGCTCTTGCGGAACGCCTCCACGACTCGAAGGCGCTTGACGGCCTTCTTGCGTCGCTGGCCGGAGGTGGATCGCATCTCGATGAACAGGCCCTCGCGCTCCACATCCAGGTCAAGAAGGCGGAGGAGGTTCAGGATGGCCTCGGCCCCATGCCGGTCTTCACTACCCCAGGGTAGTGGTCGGCCATGTCCCGGTTTCGCGCTTCCATCAGGAGCTGCCGCGTTCGCAGACCCTGGAGGACGTCCATCCTGGTCTGGAACGTTTCTTCCATCTGGGCAACTTCCACCTGGCGCTGGGCCAGCAGCTTGGCGTCGTCGGCAGGCTGCTCGGCTTCCTCGCCCTCCGCGGGGGCCTCGGCCTCCGCTCGCGCCTCACGCAGCTGCTCCTCCCACACCTGCCCAAGCTGCTCCAGCTCGCTCTGGCGCTCCTGATCCAGGGTTTCGATGGCGCGTTCGCGGGCCTCCTCGTCCACCTCGATCACAATGTACTGGGCGAAGTAGAGTACCCGTTCCAGGTTGCGGGGCGACAGGTCCAAGAGCAGCCCCAGGCGACTGGGGATGCCCTTGGAGAACCAGATGTGCGCGACCGGGGCCGCCAGCTCGATGTGGCCCATGCGCTCGCGGCGGACCTTGGTCCGGGTGACTTCCACGCCGCAGCGCTCGCACTTGACGCCCTTGAAGCGGATCTTCTTGTACTTGCCGCAGGCGCACTCCCAGTCCTTGGTTGGACCGAATATGCGCTCGCAGAAGAGCCCGTCGCGCTCCGGGCGCAGGGTGCGGTAGTTTATCGTCTCGGGCTTGGTGACCTCTCCGTACGACCAGATGCGGATCTGCTCAGGCGATGCCAGGGAGATGCGTATTGCATTGAAGTCTGGCCCGCTCTGTACCATATGGTTGCTCCTCTTTCCGGTCCTGTGGGCATCTTCTCCAGGGGTTCACCCGCGGTCTGTTGGCTCCGGGCGGCGCCCTGCCGATGGCGGCCTTGTCGGCCGCTACTCCATGGCCTCCGCCTCATCCGCGCTGTCCAGCTCCGCCGCTTCCTCCGTGGCTACGAAGGCATCGTAGTCGCCGTCCTCCACCAGGGCGTGCTGAGGGAAGGTGTCCTCCAGATCCGACTCCTCCTCGTCCCTCAGGAGCTCCACGGAGAGGCCCAGGGCCTGAATCTCCTTGAGCAGCACCTGGAACGACTCTGGGACCCCGGGCTGGATGATGTCCTCTCCTTTGACAATGGCCTCATACGTCTTCTGGCGTCCCACCACGTCGTCCGATTTGACGGTCAGCATCTCTTGGAGGTTATGGGAGGCGCTGTAGGCCTCCAGCGCCCAGACCTCCATCTCACCAAAGCGCTGGCCGCCGAACTGGGCCTTGCCCCCCAGGGGCTGCTGCGTGATGAGGGAGTAGGGCCCGGTGGAGCGAGCATGGATCTTGTCCTCCACCAGGTGAATCAGCTTCATGATGTAGATGTACCCGACCGCGACGGCCTGGGCGAAGGGCTCGCCGGTCCGCCCGTCGAAGAGGCGCATCTTGCCCATCACGGGCGGCGCCATCTGCTGCTCTCGGTTCAGACGCCTGGACTCCTGGAGCATGGCGAAGTCCGTCATCCCGGACGTGTCGATGCCTGCCTCTTCCTTGAGCCATATCTGCATGCACGCCTTCCGTGCGGCGCCTTCCACGTTTTCGTCGAAGAGGAGATCCGGGTTCTGTCCCCGCTGCGCGAGCCACCCGTAGACGCGCTCCCAGTCCACGGTGAGGTTGTCCAGGTCTCGGGTGTCGGCCGCTTCGGAGGCCTGGATGAACCACACGCGCGCCAGACCGTCCTCGATGGCCGCGTCCGTGGCTCCGTCGAAGACCGGGGTGACGGCGCGGAAGCCCAGGGAGTGGGCCACCCAACCAAGGTGGGTCTCCAGGACCTGGCCCAGGTTCATGCGGGAGGGCACGCCGATGGGGTTCAGGATAATCTCCACGGGGGTCCCGTCTGCCATGTAGGGCATGTCCTCCGCCGGGAGCACCCGGGCGATGACCCCCTTGTTGCCATGGCGCCCCGCCATCTTGTCGCCCACGGAGAGCTTGCGGGTCTGGGCAACCCAGACGCGGACCTCCCGGTTCACCCCAGGGGACAGCTCCTCGCGGTTCGCACGGTCAAACACCTTGACGTCGATCACCTTGCCCCGCTCCCCGTGGGGGACCCGGAGGGAGGTGTCCTTCACGTCCCTGGCCTTCTCGCCGAAGATGGCTCGCAGGAGCTTCTCCTCCGCGGTCAGCTCCGTCTCGCCCTTGGGGGTGATCTTCCCCACCAGGAAGTCGCCGGGGCCCACCTCGGCCCCCACGCGGATGACCCCCTCCTCGTCCAGGTCGCGAAGCGCCTCCTCACCCACGTTGGGAATGTCCCGGGTGACCTCCTCGTCGCCGAGCTTGGTCTGCCGGGCCTGGCATTCGTACTTCTCGATGTGGACGGAGGTGAACTTGTCGTCACGGACAAGGTCCTCGCTGATGATGATGGCGTCCTCGAAGTTGTATCCCTCCCAGCTGAGAAAGCCGCAAAGGATGTTCTGCCCCAAGGCCAGCTCTCCCTTCTCCACCGAGGCACCGTCCACCAGAACCTGACCCCTTCTCACCCGGTCTCCATTACTCACTATAGCACGCTGATCTCTGCACGTTCCCTGGTTGCTGCGTTGGAACTTAGTCAGGGGGTGACGGTGCTCCTTACCGTCATCGCCCCGGACCACGATCTGGGTCGCTGTAGCCGAGGCTA
>PVBE010199393.1_pt1 | contig 27126 bp, 21 predicted proteins | sample 1631181 | NCBI WGS metagenome assembly PVBE01 (sample SAMN08397723, study PRJNA350692) | Marine metagenome, whole genome shotgun sequencing project. | isolation source: water | place: Pacific Ocean | collected 2012-04
CACAGGTTGATCACGCCTCGCTTGCCCAGCACGACGATGCCGGCGTTGCGCCTCCTCGACGTGCCTCTGGCACGCCTTCGTCAGCGCGCCTTGGCCTCGTCGCGCTGGCCGGCGCGATCCGTATTCAACCTGCGTGGTTACCGCTGTGAGGGCTGAAGGCCGATTGGATTCGGGTACGGGCCGGTCGGCGGCTACTCGTCCTGCGCCTGCTCGGCCCAAGGCGTCCAGCCGGCTTCCCTGAGCGCCGCGACTTCGGCTTCGCGCTGCGCCACCTCAATCGCCAACCACACGCAATCGCCCTCGGTTGAGGTCGAGTCGTACGGCGCCAACAGACCGCCCCGCTCGTAGAGCAGGGGCAGCGTCGAGCCGCTCTCGGGGCGCGTCGGTCCGGCCCGCCAGGTCTCCACCTTCGCCTGCTCCTGCTCGAGGCGGATCGCCCACAGCTCGGTGTCGCAGAAGCCGCCGAAGAGGATGCGCGCGCCCGCCGCCTCGAGTTGCGCCGGCTTCAGCCGTTGGTCGTCCTCGATGGCCGACCACGTGTGGTGCACGTGGTGCCGGCGTCGGACGTGGCGGACGAAGAGCAGGTTGGTCGACTGGTTGGAGGTCATCGCGAGCACGCCGCGACGCGACGCGAGCTCGGCCTGGACCTGGACGCGATCGGACATCGCGCTGCCGAAGATGATCTTGAAGCCCGCCGCCTCCGCGCGGGTCGCCTCGACGGCGTTGACGTCGATGAGCACCACGTCCTGGCCGGAGTCGCGTAGCGGTCCGGCGACGGCGCGAGCGAGGGCGTTCGCGCTCAAGATGACGTAGCCGTTGTCGGACGGGAGCGCGAGGTCCAGCGCGCGGGCGAGGAAGCCGCCGGTCAGACCCTGCGCCAGCACGGTCGCCGCGATGACGAGGAACACCAGCGCCTGCAGCTCGGGCCCGCCGGGGATGCCCGCCTTGGTGAGCTCCTGGGCGAACATCGCCGAGACGGCCGCCGCCACGATGCCGCGCGGGGCGAGCCAGCTCATGAACAGCTTCTCGCGCAGCGTCATGTCGGTCCCGATGGTCGCCACCGCCACGTTGACCGGGCGCACGAGGAAGACCAACGCCAGCAGCGTGAACACGCCAGGCCACCCGAGCGCGTAGACGTCGGCGAGGTGCACGTCGGCCGCCAGCAGGATGAAGAGCAGCCCGATGAGCAGCACCGTGAGCTGCTCCTTGAACGCGTGCAGCGCCTGGACCACCGGTGCGCGGAGGTTCCCGACCACCAGACCGGCGACCACCGCCGCCGCGATGCCGCTCTCGTGCAGCAGCGCGTTGCTGACCTGGTAGCAGACCAGGCTCAGCGCGAGCGCGGTGATGTTCTCGAGTCCCTCGGGGATGAGCCCCTCGACCTTCAACATGCTGGCGATCAGGAAGCCGAACGCGACGCCGACCGCGGCACCGACGCCGAGCGTCAGCGCGACCGAGCCCAGGCCGTCGAAGATGCCGCCATGTGGGTCGATGACCACCTGGAGGGCGACGACCGCGAGGATCGCGCCGACCGCGTCGCCGAAGACGCCCTCGGCCTCGAGCACGGTCGACACCCGCCGCGTCACCCGGATGCGGCGCAGCAGCGGCGTGACCACGGTCGGGCCGGTGACCACGACCAGCGAGCCGAAGAGCACGCACGGCGCCCACGCCCAGTCGAGGATCCAGCGCGCACAGAGCGTCGCGCCCGCGGCGGTGATGAGCGCGCCGATGGTGACGAGCTGCTGGATCGCGCGCCCCTCCCGGCGGAGGCGGCGCACGTCGAGGTTCATCCCGCCTTCGAAGAGGATGATCGCGACCGCGAAGCCGACCAGGACCTGCAGCCCCGCGCCGAGCGAGCTCGGCTGCACCACACCGAGGACCTCGGGGCCGAGCAACACGCCCATCCCGAGCAAGAGGACGATGCCTGGCAGCTGAAGGTGGCGCGCGAGCACCTGGGCGAGCATGCCCGCGCCGAGGGCGAGCCCGATGGTGAGGCCCGGGTCGTGAAATGGGGACATATGCGGCGCTAGTGATCGCTGAGCGCGGCGAGCAGGGCATCCTGGGCGACCCGTCGCGGCGTCTTCGAATTCCCGGCGGTCACCCGCTCGTACCCGCCATCTGCACGCAGGGCCCACGCGCTCGCGTTGTCGCGCAGATACATCTCGAGGCCCTCCTCGATGACGCGCGCGGCCAGCGCAGGCTCCTCGATCGGGAAGCATGTCTCGACGCGCCGGTAGAGGTTGCGCCCCATGAGGTCGGCGCTCGCGAGGAAGACTTCCCGCTTGCCACTGTTGCAGAACGCGTAGATGCGGGTGTGCTCGAGGAAACGCCCGAGGATGGACACCACGCGGATGTTCTCCGAGACCCCCTCGACCCCCGGACGCAAGCAGCAGATGCCGCGCACGACGAGATCGATCTTCACGCCGGCCTGCGACGCTTCGTACAGCGCGCGGATGACGATGGGGTCGCTGATCGAGTTGACCTTCGCTTTGATCCAGGCGGACTTGCCGGCCCGCGCCCGCTCCGCCTCGGCGCCGATGCGCTCGATCAGGCCGTGGTGCAGCGTGAAGGGCGACTGGAGCAGCTTCGACAGCTCCTCGGCGCGCCCCAGGCCGGTCAGCTGCATGAACAGCAGGTGCACGTCCTCGGCGATGTCCGGCCGGCACGTCATGAACCCGAAGTCCGTGTACGCGCGCGCCGTGCCCGCGTGGTAGTTGCCCGTGCCGAGGTGCACGTAGCGGCGCAGGCGGCCGCCCTCACGGCGTACGACCAGCAGCATCTTGCAATGCGTCTTGTGCCCGACGACTCCGTACACCGTGTTGGCCCCGGCGGCCTGCAGGCGCGTGGCGAGGTCGATGTTCGCCTCCTCGTCGAAGCGCGCGCGCAGCTCGATTACGGCCGTGATCTCTTTGCCTTTGCGGGCGGCGTCGAGCAGGCCCTTCACGATCGCCGACCGGCTCCCGGTCCGGTACACCGTCGCCTTGATCGCGAGCACGTCCGGGTCGTCCGCGGCCTGGCGGATGAAGTCGACGACGGGCGTGAACGACTCGAACGGGTGGTGCATCAAGACGTCGCCGCGCGAGATGACCTCGAAGAGGTCGCCCGAGGCGCGCACCGTCGGCGTGAACCCCGGGAATTGCAGCTCGGGGCGGTCCACTCTCTCGTAGACGGCGATCATCCGGTGGAGGTTCACCGGGCCGTTGACGACGAAGAGGTCCGCCGCGGTCAGCCCGAATTGCTGCAGCAGGAATTCCGCGTGCTCGCGGGGGCACGTCTCGTCCACCTCGAGTCGCACGGCGTCGCCGTAGCGCCGGTGCGGCAGCTGACCTTTGAGGGCGTCGAGCAGGTCTTCGACCTCCTCCTCCTCCACCCAGAGGTCGGCGTTGCGCGTCACCCGGAACTGGTGGCAGCCGGTGACCTTCATCCCCGGGAACACCTCGCCCACGTGGGCGTGGATGACCGATGACAGCAGGAAGAAGACGTGCGAGCCGCCCGCCACGTCCGCGGGCGCGTGGATGACCCGCGGCAGGCAGCGCGGGACGTGCATCACCGCGTAGTCGCTCTGGCGGCCGAAGGCGTCCGCGCCTTCCAGCGTCATGAAGAGGTTCAGCGACTTGTTGAGCACCCGCGGAAACGGATGCGCAGGATCGAGCCCGACCGGCGTGAGCACGGGGGCGATCTGGTCGTGGAAGTACGCCCGCACCCACTTGCGCTGCTTCTTGGTCCACTCGCTTCGTTTGAGCACGGTCACGCCAAGCGCGCGCAGCCCGGTGAGCACCTCTTTGTTCAGCAGGCGGTATTGCTCGGCGACGAAGCGCTGCACCGTGTCTGCAATGCGTCGCAGCAGCTCCTGCGGCGTCAGCCCATCCGGTCCCGGCCGCGCGATGTTGAGGCGTGCGCGCTGCTTCAGACCCGCGACGCGAATCTCGAAGAATTCGTCGAGGATGGTGCTGCAGATGGTTAGAAAACGCAGCTTCTCGAGGGGCGGGGTGGCGTCGAGCGCCGCCATCGCAAGGACTCGTTCGAAGAACGCCAGCTGGCTCAGCTCACGGTTGATGTAGAAGCGCGGCTCGTCGAGGTCGAGGTTCAAAGGCTCTGTGCTCATGGGCCTGGGAGCTTATCAGCCAGCGCGCGCGGGCGCGAAGACAGGGCGCCCCGATGTGACACCAGCGTGCGGTAGGGTGCGGCCGTGGCCCTGATGAGGCCCGATTTCGCGCTGAGGATGTGATGTTCGAGTTCGAGGAGATGCACCGACAGGTCGGCGCGGTGGTCCGGCAATTCTGTGAGCGTGAGGTCGAGCCGGTCATCGACGGGCTGGAGCGTGGTGAGGTCGACCCGTTCGAACTGCTGCGCCGCATGTCGGACGCCTTCGCGCTCGGTGAGATGGTCGAGGGTCCGCTGCGGAAGAAGGCGAAGCGTCTGCGCGCGGGCGAGGCGGGCGGCGGAGGCGGCGGCGGCCCGTTCAACGATCCCGCGATGGCGACGGTGTTCTCGAAGGAGCTCGCGCGCGTCAGCCCGGGTCTGTGCCTGTGTGCGGCGGCCACCGTGGGCTGCGGATCGACCATCGCCGCGCTGGGCGACGCCGACCTCATCGAGCGCCTCGCCATCCCCGTGCTGTCGTTGCAGAAGGTCGGCTGCTGGGGACTGACCGAGTCCGGCTCCGGCTCCGACGCCTTCGCGATGCGGACCCAGGTGCGCGTCGAGGGCGACTCGGTCGTGCTCGATGGCAGCAAGACCTTCATCTCGAACGCCCCGGTCGCCGATGTCTTCCTCGTCTACGCCCGGCTCGCCGAGGCGCGCGGCGACAAGCGGCGCATCTTCCCGGTGGTCGTGGAGCGGGGCACGCCGGGCCTCGCCACGGGGCCGGCGATGGACAAGATGGGCATGCACTGCGCGCCGACCGGCGACATCTTCCTCGACGATTGCCGTGTGCCCCGCAGCCACCTGCTCGGCGATCCCGAGTCGCCCGCGCGCGACGTCGCCGAGGGCACCCTGGCCACCGAGCGCGCCGCCATCGTGGCGATGTGTCTCGGGGTGATCGAGCGCTGCCTGGATGACTGCACCGCCTTCGCCGTCGAGCGCGCCCAGTTCGGGAAGCCCATCGCGGCGTTCCAGCTGATCCAACAGAAGCTCGCGCGCATGTACGTCGCGTACGAGAACGTGAAGAACCTGGCGCTCAAGATGGTGTGGCTCCAGCAGGAGGGGCGCGCCACCGAGCGCGAGGTGAGCGCCGCCAAGCTCTACGCCTCCGAGGCTGCCGTCACCGTCGCGCTCGACGCGGTCCAGCTGATGGGCGGCACCGGCTACGTTCGCGGCCGCGCCCCCGAGCGCCTGTTCCGCGACATCAAGCTATGGACCATCGGCGGCGGCACCAGCGAGATCCAGACCCTGACGATCGCCAAGGATCTGTTGCGCGAGCGCGGCCTCCACATCGACCTCGCCGGCGGCTACCGCGACGAGCGTTGACCCAGGCTACTCGGTCACCTCTCCCCGCCGGTCGCGCATCAACCCCTCCTGGGCCGTGCTCGCCACGAGCCGCCCGTCGCGGCTGTAGAACCGGCCGCGCGCCAGGCCGCGGGCGCCGCCCGACGTGGGGCTGTCGACGTCGTAGAGCAGCCAGTCGTCGAGCCGGAACGGCCGGTGGAACCACATCGCGTGGTCGAGGCTCGCGACCTGGATGCCCGGCGTCATCCACGACACGCCGTGGGGCTGCATCGCGGTCACGAGGAAATGGAAGTCGGAGGTGTAGGCCAGCAGCCGTTGGTGGATCGACGGGTCGTCGGGCAGCGTGCCGTTCGCTCGGAACCAGGCCTGCCGGCGCGCTGGCCTCACCGGCGGATGGACCGGGTCGGTCGGATCCACCGGTCGGATCTCGATCGGGCGCTCGCCGAAGGCCCGCTCCCGAAGGGGCTTCGGGATGGCGTTGAGCACCGCCTCGGGCAGCCGGGCGAAGTACCGCCCCGCCAGCTCCTGCTCCGAGTGCAGCTCCTCAGGGCCGGGGGCCTCCGGCATCTCGCCTGCCTGGTGGTCGAGCCCGGACTCGTGGATCTGGTAGGAGGCCGAGAGGTTGAAGATGGCGCGACCGTCCTGGATGGCCACCACGCGGCGCGTCGTGAAGCTGCGTCCGTCGCGAATGCAGTCGACCGTGTAGACCGCCGGCATGTCGACCCGCCCCGGTCGCAGGAAGTACGCGTGCAGCGAGTGCACCGAGCGCTCGGGCGGCACCGTTTGCTGGGCGGCGGAGAGCGCCTGCCCGAGCACCTGCCCGCCGAAGAGCCGCCCCCACCCCAGGTCCTGACTCTGGCCCCGGAAGATGTTCTCCTCGATCCGCTCCAGGCCCAGCATCGAGACCAGCTCTGCGAGCATCGAAGGTCGGCTGCCCATTCACGCTCCATCATCCAGTACCGCGACACAGTCGCACGCGGAGGCGCACGGCCGCGTCACTTCCTCTTCGCCCGACGTGTCTCTGGCAGATTCGGTTTCGCGGGAGGCGCGCGCGAACTACGATCCACCCATGTTCGACGACACCCGGGGCGGACGGTGAGGAGCGCAGCGCAAGCGGCGGGGCGACAGGTCCGACTCCTGACCGCGATGGAGCGCGTCAACGAGGTCATGTTCCGCGCGACGCACCTGGAGCAGATGCTCGGGGACGTGCTCGGCGAGGTCCTCCAGATTTTCGAGAGCGACCGGGCCTGGAGAACGCGGCCAAGTTCATGGGCGACCAGCCCGCACCCACGATCCGCGTTCACGCGGAGTCGACCGCGGACACCGTGCGCATTCTGGTCAGCGACAACGGGATGGGGATCGAGCCCGAGTATCACGACCGGGTCTTTCAGTTGTTCGAGCGGCTCGACCCGACCACGGCAGGGACCGGCGCGGGCCTCGCCATCGTCAAACGCATCGTCGAAGACCACGGCGGTCGCATCGAGGTGCGCTCGAAGGGCACCGGGGACGGGTGCACATTCGAGATCGAGCTGCCGCGCCCGCCGGAGGGCTGACGGCTCGGAACCTGAACAGACTACTGAACGCCGGGTGTCTCGCTCGCACCGCCACGTGCGTGTAGGGTTGCGCCGCTGTCCACGAACTCCGGGATGGATGATCCGCGTGTATCGGTCTTTCCTGCTCGTCTGTGTCTTCGTCGCGACTGGCTGCGGCGGCGTGCCATCCGCCGACCCGCTGGCCAACGTCTCGGTGCCGCCCCTCCCGGAGTGGACCGACCGCTACGCCGTATACAACGTGGGCGACGTCCGCTTCTTCAACATCTCGAAGCTGATGGCGGGCCACGACCTGACCCGGCTGCAGGCGGTCGCGCTCCAGAACCACTACCGCGACCTGAGCCGGGCGGCGCCCGACGGTGACCGGGTGGCGCAATTCGCCGAGGCGCTCGCTCGGGTCCAGCGCGGCGAATTCGAGAGCGGGCTCGACCCCGCGGCGCTCGCGGCCGCCCCGTTCATCGTCGTCTTCGACCTCGACGACACGCTGTACGACCAATACCGGGCGACCGCGTTGTGTCAGACCTACCTGGCGATGCACCCGAGCCGGAAGGGCGGCTCGAAGCCGAGGCACGTGAAGCTCGTCCCGGGCTGGAAGGACGCCTTCGATCGCATCCGGCGCGCCGGCGGGCTCGTGGTCCTCTTCTCCGCGAACCTCGACGAGACGACCCACATCAACCTTCGCGCGTGGGCCTACGAGGGCAAGAACCTGATGGAGAGCCCGCACATCGCCGGCGTGCTCACCAACAGCCACCTCGTACAGCAGGAGAAGACCGAGGGGCCGGGCGCGAAGAAGGTCACGAAGGGCCAGCCGGTGGCCGAGCCGTCGAAGGATCTGCGGCTCTTCGACGAGTCGCTCCAGCGGGTGATCATCGTCGACGACAACCCGACGCGCCTGTTCCAGTACCGAAACACGCGGGTGTTCAAGAAGTTCCACGCGAGCGTCGCCTGCACTTCGCCCGAGGCCGAGCTGAAGGCCGCGTACAGCACCGCGATGAGCGCCGTGGTCGACGAGATCATCGAGTCCTCGGCGCACGCCAAGACGGCCGGCGTCCCGTTCGCCGCGGCCTGGCTCCCGTACTCGCTGCTCGGCCAGGTGAGCGTCGGCTTCCTGATGGAGACGCAGGGCTGGGACGAAGCGAAGGCCATCGCGTACGTGCGCGCCCACCCCGACGTGGTCGACGCCAAGTTCTGACAGTGACTTTCTGAATTGAAGTCTCCGCCCGAGCAGCTCCTCCAGATCGGTGATCCGGTCGCCGACGCGAAGCGCGGCGGACGGTTGACTCCTTTCGCCCTGGGCTTCCGTCCCTTCTTCCTGGGTTCGGCGCTCTACGCCTTGCTGGCGATGGGGCTGTGGGCCCTGGCGTATCGCGGCGCCTCACTACCCGGCACCGAGATGTTCGGGCCGACGATGTGGTGGCACGCCCACGCCATGATCTTCGGGTACTCGCTCGCGGTCATCGCCGGGTTCCTGCTGACGGCAGTGAAGAACTGGACCGGCCTCCAGACGGCTCGCGGTTGGACGCTCGGCGGGCTCTTCTCGCTGTGGGCGGCTGCGCGCGTGATGCCGCACCTCGGCGCGCCGCTGGTGGCGACCGCGGTGGTCGACGTGCTCTTCAACCTCGCGCTGCTGGCCGCGGTCACCATCCCGCTCGTGCGCGCTCGCCGCTGGCGCGACGTGGGGATCTTCCCGACCAAGTTGCTGACCATCGCCATCGCCAACGCCCTGGTCTACCTGTCGGCGTTGGGCGTCGTGGCGGCGCTCCGCGTAGGGCTCTATCTCGGCCTCTACATCGTGCTCGCGGTCATCCTGACCATCGGCAAGCGGGTCTTCGCCTTCTTCATCGAGCGCGGCCTCGAAGGCGACGTGAAGCTGCCGCGGGCGCCGGGCCTCGCGAAGGCGAGCCTCGTCAGTTTTCTCGCGTTCGTGGTCGCCGACATCGGGTGGCCGGGATCCGTCGCCAGCGGGGTGCTCGCCGCGTGCGTGGCGTTCGTCAATGGCTGGCGCCTGGTGCTCTGGGCGCACCCGGGCGTGTGGCGCCGGCCCCTGCTGTGGGTGCTCATCCTGGCCTATGGGTGGATCGTCGCGGGCTTCGCGATGCTCGCCGCCGAGGCGTTCGGCCTGGTGCGTCCGCTGCTCGCCGTGCACGCCCTGACCGCGGGCGGCATCGGCATGGTGACGGTCGGGATGATGGCGCGCGTCTCGCTCGGCCACACCGGTCGCGAGATCTACGCGCCCCGGCCGCTCCTCGGCGTCTGCTTCGGTGCGCTGATGGGGGCGGCGGTGGTGCGGGTGCTGGTGCCGCTGACGGGCCTGGTCGAGTACGGCATGGCCATGCTCGTCTCGCAGGTGCTCTGGATGGTCGGCTTCGCGATCTTCGTGGTCGTCTACACGCCGATCCTGCTGACCGCGCGCGTGGACGGGAAGCCTGGATGACCCCGGCTCGGGTCGCCGTCCTCGCGCTGCTCTCCGGCCTCGTGCTGGGGCCCTCGGTGGCGGTCGCGGCCAAGAAGAAGCAGCGGCGCATCCCGCTCCAGAAACCGCCCGACCTGCGCGGTTCGGGCGCGGGCGCTCTCGGTAGGGAGATGGCGGAGGCGTTCTCCACCAGGTCGCTGCTCTACGGCGTCGCGGAGTGGCAGAAGCTGCGTCCCACGCAGGTCGAGGGCGACGCCGTGCGTAGCGCGGCCGACGCGGCGGTCATCGCGCAGCACCTGTCGCTCGTGTCGACCACGGTCTCCGGCACTCGGGCGAAGGCGAGGCCTTTACCCGAGCGCGGCCGACCAGGATGGTCGCGCCGAGCCACTCAGTCTTCCCGTGCTACGCTGACCGCGTGAAGCTGCCCACTTACGCTGAGCGGACAGGGTTGCCGGCCCACGTCTCTCTCGCGCGCCGGGCATTGGGCGCAGACGCCCACGAGTACCTCATTGACCAGGCCAATCTGCGCGGATACGTGGGAGCTTGGACGGCGCGCGACCACGGCACGTTGGACGCGTCGCTCGGGCTGGAGGAGATCGTCGTCGGCCTGTTGCATCCCGAAGCGCCGATTGAGGCGCGAGTTCTGAAGCTCTTGGTTCGGATGCTCCAATCGGGCGACCTGGATCTGCCTCGACTGCACCTGGTCGCGCGTCGCGAACGCGCGCTGGCCCACCTCGCGTGGTTGGTCGCGCTCATTCCACCGCCGGAGCGAAGCGAGCCGGTTTGCACGTTGGAGGCGCTCATCGCGGCGCGTCCCCCCAGGCAGGATGTGCGGCCGACCTACGAGTACGCACCCGACCGCTTGTTGGGCCGCCGGAGCCGCGTCGCGCTCCGCCCGGACCGGCTCTGAAGTGCACCCGGTCCGTCGCATCATGGCGGCCGTCGACCGCCACCTCGCCGGTCCAGCTCACCTCCGTTTACTTGGCGGCGCCGCCCTTCATCTCGGTTATGGCGCGCACCGCGTCACGGAGGACGCCGACCTCCTGATGGAAGACGCCGAGCTTCAGGCCCTCATCGAGACGGCCAACCTCGGGGTTGCGCTGGAGCTCGCCAACGCGGACCTGGAACCAGAGGGCCTCTATCTCACTCACATCTGGGGTCCCGAGCATCAAATCCTCACTCCCGAGTGGCGCACCAACTGTCGAGACGTCGTGGGCGAATGGGAGCGACTCTCGGTGTCCGTGCTGGGACCGGTCGACCTCATCCTCAGCAAGATGTGCCGCGCCGACGAGGGGGATCTCGCGGACATCGACCACATCTTGACGGTCGAGGGGATCGGCGTGGAAACGCTCGAAGCCGGATTTGCTCGGGCCGTGGTCCCCGAGGCATTCACGGAGACGTTCGCCCGCGCACGAGGCCAGGTCCTGACCGTGTTGCGGCGTGGGCATTAGTGGGGGCGTCTTCGACGTCCGCAGAGAAATTCCTCAGCGTCCGATCAACTCGCTACGTCGCCTTCGTGTGCACAGGTACGGCGCGCACCGCGCCCCGACTTGTTCACGACTCGAAGAAGGAGAACGACGTGCTGAATCTCTTGGTGATTCTGATGGGCCCGCTCGCAGGTGGTGGAGGCCTCGATGCCGAGGCGATCGTCGGCTGTGTCAACGCGAATGGGCGGCTGCGCGTGGTCGATGCGCCGGGCGACTGTCGGGCGGGGGAGAGCGCCATCTCGTGGAATCGTGAGGGGCCGGAGAGGCCGGAGGGGCGGCGGGGTCGCCGTGGCCGTCGCGGGCGTCGCGGCTTCGTGGGGCCGGGAGGACCGGAAGGACCGCAGGGGCCAGCGGGTGAGGCGGGGCTGGATGGACCTGCGGGACCGGAGGGGCCGCGTGGGCCGGCGGGGCCGGCGGGGGATGGCGCGGGCTTCGAGCGCTCCGACTTCTACGAGCGCTCGGCGCCCGGGCGCGACGTGGCCTGTGACGACGAGTTGGACCTCCTCATCTCCTGTCGTTGCGAGGCGAGCGGGCTCGGTGGTCAGGACGCCTACGGCTACGCGACCCCGTTCCACACCACGGATGGCGCCGCGCCGGACAGCTGCCGCTGCACCTTCCCGTCGGACCCGGCCAATGACCCGACGGCGGTCGCGGTCTGTCTGGAGCGCGGCGACCCCGCGTGCGGTGGGGACGCGCCGCCCGACTTTGGGCAGGTTTGCGAGAACGAGTGCGCCTCCGGGACGGTGCTCTGCGACGGCTCGTGCGACGCGGAAGAGCCCCCCGAGGCGCTCGGTGAGGTCTGCGACACCGGCTGCTACTGCCGCACGACGCCCCTCCACGGCATCTCGTTGGTCGGCCTCGAAGGTGAGGTCAGCTGCGACGGACAATGCAGTCCCGCTCAGCTCGACGTGCCCGAGGATGTGGCGCCGGTCCATCGGGACGCCCCAGCGCTGGCAAATCTCGCGCGTGAGCGCCGCGCTCGAGCGGTACATCGCGTCGGTGAACCATCGCGGCTGGTCGACCCAGCCCTCGTGCTCGATGCCGATGGAGCGGCCGTTCCAATTGCGCCCGTGCCACGCGGTGTCGTTCTCCTCGACCATCTGCGTGATCTGCCCATCGCTCGACCGGATCACGTAGTGGGCGCTCACCTGCGACTGCCGGTTCTGGAACCACGAGATCGCCCCGGCCTCGGACGCCGGGCCCGGATCGCACGCACCCAGCGCCACGAACGCTAGAGCACCAATCAGAGAAGCTCCCGTCGCTCGCGACGAGCCACGCAGACAGGTGCGGCGTTGCTTGTCGTCGACGTGCCTCGGCACGCCTCCTCCTCGCGCCTTGCACCTGCCAGCGTGGCCCGCCCCGTGCTCGGTCCGCTTCTCCGATTGGTGATCGAGGAGCAGGCCGTTGCGCTTCATCTCACACCTCCACGCGCGAGGGCGTCGGTCGCAGAAGTGCAAGGGCGGTGCCGGCGCGCAGGCCCGCAGCGCGGCGCGACTGGGGTTGGGGCTTCGAGACCTCGACGTCACGCGACGGGGTCTGAACCCCCCCTCAGCCCAGGCTTTCCAGGAACCGCTCCACCCGGCGGTACGCGGCGTTCCGGCCCACCTGCAGCAGGTGGCTCCCCGGCCACACGTGCATCTCGGAGCCGAAGTGCTCCGCCAGGCGCTCGGCGTGGTGGATCGGGGTGATGCGGTCGCCGGCCGCGGCCACCACGAAAGTGCGCTCGGGCGGCACGAGCGGGTCGCGGCTCAGCGGAGACACCACGCGGTGTGCACGGTCGAGCGCAGCGTGCTGGTCCTCGGCGCTCGCTCCCCGTCCGAGATGGCCGCGGGCGAGGGCGAAGTCCGCGATCGAGGCGAGCGGGATCACCGGCACCAGGAAGTCGAGGTCGGGCTCGACGGTCGCCGTCAGCGACACCGTGTAGCCGCCCAGGCTCATCCCCATCAGCCCCACGCTCGGCGCGCCTCGGGCCTTGAGCCAGTGCACCAGGTCCCGCAGGTCGGCCACCGCATGCCGGAAGCACTCGTTTGTCCGGCGCGGGTCGCGGCTCGGGAAGCGCGGCGCCGCGATCCGCCGCGGATCGGCCCGGACCCCGTGGTACGGCAGGATGAAGAGCGCCACGTCCCAGCCGTTGCGGTACATCCGGTCGATCGCCCACAGCCGCTGCTCGGCCGCCCATTGGCCCGCCATGTAGCCGTGCACGAGCACCACGGTCCGGCGCGGCGTCGCGTGGGTCCACAGCCGCGCCGCCGCGAGGTCGTTGCGCGGGTCGCGCAGCAGATCCGCAAGCTCGTCGACCCACGTCGCGCGGTCGCTGGCCCAGCGCAGTTCCAGCAGCGAGCCACCCTCGGGCATCCAGCGAACCCGGCGCGACTGGGGCGTGATCGCGCGCGACTCCGGGTGGAAGTCCGGGGCGCCGGCCGCGTAGGTGCGCTCGATGCCGCGCAGGAGGCGGACCCGCACCGCGGGCGCGTCCGGGATCCGCTGCTTGCCGCGTTTGCGCGGCCGCGCCGTCGCGAGCGCACCCGCCGCGCGCATCGCCGTGTTGTCGAGCCCCGCGCCGACGCGTGCGACGACGTGTCCCATGCCCCGGCGGACGCGCCCGGGAGGCTGCCGTTGCCTCACGCTCGTACCTCCGCCAACGCTACGTAGATGCCCCGGTGTCCCGTGCCGCAGAGTTCGCTCGGGCCCACCACCCCGATCGGCTCGAGCCCGGCCTCGCGCACGAGGTCAGCGGCCTGCTCGGGCGCGATCCCAAAGACGACCGGCTCACCCAGCGCCCGCAGCGCCATCAACGCGGTCCGCTCGGTCAACGAAGCCAGGTCCGGATCCACGTCGTAGAGGTCGAGCCCGACCCGCGAGCCCGGCGCGGAGGTGCGACCGATTCGAGCCAGGGTGCCGAGCACCGCAGCGCGCGGGAGGTACATCGACACGCCCTCCCACGCGAAGAAGGCGGGCACGCTCGGATCGAAGCCCGCCTCCTGGAGCCGGATCGCGAAGTCGTCGACCTGAAAATCGACCTCGATGCGGCGGGCACCGACGTCCGGCAAACGCGAGGCGCGCTCCCGGCGCCGCCCGGCGGTGGCGGGATGGTCGACCTCGAAGACGGTGCACTGCGCGAGGTCGTCACGGAACCTCCACGGGCGCGCATCGTACCCCGCGCCGAGTAAGACTATCTGGCGCGCTCCGGCCCGAATCGTGTCGAGCATCGCGGCGTCGATATAGCTGTGGCGAGCGACCACCGAGGGGCCCATTCCGAGCGTGAGGTCGGGGACACCGACACGCCGCACGGCCCTGTAGACTCTCATTCCTACACGCATTGGGGGACTCAGGAACTCGGCCGCATACGGGTCCAGACCCGACGCCCCGCGTAGCAGGCAAACGATCTCGGCGGTAAAGCTCGGTCGCGTTCTCACCGACTTATCGTACCTGACGGAATTCCACTCAGGTCGAACATTCCTGTTATTGTCGTAACGAGGAGGGACGTCTTGGCGGTAGCAGTCGTCGATACTCAGGAGTTGGAGGCGGTCAAGATCGAGCCGCGCACCTTCGTGCGGGGCCGACCTGAGCGTTTTCTGGGGCCGGTCTCCGACGGGACGGCGCTGCACCGATTGGTGTTCGAACTCATCGACCGAGCGGTGGGTGAGGCTCTGCGCGGACATGGCGACCACGTCCTCGTCACGATCGACAGCGACGTCACGTTTACGGTGGAGGACGGCGGCCGCGGACTGCCGGTCGGCTCCGACGATGCCGGCCACGACCGCCTCGAAATGCTGCTCACCACCATCGGCCGCACCCACTCCGAGCCCTTCCGATGCGCCCGCGAGGAGTGGCTCAACCCATTCGTCGGTCGCTACCGGGTCACCGGGCTCGCCGCGGTGAACTTCCTCTCGCGCCGGATGATGGTGGAGGTGCAGCGCGACGGGCACCGCTGGCGCCAGATCTTCGACGAGGGCGCCCCACGCGATCCGTCCAAGCGCATCGAGCCGACCCAGAAGACCGGAACGCGCCTCACCGCCGAGGCCGATCCGCGCATCTTCAGCCGCGGGAAGGTCAAGAAGCTCGACTGCGCGCGCATCGAGAAGCGCCTCGACGACCTCTCCGTCCTGGTGCCCGGCCTGCGCTTCAGCCTCGCCGACCGCCGCTCGGGTTATGAGGCCGAGCTGCACGCCCCGCGCGGCACCCGAGACCGCCTCGAACGCCTCGTCGAGAAGCCGCTCTACGACGCCGTCTTCCATCTCGAGGACGTCGACGATCAAGGCTGCGGATTCCAGCTCGCCATCGCTTGGACCCGTGAGCCGCGCGGCTACGTCGAGAGCTTCGTGAACGGCAGCCGCACCCCGGGCGACGGCACCCACGTCGACGGGCTGCGCTCCGGGCTCGACAAGGCCCTCGCCCAATTCACCGGTCCCTCGGGCTCCGCCCCGAACATGCGCGCCGTGCTCGCGGTGACGTTGGAGGAGGCGAGCTACCTCGGCATGCACCGGGACCGGCTGACCACCCCGAACGCCGCCCGCCTCATCGAGACGGCGGTCGCCGAGGCGCTCCCGGTCTGGATGCGCGACCAGCGCGAGCTTCGCTACGCCTTCAAGGCGGCGAGCGCCTGACCGTCATCGACGCCGAGAATGTGCGCGCCCTCGCCGCGCTCTACTTCGCAGCAGAGCTCGAGGAGATGCGCTACTTCGCGGTGGCCGACACGGTCGCGGAGCACTTCATGCGGGGCATGCTCCCGACCTCTCGCGGGGCGGCCAGTGAGGCGCTCTACGGATACGTGAAGTCGGCACCGAATCGGCTCGACGAGACGCAGCGCCGAGCCATTTACGGGCGCGCGTTCGGTTTCGCGGGGGGCGAGACCGCCAGTCCGGCCCCCAACGTCGCATTCGAGGCGCTCTGGCTGCGCGCTCTCACGGCGCTGCGCGAGGGCGATGCCGGCGACGCCGCGTTGCACGACCTGGCGGTGAACCTCTCGGCCCACGGCGCCGGCGTCGCGCACTTCGCCGCCGAAGAGCTGATGGGCACGATGACCGCCGTGCGCGCGATGCTCTCGCAGCCGGAGGTCCTGGCCGCGTACGGCGCGAGCGACCATGTCGACCTCGTCCAGCGCATCTCACGCGAGCACCTGGGCGCCGAGGTCGATTGCGCGGCACACAGCGCTCGGGCTCAGGCCGGCTCGCAGATCATGGAGTGGCTGGCCGGGCACGCAGCGGCGCTGGCGTGCGGCGAGCCGACCGAGGTGGACGCGATTCGCAGCTGCGTCGACCGGTGGCTCGAGGTCAAAGCCCGCTGACTCCGTAACGCTCGGCCGCCTGCAGATGCGGCTCGACGTGAGCGCGGCGGTCGCTCGCCCGGCGGGCAGCGAGCGCGTTCATCCCCGCGATCGTGACGCGCCAGCTCTCCCGAGCCCCGGCCAGGTCGTCCAGCAGCCAGAGGAAGGAGTGCACGCTGCCCGTGACCACTCGATTGGTCGACGACACGACGTGCGCGCGCCGCCCTCCACGTTGGGCGCCGAGGACCGGACGCACGTAGAGCTGCCAGGACCAGCAGACGTCCAGGACCACGACCCGGTAGTGCGCGCGGTAGGCGCTCGGGTCGTCGAGCACGTCCCACGCACTCTGAAACGCGTGGCCGTTGATGTAGACGACCTCGTGCTCGGCGAGGGCCTCGCGCAGCACGTCGCGGCGGTCGGCCTCCGGGCGTTCGAGTGAGAACGCCTCCGGGCGATAGAGCGTCACCCGCACGGCGCGCCCGTCGATTCGGCAGTCCAGCTGGTCGCCTTCGAGCGTGAAGATGCGCCGCTCCAGGGCCAGCACGAAGGTCTCCACGCTCCATCGGCCGTCGTCGTCGGGCGTGAGCCCGCCCGGGTCCATCTGGCCGAAGACGGCCGCCACGTCGAGCCGCCCATCGCGCCACAGGGCCGCGTAGTCGGGGCGCGCACCCGGGTCGACCCCGGGCTCGACGCGCACGTCACTGAGGTAGCCGGTGGGCCCGGGCTCACCCGGCTCGAACTCGGCGTCGCAGCCGAGCAGACACAGGAGGAGCGCGGCCGCGCTCATGCGGGCGTTCTGCATGCGCGACAGACGATGCGAGCGCCGTGCCGTGCCCGCCGAAGCCGAGGTGGACGCTCTCTCCTCCGAACGAGTGGAGGGCATCTACGCCAGATGCGGCACCGATCATCGAGATCCGCAGGGCCCTCGGTGTGGCCCCGCGTTTGCAATGCAGACGGGGCGCCCGACACACGGCACACATCCCGCCCCAATCCGCGAAAGGAGCGCGCCGATGGCACGCCGCACACTGCTCCTCTGTCTCTCCCTGATGGCCGCGACGGCCCACGGCGCGTTGCTCGAAACCGACCGGGGGCTGCGGGCTCCGGACGACATCCGGGTCGAGGTCGACCTCAGAAGCCAGGTCGCCACCACGGTGGTCGAGTTCGTCTTCGACGTCTCCGGGACGGGTGGGGGACGCTTCCTCTTTCCGACCCCGGAGTCCGCGAGCGTGACCGGCTTCGCGCACCGCGTCGGGGAGGACTGGGTGGACGCCACGCTCACCCGGGAGGACGCGCGCACGGCGGACGACGTGGCCGGTGACCGCGGGGGCGACGTCGCCGTCCGGGACTACCTCGGCAGCAACGCCTTCGTGGTGCGCGTGCCGCCGTCCGCCGCCGACCAGGTCCGGATCCGCCTCGAGTACATCGAGATCGTCCCGTACGACTTCGGCGAGGTGACGTACACGTTCCCGCTCGCCGGCTTCGAGCGTCTCGCGGCGCGCCCCGATTACCGAATCGTGCTCGACCTGCACACCGAGCGGCGGTTGCTGACGGCCGGGGCGCCGGGCTTCAGCAGCGAGCAGCGCGTGCTCGGTGAGACGCGCATCTGGCGGAAGGTCCGCTACGCCGGCCAGGCGGGTGGGCGGGACTTCGAGTTCGTCTACTCGGTCGAGCAGCAGGACCTGTTCACACACCTGCTCACGCACCACGACCGCTGCGACGAGGACGGCTTCTTCCTGCTCGTCGTCGAGCCGCGGCAGGACGTGGACGCGGACGAGATCATCCCCAAGTACTTCACCTTCGTGCTCGACACCTCCGGCAGCATGGACGGGCGCAAGCTCGTGCAGGCCAAGGAGGCGGCGAGCTTCTTCGTCGAGCACCTCAACGACCACGACCGCTTCAACGTGGTCCGTTTCGACAGCTGGGCCGAGTCGCTCTTCCGCAGCCCGGAGGACGTCTCGCGACAGACCCAGAGCGCGGCGCTGCGCTTCATCCGCGAGTTGTGGGCCACCGGCGGCACGAACATCGACGCCGCGTTGAAGCAGGCGTTCTCGGCCCGGCTCGAGCGTGGGTTCGCGCGCATCGTGGTGCTGCTCACCGATGGTCAGCCCACGTCGGGGGAGACCGAGCCCCAGCGCATCCTCGCCAACATGCGCCGGGCCAACACGGACGACGCGCGCCTGTTCACCTTCGGGGTGGGTGCCGACGTCAACACATCCCTCCTGCGGGCGCTGGCGGCCGACCACCGCGGCGAGGCGCAGCTGCTCGACGAGAACGCCGACATCGGCCGTCTGCTCACCGACTTCTTCCTGCGCATCAACCGCCCGGTGATGACCGACGTCGCCCTGGATCTCGCCGCAGTCGAGGTCTACGACCACCACCCCGAGGAGACCACCGACCTCTTCGCCGGCACCCAGCTCTTCGTCGTCGGGCGCTACCGCCGCGGCGGCAACGCGACCGCGGTGCTCACGGGCAACGTCGCCGGCGACGACGCACGCTACGCCTTCCCGGTCGAGTTCCCGGGGTGTGCCCGCGGCGCCAACGGCTTTCTGCCGAGGCTGTGGGCCAAGGCGAAGATCGAGTCGCTGCTCGACCGCATCGCCCGCGAGGGTGAGTCCCGGCAGCTGGTCGCGCAGATCGAGGCGCTGGCGCTGAAGTACGGCATCCAGACCGAGTACACGAGCTACGGCGTCGAGCGCAGCCGCCCGGGCAGCGGGTCGTCCCAACCCTCCACGCCGGCGAGCGGGCGAAGCCCTGCGGGGTCCTCGTCGGGCGGCTCCGGTCGCTCGAGCGGCGGATCCCGACGCAGCCCCGGCAGCTACTCCTCAGGCGCCCTGGACGACGAGACGAGCACATGCAGCACGACACCCGGTCGCGGCGGCGCATGGTTCGCGCTGCTCGGCTTGCTCGCCGTGCGCCGGCGCCAGGAGTAGTCTCCACCTCCGATGGCGACGCGCTACCCGCGCCCGGCCGTGCTGGCCGAGCTCTCCGCCGAAGGTCACGCGGTCATCGAGGCGAGCGCGGGGACGGGGAAGACCTACACCATCGAGCACCTGGTGGTGGACCGGCTGCTGCGCACGGGGTGCAGCCTCGACGAGGTGCTCGTCGTCACCTTCACGGAGAAGGCCACCAGCGAGCTGCGGCGGCGTGTTCGGGCCCTCATCGAGTCGGTGGTCGCGCACACCGACGACTGCGGCCACGACGAGAGCTGGGCCATCGACGGGGACGCTCGGGCGCGCCTCGAGGCTGCGCTCTTCGCCTTCGACCGGGCCCCCATCTACACCATCCACGGCTTCTGCAATCGCGTGCTCTCGGATCTCGCCTTCGACAGCGGGCAGCTGTTCGAGCAGCAGTTCGTCGACACCCGGCGCGCCTTCCACCGCGCGTTTCGGGAGGTGCTACGCACCCACATCGCCGTGAAGCCCGACGCGCGCGCGCTGCTGGAGCGCTGGTACGACGCGGGTCAGGACGAGGCAGCGCTGCAGGACCTGCTCATGGGCGCCCTGCGCCACCGCTACCTCGACTCGGAGACGGGCCGCGCCGACGCGCTCTCGGGCCGCATGGCCGAGCTCGCCGCGGACTTCGACCCACGCGCCCTGCGCCAGGATTATCGGGAGTCGGCGATCCAGGCGAAGAGCCTCGCGGCGGCGGAGGCGGCGATCGAGGCGGTCGCGGCAGCCCTGGCCACGGAGGCGGAGCCCGAAGCCCGCCTCGCGGCGATCATGGACGCCAACCCGCGGGCCATCCTCAAACCGCGCCGTACGGGGAGCAAACGCAAGCGGCGCTTCCCGGATGAGGTGCGCTCGGGCACCGCGCGCTTCCATGTGCGGCTACGCGGGCTGCTCGTTCACCACGCTCAGTCGGGCGCCCTCGAGCGCCAGCTGGTCGAGGCCTTCCTGCCGCCGGTCGTGGTGCAGATGGACGCGGACAAGCGCCGCGACGGGCTGCTGGACTACGACGACCTGCTCGACCGCGTCTGGCGTGCGCTCTCGGGTCCGCGTGCCGAAGGGCTCGTCTCGGCCCTTCGGGCGCGTTACGCGAGCGCGCTCATCGACGAGTTCCAGGACACCGACGAGCGCCAATGGGCCATCTTCCGGAAGGTCTTCGTCGAGGAGGGCGCCACGGGGTCGCTGGTCGTGGTGGGCGACCCGAAGCAGGCGATCTACGGCTTCCGGGGCGCCGACGTGCGGACCTATCTCGCGGCGCGTCGCGACCTGCTCGCGCAGGGCGCCGCGCGCGTCCGGTTGGGCACAAATCACCGCGCGACCCAGTCAGTCGTGGACGGGTGCAACGCCATCCTGGCGCAGAAGGCGGACGCGCCCTTCTTCGGCGGGGAGATCCGCTACGACGAGGCCGTCGACTGTGGACAGCCGGACCTCGAGGGACCTGTGCCTGGCGTGGTGCTGTGGCGGTACAAGCCGCGGCCGCCGCGGGGTGGCCGCAGCCAGATGGAGGTCTCGGCGTGGGAGCTGCGCGACGCCCTCGGGCGGCAACTGGCGAGCACGCTCGTGGCGCTGCTCGCCAGACCCCCCGACTTCGAGGGCCGCCCCGTGCGGGCGAGCGATGTGCTGGTCCTGGTGCGCACCTCCGGGGACGCCCGCGACGCGGCGGGCTTCCTCGAGGCGGCCGGGGTTCCGTACGCGTTCTATCGGCAGGATGGGCTCCTCCAGTCGACCGAGGCCGCCGACCTGCGCGACCTGCTCGCTGCCGTCGCCGCCCCGCACGACACGGCGAAGCGCCTCGCCGCGTTCGCCACCCCCTGGTTCGACGTGCCGCTCGCGCAGCTGCCCTTCTATCGGGCGCTGTCGTCCGAGCACCCGCTCCTGCGCCGCCTTCTTCGCTGGCACGCCCTCGCCGAGCAAGGGCGGCTGCCCGCCCTCTTCGACGCCGTGCTCGAACAGAGCGGCGTGGTCGAGCGCGGGCTGTTCCTCGAGGCGCACGAGCGGGCGTTGACGAATCAGCGCCATCTGCTCGAGCTCCTGCTCGAAGCCGCCACCCGTGACCGGCTCTCTCTCGACGAGGTCGTCGAGCTCCTCGACCGCTACGTACGGGGCTTGGAGACGCCAGAAGGGAGCGACGCGAATGTCCAGCGCCTGGCGGGCGAGCGCGACGCGGTCCAGGTGATGACGATCCACAAGGCGAAGGGGCTCGAAGCGGCGGTGGTCTGCCTCTACGGCGGATTTCGTTCGGCGCCGAGCGGGGGCGTGCGCGTCGTCCACGACGGTCAGGGGCGACATGTCCTCGTCGGGGAGGCGGCCCGCGAGGCGGTGGCCGACCAGATCGAGCGCGAGGCCGCCGAAGAGGACCAGCGGCTCTACTACGTCGCGCTGACTCGAACGAAGGCGCGGCTGTACCTGCCCCTGATTGACTCGAGTCGTCAGATCAAAGGCAGCTATGCGGCGCTCAACGCGCGGCTGCGCGCGATGGAGACGGACGGCTTCGGCGTGGTCGAGGTGCCGCCGGCGGACGGACATGCACCGCGCCCATTCGAGGCCGGGGCGGGCGCCCCGCTCGGTAGCTGGACGCCCCCGGAGCCGCGTACGGCGCGGCCCGTCGACTTCGGAGGCATCCACGACCGGCACGCGCCGTTGGTGGTCACGAGCTACACCCGGCTGAAATCGGCGATGCCGGTGGAGGCGCCGGTGGAGGCGGACGAGTTCCGCGCCGAGGCAGACGCCGGTGAGGTGGTCATCAACCCGGACGAGCTGCCGGGCGGCCGCGACATGGGGCGCTTCCTGCACGAGGCGATCGAGGAGGTGCCCTTCGAGCTGTACGCGGAGCCGTTCGACCGCTGGTGTGCGCTTCCGGTGGTGGAGGAGGCGTTCGTCGACACGATGCGTCGGCACGACATCGAGCCTCGGTGGCGCGAGCGGAGCCAGCGCATCGTCTACGAAGCGTTGACCCGCTCGCTGCTACTGGGCGGACGCCGTGTGGACGGGTTGTGGCAATGCGATGAGTGTGTCGTCGAGATGGAGATGATGTACCCCATTCCGGAATCACACCATCCGTTGCTGGATGGACGCAGCGGAGACGACTTCTCGACCCAGCGCGGCTATGTGAAGGGCTACGTGGATCTGGTGTTCCAGGACGACGGACTCACCTACTTCGCCGACTGGAAGAGCGATGTGTTGTCCGGGTACGACGCGGGTGTGGTGGGGCCGCATGTGCGTGACCACTACGACCTGCAGGCGCGCCTCTACACACTCGGCCTCGTCCGATTGCTCGACCTGCGTGACGCCGCTTCGTACGAGGCTGCCTTCGGGGGGCTCCTGTATGTGTTCCTGCGCGGCCTGGGGGCGGAGTCTTCCGAGGGTGATGGCGTGTATTTCGAGCGGCCGGATTGGACAGACGTCGTGCGTTGGGAGACAGAGCTGGGAGAGATGCGCACGTGACGACCGCGCTGGACACGGCCTGGTCCCGCTTTCAGCGGCGCGACCGCGGACGAGGACCCTCGACCGACGAGGCGCTGATGCGCGCGCTCGAGCAGTCCGTGCCGGCCTACGGTCTCGATGCTTCTGCGGTCGCGCTCGCCGCGGAGGTGGCTTCGTTCCAGGCCGGGCTGGACGACGAAGGCCGCCGGGCCCTCACCCTGTTGCTGCTGGTGACGATGGCCGATGTCGAGCAGGGGTGTACGCGTACGCCCTTTGACCGCGGGCACCTGCTCTCCCATTTCACCGCGATGTGCCGCTCGGCGGAGACCCTCGACGGCCGGCCCTCAGCGGTCTTCGCCTCCGATCTCGTCGACCGTGCGGGCAGGCTTCCCGTTGAAGCGAACGAGGTGGTCGGTCGCAAACCGTCGACGTACGCGCCTTTGCTGCTGACGGACACGAATTGGCTCTACCAACAGCGGATGCTCGTGGCCGAGGGCCGACTGGCCGTCTCGCTAGCCGCTCGCCGCGCGGAGATGGACGGCCCGGTGGACGCCGCGGTCGAGGCGGTGAATGCCCAGCCGGCGGGGTTCGCGCTCTCGCAGGAGCAGGCGCACGCGGTGGCGAGCGCCGCACGTCACTCGTTGGCCCTCGTCTCGGGCGGGCCGGGCACGGGCAAGACGTCGATCGTCGTCGCGCTGCTGCGGACCTTCGTGCGCCTCGGCGTGGCGCCCGCCGAGATCGCGTTGGCCGCGCCCACGGGGAAGGCCGCGGACCGGATGGGCGAGGCCATCCGCGAAGGTCTGGCGATGCTGACGGCCCCCGAGGAGGCGGACGCGACGCTGCTCGAGCAGGCCCCGCGACCGTCGACACTGCACCGGCTGCTGGGGCATCACCCGCGTCGGGACACGTGGCGACATCACGCCAACCACCTGCTCCCACACCGTGTCGTAGTGGTGGACGAATGCTCGATGGTCGACGTGTTTCTGATGGGGCGTTTGCTCGCCGCCGTCCGCTCGGACGCCCACCTCGTGCTGCTCGGGGACGCCGACCAGCTGCCCTCCGTGGCCGCTGGCGCCGTGTTCCGAGACGCCCTCGACGCGCTGCCCGACCGCCGCGTTCGACTCACGCACAGCTACCGAATGCGCGCTGAGGACCCCGCCGGGCGAGAGGTGCTCACCCTCGCCAACACCGTCAACGAGGGCGTGCCCGCGGCCTGGAACGCCGTCCCATCGCGCGAGCTCGACGCGTTGGCGTACGCGGGTGTGGAGCATCTCGACGGGGACGCCCGCCCGTTCCTGAGGCGTTGGTTCCGCGACCGTGCGGTGCTCCCTGACCGGCTGCGTACGCGGACGTGGCGCACTGATGACCACGCGGACCTCGACCTCGTCTTCGCCCACCTCGGCGCGGCCCGGGTGCTGTGCGTCACCCGCGGCTACGAGACCGGTGCCGAGCGCGTGAACGCCCGGCTGCACGCGCTGGCGGCGGCGGAGGCAAGGCAGCCGGCGGCCATCCCGCTGCTGGTCGGTGAGCCGGTGATGATGCTGCACAACGACTACGACCGGCGCCTGTTCAACGGCGACACCGGCGTCGTCCTGTTCGCGCCACATACGGACGGGCCGAGGCCGCGGGCGTTCTTCCGGGGGGGTCCCGACGGCTACCGTTCCTTTGCACTAGCGACGCTCTCCGGGCGCCTCGACCTCTGCTACGCGACCACGGTGCACAAGGCGCAGGGCTCTGAATTCGACGCCGTGGCGCTCGTGCTGCCGGAGAACGACGGGCCGCTGCTGACGCGCGAGCTGCTCTACACCGCGGTCACGCGAAGCCGTCGCAGCGTGGTCGTGGTCGGCGCCCGGGCGCTGGTCCGTCGCGCGACGGAGCGCGGCGTACTGCGCTACTCCGGGCTGGCGGAGCAGCTGAAGGCGCGCGTCGCTGGCGGCTCTACTTGACGGTCCTGCCCTGACGGGCTCGGGCGCGGTGGAGACGACGCTTCACCCACGGGACCGCCTCGACGACGAGGGCCTGGCTCAGGAGTGCGTCAGCGGCGCTGCCTTCCACGTCGGCGACCGCTTCGAGCGCCGTGACGCGCAGCTGCGGGTCGGCGTGGCGCAGATAGGGGGTGAGCACGGGCAAGGCGCGGGCCCCAAAGGTGGCCCCGAGCATTCGCAGCGTCTTGTGGCGGGCGGCTTTTGTCTCCAGCGCGAGGCGGTACGCGGCGAAGGCTGCGTCGTCGGGCCAGTAGCGGAGCGCTTCGAGGGCCCGCGTGCGGTGCGGGCCGGTGACCGTCGCGTCGCGCGCCACCGCGAGCACGATGTCGCGGGCATTCGGTGCAGCCGCGTCGAAGTCGCTACGCGCCGGGAGCTCGTGGATCGCCGACAGAAGGGCGAGCACCCGCGTCTTGGCGGCGTCCTGGGCGTGGGCCGGTCCGGCGACGAAGGCGAGCAGGAGGAGCGTCTGGAGCAGGCGCGTCGTCACTATCAATCCTTCGTCAGCGGGTTGTTGCGCACGATGGAGATCTGAAGCGGACTCAGCTCGTTCGCGCTCGCCCGGGCGAGCGGGAACATCAGGTTGTCGAGGTCGGGGCACCCCGCCGGGAAGTTGTTGCGGCACTGCGGCGTGTCGTCGAGCGGGTCGAAGCTGCGGCCGCCGACCTCGCTGGTGTGGAAGAGCCCGAGGTAGTGGCCGACCTCGTGGGCGAGGACGTTGCCGGTGTAGGTGTTCCCGTCGACCTGGCGGCCCCCGCCGTCCTGGATCTCGCGGCCGATGAACTCGCCGGTGAACACGACCCCGGAGGTGCGACTGCCGTGCAGCGCCGCCGGGCCCGGCAGACCCATCGAGACGCCGAGCGTGCCCTGCCCATTGGCGAACGCGAACTCGCGCGTGAACACCACGTTGAGGCTCAGGACCTCGTCCGGCGTCGGCCCGGGCAGGACCGTGTGTTCGAGCAGCACGCCGATCTCGTCCTGACCGCGGATGACCTGGAACTCGGCCGTCACGTCGGGGGTCGTATCGAAGAAGCGAACCTCGCCCAACGCCACCTCGGCGAGGGCGTATGTACCGGCGAAGCGGGCGAGCACGGCCTGCATGTCGGCGTTGCCCGGGGCGTTGGCCGCGTTCATCCCGGGGACGCCTACCAGGTACACGTTCAGGTCGATGGTCGTGCCCTCGCTCCTCTCCTGCAGCAAGTAGCCGCACACCCGCTCGGAGTTTGCGTCGAGCACGTAGGTGTGGGCCCCGCTCGCCAGGTCATCGACAAGCCCGGCGTGGCCCGGTACGAGCGTGGGGTTGATGCCGCCGAAGAGCCGCGACGGGATGCTCTGGAATTCGTTGGGGCCGCCGTCCAGCCGAATCTGGCCCTGTGGGCGCTCGATGCGACGCACCTGCATCACCTCGCCGCCTTCGGTGAACGGGACGAAGAGGTAGGCGGACGTATCCTCGGCGACCTCGAAGTCGAGCTCGAACTGGTTGCCGCGCACCGGGCCGACGCATTGGATGTCGAGCGGGTGGGCGTCGAGCTCCTCCGGGGGCACGAATGGCTGGTTCGGGTTCGGGAAGCAGACGGCCACGCCGGGCTGGACCGGCTGACACAGGTAGCCCGCGCGGCAGTCGTCGGGCTGCTCGCAGATGCGCACGCAGAAGCTCTCACCGCCGCGTTGACGCAGGCACCGGTTGTCCTCGCCGTCGCTCGCGCAGTCGTTGCGGTCGGTGCAGCCCACCGTCGTGCAGAACCCGGCGGGCCAGTCCTCGATGCAGCTGCCCCCCCGGCACTCCACGTCCTCGGTGCATGCGTTCCCGTCGACGCGGTCGAAGTCGCCGGAGTCGGGGTCGGGCAGGCACACATTGCCGCCGTCGAAGCCCGCGATGCAGCGGTACCCGTCGCGGCAGTTCGTGTCGTCGACGCAGCGCGCCGCGCAGAAGTTCCCGAAGCCGCTGCACACGCCGTCGAAGCACGTGTCGCAATCGCCGGTGCAATACCCGTCCGGCCATCCGGGGCCGCGCATGCACGTGCCGCCGCGGCACTCCTCGTCTTCGAGACACGACGAGCCCGCCTCGGCCCCCGGTGGAATCACCCGCATGTCGGGCTGCACATCGGGCTCGGGCCCGTCCGTCTCCGCGTCGCTCGCTGCGTCCGGCCCCGAGTCCGACGCCGCGGCGTCATCGGTCGCCGACCCGTCCGCCGTCGCCCCACCACCGTCGCCGCCGTCCGCTTCGGCCTCTTGTCGGCTGCCGCCGCCAGCGTCGACGCAACCAAAGCCCAGCAACACACCCAGAACTAGAACGCGTTCCATGCGTCTCCGTACGCGGGTCGTCCAGCGCGGCGTAGATTAACGGCTACTGGCAGGTGGGCTGGGTCACGATGATCTCCGCGGGCGTGTCGTGCCCGTCCTCGCCGTGATTGACGCTCCACGCGACGACTGAGCTGTCATGGCCGGCAACCATCCCGCCAAACACAACATCCACGCCGCGGACGCTGCTGCGACCGGGTGAGTAGACGGTCACCGCGTGCGACGCCAGCCGCCCCTGCGCGTCGAGGACGACCGCGTATCCGGTGGGCGGTTGCACGAAGTAGAGCACCGGGCCCGCGGTGGACCAGCCGAGC
>PVBE011875356.1_pt1 | contig 27120 bp, 23 predicted proteins | sample 1631181 | NCBI WGS metagenome assembly PVBE01 (sample SAMN08397723, study PRJNA350692) | Marine metagenome, whole genome shotgun sequencing project. | isolation source: water | place: Pacific Ocean | collected 2012-04
CAGTCGTGATCAGGTTGGCGGCGAGCTTCGCGGTGATCGGCACGCGACCCTCGTCCTTGCGATCCTTGCGGGCGTAGCCGTAATACGGCATCACGGCGGTGATCCGGTCCGCGGATGATCTGCGCAGGCAGTCGATGAAGACAAGTAGCTCTACGAGGTTCTCGTTGACGTTCGGGCACGTCGGCTGGATGACGAACACGTCGGCACCGCGCACGTCACATTCGAGCTTGAGGTCGATCTCCCCGTCGGGGAAACGGGCGCACCTCGCTTCACCGAGCGGAACGCCCAGGTGGGAGCAGATATCGTTCGTCAGGCGCGGGTGCGCGTTGCCAGTGAAGATCCGGATGCGGTCGTGGTTCATGCTGGATCCTTCGCGTTCTCTTTCTTCCGTAGCAGTCGTGCGGGAACCCCGACAAATACCTCGCCGTCGGCGATCGTCGTGTTGCGCATGACGATCGCGCCGGCGCCGGTCATGGACTTCTCACCCAGTTCCGTCGGAGCAACCAGTACGGTGCCGCTACCGACAAATGCGCCGTCGCCGATCGCGGTCTTGTGCTTGTTCTTGCCGTCGTAGTTCGCGGTGATCGTGCCGGCACCGATGTTGGCCTTTTCCCCGATCGTCGTGTCGCCCAGGTAGGTCAGGTGCTTGGCCTTCGTGCCCTTGCCGACGAACGTGTTCTTCGCCTCGACGAAGTTGCCGAGCTGCGAACCCTCCTGCATCTCCGATCCGTTGCGGAGGTGTGCGAAGGGACCGACTTCGCAGCCGTTGGCGATCTTGACGCCGGTGCGGATCACGGTGCACGGGAAGATCCTCGTGTCGGCACCGATGGTCACGCCTTGATCGATGAACGTCGTGGCAGGGTCTTCGATGATGACACCTTTTTCGAGGTGCTCCATCAGGATGCGTTCGTGCAGGATCTGCCGCACGAATACGAGGTCGGCGAGAGCGTTGACGCCAGCCACCTCTTCCGAGGTGTCGGACGACACGCTCGAGACCTTCTTGCCCTGGGAGAGGAGCCAGCCGACGGTATCGGTCAGGTAGAGTTCGCCCTGGGCGTTTTTCGGAGTCAGGCTCTTGAGCGCACCGGGGAGCCACCCGCTATCGAAACAGTAGAACCCGGCGTTGAACTCTTCGATCGCGAGTTCGTCGTCGTTGCAGTCCTTCTGTTCGCGCACGCCAAGGAGGTCGCCGTCGCCATCGCGGAGGATGCGGCCCATCCCTTCTGGCGGATCGTCGAATGACGTGAGGATGCTGGCGGCGCCATCCTTCCGGGCGTCGCGCAGTGCCTGCAGCGTCTCCGCACGGATCAAGGGCACGTCACCGTAGACGACGAGCACGTCCCCATCGAAGTCGCCGAGGGCGGGAAGCGCCGTCTGTACGGCATGACCGGTGCCCCGCGGCTCACCCTGGTCGACGGTCACGAGGTTCGCGGTAATCGCCGGGTCCATCGCCGCAAGATGCTCCTCCACCTGCTGCTTGCCGTGGTGAAGAACGACGATCGTCCGTTCCGGAGATAGCTCGGCCACAGTGTGCAAAACGGTCCCGAGCATGGTGCGACCGCACAGGGGCAGCAGCACCTTGGGGATGCTGACCTTGGTGCGCGTGCCGAGACCGGCAGCGAGGACGATGACTGCGAGAGATTGGGCCATGAAGGCTCCACCCAGCGGGCGGAAGGGGCGGGAATTGTGCGGACCTCCGGGCAGGTGGTCAAGGGTGGGAACCGAGTTCCGTCCGGTTTGCCGAGGGTCGGGCGAGCCAGGAGCGGGGGCCCTGGGAAACCGTATCCCGTCAACTAGGCCTTACGGTCCATCTCGTCATCTTTCAAGGGTCCGCCGCGGTCAAGCCGAGCGCTTCAACTGGTCGAAGAGACTCCCATCGTATGGGTCACATCCTGTTCGGGCTCCCGGAAATACAGGACTTCCACCTACACAGCCGTGTAGCCCGGAAGCTGACCAGCCGTGACCACCGCGTGACGGTGATGACGGGCGATCCGGTGAACTTCGAGTTCTTCTGTCACCAGGGGCTCGCGTGCATCGACCTGCGACCGCAGCCGCTGCCCGACGACCACTTGGTGCCGATCCAGGAATTCGCCGCGGTCGACTGCCGGCTGCGCGGCTCGCGGGATCCCAATCGATGGCGGATGGGGCGTGCCGTGCGGCGCCTGGAACGCCGGGTCACCGGGCTGGTCCAGCTGTTCGAGTCGGATCCGCCGGATCTCGTGCTGATGTACGAGGGCCGCAGCGGCCTGCATCGGCTGTTGCACTTCGTGGCGGCACAGTACGGGGCGAAGGTGCTCCACGTCGGCGCGGGGCTTCTGCCGATGACCCTGCAGGCGGACTCCGCCGGAGTGGACGGGGACGCGACGTTCGCCGAATCGACGGCGGTGGACTACCGGCGGGCGCCGATCGACGACGAGTTCCTGACGGCGGCCACGGCGGCCTGGCTGGGTCGGGCGTTCCCGCCGCCGCTCGCGCGCCTGGGTGTCGTGGCGCCACCGCTGAATCGACGCTTGTTGGCGTCCATTTCGGCACTCGGACGGGGCGACTGGGCCAGCGGGTTCGACGGCGTGTCCGCGTGGCAGCGGGCCTACCAGATCCGGTGGCCGGTGCTCAAAAAAGACTTCGACGAGCCGCGGGCGCCGTTCGTCTGCCTGCTGCTGCAGGAACGGGACGACCCGAGGATCCGACTCGACGCCTCGGGCTTCGTGAGCGCAGATCATCTCGTCCACAGCACGTGGCAAGCAGTCCAGCGCGTGGATCCGCACGCGCACCTGGTGGTGGTCCAGGCGGGCTCCAGGAAGCCGCGCGGGACGTGGCCCGAGGCGGTGCACTTCGTACACCCGTCCGCCGGCGCGCTGGCGGTCGCGACAGCGATGGCGGTGGTGACCGTGAACCACCCGCTCGGCCTGGCCGGCATCCTCTCGGGAACGCCGGTCCTCCACACCGCGCGGTCGCCGTACGGAATCCCGGGCGTCGCGTTCCGCACCGACGGATCCCACATCGCAGACCAGCTGACGCGGTCCTTGACCGAGGACCCGCTGCCCGCGCTCCGCCGCAGATTCCTGACGAAGATCCTGAAGGACCACCACATCTGGTGCCCCCCCACCGCGCCGGACAGCAACGGCGTCTCGGGAGTCGTCCGCCGCATCGAGGCCGCCATCGACAGCCCCAATGCCTCGAGCCGTCCGCTGCGCTACCGCGCGGGCCCGGTCTGGCCCCTCTCCGTCCCCAACCGCCACCGCAAGCACAAGCCGTAGGGCTCGCAAGCGCTCACTTCGACAAACGGGCGAGAAGGGGAGCGAAGGCCGTCGACGACGCGAAGTCAGGGACCGTCGGGAGGTCTGAAGTGTCGGCGGCGAGTTCGGCTTCGATCTTGGCCGCGATCGCGGTGGACGCCGCGGATTCGAAACACCACTCTTCGCCGCTCGCGCGGGCCACGATCGCGCTCGCCTCGCCCTCGTGGCCGACGAAGAGGATCGGGCGGCGCGCCATCAGGTAGTCGTAGAGCTTGCCGGGCACGAACACCGCATCGGCGAGCTCAGGTCCACTGACAAGGACGAGCACGTCCATCGCCCGCATCGTGCGCATGGCGCGGGAATAGCCGAGCAGATCGTAACGGTGCACCTGGCCGCGCACGTCTTCCGGCAACGCGGCGAGGTCTTCATCGAGAAGCGCCGTTGAATCGAAGCGATCACAGTAGACGTGGAGATGCAGCGATCGCCGGCGATCCCGGGGGATGCCCGCGATCGCGTCGAGCACGGGCCGCAACCGCCGCCTGGGAAACAGCGCGCCGAAGAAACCGAAGTGCACGCCCGGCCCCAGGTCCACAGGATCGCCATCCGCGTCACCCTCCGCGGCAATCTGCTCTGCGAGCTCGTAGTCCGCCGCGTTCCGCATCACTTCCACATCCAGTCCGGGCAGGGGCCCGACGACGGACTCGAAGCACTCGCGCGCGGACTCGGTGTTGAGGAAGAGCACGTCGGCGTGCGCCAGAACCCGTCGCTCCAGCGCGATGAGGCGCTTGGCAATCCGAGGTCTCTCCCGATCGTTCCACGGGTTCCCGCTGAGCAGATCCCGGTAGTCGACGCAGATCAGGAGGTCCTCACAGACCTGCCGCAACGCCGGGAGCGCCAGGATCTGGTTGTGCGGACTGCAACACATCACCACCGCGTCGATTGCGTGTTCCCGGACGATGCCCGGCAAGCGACGCTTCAGTTGCCGCGACCACGAGAGAAAGCTGTCCGGCCACGCGAACTTCCGAGGTGCGTGCCACGCGAGCGTGCGCAGCACCTTCTCCCAGAGATTCGCGGCAGCTGGCTTCGTGATCAGCGCCTGCCCGTCGATGCCGTGGACGTGGACTCCCTCCGGCGCGAGCGCTCCGAGGGACGGGTCCAGCTGCGCGACGTCAACGCGCGCCGCGTCCGTGGTGACCCAGTGCACATCGTGCCCGGCGGCCAGCAACACACGCGACAGACGAAGGACCCGATGCGATGCGATCGCGGACTGGGGAGGCGTGTAGTAGGAGACGATCGCGACGCGCATCAAAGCGGGTTCGATTATGCACCCGCCCGGGCGCAGAAGCGATCACAGTCGCCGTTTGAACTCCTGCTGGATCATACCCGGTCGCACGACGATCACCGGGCCATCCGAATCGACGATCTGGTACCTCCCCGGGGGCACGTACTGCAGCACCAGCAACCCGAGCTCGTCCGTGCGCCGACGCCAACGCAGGTCGATCCCCGCGGCGCCGACGGCGCGGAGTTCCACCCTCTGTCGGACGACCGGCCCCGAGTCATTCCGCAGGTGCAGCCGCACGGCAGACGTCAGCAGCGAAAACGCCTGCTCGTGGCGACCGCCAGCCGGTAGTTCGAACTCCTCCCCGAACGCAAGCGACGACTTGCCGACTTGCACTCGGAGCTGGTACCGCCGGGGTGCCAACTGGGTGATGCAAAAGCTGCCAGCACCGTCGCTCCGCGCGATTCCCGCGGTCACGCGAACACCGCTGCGCCGCCGCCACGTGACACGGACTTCCGCGTCGCGGAGCGGTCGACCGTTGTGTTGCACCTCGCCTGACACGACGCCGGACTCGACGTGACCCCGCAGGTCGAGGTCTTCCTCGAGCTCCTGCCCGTCCTGGAACTGCAGCCTCGCGAAGGGCCGCGCCGTCTCGTCGAACGTCCCCTTCGGCGAGCGGCGCTCAAGGAAGACCGACCAGGTGCCCGCAGGAATCCCTTCGATCGCGAACCTCCCGTTCTCGTCGACCGGGAAACGATCCCTTCGCCGCCAGGGCAACCGCCGTCCCGCCCCGCCATTCTCGACGAGCACGAGCCCGCTCGCTCGCAGCCTCCAGAAACGATCCGCCTCGTCCTCGGTCGCGTGCCGGCGCAGGAAGTCGAGGCGATCGCGTTCGCCCGCTGTGAAGTGGTGCACGAACTCGAGATGGGACTTCGGCGTCAGCCGCCCGCGGAGGCTCCCGCCCCGCTCGATCACGACGCGTTCGGTCTGGTCAGCGCGCGCGAAGACCAGATCATCCCGTTGATACGCCGCGTGCCGACCGGTGATGCGAAGCGTGAGTGCCATGTCGGACGGACACCAGTCGAGCCGCACGAAACCGTGACCGTCGGTGCGACCGGTCGCGACGCGGACCGCAAACGCACCGCGCCCGCCGCCGTTGTCGAAGAACTTCGACAAGTTGGTCACCATGGTCGCGCCGGTGAGACGCCCGCGCGCCGGGCCCGGGGATCCCTGACCCAAGGGGCCACGGAGCGCGAACAACTCCACCGTGCTCCCCTCCACCGCGGTGCCGTCGGCGTGCACGGCCAACACTTCGAGCGGTCGGCTGTCCTGCAACTCCACCCGGAGGATCCCTTCGCCATTCTCCGGTACGACGAAGGGGATCGGCAGCGTCGCGACGCAGGTATCCTCCCAGACTCCGCGGGGGTGGACGACGACGAGATGGAGTCCCGGTCGGAGCTCCGGCACCCACGCGATGCCGCCATCGTGATCACCGTCGACACGCATCGGATTACCCCCGACCCGCGCGCCGACCATCGGGAAACACTGCACCGCGAACGCCCGCACCGGTTCGCCGGTCGCGGCCTCGACCACTTCGACACGCAGCCGGTGCGCCGCGCGGAGCACGAGCTCGAGACCAGCGCGACCCCACGCACAGGGCATCCGACCGTGCTGCTCTCCCCCCCTGAAGGACGAGACGGAGACGAACACGGGTCGATCGCGGGGCAGGTCCGGCGGGCGATAGAGGACGAAGCTGCCGTCCGACCTGCTGAGGGCCGACGCCCGGATCCCATTCCCATCCTCCCGCGCGGCTTGGACGACCACGCCCGTTGCGGCACGACCGGAGTTGTCGAGGGTTCGCCCGCGGATCTGGTCCGACGGCGACGTCGCCATGCAAGTGAGCCCCAGCACGGTCGTCGCCTTCCCGACCTCGATCCGGATCGAGCCGTCCGACACCAGTGGCGGCGCGTCGCGCAACACGACGCCGTAGACTCCCGCCGCTGCGGGGTCCGGGAGTCGGAACGCCCCGTCGACGCCCGTGACCACCGTGCACGGCTGCACTTCGATCATCGGTCCCGTCCGGTGGACCGGGTCGTGGGCAAAGAGGCAGACCCTCGCGCCCGCGAACGGGCGACCGGCAGAATCGCGGAGGACGCCGCGCACTTCGGAGCCCTTTCGCAGGGCCATGATGCCGAGGTCGATGTCTGCGTCGGGTCCGAAGGCCACGCGGCAGCGCACGGGAACCCGACCCGGCGCATCGATCCGCACGGCGAGATCGCCACGTTCCGCAGGCAGGGTCAGGGCGATGGCTACACCGCTGCGACGAGACTCCGGAGCGACCCCGTCAAGCAAGCGCCAACGCCACACCGCGCCGTCCAAGGGTGCACTGCGCTCCACGGCGACGCAGTTGCCATACAGCACCGGGACGCGATCGGTGACCGCTCGCCTCGCAAGTCCAGGGGGATGGTGCGATCGAGTTCCAACGGCCTCGGGAATCTCCCCGCCATCGATCGGATCCGGAAGATCGTCCGCTGGCGAGGGCGAGACCACCACCGCCGACAACCCCACTGCCAGGGCCAGACCCAGGATGACCAATCCCGCGCGAAAACTGCCAATGCGCTCCACAGACGGCTCTATCGTCGTCGCCGCAAGAAAACTGATTCGGACATAACCTGTAACCGCTACGGCTCTTGTATCAAGCTACCATGGCGTGGGCCAATCAGGAATCGCCTTGGCCGTTAAGGTCTGGGTGTATCTCACCACGGTAGGGCCTGCGGCCCTCACCGACCTGTGGAACTTCGGAAAGGAAAAGGGGAAGAAGAGGAGTCCGCCGTCGCGCGATGCGCGGCACGCCTTGGCGGCAACCTCGCAATCCCCAGTACCGCGGTCCTCCCCCGCGGTGGCTCCCGACTGTTGGGGGCGCCTCCCGCAACTCTACAGACCGCCGCGATGGCCAGTGGCGGCCCGAGGCGTGTGCCCGAGTCGGTCGGGCGTGAATCCCTGACGTATTAGCCGGGCAGGCCGAAATATCTCCGAGCGGTGTCTCCCCCATGACAGGGGGCGATTCCCCGAACTGCGCGGGGTGTGCTTCTTTCGAATGTTCAGTTCCGCGACAGTGCCTACCGATAAGACACCAAGCCGCGTCGGGAAGGCCGCAAGCGGAGGATGACACGACAGTTCCGGCGGGGGCCGGAGCCGGGAACTCACAGGAGAGAGGGGAATGGTTTCACTGCGTGCGTACGCGCTGTGCGTACTCTCAACATTCGGATTCGTGGCACCGGCCACGGCGGTGGACCCAACTGAAGTCGTCGAGGTTATCGAACCACCAGTCGAGGGAGAGCCCAAGATCACGGTGCCCGGCACGCTCAACGTCGGCAGCGAAACGACCGTCAACTACTCGAACGCAAGCAGGCCAAACGAGACGATCACGATCGAGGTCGACGATGGCTTGGGCAACCCACCGCAGACTGTAGTCATCGAGACCGACGCCAATGGCAACGGCTCGGGGAGCTGGAGCGTTGCGGCTTGGGGAATAGCGGTGTTCAACGGCCCCGACGCAAACGCCGTCACGAAGTTCGTGTACTAGCAGGGTCGACCCTACAAGTCGAGCTGAGCCCTGAGCCTGGAAAGGCTCGCCTTCGCGGCAGTGTCGAAATCGGTATTGCCGGACTCGGTGGCGCCAGCCTCGATGATGCTGCTGAGACCGTACAGCGCTTCCTGCGCTGCTCTTTGGAGATCCGAGGCTCGTTGTTCCAGCGATAGCCCACCATCCTTGACGCGCTCCGTGAGCGGCTTCAAATACTCGACCGTGCCTAGTTCAAACTCGACGTCCAAAAGCGTCTCGAGTGACAAGCGAAAGCGGAGCAGGTAGACATCGGCCGTCCTGCCCAACTCTCCGCCGGCGGCGGACAGCTCTTTCAGTAGGTGGACTACGACCTGAACGCGGGTGACGGTGCGGCCCAGCGCGTTCATGCGCCTACCCATCTCCTCACCAGGGTCAGTGAGGATCCGCGTGGCGTCGTCGAATCGCATGCCGGGGCTATGGATGCCGGTGGGGTCCCTGTTCTCCGGCCACATCAGGTAGACGCAGACTCCGGCGCTGAGCAACAGCGCCGACAGGGTGCCCGCGGCGGCAGCCTGGCTGAGTCGTCCAAACCACAGGCGCTGGACGTTGCTGCTCCCTGGCACACGCGGAAGCGGGGCCACGGAGAGCGTGGCCTTCTGCATCACCCGGTCGACGATCCGGTCGATCGTGGGCTGGGGAAGGGGCGGGGCGTCAGCGGTCATGCGCTGATGCGCCACATCCATGGGCATGTAATCCGGGAGCATCTGGGCGCGCAGGTCGCGCCAGAAATCGTCGAGTTCGGCCTCGGTGGGTTCGGGTTCGGGGCTCATGCGGTGCGCTCCGTCTCGTCTTCTTCCTGGTCTCCGCCGAAGTAACCCAGTCGGCGCATCCCGCGCCGCAGGTTCTTCCGCGCACTCGACCGCGAGACGTAGATCGAGTTCTTGGATGTGTTGAGCATCTGCGCCAGCTCCGCGGCGTTCGCCACGTCCCCGGTCTGCAGATCGGCTTGGATGATCTGGCGTTGCAAGGGGGGGAGCTTCGCGACGCAGGCGCGCAGGCTCTCCATGTACTCGATCTGCCGGACGCTCGGCTCGGCAGGTTCGTCCATCGCCGTCCCGGAGGCGGAGAGCATCGAGGCCGCTCCGTGACCCAGCGCGACCGCCTGGTCGGTGCCCAGGGTGGCGAAGTCCACGTCGTCGAGCACCTTGCCCTTCGGCGGGGTCTCCTCGCGGATCATGGCCAGCGCGGCGTTGCGGGCGATGATGTAGAACCAGGTTCCGAGCCTGCCACGGTGGGCGGAATAGGTCCGCGCATGGCGCCAGGCGAGGTAGGCGGCCCGGTTGAGCACTTCGTCGAGTTCGGACGCGTCGAGGACGCTTCCGAGCTCCTGGCGAAGGCTGCTCTTCACTCTTCCTCCGTACTTGTGCAGGAGTTGCTGCAATCCGGTGGGATCCTGGCTCTTGAGTCGACGTACGATTTCCGCATCCGGATCAATACAGAGATCAGGCTGTTGCGGCATCATGAGGACTGGGCCTCACCCAAGAATAGTCAGCCGCCTTAACCGAGACCGATTCCCGGTCGGGGATCCACCCGGACCAGGCGGCGCAAGAGATGAAGAGTCAGTAGGTTAGACGGAATTGAAATGACCAGGAAAGCGCTCGCTGTGAGGTTGATGCAACCTCGTGGGAGGGTTTCGCGCACAGCATATCACCCCGCTCCAGGAGTCCCAACGATTGCGTAATGCCGCACGAATCCACAAAACCTTGCAACTCCCTTCGTGTAGAGTTCTTAGCCCTTTTGGGTAGATTGCCGAAGGCTCCCGGGCCCCGGGGACCGATTCGACTTCCGTGAAGGTCCTGTTCCTCAGCCAGCGCGTCCCGTTCCCCCCTGACCGGGGAGATCGCATCACGACCTACCACTTCCTGCGGCACTTCCTCGAGCAGGGGGCCTCGATCCGGATCGGTGCCCTGTCAGAAGAGGCTCGGGACGCGAAATCGGTCGAGGCGCTGCGCGGCATGGTCGACTCGGTGTGCGCCCCGAGCATCCACCCGCTCCGCCAACGCCTCCTCAGCCTGCGCGGCCTGCTCACCGGCGCGCCACTGACGCAGACGTACTTCCACCACCCGGAACTCGCGCGCACGGTCGACGCGTGGGTGCAGGAAGATCCGCCGGACGTGGTCTACGTGTATTCGTCATCGATGGCGCAGTACGTCGCGCACCATCCCCAGCTGTTCCGTTTCATGCAGTTCGCCGAGCTGGACTCGGACAAGTGGCGGCAGTTCGCCGCAGTGCGCCGGGGCCCGGCGGCGTGGATCTACCGCCGCGAATTCGCCCGACTGCTCGAGTTTGAGCGGGACGTGGCGCGCTCCTTCGCGGCGTGCGCCGTCGTGTCGGAAGTCGAGAAGAAGCTCTTCATGGAGCACATCCCGGATGTCACGCCGCTTGTCCTTCCAAACGGCGTGGACGTCGATCACTTCCAGACCGCCGGCGACGAGGCGCGGAATCCTCATACCGTGATCTTCACGGGCGTGATGAACTACGAGCCGAACGTGAAGGGCGTGCTGTGGTTCGCCGACACCTGTTGGCCGGCGATCCGCCAGCGCGTACCCGACGCCACGTTCCTGATCGTGGGGAGCCACGCGACAGAGAAGATTCTCGACCTCGGTCGCCACGAGGGCATCCAGGTCCTCGGTCGCGTGCCGGAGATCCCCCCCTACATGGACCAAGCCGCCGTCGCGGTCGCGCCGCTCAAGCTGGCCCGAGGGGTCCAGAACAAGGTTCTTGAAGCGATGGCCACGGCGCTTCCGGTCGTCGCGTCCTCCCAGGCCGCGCAGGGACTGGGGCCGGTGGGCAGCGATACGCTCGTTCTCGCCGACCACGAAGACGACGTGGTCGCTGCGATCGTCGATCTCCTCGAGGATCCTCAGCGCGCGCGTCGCATCGGCGAGAACGCTGCGGCGTTCGTCCGCGAACACTTCCGTTGGGAAAACCAGTACGAACCGTTCGACCGATTGCTCGCAAAGAAGCTCTCAGAGCCGACCGATGCCCGCCGCGTCACGAGCACCCCGACGATCAACGAAGCTGGAACTCGACCGGGACCTTGATCTTGGCTCCGACCGGAACGCCATCGCGCTTGGCGGGGGCGTAGCGCCACTTGCAGATCGCCGCAATGGCCGCGCGATCGAGCTGACGGTGTAGCGCGGTCAGGCCAGCGGACTTCAGGATGTCGACCTTGCTGACGTGGCCACGGGCATCGACGGTGACCAGCAGGATCACTTCGCCCTGTACGCCGCGGCGACGGGCCTCGGCGGGGTAGACAGGGGGCTTGTTGTGATCGTCGAGCACGGTGGCTTCGACAAACGAACAGGCGACCGCGGGCACCGCGACTTCCGGCTTCTCCTCGACCACCGCCGGGCGGATGCGGATGAGGAGCTCGGGACAGGCGCGGAACCGCTGCGGCGCCGAGTACACCGGATCGGGAATATCCCGATCCTCTTCCTCTAGCTCTTCCTCCGCATCCTCATCGGGAGTCGGCGCGGGCGGAGGAGTGAAGTCGGGTTCGACGAAGTCCGCATCCGTCGTCTCCGGAGGTTGCGCCACGTCCTCGAGGAGTGGAACCTCTTCCGGTACAGCTCTCTCGGGGTGGGTCGGGATCACAGCGACCTGCGCGGGAGCCTCGGGTTGCGCCAACCACGGATGCACGCCGAGTCCGATCCCTACGACGATGGCGCCGTGGAGAAGGGTTGCGGTCAGGAGGGATCGTGCCTGCATCGGGGGGTGGTCCAACCCGAACAACGGGTGCGAGCGTCCGAGGTTGAGTGGAATCTGGCCTTGGCGGAACTACCGCGGACGCGCAACATAGCGGGAATCCGGCATCCGGGCATCCCCCAATCGGCGTCAGGCCAGGTCGGCGAGCCGCCTGAGGGTCCGTGGCTGCCGCAGCCTCGCGACCGCGGCAGCCTGGATCTGGCGGACCCGCTCCGCCGAGATCCCGAGATCCTGGGCGATCTCGGCGAGGGTCTCGGGCTCCGCGCCGAGCAAGCCGTAGCGACGGTGGAGGATGCCACGTTCCCGCGGCGGGAGGTCGTCGAGAACCTCGGTGAGGCGCGCACCGATGTCGAGATGGTCCGCGGGCTGTATTTCGAGCCCCCGGGGGTCAGGGAGCCACTGGGCCATGGACTCGTCGCTACCGGGATGGGTGGCGTCGAGACTCACCGAACTCCGCCGCAGCCGGGTCAGCTCGTCGAGGCGTTCGACCGGGATCTCGAGCTTCTGGGCGATCTCGTCCTGGCGCAGGAGAACGGGACTCTCCTGCTGCAGACGTTGGGCCTTGCGCAGGGTCTTTTGCACCCACACCGGGATGCGGACGGTCCGCGAAAAGTTGTACAGCGTCTTCAGCACCGCCTGGTGCACCCAGAACTGGGCGTAGGTCCGGAAGCGGACGTCGCGTCGCCAGTCGAAGCCGTGGATCGCCTGGAACAGGGAGGAGTTGCCCTCCTGGATCAAGTCGACGAAGTCGACGCCGAGGTTCCGATAGCGGTAGGCGGTGCTGAGAACGAGGTGCAAGCCACCCTCGAGGAACAGGTTGCGCAGCTTGCCCAGATCGGTCAAGGCACCGCGTGCGTAACGGAAATCGATCGGATCAGCGCCTTGGGAACCGGGTGCGGGCGGAAGATCAGAGAACGACCGCCGCGCGAACTTCGCGATCTCCGCGTCGTCAAAACCAACTTCGCGGAGGGCCTGCTCGGCACGTCGCCGGAGGAACTCGTGGCGCTTGGCCATGCGGAACTCGGTGGCGCGATCCATCTGCGGGAGTCGGGCGATCTCGGCGCGGTACTGACGGCTGCCGCTGACCCGGCGAACCCGGCCCGCCGAGCTGGTTTCCGGAATCGAGAGGCGGAGGTCCTCGTCGCGGAAACGGACGAGCAACCGCTGCACCTCCGGATCGAATGCCTCGACGGAGAGGTCGAGCATCGCGTCGAGTTGCTCGAGGTTCACGACGGACCGGACACACTCCCCCGAAGGGAGTCCATCCATTGCTGCGCCAGCCGACCTCTTCACCGCGCTCATGCCGTTCCGTGCGCCCCGCGCACTGTTGCCCCGCTCCGATACGAAAGTGCGGGCCGATGGGTTCAGCATTCTGAGGCGAACCGCAATTCCGCGAATTCGCCGCCCGGCTTACTTGCGGCGGACCAGAATTATCAGGATCAGGATCACGAGGAGGCCACCACCGATGCTCATGTTCCGGATGCTGAAGAGTCCGGGCGCTTCGTCCGTGAATTCGCTGTCGGTGTCCGCATCGCCCTCCTTCGGATCCCCGGAATCGGACTTTTCCATCACCGCGGCGTCGCCGTTGCGCGTCGGGCTGCCGTTCGGCTTGCTCGCGGATCCAGGATTCGTCTTCTTCTTGGGCTTCGCCTTGGTCTTGCCAGGCTTCTTCGCGGTGATTCCCTTGCCGTTCTTGGACCGACCGGGGAGCACGACCTTCGCATCGGCAAGCCGTTTGCCGACATCCACGCGACCAACGACCTCCGCGACAAACGCGCCGACCTTCGCCCCGGTCTTGCCGTTGTGGACCTCGAGGTAGAGCTTGCCCTTGAGGATGATCCTCTTGTTGAGAGCCTTGACCTCGTCCGAGATCGACAACGGAACGTCGAACAGGATGAAGTCGTCGTAGACCGGCTGGCCCAGGAACTTGCCCGGACGGGTGCCGGCTGGCGCGGTTTGCAGCACTGGCACGCCGAAGACGAGGCCGTCGACGGGTTCGAGACTGAGCTTGATGTGGCTCCCTGGGAGCGCGACGTAGTGGCCGCTGAGCAGGGCCATGACCTTCAGCGCCCCCGACTGTCCCGGCGCCATCCGGCGCGGCTTGGAGTACGCCTCGCAGTGGACCATGCCACCGACGTCGGTGACGGGGTTGTCCGCCGACCCACGACGCTTCTCCGCCTCGGCTGCCGTGAGCAGTCGCTCGGAATCCGTGCCGTTCTCGTTGCGGGTGATCTCGACGATCCCGCTTCCCCGCTTCTCGTATCGGACCTTGCCGACCTCCGAGCCAGCCTGGCCGGGCGGGGACTGGCCGACGCCAGCCTCGTCGGGCGGGGTCTGGCCGACGCCAGCCTGATCGGGCGGGGTCTGGCCGGTGCCAGCCTGATCGGGCGGGGGCTGGCCGGTACCAACCGAGGCGAGGGCCAGCACAACGGCGGCCAGAAGAGTTGTTCTAAGCTGTGTCATCGAAGGAATCGGGAAGGAGAACCAACGGGGCGCCCGGCGATCCGGTCGCGACTCAAGGAATCGTATCGCGCAAAGCGCGAAGTCGCCATTCGCACCACCTGGCAAACGGCTCGGCGCCTTGAAAGCCCCAGGATCGGAACCTACCCTTCCGCCCCCCTACCCGCCCCATCGGCCTGATTCCAGCGATTCATGACTTCCCCTACCGTTTCCGAGGCTCAAGTCCTCGACGCCTTGCGAACCGTCCAGGACCCCGACCTGCACCGTGACATCGTCAGCCTGAACTTCATCAAGAACCTCTCCATCGAGGGCGGCCAGGTGGCGTTCCACGTCGAACTCACCACCCCCGCTTGTCCCGTGAAGGACCAGATGAAGGCCCAAGCCGAATCCGCGGTGAACACCATCCCCGGCGTCAGCGGCGTCGCGATCGAGATGACGGCGCGCGTCACGTCGAGCAAACCACTGCTCGGCGACAAGGGCCTGATCCCCGGAGTCAAGAACGTGATCGCGATCTCGTCGGGCAAGGGCGGGGTCGGCAAGTCGACGGTCGCGGTCAACCTGGCGTGCGCGCTGCAACAGACCGGAGCTCGGGTGGGCATTCTCGACGGCGACATCTACGGTCCGAACGTGCCGTTGATGCTCGGGCTCAGCGGACAACCAGAGACTTCGAACCAGAAGATCAAGCCGATGGTCGTGAAGGATCTGCAGGTCATGAGCATCGCGCTGCTGATCGCCGAGGACCAGCCGGTGATCTGGCGCGGTCCGATGTTGCACAGCGCCATCAAGCAGTTTCTCTTCGATGTCGCGTGGGACAACCTCGACTATCTGGTCGTAGACCTGCCGCCGGGCACCGGTGACGCACAGCTGTCGCTGAGCCAACAGGCACACATCATGGGGTCGATCATCGTGACGACCCCGCAAGCGGTGTCAGTGCTCGACGTAAAGAAGGCGATCCGGATGTTCCAGACCGTCAAGGTGCCGATCCTTGGCGTGATCGAGAACATGTCGTACTTCACTCCTCCCGGCAGCACGGAGAAGTACGAGATCTTCGGGCGCGGCGGTGGCGAGCAGATCGAAAAGGAGTTCGGCACACCGTTGCTGCAAAGGCTGCCGATCGAGCTGTCGGTCCGCGAGGGCGGCGACAAGGGCGAACCAGTTGTATGGTCGCATCCCGACAGCCCGGTCGCCGCGGCGTTCCGCGAGCTCGCGGGCAAGGTCGCAGCGAGAGTGAGCACGGCAAACGCCCAGTAAACACATGGACAATCCGACCGACGACCGCCAACCGTTCACGAAGGACACGCTGATGGGCGACGCCATGGCGCACGCCCCCAACCTGCCGGTCGTGCTGATGCAGTTCCACATCGGTGGTTGCAACATGTGCGGATTCGAAAACGAAGACACGATCGCGAAGGTCGCCGTGGACAACGGCGTCCCCGTCGACCGACTCCTCGAAGCCATCAACTCACGACCCTGAGGATGGGCTTGCGACGAGTTCGTCTCGTCGACGTAGATCCACCCTTCCCGACAGATTTAGCAAACCTCGGGCGGCACAACGCCTGCGACCTGGTTAGAGTTCGCCACTCGAGACCCTCAACCCACCAGTCATCATGTCGAACGTTGCCAAGCTCACGGACGAAGACTTCGAGACCACGATCCAAAACTCCGAGGTTCCGGTCCTCGTCGATTTCTCCGCGACGTGGTGCCAGCCCTGCAAGCAGCTGGCGCCGACCATCGACGCCGTCGCCGGCGAGTACGAAACCCGGTTGCGCGTGTTCAACGTCGACGTCGAAGAAGCGCAGGGCACCGCGACGCACTTTGGCATCACGGGAGTCCCGACCTGCCTGCTCTTCAAGGAAGGTAAGGAAGTCGACCGCTTCCAGGGCAACCAGGACATCTCCGCCGTCCGCGAACGCGTCGAGAAGCTGATGTAGAGCACGTCAGCGCTGACGCTGGAACTTGGTGAGGTTCCACCAGACCAGGAGCAGGCCGATGGGCGTGAGGATCAGGGCATACAGCCAACGCTTGGGCCGGGCGACGACGTGGTGCACAACCACGACGAGCGGCCCCCCTGGGAACTGTGCGCGGAATTCGTGCTTGCCGACCTCGGATGCGACGAAGCGCACCTCGCCGCGATCGTCTGCCATACCGACGTCTTCGAGCTGGCCCGACGGGGTGCGCACGCGAACCGTGATCCGAGCTGCGGGTTGACCAGCGCGGTCGACAGCGCGCACGACCACCGGCTCGTCCGGATGCGTCACCCGCGGGGGCGGATCCAGTCTTTGAGGCAACAGTAGAAAGGCGACGGCGATTAGCATCCCGCGAGCATTGTTCGACAAGCTCGCAGCTTTCTCAACTCCCGTGGAATTCTCCTTGGCAGACCTCTCGTGACCGACGCGCCAACGCCCGACCAACCGCGAATCGTGGACCTGGGCCGTCGCCCGTACGGCCCCGTGCGCGAAGAGATGCTCGCGATGCTCGATCAGGTGCGCCGGAACGAATCCGGCGGGGTCGTGTTCCTGGTCGAACACGACCCCGTCTACACCGCTGGACGCGCGACGCCACCCGATCAACTGCGCGACGACATCGTCGAGATCGAACGGGGCGGCCAGATCACGTACCACGGCCCCGGACAACTCGTCGTCTATCCGGTGGTTCGCCTCCCGAAGAAAGACGTGCGCGCCTGGCTTCGAGCGATCGAGGCATTCGGCGTCGCGGTGTGCGCAGAATTCGGCGTGCACGGCGTGCCCTCCGTCGACGGCACCGGCGTGTTCGTCGGCGGTCTCGACGACGGCGCGCGCAAGATCGCCTCGATCGGCGTCGCCATCAGGCACTGGATCAACGTGCACGGGATCTCCATCAACGTCGATATGGACCTCAGCGCGTTCCACTCGATCCGTCCGTGCGGTCTCGATCCGAACGTGATGACCGACCTGCGCCGCGAAACAGGTCGTCCCGTCTCGCTGGATGAAGCGCGCGCCGCTGCCGCGGCATGCTTGCCCACGCTGCTCGGTTCCGGCTACTCTTCCGGCGAATGACCGGGACCATCGAACTCGATTCTGACGGAGAGAATCTGCAGATCCGGTTCCCTTACCGTCCGGATCTTGTCGAGGACGTGAAGAGCATCCCCGGCCGCCGCTGGGACAAGGGCGGCAAGCTCTGGCGCGTTCCGGCGGGGCAGGTAGAGAATGCCGTCTCGATCCTCATGCGCCACGGCTTCTCGATGTCCGCCGACGTGTCGAGTCTGCTCGCCGGCACGCAGGGCACGCTACCTGTCGACGAGGCGGAAGCGCCAGCCGGCACGGACGAGGAATCCGCGCCCGAGACACTCACCATCAGTGGGCTGAACGAGAAGGCCAAGAAAGCCATCCAGGGCGGTTTCCCCGAACCGGTGTGGGTCGTCGGCGAGCTCGCCGACTACGACAAAAACAAGGATCGCCAACACCTGTTCTTCAATTTGCTCGAGAAGCGCGGCGAGAAGATCGTCGCCCAGGTCGACGTCGCGATGTTCGAGCGCACGGCTAAAATGGTGCGCGCGAGACTCGACAACCTGCCCGAGCCGATGACGCTCGCGGACGGCATCGAAATCCGCGTGAGGGTGCGCGTCGACCTCTACCCCCGCAACGGACGTTTCCAGCTGATCGTCGAGGACATCGATCCATCGTTCACGCTCGGCAAGCTGGCGCTCGAACGGGAAGAGATCCTGCGCGAACTCCGGGAGAAGGGACTCGACAGCAAGAACCTCAGCCTCCCCCTCCCCATCCCGACGTTGCGGATCGGCGTGCTGGCAAGCCTGGACTCCGACGCGTGGAACGACTTCCACGAGGAGATCAAGACCTCCGGCATCGGATTCCATGTCACCAGTTACAACGTCCGCGTACAGGGAGACCTTCTCAAGCCGTCGATGCTGCAAGGTCTGAAGTACTTCAAGAAGCGCGCGAAGGACTTCGACGTGGTCTGCATCATCCGTGGCGGCGGTTCGCGCACTGACCTCGCATGGTTCGACAACCGCGACGTCGCGATCGCCGTGGCCGAGCACCCGCTCAAAATCATCTGCGGCATCGGACACCAGCGCGACCAGTCCGTCCTCGACGTGATCACGCACTCCGAGAAGACACCGACCGCGGCCGCCGACTACCTGATCGAACAATTCCATCACACCGAGGAGGTCATCAAAGACCTCAGCCGCTGCTTCGTGGATCTCGTACGCCGGGTCCTCCGCGTCGAGGAGCGCCGGCTCGGCGAGTTGGGCCACAAGCTGCGCCATCGCGTGCAGAGCGCGCTGATCTTCGAACGGGAGAGACTGAAGAACGCTGTGCGCCAACTCGCCCACGCCACGAGCCACCGGTTCCGCGGCGAAAGCGACAATCTCGTCCGCCGCGGAGAACGTCTTCGCAGCGCGAGCGCACGACGCGTAGAGCGCGCGCGCGCTGTCCTCTCGACGCAGAGCGCACGACTTCGCTTGCTCGATCCGGAGAAGGTCCTCATGCGCGGCTACACGCTCGCGCGCGATGGCTCAGGCAGCATCCTCACTGACATCGCCGGCGTCGCAAAGGGCGCGACGATCGAAATCCAGTTCCGCGACGGTCGCGCCCGAACCACGGTCGATTCCGCCACCTTGAACAAGAAGCCCAGCAACTGACATGGCTGCAAAGAAGAAGACTGATCTCACGTACACGGAAGGCTCCGCCGAACTCGAAGCGATCCTCGACGAGATCGAATCTGGCGACACCGACATCGACGTCCTCTCCGAAAAGGTCGAACGGGCCGCAGAGTTGATCAACCTCTGCAAGGAGAAGCTGTCAGGTACCGAGTTGCGGGTAAACAAGGTCGTCGAGCAACTCGCAGCGGGCGACGACGAGGACGAGTAGTGGACCAGAACCACTGGGTCCACGCGATCCTCTTCTACGCGGTCCTGCTGATCAGCCTGGTCGTCCACGAGGCGGCTCACGCCTTGACGGCGTTGTGGGGTGGCGATCGCACTGCGTACCTCGGTGGTCAGGTCACGCTCAACCCGATGCCGCACATCCGGCGCGAACCGTTCGGCACGGTGTTGCTGCCCATCGCGGTCCTCATCTTCAGCGACGCGACCATGTGCATGGGCTACGCCTACACGCCCATCGATCCGATCTGGGCCTTTCGCCACCCGAAGAAGGCCGCGCTGATGTCGGCTGCGGGTCCGTTGAGCAATTTCGTGCTCGCGGGGATCGCCCTGTTGGTCCTCAAGATCCTCGTCGTCCAAGGGCACGTGGAAGTCCGCTCTGCCTCGTTATTCGAGGTGTTCCTCCCCTCCGACGGTGCGAGGGACGGCGCTCTGCTCGCGACGTGCAACATCTGCACGGTGTTCCTGTTGCTCAACCTGCTGCTGGGCATCTTGAATCTGATCCCGTGGCCGCCGCTGGACGGAGCGGGCATCCTCGGCGGCTTCTTTCCCAAGACGATGGGTCGCGTCTACGATTACCTGCGTACGCAACCGATCTTCATGCTCATGGGTTTCGCCGCGATCTTCTTCACGATCCAGAAGCCGGTGATCTGGGCGTTCAACTACGCCGTCATCCTGATCAAGGTCGGTTGATCCGACGCTACCGACCCACGATCGCCGCGCGCAGGAGTTCGCCCGCATCGCGACTCGGCGACATCGTCCGCTCGTAGGCGAACTCTGGGTCGACCGCGTCGACCCCGCGCATGATGTAGCCCACCTCGTCATCGACGAGTCCGAACACGAGAAGGTCGGGCTTTCCGAGTGCGCGACGAATTTCTCCGGCCAACACCGGTTCCATCTCGCCCGGAACGCTCACCGCTTCGAACGTCCCGATGCGGAGGTATCCCACCGAGGTCCGCAGGTTCCCGCCGTAGAGTTCGCGCCGGATCGCCCCGCTCAACCTTCCGACGACCAACCCCGGCGTCTTGAGCGGCAGATAGACATCGCGGCGACGCACTTCCACACCGGGGGCTTTCAATTCGTGCGCCGCGGCGAGCGCGCGCTCGCTGATCACGAGCAGCTTCCCGCCGACGACCGGTATTCCCTTCGCGCCGTGCGGACGGTACCTGGGCGTGACCATCGCGCCAAGCTCGCCGTTGACGAACACTGCCTGCCCGTGCCCCGCCGCACGCCACCGATCACACAACGTTCCCACCATGTCCGAGGACACCAGGGTGTTGTTCCGCCGCATCATCTCGGGATGGCAGGCGAAGTGAAGCAACGACCCGAGTGGCTTGCCGTCGCTCTTCGCCCGCGCTTCCAACACGGTCACGCGCCGGTTGTACACACCGCGGCGATTCGAGTTGTCGACGAGTACTTCCGGCGTGAGTCGATCCTGACCTTGCCAGAGCGTCGCCGGGCGCGCGTTTTTCTCGGCCGCTGAGACGGCGTCGCGAATTCCACGCCGAACGACTCGGAGGTAGTCCGTGTCACGCCCACTCGTGAGGAAATAGAAGCCCCATAGCCCGATCAGGTCCGGGCCTGCATGGGTGTGCGACGAACAGATGAACACATCTCCGTTGGCGAAGCCGGTCAGACTCTGCTTGATCCACTCGACGTCCTCGCGCAGCAACCCGAGGTTATCGACGCCGACGATCGCGATCCGACGACCACCGATGATGAGGACGACAGCCCGCGCCTTGAGCGGTGAGTGCACTCCGGTGGAGGGTTTGTTGAGGCTGAACCCCCCGAGATACTGCACGCCGTCCGGAGTGATGTCTGACTCAGCGAAGCCGGCGCAAACCTCGCCCGTAGTGATTCGGGCGTAGCTCGCGATGACGTCGGGCATCGAGCGCTGGAACAGGCCGGCGCAACTAGTGAACGCGATCAGCGGCAGTACGAGCGCGGCAATGGCGAATCGCCGGGACTCAGGTGCGCACGAGCGATCGCCGCGCGTTCTCCAGGACGGAACACAGTTCATTGTCTTCGCGGTAACCGTACACGCGCAGCAGATTGCGGAGAAGACAATCCAGAATCTGGCAGTCGTGCACGTCTTCCAGGTACGACGTCGTGTGCAGGCTGTAGCCGGCGATGCGCAGGTAGCGAACGCAGTCGGCCTTGGTGACCTGCCGTCCTTCGTGATAGGGGTCGATGAGCACCGGGCGCGAGCCGTGAACACGGACCAGGAAGTGGTCCGGAATGGCGACGCCGGTCAGTTCGAGGCCCGCGCGGCGCCCGACGAGGATGAACATCAACGCCAGAACGACCGGCACGCCGCGACGAATCGCGACCACGTCGTCGAATTGGATATTGGAGACCTCGTAGAAGCTCGACTGGCTACCGCCGTAGCCGAGCTGGTTGCTCAGGTAGCCGGTGAGGAGACGCGCACAGGTCATCGCCGACTTGCCGACGAAGCGAGGCTGGAGTTCGTCGGCGTACCCATCGAGTATCGAAGCGACTCCCGCCACGTCGACGTTCTCCATCCTTCGACCCATGCTCGACAACAACACCGCGCCGTACTCGAGGTTCTCCCAACTCATCTGACCCTCGCGGGGGATGACGGCGGCGTACTGCGAGACACGCGTGCGCCAGTCTTGCAGGTCGATGCTGCGCAACATGCCGTTCGCGTTGCTCTGCAACGCGGGTTCGCCATCGCTCGCGGCTTCTTCGAGCAAGGAACGCACGCTCTCGCCCCAAGCGAGAATCTGCGCGCGACACATCTGGATAACGGCGTGGTCTTGATCAGTCAACAAACTGATGGCGGCTCGCATCGACGAATTCGATGGTGCATCGCGTTGGTCTTCTTGCCGATCGGTGAACTCTGGAGAACGCATGTTCAAAAGCATAGCAACTGCAGAGAGCGTTGGCGATCAACGACGCGCAAGTCACGACGTGTCGTTTGTCACCGCAACCCATCGAATGCGCGTGCATGCGACCGATGACATGGCACATCTTGGACATCACGAGTCGCGGTACGCTCCGCGGTGCTCCCAATCGCCCACGCCTTCGTGATTGCATAACGCCACTGCGAAGGGAACTTCTCGATTGTCATACCGAGACCACCTCTGTGCCGTGTCGCGTTTGTCGTCTTCAACAACACACAACGGGTGCGATCCGAACAACGCGTACGCTCCGCACCTGCACGCTTACGGTTCGCTGCCGCGAGCCACTGATTCGCTCGGCGACGCAAAGTGAAGTCTGGGCAAAAATTCGGCGGGGTCAACGTCGTCAACCCCGCCGTGTCATGGTGCCGAGAACAGGAGTCGAACCTGCACTCCCCGTAAAGGGAACCAGCCCCTCAAGCTGGCGCGTCTGCCAATTCCGCCATCTCGGCCGGATCAGGGCGCGGCAGTCTACCTGAGGTCCCACCTGAGGCAAGTGACAAAAACAGGACGCAGAACCTGCAAAAAAAAGAACGCTTCCGACCGCGGCGGGAAGCCCGAGAACCGGGGTCGCGCGTGGTGGTCTCGCCACCGCGGGGCATGGAACACGTTCTATCGCCCGTACTCGGGTGAGAGGACTCTCCCCCACACCTTGAGGCTCGTCTCGGTCAGCACCATCTGGAGGTAGGCAGCCTTGAACGTGCGCACGAACTGGCTGAACTGCTTCAGCGTGGCCTGGTCGGCGATCAAATCCCTCGCGTGCTGCGCACCCCATAGTTTCCTGAGTTCCACGAGAACGTCGGCCTCGAACGCTTCGACCTGATCCTCGGGGATCTTCGCGACCGATCCAAACGGTCTCCATCGCGACTTGCGGAACGCGAACACTTCGGCGCGGGACCGGTTCTTGAACCCGAACGAGGGGTCCATACCTCCGCCCAACGTCTTGTGGTAGTTCTCGAAGTCCTCGGCGACTTCCCTGAGTTTGTCAGCCCAGAGGAACACGACGCCGTTCATCGCCGAAGGCATGTCCTTCACGAACTCCACGAACTCGTCTTCGGTGCGACGCGATCGACCATCGACCATCGCTTCCACCATGCGGCGGATGAAGGGACCCGAGTTTCCAAAGATGAAGTACTCACCGAGCGTGGCGACGGCGATCGATCCAGTGCCTGCGATGTCGGGGATGGCGAACTCGAACGCGACATCCGATTGCACACCGGCTCTCGACAGCGCGAGCTTCTGCGCGTGGACGATCCCGAACGCCCGGCGGTTCGCGTTGATGTGCGTGACGAGGTCTTTGAAGGGCTGGTTCATGACGCGCTTGCTGCGCGACCCCTTCTTGACCCAGAACACCCACGCCCATTGCGGGAACGGTGAGTCGAACTTCACCTTGAAGAGTTTCTTCGTCCCTTCCCCACGACGATTGGGTCGCAGGATCACGCCGACGCGAGACTCCAGGCTCACCGACAGCTTCCTGACAAGATCGTCGAAACCCTTGTACTTATGCGTCTGGCGGATCGCCTGATCGACGAGATCACGCTCGTCCTTCACCAGGGCGTCCTCGAACATCTCGCGGATGAACGCGCCCGCGTTGATCTTCATCGCCGCGGCACCGCATGCGTCTCTCGGCACCAGGTTGAAGAACTTGTTCATCCACTCCACGCGCGGCGTCGGGTCCGCCGTGTAGATCGGCTTTTGAAACGCACTCAACTCGTTGTTGTTCACGACGAGGTGACTGAGCATCGAGATCGAATACGGCTCGAAGATGAGCGACCCGGAGAGGAACCTGTAGCTCTTCTTGTTGATGAACGACGCGAGGATCTTCTCGTTGCGGTTATCGTCGTTGCTCGCGGCCGGCCATTTGTCGAATAAGGGGATCTTCGGGATCAGCTCGCGCACGTTGAAGTGCATCTCGAGCGCGTTCGGATCATCCACTCCGGTCCGCTTGATCCACTCCATCAGCGGTTCGTGCACGCCATTCCTGTAGTGCGACGACACTTCGAGAGACTCGACGTTCTGCGTGTTGCCCTCGGCGAGCTCGAGCGAATGGACCAACAGCTGCCGGTCATTCGCGATCATCACGCAGTCCTTGAACCGGGTGAGGAAGAGGTCCTGGTTGTCCTTCTTGACGTGGAGCTTGTAGAACCCGCCGTCGTCGTCGGTCAGGATCAGGCCCTGCCTGGCCATCTCCTCCCGCATGAAGTCTCGCTCGAGCAGACCGAACGCCGCCTTGCCTCGCCAGCTGACCCGGGTGTATGCGCACCAGGTCGCGTCATCGAGCCCTTGATCACCGAACCGCCCGGCAATCTGGACCTCCTCGCCGATGAGATCATCGACCAGGTGGAGGAACGACGTGTCTTCCCGCATCTGCAGGAACTGGGCGCGAAGGCTGGCGAGTTGGGGGCCGATGCCGAGTCCTTGGTACCACGCCCCCCGCCTGATCTTTCCCCAAGCCGTGGACTTGCCGATGCTCTCGAGCGCGGGGACGTACGGGAACTGGTCGCTGGCGCTCGATCCGTCCGCCAGCGTGAAGTCATCCCGGATGTTCGACTTTTGGAAGAAGAAATCGACACCCCGCGGCACCACCGCGCGCATGTTCGGAAGCGAACCCTCGAACGGGTTGAACAGGAAGAACGCGACCAGAAACAGCACGAGCAGGGCGAGGGAAGCCACCGAGATGGCCGAGATCTTCAAGAGCTTCCGTGCACGCATACGGCGGGAGGGTAACTGAGAGGGTTCCCCGGTCAAAGACGGCGAACCGCCCGAGATCTTCCCGACAATCTGGTCTGTTGCGTCGGGATACCGGGGTCGGCTAACTTGCCCGGTTCAAAGCCCCCTCCGCGTGCCCGTATGCCGCTCCAACCAAACCTCCGCTCTCGCTCGCTCACCGAATCCCTCACCCTGGCGATCGCCGCCAAGGCCAATAAACTGCGGAGCGACGGCCTCGACGTGGTCTCCCTGGGCGCCGGGGAGCCGGATTTCGGCACGATCGAGTCGGTGGCAGCCGCCGGCGTCGACGCCATCCACCGCGGCGAGACCCGCTACACGGCGGCAGCCGGCACGCCGGAGCTCCGGGCTGCGGCCGCCGAGTGGTTCAACCGGGAGTTCGGATTCGACTACACCGCCGCCGAGGTCATGGCGACCGCCGGCGTCAAACCGGCTCTCCACATGGCCTTGATGACCATCGTCGAGCCCGGGGACCGCGTCCTGCTGCCGGCGCCGTACTGGGTCTCCTATCCCAGCCTCGTCGAGATCGCCGGCGGCGTGCCCATCGACGTCGCGACGGTGCCCGATCAGGGGTTCATCCACACCGGGGAACAGATCCTCGAAGCGGCACGCGAGCACGGCGCGAAGGGGGTGATGCTCAACTACCCCAACAACCCGTCTGGCGCGGCGCCGACGGAGGATCAGATCCGCTCCCTGGTCGACGCGGCGGTGGAGGCCGACCTCTGGATCATCTCTGACGAAATCTACGCCTCGATACTCTACGGCGACGCCGAGCACGTCTCGCCCGCGACGTTCGCCCGGGATCGCACCATCGTCGTTAACGGTGGCAGCAAGAGCCACTCGCTGACCGGTTGGCGCATCGGCTTCCTCGCCGGCCCCACGGACATCGTCAAGGCGACGGCGAAGATCCAGTCCCAGGCGATCGGCAATCCCGCGAGCCCGAGCCAGGCGGCGGGCCTCGAGGCCGCCCGCGGCGACCACAGCGAGGAGATCGCCCGAAGGGTCGCGGCATTCGACGAACGCCGCCGCTATCTGGTCTCCGCGCTCAACGAGATCGACGGCGTTTCCGCGCGCCCACCCCAGGGTGCGTTCTACCTGATGGCCGACGTCCGGGAATTGTGCGAACGACTCGGCATCGATGATGTCAAACTGGCCGAGCGCCTGCTCGACGACGTGCTGCTGTCGGTCGTGCCGTGCGGACCATTCGCCGCGCCCGGGTTTATCCGCCTCAGCTACGCGGCGAGCATGGAGCAGCTGCAAGACGCAGTCGTGCGTCTGCACAAGTTCGTGGAGAGCACCGCGTGACAAACGACGAGCACGTCCCGAAGCACGTCGAGGACCTCGCGTCGATTCCCACCGCCGAGTCAGGACTGTTCACCGCCTACGGCAGTCTCCGATCTGTCCGATCGGGGCGCACCAGTCAGAACAAGCGCTACGTCGACCTCGAGATCAGCGATCAGAGCGCGTCGCTCGGCGCCAAGATCTGGGACGACTCGGCTGCCGCCCAGGACGCAGCGCTGTCGATCCCGAGCGGTCGATGCGTGAAGCTCCTGTTCCAGCCGGGCTCCTACCAGGGCGTGCTGCAGCTCACGATCAAGGGCATCCGCGAGGTGTCTGATGACGACGACGGCGTCTTCCGCCCCGCAGCCATCTATGGCGAAGGCATCGACCTCGTCGAGAACCTGTTGTGCGAGACGTTGGTATTCGACATCGAGACCGTGCCCGTGCAGGACAAACGCGAGTTGCCGAGCACGGTCGCGGAGACCCTGGTCAAGTTCGCCGACTACAAGGAGATGGAGACCAGCGCGGTCATGGGCATGTCGCCGTTCTTCGGAAAGGTCGTATCGCTCGCGTTCGGCGAGGGCGAATCCGACCTCTCGGACCAGCGCGTCACGGCCCTCGTCGTGCCTCCCGAGGGCGCCGACGTCGACGCGTTCCCAGACTGGATGCGACCGATGACCGAGGCCGACCTGCTGCGTGCGTTCTGGGTCCTCGCCGGCGCCGCCTCGAACGTGGTCACCTACAACGGTCGCGGCTTCGACGTGCCGTTCCTGATCAACCGCAGCTTGATCCACAAGATCCCCGCGCGCGTCGATCTGCTCTCGAACCGCTACTCGCTACGCCCCCATCTGGATCTGCTTCAGGTTCTCAAACACGGCGCCTACGGCAGCGGGCCTACGACACTCGACGTCGTTTGCTGGTCGCTCGGTATCGAGAGCCCGAAGGGAGAGATGGACGGTTCCATGGTCGCCCCCGCCTACGGTCGTGGCGAGATCGAGGAGATC
>PVBE011959785.1_pt1 | contig 27117 bp, 17 predicted proteins | sample 1631181 | NCBI WGS metagenome assembly PVBE01 (sample SAMN08397723, study PRJNA350692) | Marine metagenome, whole genome shotgun sequencing project. | isolation source: water | place: Pacific Ocean | collected 2012-04
CGTACCGTATTGCAGGGGGTGGCCGGGAACGTCCGCACGGCCCAGGACACGCACCAGACCACGGTCCACCAGGGATCGCAGGATGGGCCCGGCCTGGACGCCACGGATGGCCTCCACCTCGGCCTTGGTCACGGGCTGGCGGTAGGCGATCACCGCCAGGGTCTCCAAGGCCGCCGGGCTGATGCGCTCGACGGCGTTCCCCTTACCGAGACGACCCACGACCTCACCCAGATCGGCGCTGGTCATGAGTGTGTGCCCCCCCCGGATGGCACGCACCTCCAGGGGCAGTCCGGTCTCGGAGAGCTTCTGGGTGAGCAGCTCCAGGGCCGCCACAACCCGCGGCCGCCGGGGGCGATCGAGAAGCTGAACCAGAAGATCCACTCCAAGGGGATCGGATGAGGCAAAGAGCAGCGCTGCCAGGTGCCGCACGAGCTCGTCGTCGGAGAGCTTCTCCCCCGGTCCCACCCTTGAGCGCTTCTTGGGCTTGGCCTCGGACTTGGCCTCGGACTTGGACTTGGACTCTGAGGCTTCCCCTTCGTGCTCCTCAGGCAAATCCTCTGAGGGTTCCGGGGTGTCGTCGTGTTGGTCCGTGGGCTCAAGCAAAGCAGTGTCGGGTTTGGATTCCATTGGGTGCAGGATCGGCTTTCGGTACACCGTGATCAAGCACCCGCCGAGGAATGATGGTCTCGGGGTTGGGCTGCAGTCAGTCCAGCGCCACGTCTCCCATCAGACGAAGAAAGGGGGTCATGTCCACCTCGTGCTCCAGGACCACGGCGGACTTCCACTGCCAGTATTCCGGGTCCTCTATGGGCCTCAGCAAGAGGCTCGCCTCCACGGCCTGGGACAGCTCGTCGGAGTGCTCCGGGGACAAGGGCGCCGGCCTCGCATCCACCTGCATCAACAGCCAGCGGTCGCCTTCACGTACAGGCCCGCCCACCTCACCTACCGGGGTCTCAAAGGCCACCAGCGCCAGGGGCGCTCGGCCACGCACCACCGGCGGAACGCGACCGCCCTCGGCACCTGAATCGTCCACGCTCCAGGTCCGGGCCAGATGGTCAAAGGACTCCCCGGCGGCGAGCAGGGCCTGGACCTCGCTCACCTGCCCTTGGTTCTCCAGCACGATCACGCGCACCTGGGCGTGCGGGGTGCACAGGAGCCACGCTCGCACAACCCGCTCGGCCAATAGATCCAATTCGGCCTGGTATTGGATGCGCTCCTTGTAGGGACCGGGGTTCAGGCCCAGCCTCTGCCGCAGGAACTCGTCACTGCTCAGGCCGCCGGCCCCGCTGGCCGCCACTTCCTGATCCAGGCGATCCAGAGCCTGATGCCGAGCTGCCTGCAGCTTCCCGGTGTCTACGCTTACACCCAGCCGAACGGCCTCGAGCACGATCAGGCGCTCGAGAATGAGCTCGTCGAGCAGCGCTCGTACGCCTCGGCTATCACTATGCAGCCAGGACTGGAGCAGCTGGGCGGTCGTCAGGGGTTGGCCTGCGACGCGAGCCACGACAGGAGCCCGGGCCACCTCGGTCGTGGCTCCACCGGCCTCTGCGGGTGCCACCAACGCGCCAGAGCGGGGACCGGCGCATGCGCTCAACCCCAGGCCCAGGAGGAGGGCTGTAGATCCGTGGGGAACGGACACGCGCGCGCTCAGCGGAAGTACACGCGACGGGTCACGGCGACTCCCCGACATGCGTGGCAGGGCACGATCTGCACAGAGGAGGACTGATTGCTCCCTCCCCCACCCGAATAGACCATCTCCAGCGCCCCACGGCCCCCACAAGTGGAGCAAGACTTGAGGTAGGGGTGATCGCGCAGCTCGTAGTCCCCGGCGTACTCCACGTAGAAGGCCTTGATCCAATTGGCACGCTTGCTGAGAGAGAAGGCGTCCCAGAAAACCTGGAACTCATCCTCTTGGGCAGCCCGGGCCTGTGCGCGACGGGCATTGCGCTGGTTCTTGAGGAAGCGCTGGATCTTGTCCTCCAGTGCCGCCCGCTCCTTGTCCTTGTCGGTCATGGCCTCGCGCTGGGCCGTGGCGTCCTCGGTACCCGCGCGGGCCTTGTCCTCCCCCAGCATCCAGGTGCCCTCGCCGTAGGTGGCGTTGCTGTAGCGCAGCATGCTGCGCGAGACCCAGTGGGCCACGATCTGATCCTCACTCGCATCGGAGTTGTACTGCTCCTGGACGTCGGTCAGCACGGCCTTGCGGATGGCCTCACCAAGCCCCTCTTCGGCGTAGGCCACGGCACCGGCGTAGTCCAGAGAACCAGCAGCCTGCCGGGTCAATCGCGAGAGCCAATAGCCCCAGCGCCTGCGCACGAAGTCGGTCACCTCCTCATCGCGCGCCAGCATGATCTGGCTCTCCTTTGCCTTGACCTCCAGTACCAGGGGGCTGTCCGGGAATGCGTTGCCGAACTCTGCCAGCTGCTCAAGCGCCTTCTCGTACTGCCCCTTCTTACGCAGCACGTCGACGCCGCGCAGGTAGTCGATCTGGGCTTGCTGCGCGGCCTTGACCTGGGCCAAAGCCACAGCCTTGACCAGCTCGGGGTGCTCTCCGGCCTCGTCGAGAGCCACCGCGGCCTGGAAGTGCTCCAGGGCATGCTGGAAATCGAGGAACTGCTCACAGGTGCGCGCCAGGTCAATCTGGCCCTGGAGGTCCGTCTCCCCCAGCTCGGCCGAGTGGCGCGCATACAGCTCCTCGCGGCTGTAGATATCCAGGGCCGGGGCCTGCCCCCCCTTGGAGATGCTCTGCACACGGCGCTTGGGTACCAGCTGCAGGTTGCCCTCCACCTGGACGACGAAGTCCGTGCCCTCCCGCGAGAGGATGACGCCCACGACCTCGTGCCCGTCCACCAGGATCAGGCGCTCCACCTCCACCATCAGCTCGTCCGTGGCCACGTCCACATAGCCCAGTTTCTCGCGCAGCTCCTGCTGTTGGCTGGGATCCAGCGCGGCCCAGGCAACGCTCGCCACCCCGCCGTGGGATAGAAGCGTGAAGCGGAAGCCGTCCGGGTCGTGATCGAGAATGTGGCCCCACCGGATCTGACCACTGCGCAGCTTCAGCATCAGCGCCGGTCGCATCTCCTCTTGAGGAGACGGCTCAGGCGTGAGACCGCCGGGGTCCTGTCCGGGAGTCTGGAGCGCGGAGGCACCGGCGCAGAGAAGCAGGGTGAGGGCGAGGGGCTTGAGGGTGTCGATCATCACGGTCGGTCAGGGGTAGAGGACATGGCGGACTGGCCCTCCCCGCCTGGAGCCGTCTCCGGGGGCGGGGGGAATGAGCGGGCTTGGATGAAGCGCCGGCGCAGTCGCTCTCCAAAGGGTACTTCACGTAGCAACAGGGTGGTGAACTTGCGCGCGCGACGCACTCCGGCGGCCTCCCAGAAGACCTCCACGTCCACGGCGAACTCGTCCGGGTCGTCGGGGTTGACCCGCGCCAGGGCCGAGTAGATCACGCCGGCAGCGCCGGGCACCGGGCGATCGACGATCACCCGTGGGTCCCCCACGCTGCCGTCCTCCTCCAGGGGGAAGAGGGACTCCTCCAGGTCAGCCACGACCGCCTCGATAGCCGTGGCAGCGGCCGTGCGCAGGGCGGCGGTGCGGGTCAGGGCTGCGCCGAAGGTGAACAGGCCCAGGAGTGAGGTCATGGCCATGACCAGCAATCCCATGGCGAGGACAACCTCCAGGATGGTGAAGCCCGACTGGGTACGGGTGGTTGAACCACTCATCGACCACCTCCAAGCCTGTCCGAGGATGCAGGACGCCCCAGGTTCCAGTCGTCGCTGTGCATGGCCACGGGCACCTCAACGATGACGGTCTCGCCGAAGTGTACGCGCGCGCCGATCTCATGAGGCATCGCAGCGGTCCCGCGGGCAGCGCGTTTCACACTCACACGGTCGCCGCGCAGGTTCTGAACCTCCATCCACTCTCCATCGATGAGGATGTGGCGCCCCTTCTTGTAGGGCAGTCCGGCACCATCGCTCACCTCGAAGGAGGCCGTCTGTTTCTCAAGGGGTTCGAGCAGGGTCGGGCGCCTGCGGAGATCGGCGGGGCGCTCAAACTCCAGCTCAACGCGCACGCGGCGAGGGAGCAGCGGACTGCCCGACAGCGCCGGCATCCCGGCCCCGGCCATGTTCCAAGGGTGCGCCTCCCAGTCCGGAGAGAGAGGATCATCGCTGGATCGTTTCCAGGCATCCCAGGAAGCGCAGGAGTGCTCCAGCCCGCTGCCCAGGTTCCAGCCGTCCCAGATGATGCTCGTCTGGGTGGCGAACTGCAGACCCAACCAGAGAAGTCCTGCAGAGACCTCCTCCAGGGCACCCACCTTGGGACGACCCGATGAGGAGAAGAAGTCGGACTTGAAGAATTTCCCGACGGAGCCCGGGGCCAGAAGGGCCTCACCGCGCATGAGCAGACCCTGTCCGCGAGAGAGGGCGTCGGTACCCACGGGCACCACGGCCCAGGCCACCTCCATCAGCCCGCTCTGGATGGCCGGCGTGGGGCGCTGGTCCTCGGGAATAAGAGTCTCCACATCGACGCCCAGCTCCGCCGCTTGGGCCACAAGCGCGGGATCCACGCCGCGGGCCGACAGACGCACGACGTCCGCCATGGAGACCGACCGCACCAGACGCAGGCGCGGCCAAACACGATCCACGCGTCCGTCCTGGTCCACGTCGAAGTTGACCCAGTCCACGAGCAAGTCCCCTTGGGCGCCACTGTGCAAGGAGCGCAGGTCCTCAGCCAGGAGCTCCGCAGTCGCGGCCCCGCGCTCGACGATCAGACGCTGATCCTCTCCCCGGGTCCACATGTCGAGCGCCGTGTCGAGCAAGCGGAAGAGCGCCACCATCAGGACAGCGGCCAGACCTGCCGCCACCATCAGCTCCACCATGGTGAAGCCCCGGCGAGCAAGGGGGCCCTGAGAGTTCAGTCCGGGGCCTCTCATTGCTCCACGCTCCTCAACACCAGGCCGGGTGCCTGATAGCTCACACCCAAGCGCTTGAAACGCGGGGTCTCCTTCCAGCCGTGTGAGAGGCCCGTCGTGGGGTCGAAAGCGCCCGGGTCATAGCGCACAAAAACACGCCAGTCGATGCGCTGGGACTGCACGCCTATGGGGAGGGACTCGTCTCCCTCCCGTCCCTGCAGCAGGAGCCGCAGGTCGCTCTCCTCTTCGGGGTCCGCGTCCCAGGGAACCGATGGGTCCGTGCGTTGCAATACTCCCAGGTGACACTGACCATGGGTGGCAGGCTCCGAGTCCCAGAAGGACTCCGACCACCAGGCACCGGGCTGCTCCAACTCGAAGCCGAAGTACGACATCTCGGGGGCATCGGCCTGCTCCGCCCAACGGTCCCAGTAGCGGAACGGGAAGCCAATCACGGTGGAACGCAGTGCGTGGGAGCTCGGCACGGTGCCATAGCGACCCCGGAACAGGCCCGCCCCGCCGCCGTCATCGCTACTGGATCTGGAGTCGGGGTCGTCGGCGTCGTAGCCGGAGCGCGGCATCTCCAGCGAGCCGCGGCGCTGACGTGTGAAGTGGATCAACTCGTCACCGATCAGGACCGTGCCGGAAGTGCCGAAGCCGTTGGCACTCTCCAGGGGCAAGTTGGAGTCGGAGGGACCGATCCCTCCCGTCAGGGAGCTGACGGCCCAGCCTTCCATCAACGTAACCACCTCCGAGGGTTGGTGAGGCTGGGGGTCGGTGCCCAGCAGGCCGCGACCGTCGGGGGCAATGACGAGGTCGCCGGTGTCCGCGTCCCGCTCGGTGTACGCCAGGATCTCATTCCCGATCCGCAAGAGGCCGCCATCGCTATCCAATGCCCCCAGCACCCCACGCGTGCCTCCCCAGCGACCGCCCGGAATCACGAACCCCGTGGGAGCCAGGCGCATCGTCTCACTGCTCTCGTCCATGGCCTCGGCCAGGATCATCTGCGCGCCAGCACTATGGGTTGGAGGGTTGGTGGCGGGCAAACCCATCAGGAATCGCTGCGAGCCAAAAGCCACCTCGTCCACAACCGCCAAGGGAACCTCCCCATCTTGGGCGTCAAAGGTCGAACCAACGCTGACCGATGAGACCACGCGCGGCAGCTCGCCGGAGGGGAACTTGGTGATACGGGGCAGGAGGCGGGGGTCCGTGGTCCTCGTGCCGACAGTGGGCATGGCGATCGACTCGGGACAGGGCTTATCAAATGCCACGTAGATGCGCTGCACGTTGAACTGCGAGTGGTTGACCTCGAAGCTCTCGGGGGAGCTGGGAATGGCCACTTGCTCACCGCTGGGATCGAAATCCCACCCGTATCCGGTGTACTCGGCGGCTGGCAGGTGCGCTCGCTCCACGACCATCGGCCACCCCAGGTGGTCCGGGTTGGCCCCGGAGACAAAGACCGCGTCCCCCGCACCGGGCCGGCCCCCGTCCACGCCCCGGTCAAGCAGGTGGAACACCGGCAGGACCTGTGTCCCCCCGGGGTGATCGTGGGAGTGGGTCCCCAGGACGCCGCGGAACTGGAAGGCCGAAGCGACGGCTCTCGACAGGTAGAACTCATCCAATTCGGACTCACCCCGCATGGGGTCCCAGTCCGACCCGGCCGTCGGGGTTGGGCCTGCGGACACCACGGGTGGACCGGTGGCAGGTGCATAGGTGCCACCACCACCACCACCGCCGCCGCCGCCGCCGGGTCCTTCCCCGCCATTGCCGTCAATGGTGCCACGCAAGTCATTCGCGACTCCGCCGGAGGTCAGGGTGAAGTAGAGGGCAGCCAGAGCCTGGTCTCGGTCGCGTACGAGCTGGCCATGGGCCGTGGCCAAGGTGTCGTAGCGCACCCACTCGGTGAACTCGGCCGCATCGGGGCGCGTGAGCTGGACGAACTCGGAGTTGTCCAGGGCGGGCAGATAGGTGAGGTCGTCGGCACCGGGACAGGGAAGAGAAATGGGTACGCAGTAGCAGCCCATTCCCATTATGCCCTGCACCAGATCTCCCTCCGTGTTGGTCGTGCCCTCCCAGTCCACAACGAACACACGCACCCCACCGGCGAAGCCGGTGGGGTCCTGGTTGCCGTAGTTGGGCAGCTCACTCACCACCACGTCCCCACGGGCCGAGACGTTGAGCACCGTACCGGTGTAGCCCGAGTAGCGAATGATCTCCAGTCCGCCCAGGGGCGCGTTGGGGGGAATGCCCGAGGTGCCCGTCTCATCAAAGGCCCACCTCTGCTGAACGAGGGCGGCGTAGCCTCCGGTCGGGTTGAAGGCAGTCATCACATCGGCTTCCGAGGCCTCACCGGTCGGGTCGTCCCCCAAGGCCAACATCAGACCGCTCATGTTGGTGGCCTCGTACCCGTCGCCGAAGTCGAAGAAGCCGCCGAGGATGGGATCGGGGCCCGTACCGGTAGAGGCGTCTACACCGACTACCCGCGCCACTCGGAAGGGGCCAATGGCCTCAGGTAATTGCGCAGCTCCCGCGGGCAGGTTGGAGGCCAGGGGTGTGGAGTAGCCGTAGAGGGAGACGCTGGCTCCGGCGGGGTGATCCGTGGTGATGGACCCCAGGTTGGCTGGCAGCTCCTCCACGCTCCAGCGCGTACGCGCCAACCGGCCTCCGCGGCCCGCATCCGGCCCCACCTCCACGTGGGTGGCTTCAAGCCCTCCGGATGAGAGCATGTACTCCACAAGTTCGTTGCCCACGCGCACCACGCCCTGGCTGGGGAAACCCTCGGTGTCTTCGAGGGCAAGGAACCCCGTACCCTGGCCGGCCCCTGCGCTCAGCTTCGACATCCCCGGACGTCGGACGCCCGAGGCGGAGCCGTTGACCATCATGCCCAGTTGATCTGGACGGGTACCGAGCACCTCCACGGAGATGTGGCTCCAGGTGTCCACCGGGAGACCCGGGCCCTCTCCTTCCGCCAGAGCCATGCGCGCCTCGGCCGCCTCCCGGAATCCGGGGGTGTCAACGTGATCACCAAAGCCGTCAAGAACGCGCAGCACCAGGTCCTCGCCCTCCATCAGGAGGCTGACCCGGTCCGACTCGCGGCTGGTCATGCCCACGTCCAGCAGATAGCCCTGCCCCAGTGAGGCGGGCTTGACCCACAACTCAAAGAGGGCCGGATTCATCAAGCCACCCGCCTGCGCGTCCGCCCAGCCCACGCGCTTGTCGTTGATGGCAAACCCCAAGGTCTCGTCCGGCAGGTAGCGGCCTTCCAGGTCGCGGGTCTCCCGGTCGAAGTGCAGGGTGCGACCTCGATAGCGCCACTGTTCTTCGAGGCGAGAGGGCCACAGCTGCGCCCAGGCCTCGTCCTCGCGGGAGGCGAACACGTGCTCGCCGGGACCCGGCTCCGCGCTGTCGGAGTCATCACGGGTGAAGCCGGGCAGATACACACGGCCGTCCCGGGTGCCCATATGAGGCCACACGCGCGAGGGCGGTGTGGTGCCCCCGTCCCACTGAGAGGTGGCCTCCGGGCCCGTGGCCCACCAGGTGGCGCGGCGGGTCAGGCGCATGGACTCGTCGAAGGCATCCTGAGTGCCCCACAGAGTGAAGAGATCGCGCTGGGGCACGACCCACTCGACGCGCTCGCGCAAGGCATGGGTGCGCTCCAATCCACTCGGTGCATTGACCGAAGCACGCAGCTGCATGGAGTACACGTCCCGCGATGTGAAACACAGGGGCATGGTGGAGAAGGCCAGGGACGCATCGTTGGCGTTCAGACTGTTCACGTAGAGCGCCAGCGCGTCGACCGAAGAGATGGACGCACCTGCGGTGCCAACGAATTGGTCGGGGGCGGCCGGCGAATCCGATGGCAGCTCTTCAATCCCCGCCGCGGGCAGGACGATGCGCCGCATCCAGTCCTCGAGCCCCTCGAAGGGGCGGCTCTGGATCGTCAGCTCCGCGAGGAGCTTGGCCTCGCTCGCAGTGATACGCGAGTTCTGCCCGCGCAGCTGCAGGTTCTCGAAGAGCGCACGCAGCACGAGCCTGGGCGCGGTGTTGACGTTCACCGGTCGGCGGGCCAGCACGCGCACCTCCGTCTCCCAAGCCAGGTAGTCCCGATCCAGAACCTCATTGAAGAGGATGCGCCCGTTGTTGCTGCGCGACTGCACGTAGCGCAGCTCTCCCCCCTCTTTATCGCCGATCCAGATCGTCGCGCCCTCATTCAGGTAGCGTCCATCATCCACGGCCAGGGAGAGGGTCTCTCCACCCTCGATGGGAGTAATCAGACGCACGGACCTCTGCCAGGCACTGCCCGCGCAGACTCCCGCGTGGACGCTGCCCACCTCACCCAGTGCGTTGTAGGCGCCGTTTCCGACGCCCCCCACAATGGCGAAGCTGTCGGACTCTCGCAGCTGCTCGATGGTGTCGAACTCACGCAGCCGACCATCGGGTCCCGAGATGCGCCAGATCACGGGGGCGAACGAACGCTGGTCCATGGCGTGCGCCCCCACTGGGTGATCAGAGGGCGGACGTGGCCCATCGGTCATCCAATCGCCGTCATCGTTCTGGTGGGTGTTCACCCCTCGCACCCGAACCTCTATCTCGCCCTCTTCGTCGAGAACGTAGTGGATGATCTCGCCCTGGATGACGATGAACCCCTCACGCTCACTGAACGTCGTGGCGTCGTTGAGGGCCAACCCGTCCGCGTCTCCCGCAAGCACGTCGGAGGTGCGAGTGATCATGCCCATGGCGCCGGCCAGCAACTGGGGCGGTGCACTGTTCAGATCGATCAGCCCCGCCACGTCGCGCACGTCCAGGTCCCACATGGGGCCCGTCGCGTCGTTGGCCTTCAGGAAGTCCTCGTCAAAGATGTTGTCCACGGTCAACTCCTCCAGGGAGTCGGCCCAGGGCGAGAGGTCGGGCAAGCCCGCGTGAGAGGCTCCCAGCTGCCCGCGGGCGTGACGCGCGGCGGAGTCCAGCAACAGCCGCGCCTCGGCCCGGTCGGCCAGATGTGCGCTGGCCCGATCCGCGTTGCGGGCGGCCAGCAGGAACGGAGCGCACAACACGAGCAGCGAGAGGACCACGAGCAACACCGCCATCAGGGCGAAGCCCTCGCGTCCGCGGGCAGATCGGAGGATTGGTTTGAGGCCTCTCATTCGACCGTCCCGTACACGTTGACCCGAATGATCTCCACGCCGCCCTCGCCGAAGTCGAGGCCCACCTCCACCGGCCGCAGATGAACCGTTGGATCCAAACCGCCACCGGCCATGAACTCCACGGAGGGGGGCGTCTTGGAAGTGAAATCCACCCCCAAGGGCAGCACCCCCTTCTCGCTGCCCACCACGACTGCCAAGACCAGCCTGTCTAGGATTCCCGAAGGCAGGGTGGTTCCACCGCCCACGAGCAGAGGCCCCTCCACGTTCCAGACGGGCACGTCGGAGGCGGTTGATGCCAGAGGAACGCCGTTGACCAGCAGGCGCAGGGTGCGCTTGTCGTACACACACCGCACGTGATTCCATTGATCGGGCCGCAGAGCCCCACCCCCAGCCTGCACACCGACCCTTCCCCCGCGTCGGGGTTGGCCCAGAGCGTCCACTTCGCGCCGATACAGGGTGGCCGAGAGTCCCCCGCCGGCGGTGGTCTGCAATTGGAAAGCATCACCGATCTCGATCAGTTGGGCCCCCACCAGATGCTCGGGCTTGTAGCTGATCTCCAGACTGAACCCGTCAGTCAGGTCAAAGGCGGGATCGTCCTGCACGGGAAACTCTGCCCGCGCACCGGCGGGTGCACCATCGAACGAGAGGCCTCGCCCCATGAACCCGTCGTCGTCCAGCAGGGAGCCACTCCCCAGGAAGACACCGTCGATGCCATCGGAACCGCTGAGGGTCTCGTCCTCGAAGTGCCAGGTGCCCACCACGCGCATGCCCACGGTCAGGATCTCGCCGGTCTTGCGATCAAGGGTCACGCGAGCGGGAGCCCCCAGGGCCACAGCTGTGTTGTGCGCGGTGCGCAGCAGGCTCGTCACCTGACCCAGAGCGGCGCGCCGACCGGGATCGAGGGTGGCAAAGGCACCCAGCCCCATGCCCATCATCACGGCGATCAGCCCCATCACGAGCATCAGCTCGATCAGGGTCATGCCCGCGTTGTAGCGGGCCGGACGCGGGGGACTAGTCCCGTTCAATCTCGAAGTTGGCGATGTCATCTGCGTTCCCGAAAATGCCGTCGGGGCCGGCGGAGATGATCTGGAAGCTGGACTTGCGATGGGGGTCTCCGGTCTTACGGGAGACTCGTCCCTTGACCGGGCCCTCGATGTCCAGACCCACCTCGTCATAGGTGAGGTAGTGGATCTCCTTCTCGTAGTCCCGACGGTGGATGTAGGCCAGGGGATTCCCCCAAAGGTCGATCAACTCGAAGGCGTCGGGGCTGCTGAAGCGCGTCAGAGTGGTCTTGGTGCTGTCTCCGTCCGTGTTGCCCAGGGCATCCTCACCTATCTCTGCGGCCTGCCACGGACGGCCTTGCCTCCACAGGCTGATGACCAGCATCTCCACGCCCATGTTGATGCGGTTGGGCTTGGGATCGAGGCTGGCCGGAAAGGTCGAGGGGGGGAAGCGTTCGAACTCGTTGTAGTACTCCTGCACCAGCCCGCCGATGGTCTGGATCAGAGCCTTCGTGTTGCCCACCTCCACACTGATCTGGGCACTGCGCACGGAGCGCACCAGGAAGGTCACCAGGATGGACAGGATCAGGAGCACCGCCAGGAGTTCGATCAGGGTGAAGCCACCCTGGGTCCCGTTCTGCTCGGCGACCGCGGAGGACGACCCGGAGTCACGGGCGAGGAGGGCTCGAAGGGACTTGGAGATTCTCATGGTCGAGCCTGGGTTCTAGAGCCGCCGCCGTACGACGCCTACGTGGTCCACGGACACCGAAGCGCGACGGCCGGCACGGCCCTCCACGAAGATGCCAAAGCGTAGCGGCTGACTGGAACGGCCTAAGGTGGGCAGTGCCAGGTTCTCGATCACGGGGACGTCATCCACCCAGAGGGTGACGGTGGTGTCCGAAGAGGTCTCCCCGCGCTTTTCAATACCCACGCGCATGGGCTCCCCCACGTTCCATTGGGCGGTGTACAGGTCCTGCGCGGCCGCGTCCAGCTCGCCCTTCTTGGTCAGGGTCGCGCGCACGGCGCCATCCCAGTGACGCACGAGCTCCACGGCGGCATGGGTTCGGATGTCTCCGGTACGGCCCTCGGTCTCGCGCGCCACAAAGATGCCCACGGTCACGTCCCGCGAATCGGGGTGAACGGTGAGCTCGGCCTCCAGGGAGAGCAGACGGTCCGCGGGAAGCTCCCGGTACAGCCGGGTCCGGCTCTCCTTGGTGAGCTGTCCCTCGATCCACACGGCTCCGTCCCGCAGGCGCACCTCCGCGCCGTAGCCCTGGTCGTAGGTCCAGCCGTTGCCCACACGCCCCACGCGGTCGAAACGATCCCGCCAGAACTCCTTGCTCTCGTGGTCGCGAATGCGAGCGCTCTGGGTCTCGGCGTATTGACTGGGTGCATCGCCCTCGGCTTCGTTGCGGCGGATATCCACCAGCTCGGCGAAGCTGGCCTGGGCCTGCCCCGAGTCTCCGCTGAGGTACTGCCACCAGGCCATTCCGTTGCGCGCCGAGGCCATATCGGGGTTGAGAGTCAACGCCGCACCGAAAGCGGCCTCAGCCTTGCCCAATTCTCCCAGCACCAAGAAGTTCAGGCCGCGGCGCGCGTGCACGACCGGGCGTGCAGGATCGATGCTGAGGGCCCGCTCAAAATAGCGCTCGGCCGAATCCGGATCGCCCCCCTCGCTGGCCAGGGCGCCCATGGCCACCAGCGCATCGGGGAAGTCCAACTCCTGATCGAGAGCGGCGCGGAAGCTCGACATGGCTTCGTCGTCTTCATCACGCTGCGTCTGCAGACGCCCGCGCTGATAGAGGGTCCACGTGTCTTCCGGGTTGGCCGCGTGGGCCATCTCGATGTAGGTCCAAGCCTCCTCCGGATGGCCCGTGATCTCGGCCACCCAGCTCAAGCTGCGCCAGCAGAGCCACCCCCGGAAAGGATCGACGGCGGCGGCCTGGCGCAGAGAGCGCACGGCCTCTCCATCCTCCTGGGCCTGCAGTGCAGCCAGCCCACGGGCGAAGAGCAGATCAAAGCTGGCATCCGGGCCGTCGCCAGCCTCCTCCTCCAGTCCCTCGCTCTCACCCAAGAGGACCGCTGCGGCCAAGACCCCCGCGGGACCCAGGTCCGCTTCGGGATCGGCGCTGGCCCCGCGCTCAAACGCGTCGCGTGCCGCCTGCACCTCGCCCCGAGCCATCAGCACGCGACCGAAGTCCGTGCGGATGCCCACACGCTCGGCGCGCAGATCAGGGCCCGTGGGCTCTCGCTTCTGGGCCTCGTTCAAGTGCTCATAGGCCTCGTCGTATTGACCGGCATCCAGGAGAAACCGTCCGTAGAGCCAGCGTACAAGCCAGTCCGTGCGCGAACGGCGGAGGCCCTCGTCAAAGGCCTGCTGAGCCGGACCACGCATGCGGAAGCGGGCGTACAGATCCCCCAGCCGGGCCCACGGTTCAGGCTCCGTGTGCAGGTCGCCTTCAGTCAGGCCCGCATAGACGTCCAGGGCAGCCTGGAAGTCAAAGCCCAATTCATGGCACCGGGCCAAACCCAGATGGGGACGCACATCGGTGGGCTGCAACCGGACGCACATGCCATACAGGTCCTCAGCCGCTTCCAGAGCACGCGGGGTCTCGTTGCGCAGCTCAAGACACTCCCCGGCAAAACGCATGGCCCCGTCAAAATCTCCCGGGCGCAAATCCGACCCGAAGGCGGCGCGGCCCAGCTCCACCCTATTCGTTGGCGTATCGGCAAAGCCGAACTCCTGCACGCGCTCGGCCTCATAAGCCACGGCTTGCTGACCGGAAAAGCGCTCCTTGCCGGTGCTGGGATCAATCTCAAGGAACAAGATGGCCTCGCCACTGCCCCTCAGCCCAAAGCGCTCCTTGTTCTCGATGCGGCCGAACTTCAGGTTGGCCACCACGATCCAGTCGTAGAGCTTCTTGCGCGCTTCAATGCGGGCGAGGCGCTCGTCGACGGTGAGGTCGGCGTCCGACGCTCCGCTCACCGTCGTAACCTCTTCCGAGCCTCCGCTGCTGATGGGCGCAGGCTCCATGGACGATGCATTGAACAGGCCCTGGGCCGATCGGGTCGGGATCCGGGTGCGAAGGTGCTTGCCCATGTGCTTGGCGGCGGGGCCGTACGCGCTGGGGGGGGCCAGAGCGGGCAGAGGCTCAAGCGGAGGTAAGATCAACTCCAGTAGCGGCAGGGGAGTGGTGTCCCGTGGAGGCGAGAAGAGGTCGCGCTGGAGGGTCCCGCTACGACTCGCGGTCGGCAAGGCCAGGCCACTGTCGGGCACAGCGGCCTGTGAGTAGCTCTTGGCGGCACCAGAGGCTCCACCGCGGAGGTCCACAGCCCCATCGGAGATCAAGCCGTAGGCACTCCAGCCCAGGAGGCCTGCTACGGCAAGGAAGACGCCTGTCTCTTTTTTCATTTCCATGGTGATGATCCCCGAGGCTACTGCCCGGCCTCCTCGTCACCCAGGTTGTCCTTGATGCGCACGACCTGATACTCGATCTCCGCCTTGACCGATCCGATCTTGTTGCGCTCGTTCTTGACGTTGAACTGGCCGATGGCCAACGGACCTCCGCTCCCATCTTCTGATGCGGGCTCCTGGCTGGCCACGATCAGGCTGGTCACCGACTCAGCACTGGACAGAAGCGTGAAGGTGACGCTCGTGCGCTCCACGGTTCCCAATCCACTGCGGGAGCCAAAGCCCGGATCGAGTCTTATGGCGATACGACTGATGCGATCGACGCCAGCGTCCGCAGCGAGACGAGCCACCCGCTCCAGGAGGTCCAAGGCCTCAAGCCGGCGCTCGATCTCCGGCAGACTGTTCGTCTCCAGCATCTCAATGCCCCATCCATCTGGGTAGTTCATGCGACGACGACTGGCCAAGAGGTCCAGGTCCTCACGCACCTCCTCCACACGGGTGAAGTAGATCCCGCTCGCGGATCCGGCACCTGACTCCACGACAAACCCAAGACGCGGGCGGAAGGCCGTGGCACGGGACATGACGCTGATGGCCTCGCGCAGATCATCGTTCTCCTCGGCGGCGGCATTGCGATGGGCCGTGGAATAACGCTCGGCCTTGAGGTCTCCACGGTTCTTGTTGCGCAGGCGCTTGGCCGTGCCCAGGTCCGTGCCGTAGAGGCTCTGCACCACGTACAGGCCGATCACAAAGACCAGAAACCCGCTGCCGAGGGTGACCAGGAAGCGCTTGTTCTCCTGCCAGTAGTCGTTCATGTCCATGGCTAGTACTCCTCCCCTTCGGCATCACCCTCGCCGTCGTCGGCAGCGGGCGGCGGCGGACCGAATAGACATAGATCCAGGGAGAACTGATCCCTATCGATGGACTCTTTCATGCGGCCACCGCTCTTGCCATCCCCCACGAGAGCCTCGCGCAGAGCACGCGTCATCTCCTGGAACTGGCGGCTGGGAGAGTCGGTACCGGGCCGTATCATCCCGCGCACCATGAGCATCGGCCGCTCGGAGTTGCGCTCCACTCCCAGCTCGGGGTCGAACGTCCACTCACTGGTGAGCTCCGAGACCCAGAAGTCGCCGGGCAGGGAGTTGTCGAGCTGGCTCATCGCACGCGCGCCCTGTTCACCCAGACCCGCCACCCACTGAAGCTGTGAGGCAAGCACCCGCAGGGACTCGTTCTCCTCGATCAGCTGCTCGGCCTCGCGATGTATCCGGGTCTCCCGAGAGAGGCGGGACTGTAGCCCGGCGTTCTCGCTGTTGACCCTGTCAAGCTCATCGGCGAGGTGGACCGTCTTGAAGCCCAGGTAGCACACGGCCAGCAGCGCGGCGGCAATGAGCCAGATGGTCTCGCCCCAGAAGGCTCGCTTCTTGGCAAGGCTGGCGGGCAGGATCTCCAGACTGTAGGCCCCGGAATCGGAGCCCATGGTGGCCAGCCCCAGGGCCACGACCGCCTCCAGCTTGAACTCTTCAAGCAGATCCGCACTGGCTGCATCCAGCTTGTCGGTCTCCACCATGCGGAAGGCGTCGAAGAGCTCCACGGTCACGCCCATGCCCCCCGAAATGTACTGAGGCAGACCGTCCAGGGCTGCGCCGCCCCCGCAGAGCATGACGCGATCCACCTTCAGGCCGCTGATCTTGACCTGGCTCTTGCAGAACAGGATGGCCGACTGAAGCAGGGAGAGGATCTGACCTGCGGCGCCCATGATGGCGCGGCTGGCCTTCTCGTGATTGGGGGTCGGGTGCGCGGCTCCGGAGCGCAAGCTTGCATACTTCAGCTTGAGCTTCTCGGCTTGTGCGGGGCCCACGTTGAAGCGCTGGGCCAGGGCCTGGTCGAAGAGCCGGCTGCCTCCGGAGAGATTGCGCGCGAACAGGAGGTCCGGCCCCCGGGCAATGACCACGTCGATGTTGTCGTGCCCGATGTTGGCCAAGAGAACGGTCTCATCCTCCACCACACCGAAGTGGGTCCAGGCGTTGTACAGGGCGATGGCGCTGGGGCTGAAGCTGTCCAGGTTCCCACCCGTCAGGTCCAGGCCCTCAAGGTGATCGTCCAAGAGACCCTCGCGGGCCATGGCCAGCAGGACCACGTCCTCCCCCTCCACCTCGGGGAGCTCGGGCAGGAGGTTGAAGTCACTCGCCACCTCGGTGCCGGACTGATCACCAATCTCGGACACCTCAAACCGCATCAGGTTGCGTAGCTGCCAGTCGGGCACCCGCGGCACGCGGGTGTAGCGCACGTTGACATCGCGCCCGGTCAACCCCACCCGTGCCGCCACGGGTTTGAAGCCCTGGGCCAGCTCCTCCCAACCGCTCAACAACCAGCTGGTATCCCCTTCAGTCGCACTGGAGCCCAGGGAGGGATTGCCACGGGCATTGAAGTCCGTGACATGGAAGGTGTTCCCCTTGTACTGACCGCACAGGGCAATGGCCGAACTGGCACCTACGTCGATACCTGTGGAGGTGCGCGCCATTACTGATTCTCTCCGCTGCCGGGGGACACGTGATACTCCTCTTGGAGATAGGTTCGCATGCGCGCTGCCAACCCTTTGGCATCGCGACTCTCAAGAGTCTGGAGGATGGACTGCAAGCGCCGCACCTCCTGCCGGTCCAGATCGGTTTCCAGGGCTGCCAGATCCTCATCCACTCGAGACACCGTGGACCGTGCACCGGCCTCGACCTCCGAGCCGGTGTAGCGGGTGGCGATTTCACTGGCATGGTCGCGGCACTCCCGGTACAGGCCGGCCAGGCGGAAGAAACTCGCACGTTCGATCTGGCCCTCCAAAGAGCTCACCGCTTCAAAGCCCGTGCGCAGGAGGGTGGCACGCTGAGATTCGGCCCGCCTCACGAGATGATCCTCAAAGGGGTACCGGTCGAGAAGTTGCTGCCAGAGGTTGAGGCACTCGCCCAGGCGGCCCGCTCGCTCAGCCCCTTCCGCATCCGCAGCCAGGTTGATGGCAGCCGTGCGCTCCTCTTGGAAGCGCACCTGGATCAGGGGCATGGCGCCGCCGGACAACTCGACAATCATCTGAAATGCTCCCCCTTTGCTGAGACCGCGCACGTTGCAGGGCTTGCCCAGGGCAACGCGCAGTAGGTTGACGCCCTTGCCGATCACGAGGTCCGTCACGCCCTCCGCCGCAAAGTCCTCCTGCTGCAGGGCGTAGCCCCCCACACCCATGGTCGCCAGACCCCCTTCCAGTGCACTTGGTTCGGCAGTCCAGACGAGGACCGCCCCCTCGCCACCACTCGGATCGAGCCGCACCCCGTTGGCCTCTTCCGTGAGTTGCAGATCGAGTGCAGCCTGAGCCGTGGTACCCGCAGGGCGAAGGTGCATCCCCGAGAGCAGGGTGGCATCCACCTTGAACAGACTCAGAGAGCGCCCCGCCTCGAAGAAACGGTACTCGTCAAATACGGCTCGGGGCTCACCGCCGGCACTCGCCACAAGGCTGGCATCATCGACGGAGACGCGCCCTGCATTGTCCGCATCCTCTCCCTCGCCGCTCCCGCCAACCGCGGCAGCCAGCAAGAGGCGTGCCCGGTCGTAGCCCTGGGGCACGGTCAGGGAGAAGGTCCGTTCGGAGAAGGCTGTGCTCTCGGAGATCGCATCGCCAAAGCTCGCACAGGGGGTGGGGTCTTGGGTCTGGGCGCCACGGGCCAGTTCGATGCCCATGCGGAGGTGCGCTGCTCCGGAAACGCGCACGCGGGCAGTAGCCATGAGCTGCTGGCTGTGGCGCACGTCCACCCACGGGGAAGCATGCACGGCACTCTCCCCCGCAGCCAGGGAAACGGACAAGCCGAGCTCACCGGAATAGGCGGCGCGGGGGGAACGACCGAAGGCCGCTTCGCCCTCGTCCAGGGCTTCCCAATCACTGGGACCCTCAAAGGAGAAGCCGTCCTCCAAGAGGTTGCCGGCGAGGGGCGTCACAGGGCGACCGCCGGAGCTCTCCTCGCCGCCGCGATTCATGGCCCACCAGCCGGCAGCAGAGCCGGCGGCGAGAACAACCAGGACCAGAGCACCCACGGGTGACTTCTTCTTCGCCCGCGCCAGGTTCTCTGCGCTGATCGTGTGCTCTTCGCTTTCGGTCGGCGCGAGGGTGGGCGCAGGCACGGGTGTCGGTGTGGGAAGCGGCTCAACCCGAACCTGGGGAGCCTGCGCGGGAACGCTTCCTGGAACAGGGCGGGCGGGTTCCTCGAGGGTCAGTTCTTCAGAGTCGCCCGAGTCCCCCTCGAGCACAATGTCGTCCATCCCTCCGGAGCCATGGTCCTCCGCATCGACACGCGCGAGGGTGCAGTGGATTGTTCCGAAGGTCACCCGCTGTCCGATGTCGAGACGGGCCTCCAAGATCTTGGCGCTGCCGATGCGCGTCCCGTTGGTACTCCCCAGATCGCGCACGCTGACCCCTTGATCGTCCACACTCAAACGCGCATGGGCCCCTGACACGGAAGCGTCGGTCAGCTGCAGGGATGAACCCGACTTGCGACCTACGGTGAACCCGTCCCCTTCAATGGGGAAGGACTGACCCTCTAGGGCGCCGTTTTCGACGCGCAGGGAGTACCGGTGGGGCATGGGCGGCGGAGGGGAACGAATCGACTCCCACCGCCAAGCACCCCTGGGGGGCGTGCTGACCGTGGAGGGCTGGGGAGATTGTGGAGTGGGGTCGGGCGTGGGGCCTATCCCCATCGGAGCGCCCAGTAACCCTCCCCGTGCCCATGGAAAGGGCAATGGGAACGCATCGGGCGCGGGGAGGGTAGCGCAGAGTCGGGGCCCCGCAAAGGGACCTTTGGCCCTGGTTCTCCCTGCCCTGGCCCCCGGGCGGTTCAGAATCCCATGGATTCTCGCAATGAGACCCAACTCCCATGCCCCAAGACCACGTGATCCAGCAGGGGCACCCCCACCAGGCGGCCCACCTCCAGGAGTCGCCGGGTCACCTCTTTGTCCTCTGAGCTGGGCTCTGGGTCCCCTGAAGGGTGGTTGTGCGCCACGATCAGCGCCGCAGCACCACGCCTCAGGGCAGGAGCAAAGACTTCCCGGGGATGGACCAGGGAGGAGGTCAGGGTACCCAGGCTGACAATCTGCTGACCCTTCAGACGGTGCCTGGGATCCAAAAAAAGAGCGTGGAAGCTCTCCTGTTGCTCCCCGCGCAGTTCGGGCGCCAAGAGGCGGTAGACCGCCTCCGGCCGGGCGAGGTGGGGGCAAGGGTCCGGCCGATCCCGCTCGACCCAGCGACCCAGGGCAAAGGCCGCTTCCAGGCGTCCGGCCTGGCAAGGGGTCAAGGCATGCCCCTGGGTGAGTTCCTCCGGTGAAAGGCGAGAGAGACCGTGCAGACCATATGTGGTGAGCAACTCCCCAGCCGAATCCTCCCCCACGGCTCTACCTCCCAAGAGTCTGGTGAGGAGGGTCTTGGGCTCCGGGTCACGGGAAACAATCACACCCGGATAGACGCTTCTCCAGCCGTAATGGTGTCCGAGGGGACGCCGATTCCCAGAAACGGGAAGTCCTGGATTTACCTTTCGGATTCCGGGAATCAAATTTGGATATGCGACCGAACTGGATTGGTGCGGGTCATTCGGCCTGCGAACGAAGCGAAGGAGGAAACGTGAGCGTTCTTGCGACAACCCTAGGCGCGGCCCTCTTGGGGGTTTGGTTGGTGGAGTCCCTGATCTTCGCCTACTACTGGCGCGACTTGAAGCGAAGTGAGAATGCACGGCCCCTCAAGCCTGTCCCCATGGGATAGGCCTAAGGGTCGAAGGGGGGGCCTCCCCCACATTGGACGGGAGAGGCTGACGAGCAGCCGCGCTTAGAGCACAGGCTCAAGGCGGCTGCTCTCTTTTGTCCCGACCCCCAGCCGGGCTCGGCCCGCCGAACCCCCTCAGCGGGGTGGAAACACATCTGCCAGCACAGAATCCAATTCCAGGCCCATGCGCGCCTTGAAGACTGCCCGCGGAGTATCCCCCTTCGGACCGCACTCGATCATCTCCCGCAGCAAGGGGGCTCCGAAGTGGCTCTCCATGTGGGCCACGAACAGAAGCGACTGCGCGTAGGCGCGCTCGATGGCCTTGGGATCATCCCACTTGGCGAGCGAGCCCTTGAGTTGATCGAGAGGAAAGGGCCGTGCCGTGCCCATCGCCATCCTCGCGCGCTCCAGATCGCCAGCCGCTGGCCCCCGAGGGCCTCGCTCCAGCCATTGGGCCAGGCCCTCGTTGAGCCAACCGGGGACCGCCCCCCCACCAGCCCCGTCTACGAATGCGTGCAGCAGCTCGTGGCGCAAGACGCTCACCACTCGCACCAGTTCCCGTGAGAGGTCCGTCAAGGGAACGCGAATCGTGCCGTCATACACGCCCCCGGCCCAAGCCCCCACCTGCGTCACCGCACTGAACCCCTCCTGTGTGTAGATCACCACACGAATGGGTTGACCGTGATCGGCGGGTCGCGTGCCGAACCACTCACCGTATTCCAGATAGGCATCTTCCAGGGCCATCACCAGGGTCTGCACGTCTGTGCGTACCTCCGTGCGATTCAAGTCGAAGGCCACCTCGAAGTGCAGAGTGTGCCGCGTGAAGAAACCCTCTTCGGCTTCCTCGCTGCGCCGGTATCGCTCAAGGAGGCCGGGCAGGTCGAGGCGCTCGGGATGCAGATCAACGGCCTGCTGCAGAAGATCAATCGAGCGCGTGCGGTCCCAAGCATCTCCGTCGTGCAGAAACATCGCCCAACGCGCGTAGGTCTCCGCCAGGTTGTGGGCGTAGACCGCTTCATCCGGACGCGCCGTCAGACAAGCGGCGAAGTGCTCGGCAGCTTCTTCGAAAGCCTCCTTGTCCAGGGCGTCAATGCCCGCCTTGTTGCGCGCCGACCAAGGGGATGGTGCAAGCGATGGAGGGGTCTCCTGCGCCACAGATGTGGACTCAGGCGTGCTGGTTGGCGCCACCTGTTCGAGGCCATCTGGAACCTGGGTTCGGGCGGGACCTGATGGGGCACGAAAGCTCTCCAGGAATCGCCCCCCTATCAGGAGAACGGCCAACGCCAGCAGAGCCGCCGCGAGGGTGTAGCGGAACCTCATGCCCCGCCCTCCCCACCGCGCCCTATCCCCCGGGCACCAGCCATCGCTGGAAAGAGCCCATAGCTGGCCGGGTAGCCCAAGCTGGACTCCAACTCCCGCACCCGGCCCAGATAGGACTCGTGCAGTGCTTCCAGGTCCTCCTGTTTGGAGTCGTCACAGTAGTAGGTACGACACCCCAACGGACGCCCTTGGCGAGCCTGACAGCGACCGCCCACATGGTAGGGGCAGCGGCCAGGGGCCTCCGGCGCGGGGGCCCGGGGGTGACGATCCGCGGTGAAGTCGGTCTCCAGTCCCGTGGCGTAGAGGTCGTGGTCCGCTTCTTCGAAGCGACAGCACAGGCCGCTCATCTCGCACCGGGGTGAGAGCGCGTTCAACTCGACCTCCAGCTCCGCGTAGAGGGCTTCAAGTCCGGCGAAGGCACGCTGGCGCAGCTCTTCAGGCACGACCACGGCAATTCCGGGACACACGGTACGCGCACTCTCGAAACCGCTCGGGTCGCTGAGCACGCTGGGCCAGTAGGGGAACGTGCGACAGTGGACGGGTCGCTGCTCGTAGACGGTGCACTCGCGTGTGCCCTCAAGCAGGTCGCAGCGGCCCTGGTCGTCCCGCAGGGATGTGCGCAGGTGCCCACTCTTGGGGTCGGGGACCTGGCGCACGTGGCGAGCGGCAAATGCCGCGGGCTCCATGCCCAGAACAGAAGCCAGAGCCTCGACCTCCCCGTCTTCAAGCCACACGTGCCCCTCGCCAAAGGTGCAGCAGCGGCCGGACCGCTGGCAGCCGAAGCGAAACGGTACGACACCCTCCAGGCCCGGATCTGGAGCGACACGCTCACTCTTTGGATCCACTTGCGGGTGACTCATCTCAGCCTAGCGCCCCGGGGGCCGACGCCGGCGGATTCCGCTGCGGGTCTTGCTCTTGCTCGGCTCGGGCGCCGTGAAATCGAGATCCTGAAAGCCCTTGAGCTGGCCGCGCACCTCGCTGAGGAACTCGTCCCAGGATTGAAAGCGCACGTCGGCATCCTTGGCCATCATCTTCTCGATGATGAAGTGCAGGTGTGGAGAGAAGGCCTTGCTCTTCAATTCTGGGCTCTTGAGGTTGTCCATCACGGCCATGCGCAGGGTGTCCTCGTCGCCGTCGCCCTCAAAGGGCAGGCGGCCCACGACCAACTGGAAGAGCGTCACTCCCAAGCTATAGATGTCGCTACGGATGTCGGCGCCAGCACCTCCCTCAGCCTGGTTGGGATCCAGGTAGGCCACCGTGCCTACGGCAGAGTCCTCAGGATTGCGATCGTCGGAGCGGGTGCAGAAGCCCAAGTCGATGAGCTTCACCTCGCCCCCCGCCGCGAGCATGATGTTCCCCGGCTTGACGTCCCGATGCACCAGGTCCTTGGAGGCCATGTACTCCAGGACCTCCGCCACCGAGAGGATGATCTTGAGCGCGGGCGGCTCCGAGAAGGCCGTGCCCTCATCGAGGATCTCGAGCAGGGTCTTGCCCTCGACGAGCTCCTGTCGGCAGAGGTAGGTCTCGCCGCTGCGATTGACCCCGTAGCCCCGGACCAGACCGGGGTGGTCCAACTTCTCCAACAGCCGTGCCTCTCGAATGAAGGAGTCCAGCTGGGTCTTGTCCTCGGTGCAGCGCCGATTCAGGACCTTCATGGCGATCACCCGCCCCCCCTTGCGCTCCTGGACCCGAAACACGTCTGCCGTTCCGCCCGATCCGAGGAGGCCCAGGACCTCTATCCCCGGGACCTCCGGCTGTTCCCCGGCACGTGTGCGCCGCAGCATCAGGACGCGCTCGGCCGCCCAACCCAGCCGGGCTTCCAGCAGGTCGTCTAGCGGCTCACCCTGCTTCAGGGGCGCGAGCAGAGGTTCGGCCGTCTCGCGGGAGAGATACCCCCGATGGACGAGGAGGGCCAGGAAGCGGGCATCGTTTGGGGGGCTCATACGCGGCGGTGGTCGTTCAAGGTCAAGGAAGCAAGAGTGTAGCGCTCCCCTTGCATGCTACCGTAGCCAGCATGCACACATACCGCTCCAGGAGATTTGCACTACTCGCAGGCCTGTGGATTCTTGGCTCGGTCCAGGTCAGCGCTCAAGATCCCGACCGAATCCAGACGGACCGACCCGGTAGAGAGCTACTGGACGTGCCCGCCGAGGACGAGGCCTTCACGTTCGCTGTATTTGGGGATCGCACAGGCGGCCCCGCAGAGGGCGTCAAGATCCTGGCCCAGGCCGTGGAGGACGTGAACCTGGTGCAGCCCGACCTGGTGATGACCGTGGGCGACCTGATCAACGGCTACAACACCCGACCCGAGTGGATGGTGCAGATGACTGAGTTCACGGGCATCATGGACCGGTTGCTGTGCCCCTGGTATCCGGTAGCGGGCAACCATGACGTGTACTGGCGCGGGCCGGGGCGCCCCGAGCGGGAACACGAAGCGGACTACGAGACGCACTTCGGTCCCCTCTGGTACGCGCTGCGCCACAAGGACTGCTGGTTCCTGAGCCTGTACACCGATGAGCCCAACCCCGAAACGGGGGAGCGCAACTTCAGCAAGGCCGAGTGCCAGCGCATGAGCCCCGAGCAGATGGCCTTCCTTGACCAGGCTTTGAAGCGTGCCTCGGGCGCACGGCACGTGTTTGTCTTCCTGCATCATCCACGCTGGCTGGGAGGCAACTACGGGGATGATTGGGAGAAGGTCCATCAACGGCTCGCGGCAGCGGGCAATGTGACCGCCGTCTTCGCCGGACACATCCATCGCATGGTGCACAGCGGCGTGCGCGATGGAATCGAGTACATGACCCTGGCCACGGTGGGTGGCGGCCAGTCAGGCATTTCCCCCGAAGCGGGCTACCTGCACCACTGGAACCTGGTCACGGTCCGCGAAGGCCACATCGCGGTCTCCACCTTCCCGGTTGGCGCGGCCATGGACCCACGTCAGATCACTGAAGAGGTCAGTAATCAGGTGCGCGCCCTGAGCAGCGGCCTGCAACTCAAGGTGATCTCCACGCCCGAGATGGATGCCAAGGGAGCGGTGGATGGAGAGATCATCGTGGAGGTCACCAACCCCCAAGCCACGCCGATCGAGGTGCAGATCGGACTGGAGAGTGCCGACTCGCGCTGGCTCTTCATGCGCAACCACCATCACGAGCGCCTGGAGGCGGGGCAGAAGACACAGTTCCGGGCCCTCGCCCTGCACCAGAGAGCGGAAATCGATGAGAGCCTGCGTTTCCCCGTGGCCCAACTGCAGGCCGACTACCTGGGAGAGAACGTGCGCATTTCCCTTCCTGCGCGCTCCACCGAGATCGCCCCGCGCCTCAAGGCCACGCCCGATGACCTGCCCCCCCTGCCGCCGGGCTTCGACTACTCGATGGACTTCAACGGAACCACGGACGCGCTCGTCCTGGCAAGCGACAGCCTCGACCTGCCCGACGGTCCCTTCACCCTGGAGACCTGGCTGAACGCCAAGCGCTTTGGGGAGCGCACGGGGCTCATCTGCAAGACCGAGAGCTCCGAGTTCGGGATGTTCGTCAACGGGGGGAAACCCAGCTTCATCGTGCACCTGAATGGGGCCTATGTGACCGCTGGCGTGGAGGCAGCGCTCCTTGAAGTCGATCGTTGGCACCACATCGCGGGCGTCTTCGATGGCCAAGAGGTTCGACTGTACGTGGACGGTCAACCGGTGGCGGCCGCGCCAGGAAAGGGCAAGCGCACGCGCAACGCCTTGCCTCTGATCATCGGTGCCGACGTGAACTCCAAGGGGAAGAGCACCTCACCCTTTCACGGCAGTCTCGACGCCGTCCATCTCTCAAGCGGGGCGCGCTACGCGGGCGCCTTCGAACCTGTAGCCCGCCCCGACGCGGATGACACCTCTCGATTGCTCCTGCAATTCGACGGCTTCCTGGGGCCCTGGTCCCTGGACTCGTCCGGTCAGGGCGGCCACCCTCGCATCCAGGGGCAGCCGGACCTGACCAGGCGCTAGCCGCCATAGAATCCGCTGCGCAGCAAGGCGCATTGCGCTGGTCGAAAGTAGGCTGCTGGACATGATCCGCCCTGCACCCTCGGCCTCGCTCTCGACGGCTCTCAGCTCAGCTGCCCTCCGGAGCCTGACCTGTGTCCTCATCTCGACCCTGGGCATGGGTCAGGTGGAGGAGCCGCCCACGCCCCAAGATCCCGATAAGGCGGCGCCCCGCCTCGGCGAAGACCTGGCTGCCCGAGCGGATGACACGAGCCTCTCCTTTGAGGAGTTGGATGAGCTGCTCTTGTGGCGCTATGGGGTGTCGCCCGACGGCCAGGCCGCACTGAAACAACTCCTTGACCTGCAGGTGCTCGAAGCCCTGGCCACCGAAGCCAAGATCGAGGTCTCCTCGACAGACCTCACGCGTCGCTGGTCAGAGTTGGAAGCGGACATCAAGGCCGCGGGTGAGGCCAAAGACCTCCCCGCTTATCTGGCCCAGAGCGGAATCACCCGTGAGACGTTCTTGGAGTATCTGCGCCTGGCCCTGGTACACGAGGCCCTGACCCGCGCGGCCCTCGGTCTGGCGCCGGACGAGCCGATCACGGGGGAACAGCAGAGCACCTGGCTGGAGTCCACCCTGGCCGCACGCGGGGTGGAGCACCTGCCGCATCCCTGGGAGGAGGGCATCGTCGCCCGCAGCGCTGAGGTGGAGATCACCCGAAGCGACTTCGCCCTGCACCTGCGCAAGATGCTGCCCCCCGACGACCTCACGGCGGCCTGCCATCAATTGATCCTGCAGCGAAGGCTCCTGGCTCGCATGCCCGACCTCTCCGCAGAGGCCATGGGGCGTCTGGTAGAAGAAGAGATCGAGCGTCGACGGGCCTCAACCCAAGCCGACCCGCGCTACCAGGGGGTGAGCTACGAGCGACTCCTCGAGGCCCAGGGCCTCTCCCTTGATGCGGTGCGGAGAGATCCCGCCCTCTCCATTGCCATACTCTCGCGCTACTGGATTGACCGCGCTCACGATGACGCGTCCCTGCGCACGGTCTATGCCGCAGACCGCGCCCTGTTCGATGGGGCCTATGGGGAGGGTGTGGAGAGCCTCGCCCTGGTGCTCAAGGCTGCCAAGCTCCCCAACGATCTCGTGCCGCGCACCTTCGAAGCCGCCGAGGCGGAGCTGGTGGAACTGAGGGCCAGGATCGGCTCCATTGAGGACTTCCAGCGTCTGACCGCCGAGCACTCCGAGGATCCGGTCAGCCGCGAGCGCGGAGGCGGCCTGGGCATCGTCACCCGGGACTCGAAAGGGGTCCCCGAGAGCGTGCGCAAAGCTATCTTCGCCGCCCTCGATGCGGCCCGCTCCGCGGGGGTGGATGACGTCTCAGGGACCATCCTGGGTCCCCTGCGCTTTGGCGGCGGAGTCCTCCTGCTGGCCCTGGGCCAGCGCCGGCCTGCGCCCACCTGGGAAGAGATGGCCACCAAGGTTCAAGGTGAACTCAGGCGGCGATTCCTTGTAGAGTTGCTGCCGCCGGACTCGGTAGTGACCTGGCTCAACCAATGACCCCCTGCGGGTAGCACGCACATCCCCATGATGATCTCCAAA
>PVBE012587447.1_pt1 | contig 27102 bp, 25 predicted proteins | sample 1631181 | NCBI WGS metagenome assembly PVBE01 (sample SAMN08397723, study PRJNA350692) | Marine metagenome, whole genome shotgun sequencing project. | isolation source: water | place: Pacific Ocean | collected 2012-04
AAGTCTCGACATAGCAACCTTCTCCACCGTCTCGCTACGAAAACCAGTGAGATAACCGGGTTAGAATGAATTTCACTTTCCCCTTCTTTTCGAACGTTTCCAAGCTCTTGCGAAAAGCTCCCCTCGCTATTGCCATGAGCCTGTCGGGACAGGGATCAATGACCACTAGTCTGTGTCTATTGGCCCAGACCCAATCCAGGATCCTTGCGTTCACGCCCTTGTCACCAAACCCATAGCCGCAAACGACCAATTTATCTGCATCGCGGAGATTGAAATACAGCGAAGCCTGCATGTAGGCGAATATCCCAAGCTGATATTGAAGCATCTTGTTGAATGTTCCCATGAGTAGCAGCAGTCTCGGCGAATCTGCGGCCACTTCCTTGCCCTGGCCGATCTTACAGTGTTGGTGGTCTTCTTGGATTGGCATCGACAAGTAATGCGTTCATTCGACGGGTTCGCGCATCTTGATGGATTCGACCATTCCCATTTCAGAATTGTATTTCACTATCTTGTACACGCGCATTCACTTCGAACCCAGCGTGGCTGAGATGGAGGAAAGACCCACCGATCGGTCAAATCCGAGAGTGATGTACCAGGCGTTGCCATCGTCGCCCAATTCGACATCTTCCAGCTTGAGGTCGTGGAATTCTTCACCGAAGAACGCTTGCTTGAGCTCGGCAACGGCCATTTTCACTGCTGACTGAACTTCCATCTCTTTGATGTCTCCAACCCGTATAGACAGTGAATTATGGCACAGGATAGGTCGTCCTTCGTCCGTTCAACGTGAAACTGGAAACGATCTTGAGTCCGCGTAAATGGATAGGTAAACGCCCTCGCTCCCCTGTGAGGCTTGCGACAGCAGTGTATGGCGCACCAGCTTCTCCGAGTGGCTACCGATGACGCCGTCTCCCCTCGGGGCTACTCGTCTTCGGGGGGGAGCTTCACCTCGAGGTGGAGTTCGTTCAACTGTTTCTCGTTAGCTAGGTTGGGCGCGCCCATGAGCAGATCTTGGGCCTTTTGATTCATGGGGAAGGAGATGACTTCGCGAATGTTCGGCTCGTCGGCCAGTAGCATCACGATGCGGTCGACGCCGGGCGCGATACCTCCGTGAGGCGGGGCGCCGTAGTGGAAGGCTTTCCACAATGCGGGGAATTGAGTCTTGACGGTTTCCTCGTCATAGCCGGCGATCTCGAAGGCTTTGAGCATGACGTCAGGCCGGTGATTCCGGATCGCGCCGGAGGATAGCTCGACGCCATTGCAGACGATGTCGTACTGATAAGCGAAGACATCTAGGGGATCTTCGTTTTCGAGGGCGTCAATGCCGCCTTGCGGCATCGAAAAGGGGTTGTGGGAAAAGTCGATCTTCTGATGCTCTTCATTGTATTCGAACATGGGGAAATCGACAATCCAACAAAACGCCACAAGACTGGGATCGATGAGTTCGAGCGTTTGACCGAAGTACGTGCGAACCTTTCCGAGCAGCTGGTTCGTCGAGTCCGTGTCGCCCGCGCCAAAGAACAGGGCGTCACCATCTTCCACGCCGGCGCACCGAACCATTTCGCTTTTCTCCGCCTCGCTCAGAAACTTGACGACGGGCCCCTTCATCTCGCCATCGCGCAGAGCGATCCACGCGAGCCCCTTGGCGCCTTCGGACTTAGCGAAGGCTTCCACGTCATCGAAGAACTTGCGCGGCTTCGACGCGACGCCCTTCACCGGAAGGATTTTGACAGACCCACCGGATTGGACCGCGCCGCTGAAAACCTTGAATTCGCATTCGCGGAACACATCGGTGAGGTCGACGATCTCCAAGCCGAACCGGAGATCGGGCTTGTCCGTCCCGTACTTGTCCATGCATTCGCGATAGGGAAGGCGCGGAAAGGGGTTGGCGATCACCGTTTTCGAGGACAGTTCTTCGAAGAGCTTCACCATGAGTTGCTCAAGCAATACGAAGAGGTCGTCTTGCTTGATGTAAGACATCTCGAGGTCAAGCTGGTAAAACTCGCCTGGGCTCCGGTCGGCGCGGGAATCCTCGTCGCGAAAACACGGAGCGATCTGGAAATACTTGTCGAACCCCGAAACCATGAGAAGCTGCTTGAACTGTTGGGGCGCTTGGGGCAGGGCATAGAACTTACCGGGATAATGGCGGCTGGGCACCAAGTAGTCCCGCGCCCCCTCCGGGGACGAACTCGTGAGGATGGGCGTTTGGAATTCCGTAAACCCTTGCGTAGAGAGAAACGCGCGCATCAGTTGGATGGTCTTCGATCGGAGCAGGATATTCTCGTGCAAGCGTTCGCGGCGCAAATCGAGAAAGCGGTATTCGAGGCGTGTTTCCTCGGGGCAATCGCTCTCCTGGTTCACCGGAAAGGGAAGCACCTCGGACTGCGACTCGACAACGAACTCGTTCGCGACTATCTCGATTTCGCCCGTCTTCATGTTTGGATTAATCGTGTCCTGGCTGCGCCGAACGACTTCGCCGGTAACCGTGGCTACGCACTCGTTGCGCAGATGTTCGGCTACGGAAAAGAAGTCCTTGTCGGGATTGACGACAATCTGGGTCAGGCCGTAGTGATCGCGCAAATCGATAAAAATAACGCCGCCGTGGTCGCGCCGCCGGTGAACCCAGCCCGAAAGCCGGACGGACGCGCCGGTGTCGCCGCCGCGCAGTTCTTCGCAGGTGTGCGTTCTATAGGGGTGCATCAAGTTCTCCAATAGGGTGTCACTTGGGCCCGGTGGAAGGAGGAGACGCTCAAGTCCCGATAGGTTTCAGGTGCGACGGAACGGGCCAGCCGTCGCCGCCACGCTTTCGAATCCGCACACAGGCGAGCCGTGCGGAATCTTCGCGCGGAAAACCGCAGTATACTAAACGCGCACGGCCACATTGTCAAATCGAGCGGGCGTTTTCGAGTCTGTTCGGACTCAACGAAGCGGAGCGCGCAGCCCAAGCCACGCGCCCCGGATGTATAGACTCAAACGCTACTTCGCCTTGAGCAATGCCAATATCGCGTTCGCGGCCCTTTCGGTAAACTCGACGGCTTCCTTCGTGAATTCGCGCCACGTCATGAACGCGGCAGCTCCAGCGCCCAGCAAGGCCGCTACGGCCGCGAACAGGGGCAAAGCAACTTCCTCTTCACTACGCGATTCCTTCCGGCATTGCCGGATCCGCGCAACTGCTATTCGGCTGCAGCGTCGTCGGCGGCCTCTTCGACCGGCGCTTCTTCGGTGCTACCTCCATCGTCCGCGGGCGCGCAACCGGTGAGCGCCGGAGCGTACGCCAATGCCACGATTGCCAGTACTCGGGTGATCCACTTTACGGCCATGTCTTCCTCCTCCTGAACTATTCGCTAAATCGCAGCCAATCTGCGTATTAACGTGCTATTGAGTAACGTCAGTTGCTGCCGGAGCCGCCAGAACCATCAGGAACGCCGCTCGACGACGCGCCACTGTCCTTCTCGGCGGGAGAGCATCCTGTCAGAGACACGACTGGCAGCATTGCCAATACGGCCAAGGTTCCGGCGAGAATCTTCCTGAACAGAATCCCGCTCCTTTCTTCCCGTCGCTCCGACTTCACTCCGATTGCCCGCGATTGGAGACGACTTGTCACCTTCAGATGAAACCAATCTACCACAAAACCGATTTGTGTGCCAGGCCCGTCCTCTACCCGGCTGCACACCGTCCCGAAGCGCACTCTCGGGCACTTTCGGCGAGGAAGGATTCTCCGATGTCCACACCGTCTCGCTACGAAAACCGGTGAGATAACCGAGCTAGTCGTTCACCGTGATGCACACTTTCCCGAAGTGGCTGCCGCTCTCGACATGTTTGAGCGCTTCCTGCGCCTCGCTCCAGCCGAAAGCCTTGTCCACGACCGGCCTCATCTGGTGCGCCTCGATGGCGCGATTCATATCCTCGAAGCAATCGCGCGGGCCAACGAACACGCCCTGAATGCGAATGTCGCCCATCAGCACAGACGTCAAGTTCAGCTTATTCTGCATCCCGGCCAGGATTCCCACCAAGCTAATGTGCCCCCCGACTCGGACCGAACGTATCGACTGGTCAAGCGTGCCGACTCCGCCCACTTCGACGATGTGGTCGACGCCTTCGCCACCCGTGATATTCCGGACTTCCTTCGACCATTTCTCGATGGTCTTGTAGTTGATCGTGTGGTCCGCTCCGAGCGATTTGGCCCGCTCCAACTTCTCGTCGCTACTCGAGGTAATGATTACCTTGGCCCCTGCTATCTTCGCCAATTGCAGAGTCGAAATCGAAACCCCACCGGTGCCGAGCGCGAGAACCGTGTCGCCCGGCTGCACATAGCCATGGCGCCACATGCAACTCCACGCGGTCAGGGGCGCGCATGGAAGCGTAGATGCTTCGGTATCCGAGAGATGTCCAGGCACTTTCACGACGCCATCTTCGCTCAGGGCAACATATTCAGCCAACATCCCGTCGAGAGGGCTTCCGAGAGAGGTGCCCGCCGTGTTCTGCCGTGTCGGCTTGCCGCCGATCCAGCCCTGGAAGAAACACCCGGCCACCCGGTCGCCAACGGCAACGCGGGTCGCGCCATCGCCCACGGAAACGACCTCGCCCGCGCCGTCCGAAAAGGGGATGAGGGGCAATGGCTGCTTTGGGTTGTATTGGCCCTTGACCATGAGCAGGTCGCGGTAATTTATGGCGGCCGACTTGACCTTGACAACAACCTGCCCCGGCCCCGCAACCGGGTCCGGCCTCTCGGCGACCTTCAAGTTTTCGATGCCAAAGGAGCCCTGGATTTCATAAACGTTCATGGTCGTTCCTTCCTATTCGAAGAAGTTTCTCTGTAGCTTGAATATCTCGCTCGCGGCAAACCGGCCGCGAGGAAGTATGCAGTATATCCGACCGCTGCCCCTCCTATCCATGGTAAGATCCGTCGTTGACGAATGCATAGGGATACGGGTCAACGAATAGATGTCTACAGAACAATCGACAGCGCAAGAACCGTTCAACACGCTCGTCGTCCTGGGTCCTACCGCCTCCGGCAAGACGGCCCTCGGCGTCTACCTCGCCCGTTGCCTCGGCGGCGAAATCCTTTCCGCCGACTCGCGACAGGTTTATCGCGAATTGATCGTCGGTTCGGGCAAAGATCTGCATGAGTACGGAGAGGGCGGCGCCCCAGTCCCGTACCACCTTATCGATGTGGTGGGACTCGATGTCGAGTTCAATGTGTTCGAGTATCAGCGCCGGTTCTTCGAGGTATTCGAGAGCCTTCGAGAAAAGGAGGCGCTGCCCGTAGTAGTCGGCGGAACGGGCCTCTACCTCGAATCCGTGCTCAAAGGCCACCGCATGGTCGAGGCGCCGGAGGATGCAGCGCTCCGCTCCGAGTTAGCCGACGAGAGCACGGAGACGCTGACCGCGCGGCTGCGCAGTCTCAAGCCCGCCCTTCACAATATAACGGACACGGATGACCGCGGCCGGCTCATCCGCGCCATCGAAATCGCGGTTTACGCGGAAACGCACGAGCCTCCTCCCGCTCCGCCTGTCCACGCCTTAGTCCTGGGCCTTCGCTGGCCGCGCCCTGAGTTGCACGAACGGATCGGTCGTCGGCTGAAGGCGCGGCTCGACCACGGCATGGTGGAAGAAGTCGAGGCGCTGCTCGACGCGGGGGTTTCGCCAGGGCGCCTGCGCCTTCTGGGATTGGAATACCGCTTTCTGACCGATTACGTCGAAGGCCGCATCAAGAATCGCAACGACTTGTACCAAAAGCTCCGTGCCGCCATCGTGGCCTTCGCGAAACGCCAGGAGACCTGGTTTCGGCGGATGGAGCGCAAGGGAACGGCGATAGCATGGATCGACCGTGGCAATCCAGAGGAGGCGCGCGGGGCGGTCGAACGGGCGCTGCGCAGCGTATGAGCGGGCGCGGCCAAAGAGTCCTTCGGAGCCTGGAACGATACTTAACCAAACGGGCGAATTTGGATCGCCGGCCCCTCGTTTCTGACAGCACCGAAAACATCGAACATGCCGTTGTCATCCCCGCCCTCGCCGAAGGCAACACGATAGAGACGACGCTCGAAGCGCTCGCGGCAAACGATGAAGGGCAACTCGCGAAGACGTTGATCGTCGTCGTCGTCAATAATCGAAAAGAGCCACACGCATCGCCCGAGCATATCGCCGACAACGCGGAAACTCTGGGCTATCTGGATACCGTGCGCGGCGTCAACACGCCGCTGAGACTCGCCTATATCGACGCTTCCACGCCGGGAAACGAATTGGCGCAAAAGGAAGGCGTAGGCACGGCGCGGAAAATCGGCATGGATTGGGCCGTCCACACGCTGCTGCAAAACGGCTCACTGAGCGGCGGGATTCATTGCCTGGACGGCGACACGTCCGTTGAACGCAACTACCTGAAGACGCTTGCGGACCACTACCGAAGCAACGATGCTCGTGCCGCGGTAGTCCCATTCGCGCATCCTTTCACGGGCGCGCCCCAAGGCGACGCGGCCATCGTGTGCTACGAGATCTTCCTGAGATATCACATTCTCGGCTTAAGATTTGCCGCGTCGCCCTACGCGTTTCACACAGTAGGCTCGGCAATGTCCTGTCCCGTCGAGGCCTACTGTGCCGTCTCAGGCATGAACAAACGCCGCGCCGGAGAAGATTTCTATTTCCTCGAGAAACTCGCGAAGACGCGAGGCGTCGCTTCGCTCACGGGTACGACAGTCCACCCCTCGCCAAGGCCAAGTTGGCGCGTACCCTTCGGAACGGGCCAACGCGTCCGGCGCTATCTCGATGGAGGACAGGAGGAGTATCTTCTCTACGACCCAAACGCCTACCGTATTCTTCGCGACTGGTTGCGATTATTGGATGTGGGTTCGGAGAAGAGCGGCAGCGAGGTGACGAGAAAAGCCGAAGAAATCGAGCCGGAACTTTGCCGCTTTTTGGGGCGGGAAGGATTCGAGAAGGCCTGGGACCGCATCCGCGGCCAAGCGCCGAACGAGTTGGGCCAGCGAGAACAGATCCATCGTTGGTTCGACGCGTTCCGGTCGCTAAAACTCATCCACCATCTACGCGACAACGGGTTTCCGTTGACCGACATGTTCGAAGCGCTATTCGATCTGATGGAATGCGTGGGCGAAGATACTGCGCGGTGGCGCGGCGCCAATCTCCGCGAGGATTTGGAGAAGCAAAAGGAAATCCTATGGCGGTTGCGGGAATTGGATTCGACGTCTTCGGTCTTCTAGCCCGGAGATCTTCCAACGCGGGGTAGGGGAACCAACGCGCGCGCTCCGATGACATCCCCCTTGACCCCCTTCAAAGGGGGACTTTCGTTTCTCGAACATCATATACAGTCTCCTTTGAAGGGGGTCAAGGGGATGCCGCGGTTTGCTTCTTCCTGGCCTCTCCAAAAAAACACTTGAGATCTCATAGCTTCTTGCTGTCCAGAAGCACGAAGGTGTGGCGCTGTCAAGAAAGTCATCATCAAACCCGCCCCAAAAGGTTGATGGCGACACCAACCAAAATCGAATCCGCGTTGATTCACCGATCAACCTTGACTTACCCTAAGCAGCCGAACCCCGAATCTCCCTACCGACCCGAGGTCACCTATTGCCCCAGAGCTTCGCACCCATTCGCAGTTTCTTGCGCAGACAGGACTGGGGCACCCTATACGTTTTCTCGGCCATCCTGCTGTTCTTCCTGATTTCGGGGACCTGTGGACTGTTGTATCAAGTGGTCTGGACACGCAAACTGGTCCTCCTCTTCGGCACGGCCTCCTATGCGGTCAGCACGGTACTATCCATCTTCTTCCTGGGTCTGGGCCTTGGCAGCCTCTGGGGCGGACGCCTCGCGGACGGCTCGAAGCGGCCGCTCTTCCTATACGGGATCATGGAAATCGCCATAGGGATGTGGGCAATCCTCTTCATCCTCTTCATCGATACCGGCGAGGCGGCAACCGTCTCCATTCTCAGCGCGGTAGACTCCTCAAGGACGCTATCCATCGCGGCGCGCGGCCTGCTTGCGGGGGTATTCCTTCTTCTACCCGTCACACTCATGGGCGCGACCCTCCCCTTGTTGTCCAAATGCGTAACACGCGGCAACCGCGTACGGGGCATGCCCATCAGCGCCCTCTATAGCCTCAACACCTTCGGGGCAATGGCAGGCTGCGCTGGAACCGGGTTCATCTTGATCGCGCGATTCGGCTACACGCGAACCACGTTTATCGGTGCAGCCCTGAATGTTCTGGTGGGAATCCTGGCGATGGGGTTAAGCCGTAAGACCACAATCGCCGCGCCCCCTTCGCCCACTGCCTCCACATCCAAGACGCCCGGTGTCGCGGGGATGGCGCAATCCCCACGCGTCGCGCGACTGGTAGTACTCGCTTTTGCCGTATCCGGCTTCTGCTCTATCGCCTTGGAAGTACTGTGGACGCGCCTGCTAGCCATCGTCTTCTCCGGAACCACCTACGCGTTCACAACCATGCTCGCCACCATCCTATGCGGCATCGCGTTAGGGAGCACCGTGGCGGCGGCCTTCATCGACCGCATCAAGCGCCCCGTTCTATTCTTCGGTCTCACGCAAGGCCTCACGGCCGCATCATGCCTGTTCATGCTGCACTCCTTTCCGTTCCTGCCCGAACGCCTCGCCGAATTCCAGAAGACCGCCGGCTATGACTGGAACGAGCTGGTCCTCTGGAAATTTCTGCTTTGCTTCGCCGTGCTCTTCCCCCCGACATTCTTCTTCGGCATGTCCTTTCCCGCCGCCGTGCGCGCCTACACGGGGCCGCTTCAGAACGTGGGCCGCGACGTAGGGAAGCTGTACACCGCAAACACCTTCGGCGGAGTCGCAGGCGCCCTGGCCGGAGGCTTCCTGATTCTCCCGATGCTTGGCGCCCACTGGGGCATCGTCCTCCTGTCGCTTCTCCTCGGGGCCATGGGTTGGATCCTGGCCGTAGCGTGTCCCACGCCCAGGGACGCTTTCACGGCCCTCTACGCCGTAGCGATTCCGGCTTCGATAGCGCTTCTCCTGGCGATACTCCCAGGAGACGTCAGTCTGGCCATGAACCACTGGTTCCTTCCCGACGACCACGAGATGATCCACCACAGCGAAGGCACCGAAGGGACGGTCGTCGTCTCTTCACCGAAGGACGGCGCCAACGGCACAGGCCGCTACCTGTGGATCAACGCAGTTCAAGCGACGGCGAGCATCGACAAGGGCTTGAAGATGAACCGCTTCCAGGGCGTACTCCCGTTCCTGTTCGACCGAGACCCGAGACGGGCACTCTTCATGTGTTTCGGTTCAGGAGTGACAGCCGGGACCTTGGCCCTCTCGCCCTTCGAGCGAATAGACGCCGTGGAAATCTCCGAGGATGTTCTCGAAGCCGCGCCGCTGTTCGAGGCCGACAATTTCGCCGTAATCGACAACCCCAAATTGCGTTTCATCATAGACGATGGCCGTAACTATCTACTGACCTCGAAAGAACACTACGACCTCATTTCCTTCGAGCCCATGCCACTGGCCCTCGCCGGAGTCTCCACCTTCTACACCCGGGAATACTACGAACTGTGCCGGAAACGCCTCGCGCGCCGCGGCATGGTGTCGCAATGGGTTCCCATTCACAGCCTGAACATGGAAATCGTACGTTCCATGGTGGCCACCTTCGTGTCCGTCTTCCCAGAGTGCACCGCGTGGTTCATCAACTCCGATCTCTTCCTCATCGGTTCCGAAGAGCCGCTTTCCATCGATTACCGGCTTATCGAGCAACGCCTCGAAGACACTCCCGAATTGCTGGCCGGCCTCGAGGAGGTCTACCTCGGAGACGTGCCCGAACTCCTGGCCTCCTTCATCATGGGGAAAAAGAAATTGGCCGGGCTCTCCGCAGGCACGCCCATCATGACCGACGACCGGCCCTGGGCCGAATTCGCCGCGCCGAAACTGATCTACTCCGCCGACGTAGCCGAGGCCCTCGAAGAGTTAGGACCCTATCGAGAGAATGCCTTGCCGTTGTTGGCCCCCTCGACCGACCCAGATTTGATCGAAGTCATCGAACGCCGCGCCACGGCCCATAGCCGGGACTTCGAGGCCCTCAAGGCCTACTACGGCGGCATGATCCTGTCCAATCCCGAAGAGGGATTCCTAGAATCATTAGAGATCGACCCCGGCGATCTGAACGCGAAGTACTACCTCTCGCAGATCTACTACCAGAAAGGACTCGCGCATGTCGGTTGGGAGGATTACGAAGAAGCCGAGGACTCCTTCGCCAAAGCGCTCGAGCACAGTCCGAACCGCCTCGACGCCCTCCTCGGCATGGCCGACGCATACCAGGCCTGGCAAAAGCCCGAAGACGCGTCGGCATTCTACCGCCTCTACCTCAAGCAAGGCGGCGCCGCAACCCGAGCCCGAGACCGCGCAACCCAAAAATCCGCCCCCTAAACAAATAGCGGCGCGGCGTCGCACACTCGCAAGCGCAGCGAGGCACGAGCGGAGACGTGCCTGTCCCTCTTCTTGCGGCAGGAATCCGCTAAAACAACGCTCCCTGGCCCTCCTTAGGCGGTGTGAGGCCGACATGTTTGTAGGCCAGCGGTGTGGCGACGCGCCCTTGCTGGGTGCGTTTCATGAACCCGATTTGGATGAGGTAGGGTTCGTGGACTTCCTCGAGGGTTTGGCGTTCTTCGCCGATGGCCACGGCCAACGAAGCAAGGCCGACGGGCCCTCCGCCAAACTTCTCCATGATCGTCAGCAGGATGGCCTTGTCCATATCGTCCAGGCCCAGGCTGTCGATTCCGAGCATATCCAACGCCTTATTCGCGGACGATTGGTTGATCGTGCCATTGCCCTTGACCTGCGCGTAATCCCGCGCCCGGCGCAGGAGGCGGTTGGCGATACGTGCCGTACCGCGCGAACGCGACGCAATTTCGAGCGCTCCATCGACATCAGTCGGCACATCCAATATGCGGGCGGACCGCAGGATGATGGTCTCGAGTTCCTCGGGACTGTAGAAGTCGAAGCGGCAGGTATCGCCGAAGCGCGCGCGCAGGGGCGGAGTGAGAAGTCCCGAGCGGGTGGTCGCTCCGATGAGGGTGAAGGGTTTGAGCCCGATCTTCATCGAACGGGCTGTGGGGCCCTTGCCGAGCAGAATGTCCACCTCGAAGTCCTCCATCGCCGAATAGAGAGTTTCTTCTACTGCGTGGTTGAGGCGGTGGATTTCGTCGATAAAGAAGATGTCGAACTCCTCGAGGCTGGTGAGAATCGACGAGAGGTCCACCTGTCGCTCGATGACGGGTCCCGAAGTGGACTTGATGTCGACGCCCATCTCGGCGGCGAGGATTTGCGCGAGTGTAGTTTTGCCGAGCCCAGGGGGGCCGGATAAGAGAATATGGTCCAACGGTTCGCCCCGCTGCTTCGCGGCGGCGATGGATATGGCCAGTTTTTCTTTGATGGGCCCCTGCCCTGGAAAATCCTCGAAGTGCTGAGGTCGAATCCGATCATCGAACTGACGGTCATCCTCCGCTGGCCCGGGATCGATCGCTTCGTTGTCAGACATGGACCGTCCCCGGCAAACGCAGGCGCCAGATCACGGGCTAACCCCCCATCCGTGGAAAGGCGCGTCGTTCCGACCGCCGAGCCGAATGATGTCCTCGGCCCATTGGTCGAGTATTTCCAGAGTCAGCGTCATCTTCTTCGTGTTTCCCTTGACAATCCATTCGCCTTCGAAATGCTTCCTGGGTTCGATGGTGGCTTCATAGCCCATCTCGGCCTTGAGCACCTCTTTCAGCGCCGAGGCCTGGCTGTGATCGGCGAGACAGTAGCGGAAATCGAGGGCGCTCTGTTGCCCGTTCTTGACCCCGTGCCCGAGGAAGGCCTTCCACGTGAGGCGGTTCATTTCCAACTGCTCCTCAACCATGGATTCGATTTCGCGCTCGGTCATGTTGCTCGAAAGGACTCCTTATTATCTGTTTGCCCGCGCCGGCGTCAGACCTTGGCCAACGACTGCAACGCCATTCGCACGAGCTCTTCATCGGAAGCGTCTTTGTCTGATTTCTTCCTCGCCCGCATGGCCGCCCGCTTCGCTTCCGCAGGAGTGCAGCCCAACGCGAGGAGCGCCGCCACGACGTCGTCATCATCTACGTTGTCTGCATTCGCGGATTCACCCAGGATGGCATCGAGTTCCGCGTCTTGCCCTAGTTTAGCTTTCATCTCGAGGATGAGGCGTTGCGCCGTCTTTTTGCCAACGCCGGAAACCTTCGTAAATGCCGTCACGTCGCTCTGGCGAACCGCGTTGCCGAACGCGGAGGGGGGCATCTGCGAAAGTATGGACAGGGCCACCTTCGGCCCGATGCCAGAGACGCTGAGCAGCATGGTAAATAGCGTCTTCTGTTCCTCTTGGAGGAAGCCGAATATCTGGAACGCGTCCTCGCGGATGTGGCAATAGGTCAGAAGGGTTGCCTCAGAATCGAGGGCGAGCTTGGCGTGGACCGAGCCTGGAACAAAAACGAGGTAGCCGACGCCGTTCACGTCGAGCTGGATATGATCGAGCGGCTTCGCGGCTACTCTTCCTCTTAGGAATGCAAACATCGTTAGCTATGCGTACCTTGTCTCCAACCCATGCCTTACCCGGTTAGCATACCGGTAACGATGGAGAAATTCGAGCCAGAACTATCGCCCGGTTGGGTCGGCGGCTTGGACGACGACGCCCGGTTCGTCTGATTTCGGTCCCTTCGGGCCGATATCAACATATCGCAGCCTCCCGTCGATGGCAGCGGGTGTGACCCGCATGACGGTGTTTCCCCAGGGCACGGCAATCTCCTCCGACCCATTCTCTCGGTGCCAATGTCCGAAGACCAGGAAGTCAAGGGGCGTCTCGACGAATAGGATAAGTTGCGCGAGGATCCCCATACTGGGCTCGTAGCGGTGGGTAAACCCGATGGACCAGCGGCTGGCCTTGATCGAGCGGCGCAGCCGTTGGAGCTCCGCCTCTTCCGTCCGCAAGCCGTCCGCCACAACGTAGTCCTTGCTGTCGAAGGCAAGGTAGCCGTCGGGGCCGAAGCGAAACGCGTAACTCACTTTGCCGAAATACGCCTCGTAGTTGCGTCCTTGGCGGTCGTGATCTCCCGCGCAAACGAAGGTCGGCGCTTCAATCCGATTCAGTAGCGATACGAAGGACTGGAACTGTTTCGGATCGCCGTCTTCCGTGAGATCGCCTGTGACGAGAACAAGATCCGGAGCCTTCGCGTTTACAGCGTCCACGATATCCGCGAAGATGGCCCCTGAGGAGCGAGGGTGCCGATTGGATCCGATGTGCGTATCGGTAATATGCGCGACCGTGTAGGTATCGGGAAAGGATTCATACACAAACACGGCGCGAAAGTTGGTGTCTTCGGTCTCGCCAGATCGCGCAACGAGGCTATACGTCCCCGGCTCTACGCCGGTGGGAATCTTGCACGCCGCTACGAAACGCCCCGTGACCAATTCCGTCCAAACCGGCTCTATCGGAAACTCCGCTTTGTCCGACCGCAGGAGGAGGCCCGCTTTCGAGGTCGTCTCGGCAGGAAAAGACTCTCCGCGCAGGACAAGCGCGGGCATGCCGTCGTTCGGTGTGGTGATGATTCCGAGCGGTCCGTCAAGATCGCGCGCATGCGCAATCCATGGCAAGACGGCGCAAGTGAAAACAGCGGCAATTCGAGTTGCATTCATCGAGGTACGGGCCGCCATGCGGGCGCGAGTTCGTCTTCCGGGGAACCGGTCAATTGCACAGCCTCGCCCCCACGCACGGGCGTGATGAAGATGTCCGCGTTACCGTTTCGATTGGATACGTGGAGCACATGCCTGCCATCGCGCGACCAGCGTGGCCACCAATTGTCCGACCGCTTGTCGACTGCAACGTCGAATACGCGGTTGGTTTCCTGATGGACGCGGTAAATGCCCACGGGGCCATCGCGCAGAGACTCGAAGGCGATCCATTGCCCATTGTAAGACCACACGGGATTCATGTCCATGGCGCGGTGGTTGCTGACGTCGTAGGCCCCGCGCGGATTGATAACGAATATCTCGAAGTCTCCTCCGTCGTTCGAGGCGAACGCGATACCGTCTCGCCCCAGTTCGACCGACCACTCGGCATACGCCCCACGCGAAGGCATGATCGATTCGGGTATAGGCATCGAGCCGGTGGGCGTGATCAAGTAGATATTCGTCGTGTACTTACCCGGCGCGCCATCAAGGCCAATCGCGAGAATCCCGTCCTCCGATTCTTCCTCATCCAACACGATATTGAATTCGAGGCTATCGTCGAGGGCTTCCATCGAGTCAAGCAACAACTGAATGGACTCCGCTGGAACCCATCGCGGGCGGTAGAAACCCGCTGGCTGAGGCGGGAGAGCCTCATCGGAGCCACCTGCCTCTCTCGGTACGCCCCACACGGCTTCCGTGTCCGAGTCAATGTCATAGACGACGAGTTGTTGTTCAAGGCCGGCTCCCGCAGTGTATGCAATTCGGCCATCGTCGAAGGACCATGCAGGGGCGTGACTCCACGGGCTCGCGGTCTTTAGGTAGCGGCTATCCCGGCCATCGGGGCGAACGAGGCAGATCCCCATGCCCTCTTCGATCTGACTTTCAAACACCAGCCATTCGCCATCGTGAGACCAGACCGGCGCGCCATCGCCCTTCCCTCGACCAACCGCGGCGATTTCCCCCGTCGCAAGATCCATTACGTGAACGCGCCGCTCCTCTTGCCCAGTTCCAACGAGGTAGGCAATGTGGCCGCCGAACGCGGAGACGCCGAGCATAACTAGGAGGGAAACAGAGGCGATCATAGGTGACATTCTAACACGATGCGGAGGATGACCGGATCCGCCAACGCGCCGGGAACCATGGATGCAATTTACGGGGAAAATTGGAGTAAATATGCATTCCCAAGGAGGAGCGTGGGAACGAGAGAAGGGGATGGTCGAGCCGTCGCGGCTACGCGATTCACGCAGTGCCAGAACAACTGATCTTGAGAACACGGGGCAGGCTAATCAGTTCTTCTTCAGCAACGCTCGGAGCGCGCTGTTCGCCTCTGGCGACGAGAACTCGAACACCAACTTCGCGCCTTCCCAGCGGTCGCCGCCTTCAAGTGTCAAGTCGTGCTCCTCCGCCAGCGCCTTCCGCCACATATCGAACGCCTCGTTCAGCCCCGCCCGAAGATTGACCACCGCGATCCGATTCTCCTTTCCCTCCTGGATGTCAAAGGAAAGGTAGAGGAGCAGCCGGCCGTCTTCCGCCACGTCAACATAGAAGTCCACGCGGTCAACAAATATGAACGACGTAATCGAGACATCCTTCATCTGCGCATTAAGGTCGTACCCAAAGGCGTGCATGAGCGAGGCCGCGGCCAAGTAGGCTCCGCCCCGCCGGTTGTCCCCCACGATTTCCAGCAGATGCCCGCCCACGGGGTGGAAGGGCGCAGGCATGCGCCCGTGGGTCCACCAGCCGTCGTTCAACACCGCATCCTGCGCGCTAGGTTCCATGGGGAAGCTCGCTTCAACCGACAGGTGGCCCCGCTCCGGCAACTCCATACCCTCGGGCGCCCACTCGAACTGGGGATACATCGCGGGAACATCCAACCCATTGAATCTATCCGCAAACAACGGTCCGAGCCGCTTTTCGTTCACAAAGAGATTGGCCAGTACGCTCGCCGAGTCATGGTCGCTCGTAAGAATCAGCGAGACCTCCCCCGGCATGAAGTATTCGACTAGCCACGGGGGCACAGTCTGACCCGCTAATTCCTCGAAAAAATCGTCCGCATGCGCGGCGGCTAGAACGGGATCCACCACCGCGCGAAAAGTTGGATGCGCGCTCGTCGCCTGTGTGTGCGTCATGGCCGGAGCGGCGGTAAACACGCCGTACTTCCCGTTGACATACACCCCGGCGCCCCCGGCCAGCAGAGGAAACAGTCCGAGCAGAACGAGCAAGACGATGAAGATTTTGCGCAAGATTTTCATGGATGGGGCAACCCTTCCGCGAGCGGGTAATCGTAAAGAGCGGGGACATGGATGTCAACGGCGCGGAAAGTCGTTGGAATTGGAACGCGGGCCCTGTAGCCAACCTTCAGTCCCTTTACCCTTCATGGTTTTGACAGGATTCACAAGATTGACAGGATTTCTATGCCGGAAGATTCTGGAACAGAAAATCTCGTTACTCGTATGAATCCTGTCGAAGAATGAGCGTTCTTAACAGCGCCGCACCCCCGTGCCGGGGGCAAAATGCGAAAGAAACACGGCTCAGGTTAAGCGGATCATCTGAATGTGGGACCGCCGCCTCGGCGGTCGTTAGGCAGAGACAAGACTCCGGCGTAGGTCGGCCGCCGGGGGCGGCGGTCCCACATTCGTGCTTTTGAACAACAAGAAGCTATGAGATCGCAGGTGTTTCTTAGCGGCTAGGCCCTCCCCCAGCCCGGAGTAGCACCGGGCTAGCTCCCCAATCCAATCGCGGATCGGATCGCATCGACCGCGCCGCGGTTCTCTTCATAGAGTAGTGTCGTGAATCGCAGGTAATAGAGGATTGCGCCGCCGAATATCCACGCGCCAAGCAGCACATATCCGACTTCTCGCGCCACACGTTTCCACGTCGGCGGGGCTACCCCGTTACTCGTCGCCATCTTCTTCAATCCGATCCAGGCGGTTCGACAAAAGTGCCACCTCCTGCGCGAGCGCACGGTTGTGTTCGGACAAACGCGAAATGAGCACCGTGAACATGAGAACAATCCCGAGCAGGAACAAGAAGCCCATCACGAACAATCCGGTAAGCAACTGGAAACGAACCAAGACCGCGAACTTCACGAGCACATCGGGAAAGATGCCAACGAGCAGTCCAAATAGCGAAGTCGCCAGCCAGAATAACGCATAGCGTTCCTTGAGCATGTCGCGCCGGACCAACTCAAGAACGAATCCCAGCAACACCACGCTCATCGCTAGCAGCGCGACCCGATGGCCCGTTTGGATTCCTATTTCTTGGAGTTCATTCATGGTGTCTTCGGCCGGATGCCGGCGGCACAACCGACACCTTCGAACCAACAGGTAAACTATACTGACTTCGTGTGTGCATTCCCACGCAGAAGCTTGGGAATGAAAATAACTTCAAGAAGAGCCACGATGTCCTATTTCTCCTCGGGGTAGGCGTCCCGTTCCGAATCGGGCGCGTGCGTCACCTTCTTGAACCCGCCAACAAAAATGGCCAGGCTGACCTTGACGATATAGTAAGGCGCGCGGCGGGGGTTTATCGAACTCACCCCGCCTTGCCGCGGCTGCATATCCACGGGAACCTCGGCGGAGCGTAGCCCCCGCTTATGCAAGAGCACAAGCGCCTCCGGCTCCGGGTAGTCGTCCGGGTAATGGCGCGCGAAGGCCGCGATGACGTCCCGGTTCGCGGCGCGAAATCCGCTCGTCGTGTCCGTTACGCCGCCGCCCACCGCCGAATCGACCAGCAGCGACAGTAGGGACTTTCCAATCCGCCGCATGAGCGAAGGCCGGTAATCAGAATTGGCCACATACCGCGACCCGATGATAAGATCCGCCGTTCCATCCGCCACCCGATCCACAAGCTTCGATATCTGATGGACGGGATGCTGGCCATCCGCGTCGCATTGCACCGCGATGTCATAGTCCTCGCGCAACGCGTACTTGTACCCCGTCTGCATCGCCGCGCCAATTCCAAGATTGTAGGGCAACCGAAGAAGGGTGGCCGTGCCCGACGCGCGTACGATTTCGCCCGTGTGATCGGACGACCCATCGTTCACCACGACCACATCATACTCGGGCGCCTCGCGCGACAACGCCGCAAGCACATCGCCGATACTTTCCGATTCGTTGTACGCCGGAACGATTACCAACACCCGCGCCATCACACCGTCTCCCTGCGCCGAATCAAGAACGTCCAAACTCCACGGATCAGCCCGATGCCACGGGCCACGTCGCGCAAGACATCCATCGCGATGAATCGAAACATATTCACGTAACCCAGGCGCGGCAGGAGTTCTTTGCGAAGCGATCCCTTCAGAACAGAATACACGAGCGCTACGAAGAGAACAGGAAGTGCGCTGACAAAACTCCAATTCAGATCGAAGGTTGCGTACCCAAAGCCGAATCCGAAATGGATAGTTGGGGTCGTTATGGAAAGCGTTCCGCCCATAATCACCGTGAGGAAGTGCAAAACGATAACAAAAGCAAGCAAGAGCGACAACGGAGGCCCGGCAAATTCGCGGCGATCCGCGTAGCGGTCCCCCTTCGCGCGGCGCGGGTGTTTCGCGTAGAGTCTCATCCGCCAAAACCCATGCCACATCTGCGTTTTCAGGTACGGCCAGAGGCGCGCTGGGTGATAATGGCGCACGACGGCGGCACGAGTGAAACGTAACACCCCGCCTCCGTCGGCAAGCCGGTAGGCGAGGTCGTTGTCCTCTGCCGAGGCAATTCGGAAGGCCTCGTCGAACCCGCCCACCGCGTCGAAAGCCGCTTTCTTGTACGCGGCGTTGAACGAGCCAAGAAAGTCCACCTCCCCGCTGAAACGCGAATGCCGCACCGCAATTTCCTCATGGACAAGCTGCGCCAGCGTGTTTTCCGGGTTCGCGATCCCGTAGGCACCGCCCACAGCCACCACGCCCTCATCAAGCCCTTCGAGCAGCCTCTCGATCCAGTCCGGTTCCGGGACGCAGTCCGAATCGGTAAATGCGAGCACCTTCCCCTCCCCCACTCGCGCTCCGGTGTTCCGCGCCTTAGCCGGCCCGCCATTTTCCTGCCGGATATAGCTGGCTCCATACGCCCGCGCGACCCGCTTCGTCCCGTCCGTCGAGCCGTCGTCTACCACAATTACTTCCGTATCGGGATAGCTTTGCGCGAGACAGCCATCCAAGCACTTGCCAAGCGTCTGCTCCGCGTTGTATGCAGGAATGATGATCGAGACAAGCACGGCAATCCCAAGAGTCCGACGGGCTCAACGACGGGTAGCACTCTCAAACTTGTTTTGGGGTGGGGATTCTCTCGTGGCCCCGCCACCTCCAAACAAGGGGTGCAGTTCTGATGCTACCGCTGAATTCAGCCCGAAACGGCATAGACTTATCCCACGGACTCGCCGTGCGAATCGCTGGGTTCAGATACAATGGGCTGAGAACCCTGAAAGGGTTCCACATCGTGGCGCACGCTTGTGCAACCCTTTCAGGGTTGGAACTTTTGATCGTTTAAACCCAGGGAGGCGCGCTGCGCGCTGACCCTGGGCTGTGGAATGTAACGCTTTCAGCATATACCGCTTTGCGATTAGTGCAGAGAGAGAAGACGCTACTGAAACGAGCTCGTTTTGCACTAACGTCAGCGGTAGCATCAGAACTGCACCCCAAACAAGTTTGAAGGTGCCACCCGGTTCAAGATTGAAAACAGGAATCGATCTACCCCCGAGTCGGCAGCCTCATTAAATCTTTCAGCGTTATAACCATTCCGATGTGAAGTCCCTCGTGAAAGCAGTGAAACGCGACTGCCTCTTCGACAGAAGTGATGTCATTGGGGCCAATCGTCAAGGGCTTGTATTCCTGAAAGCGACCGCTCCGGTAGTCCGCCTCGATGCGGTCCAGCAACCCGTTGAAGAGCCCCAGCGCCTCCGCCACATCCGGATTCGCGTCCCAGGCTTTCGCCGAGGTCCCTTTCCCGTAGATCTCGAGATACTCCTCGGGGATCGGCAGAGGGAAGCCGCTGAACACATACGTCAACCGGGATAATGAACAGAGCGAGTGTCCGATGTTCCAGATGATATTGTCTTCGCGGCCCGGAGGGATCACGAGCATCTGCTCCGCATCGAGCCCTTCGATCTCGCGCGTCATATGCCACCGCGTCGTGCGAAGGGTCTTGAAAGCTATCGGCAATTCGTTCGACATTCGATATACTCCTTCGCCGCGTCAATCAATCTGCGCATCGTTATAACCATCCCAATATGCGTCGCGCCCACCGTATGCATTCCCACACGGGAACGAGAGGAAGAGATTAGCTTCTACACATACCCGCGGCCAGCATACTCCTTATCCTGGCGGAGGATGACGTTGACGAGGGCTGGTTTGCCCGAAGCGAACGCTCGCTCGAGGGCGGGGATAATATCGTCCGGCTGCTCCACGAACTCACCGTGTCCACCCATAGCCTCGACGACCTTGTCGTACCGCGTATGGTTCAATTCCACGGCTGTCGCTTTGCCGTACAGCGCAACCTGCGGCCGCATCATCTGGCCCCAGGCCGCATCATTCCCGACGATGCCGACAATCGGCAGGTTGAAACGGACCGCCGTGTCAAACTCAAAGCCATTGAGCCCAAAGCTGCCATCGCCATAAATAACCAAGACCTTCCGGTCGGGGTGCGTCACCTGGGCCGCGAGCGCAAACGGCGCGCCTACACCCAACGTGCCCAGAGGCCCGGGATCCATCCAGAGCCCTTTCGTCGGAATCGGCACGACCTTCGCCGAAGCCGCAACCACATCGCCGCCGTCGCCGATAACGATCATCTCATCGTCCCGCTCAACAAACTTCGCAATATCCTGACAGAAACGAGACGTATGGATAGGGACCGCATCCAGCCCCTCCTGCTCGGTGACCTTCGCCGCCAACTCCTCTTCTTTCGTCTGGAGGCCAGCGCTGTATTCGGAAAAGTCAAGGGCAATCCCTTCCTCGTCCATGACCTTCGAGAGCGTATCGAATCCGGAGGCCAGATTGCCCACGAGCGCCACATCCGCCGAACGATTCTGACCGATCAGCGTGTTGTCCATTTCCATCTGGATGATCTTCGCGTCCTGTGGAATCTTTTTGCCGAACCTCATCCGGAAATCCAAGAGGCAGCCCGCGAGAATCATGACGTCGCAATTCTTGATAGCGTCCGCCCGCGTCCGGTTAAACAAATGTTTCGAGCCGCGGGGAAGCGTGCCACGGCCCATGCCATTGACGTAGGCCGGTATGTTCGTTCTCTCCAAGAACGCGGCAAGCGCCCCCTGAGCGTTCGACCACTTCACGCTCGTGCCCGCCATCACCATGGGACGCTTCGCGTTCTTCAAGATTTTCGCGGCGTCCAAGGCCACCTCGCGCTGCGGCGCAACCAACGGAGCCGCGGTCCGGATCGGCGGGAAGCTCACTTCCTCCAAAGGCACATCGGCGCCCAACACATCAATGGGGATCTCGAGAAACGACGGTCCCGGTATGCCCGTGACCGCATGGCGTACGGCCAGCTCGATGTACTCGGGAATCCGTTTCGTGTCGTAGCAGGCCCCGGCCCATTTCGTAATGGGCTTCATGAGCCCCACATGGTCCATTTCCTGCAGCGAGCCCTGCCCAAGATTCGCGAAGGGGCCCTGTCCGCCAATCACGAGAATGGGCGAATTCGCGCGCCACGCGTTAGCGACGCCGGTGACGCTGTCCGTCACTCCAGGACCGGCCGTGACCAGCGCGACGCCTACCTTGCCCGGATTCAGCCGAGCCCACGCGTCTGCCGCGTGCGTCGTCGCCTGTTCATGGCGCACATCGATAATCTTGATGTCTTGCTCGTTGCAGCCTTCGTAGATGGCCATGATATGACCGCCACTCAACGTGAAGACGCAATCTACGCCCATTTCTTTGAATGCTCTTCCCACCAATAATCCACCGTGCGCCATGACTATCTCCCCATTCCAACTATCGGCCGACGAGGCCGTCCAAAAAAATAAAAGGAAGCACCGCGAAGAGCGGTGATCCGGTGATAATACCCTGAAACCTGGGTCCAGTGAAAGAAGAGAGAAGCAGATCGGCTTGCGCCGTGAGGAGGGAGGCCAGTTCTCCGAGAACGCCAATCTCACGATTAGCAAGCATCCCGTCGAAAATACCTGGTCACGGAGTCTCGAACGGATCAAACGAGGCAGGATCTGCGCGGCCTACAGGCCGTCAACCTAGCTGTCTTTCCGCTCGTCCGAAGCTTCCCTTTCGCCGACCACGCCATGGCCATTTCCGCCGCTCTGGCCGTTACCCGTTCCCGGCAATTCGGTAGCAGGGTCTTCGGTTTCCCGCGGTTCGGAGGCTGGGAGAGCGTCAACGGTGGGAGCGGACGGCGCGCTGTTCCCGAACGCGCCCAAGCCCAGGAGGCGTGAAGCGATTCCCGCGGCATGAGGCTGGACCTCATCCGACGACCCGCCAATCAACTTCTCCAATACGATTCGCCGAACCGTTTCCTCATCCAGCTTCGACTGAGCCAGCAGAGGCGCGGCGCCGTCCGAAGCAAGCGTCCCCTTTCGAAGAGCGGTCTTCTCATGACTTGCCTATTTCGTAAGCGTCAATCCGACGCAAGAGCGAACTGTAGCTGACACTCAATAGTTTTGCCGCTTTTCGGCGATTCCATAGCGTATGTTGCAGGGCCTCCTCGATGAGAACCCGCTCCGCCGATTCCACGGCCTGCCTCGCCGCTTCTTTCAGCGAGACAAATTCTCTGGCTTCGCAGTTGGATCCACCGTTGGCCGCGCCGTTGGGCTTTTGTGTTTCGCTTTCGTCCACCGGCGGCAGTTCGTTTCCCGCCAGCGGGACTTCGGTCTTCTCCTCAAGCAGCGCGTCCACCGAGTCCGTCGCCACGTACTCCTTGACCCGGGAGGCCAGTTCACGCACATTGCCTCGTAGCTCGTGGGTACTCACTTCCGCAACCAGATCGGGGGCTATCGGCGAATACTCCTTCTCTTTCCGTTGGCAAAAGTTGTAGTTGAAGTGCTCCATCAGCAGGCTCACGACGAAGCTGAGGAATTCACCCGAAAGATGCTCAAGGCCTCCCCAAAATCTGCCGATATGTACCGGAACTTGGGGGTAGTCTTGGCGCTCAAAGGCGATATCCTAGGAGCGGTCGAAGCGCATCGCACGTCGCTCGCCATTAATCCGCTTCGGGAGGACCTCCATTTACATTTCGGCCAGACGCTCGCGTCGCACGGCGATCCGATAGCAGCCATCGAGGAATTCCGGGCAGCCATTGAACTTAACCCAACCCATTCCGAAGGCCGTCTTAGCCTGGCGCGCTCTTGATCAAAACCGGCCGCATCCGGGATGCGATCCCCGAGTTGCGACGCGCCATCGAGCAGGATCCCACGAGCGCGATGGTGCACAATGCGCTGGGCAACGCCCTCACGCTGATGGATCAGACCAAGGAAGCCCTCGCCGAATACAAAAGAGCAGTAGCCATTGAGCCAGACAATCCCGCGACGCACGAGAACATCGCCCGCATCCTGTGGTCTGTGAAAGATTACGACGCGGCTTGGGCCACGGTGCGGTCTTGCCGGTTGGTCGGCGGAAAACTCGACCCAAATTTCATCGCCGTTCTCAAGCGCGATTCGGGCCGTATGCAATGAGTCTTAGCACAGCTGTTTACAGACGTTCAGTCCCCGTTACGCCCAATTCGACCAGTTCCCGGTACTCGTCCTCGCTGATGCCCGCTTCTTCTAGGAAGACTTCCTGGCTATGTTCGCCAAAACACGGGGCATGGCGATGCGTCATGGCTTCGGTGCCGGGGAGTTGCCACGGTGTGTTCGGTATCCGATGTGTGCCTGACTCGGGGTGCGTGATCGGCGTGAAGAATTCGCGCGCGTTAAACTGATCGTTTGGCTTGTCATACACATCCCGGAAGGATACGACTCGGGCGGCGCAAACGCCCAGCGCCCCGAGGCTCTTCTCTTCCTCTGCCGCATCGCGAGTCTTGCACCACTTGGCTAGGATTTCGTCAAGCGCCTTGCGGTTCTCACGCCGCGAACTGTTGGAAACAAAGCGCGGATCGCCGGTCAATTCCGGATCGCCGATGTGGGTAGCGAGCGATTCCCACATAGCATCCGTCTCCGCGGCGATAACCAGCCATTCCGAATTTCGCGCCTCGTAGACCCCGTGGGGCGCTATCGTCGGATGGCTGTTGCCTTGGGGTTTGGGTACGCGGCCGCTTGCCTGATGTTCGAGCACGGCGTCTCCGACCTGCACGGCGACCATCTCTATCATCGCGGCGTCAATGCGCTGCCCCACGCCAGTGCGTTGACGGTGGTTCAACGCCACCAAAATCGCGGCGGCAAAGTGATAGCCTGAGATCGGGTCGGGTATCAACCCGCCGGTATTCATCGCGTCATCGCCCTCGTACCCATGGATCGCGGAGAATCCCGACATAGGTTCCGTGGTCGTGCCAATGGCGGGATACTCCGAGAATGGGCCTTGCCCGCCATAGCCGGAAAGCGAGGCGAAAATGATGTCTTTGCGATACTCTTGCAGCTTCTCCAGAGTGATTCCCCAACTCGACATTACGTGGGGGCTGAAATTCTCCGCCACGATGTCGAACCGCGGCACCATGCGCCAGAAAATTTCCTGGCCGCGTGGGTGCTTGAGGTCCAACGTAATGGCTCTCTTATCGATATTGACGCTGTTGTACATGCCGTTGGTGTTCAGTGGACTTTGCTTTTTCGTGGGATCTACCACAGCCTCGAGTACCGGCGCGCCAGCGCCACGCCAGACATCGGGCCTGCGGCAGCCCTCGATTTGGACGACATCCGCGCCCAAGAGCGCGAGGAGTTCGGTTGCGAATGTCCCAGACCATGCCTGAGTAAACGTAAGCACGCGAATTCCTGAAAGAGGTTGCGATCCTTTTGGCCTGCTAGAACGCGTACGGGAGGACGTCTCGATTTGCTGGATCTCCTCGCGGACCGACTCGCCGTGATCGTCTAGGCCGGGCGCATTTCGCGTGAGCCTCCAAGGCGAAGCCGTGAGTTTTGTCGGCGCCCCCGGCACTTTCATCGATTTGCCGTTTAGTTTCGTTTCGACGAAGAAGTCGCGCGCAGCCAATTGCTCGTTGTCGACGATATCCGCGGCGTTCTGAACAACCCCGGATATGCAACGCAACTGGGCCAGTTCATGAAAAACATGCCATACTTTGCGCGTCGTCAGGGTTCGCACCAACGCATCTCGTACCGGCGAGAGGTCCTTCTGATGACGCCCGAGAACGGGCTCATAGACTGGATCCACTGCGATGTCTGGCAACCCCAAGCAAGTCATCGCTTCACGCCATTTGGCCCAGTCGCCAAAACCAAGATTGATGAGCCCATCCGCTGTTTTCCAGAGTGGACCGGCGATTCCGCGCACACGCGGACCGCCGGGGCCCCGTTCGAGCTGACCTTCGCCCTTGAACTGCCCCAAAATCGCCCACGGGGCATTCGTCAGAGCCATTGCTTCCATCTCGCTTAGGTCCACAAGTTCGCCTGTGGCTCGATGCAAAGCGGCCAATGCACCCACGAACCCCGCCGCGCCAGCGATATATCCTGTTTGATGGACCGGTAGCTGCAAAGGCGGCTCGTCTACCAGGCCGTTGATATGGCACCAGCCTGTGCGCGCGCAACTGGTCAAGTTGTTGCCGGGAACCGACGCGAGGGGGCCTGTCAACCCGTGCGGCGTGATCGATAGATGAATCCCGTCTGAAGGCAACTTTTCGAGAGCCGCGGCGAGGTCGGATGTCCACGGAGGGAGGTCTGTGGTGACGACGACATTGGCCGAGCCGACGAGCTCGGCAAGCTCTGCCGCATCCTTGACCACTATCGAACGTTTGTTCCAGTTCGCGTAGCCATGCAGCAGCGAGTCTTCGGGCCCTGGCTCATCGGCCACGAACGGTGCCTCGTGTCTCAGCGCATGGCCATCCGCCGGTTCCGCCAGGATGACGTCAGCGCCGAAGTCGCCGAACATTCGAGCTGCGTACGCCCCGGACAAGCGATTAGACAAGTCAATGACTCTAACCCCCGTCAATGCCTGAACCATACTGATAGCCTCCAATCTTCATCGCCCAGCGACGACGCTCTTCGAATAGCTTGGCGTCTCCGCGCACCGGAGACATATACCGTAAACATATCAGAAAGTCCCGTCAACCGGCACGTGGACGGCCGTGCGCGAGCAAGAAGGGCGCTGACGAGGGGGCGCGGACCGCACCGGCAGCCGAGCCACGGAAATTGACAGGCCGCGCAGCCGGAGTGCATAGTGCGGGCTAGTCTGCAACAGACATCGTGAGCCTGAAAGGAGATTTTCGTGGAGAAGCGCAGATTTGGCGGAACGGATATGGATGTAAGCGTCCTTGGTTTTGGCAGTTCGGAAATCGGCTTTTCTGACATCGCGGAAGAGACAGTCAGCCGCCTCCTCAACGAAGCCCTGGATGCCGGCCTCAACGTCATCGATACCGCGGAGTGCTATGGTAATGCCGAAGAGTTGATCGGCAACACCGTCAGTCATCGACGGGACGACTTCTTTCTGTTCACCAAGTGCGGCCACCTTGATGGGTTCACCGGTGTGGATTGGAGCGTCGCGGGAATTCTAGGTTTTGTCGAACGAAGCCTTAGGTGTCTCAAAACGGACTGTGTGGACCTCGTGATGTTGCACACGTGCAATGAGGACGTGCTGCGGCAAGGGGAGGCCATCGAGGGCCTTCAGCAGGCGCGTGAGCGCGGCTATACGCGCTATATCGGCTATAGCGGCGATAGCATGGCGATGAAATACGCGATCGAATGCGACGCCTTCGACGCCCTGGAGACCTCGGTCAACATCGCGGACCAAGAGGCCATCGAGTTGACGCTGCCTTTGGCCGTGAAGCGGAATCTCGGGGTCATCGTCAAGCGGCCCGTTGCCAACGTGGCCTGGCGAACGGGGAAGAAGCCGGAGAGTGAGTACAATCACGCCTACTGGGACCGGCTGGTGGAATTGGACTACGATTTCCTCAAAGGCGATCTGCCGGGAGCCGTAAACCAGGCCATTCGATTCACCATGGCCGCGCCGGGCGTCCACACCTTGATCGTGGGCACGTCGAAACTCGGTCGATGGCTCGAAAACGCGGCGATCGTCGACAGCGGCCCGCTTCCGGCGGCCGAGCATCAGGCGATCCGCGCACGCTGGAACGATGTGGCCCAGGAAACCTGGATCGGTCAAGGTTGATCGGGATATCTCTCGTTCTTGAAGCGGGATAGGAATCTGAACAACTTGACGTTGGACTCAATCTCCAGGTATCGTTTGGGAGGGAGTGTCGCTTGGTGTCTGAGGTTCGCGCGAACATGTTTGGTCAGTTTCTGGCGGGGGTGGGTGGAGCGGGGCCTTGTAGTCCGTTGTGCTGCCTAATCGCGGCGGTCGTGCTGCTG
>PVBE011599642.1_pt1 | contig 27098 bp, 28 predicted proteins | sample 1631181 | NCBI WGS metagenome assembly PVBE01 (sample SAMN08397723, study PRJNA350692) | Marine metagenome, whole genome shotgun sequencing project. | isolation source: water | place: Pacific Ocean | collected 2012-04
CGAGGCGGCCCCGCAGCCACTGAACCTCGCTAAAGTTCTCCCCGCCGGAGCGCTCGAGGAGCGTCTCCAGGGCGGCGGCGCGGACCTCGAGCGCGGCCGTGTGCGCCGGGTCGCCGTGGAGCACCATGTCGGTCAGGTGGAGCGCCTCTACGGGGCGTTTGGCGTCGGCATGCTCGCGCGCCCGACGGACGAGCGCCTCGGCGCCGGCCAGCTGCACCACGTCGGGATGGACTGCCTCTCGCGGCACGGGGTAGAGCTCGGTCGTCGACCGGTAGTGGAACCAGCCGGCGTACTCCTCCCAGATCGCGCGCACGCACCAGCTCGTCTTCCCGTGTCCCTGGCCCACGGCCAGCTCCGGCGGGAGCACGATCTCCGCCATCAGCGTGTGCACGTCCTTCCCGGCGTTCATGTCCTCGACGGTGCGATCGTGCAGCCACTGGGTGGCATCGCGGATGCGGGTGAGCCCGGTGCGAATTTCGTCGCGACCGCGGATCGGGTCGCCGTGGCCCGTCACGAGCAGCTCCGGATCGAGCTCGCGCACGCGGTCCACGGCCGCGATGAAGCGCATGGCCGAGCGGATCTTGTCGCCGCGGAGTGTGTAGAGGTTGGGCAGGTGACCGAAGATCGGGCCGAAGAGGTTTCCCGTGAAGACGATCCGCTCCTCGGGCAGCCAGACTACGAGCGAGTCCGTCGTCTCGCCGCCGGGAGTCGCGAGCAGCTCGAAGCGGCGCCCGCCCAGCGCGAAGGCGTGGTGGTCCTCGAACAGTAGGTCTGGGACGGGGTCCAGCGCCTGCTTCGGCAACTCGCTGCGGTTTCCGAGCACGCTGTGCCAGAGCACCTGCGTGCGCCGGCCGTAGAACTCCATCAGACGGTTCCAGTAACCGCGCACCTCGTGGTAGCCTGCCTGCGCGATGATCTTCGTGTCGGGCCCCGCCAGCGCCGCCGTCCCGCCGATGTGATCCGGATGGCTCTGGGTGAAGACCAGCACCCGGACTGGGCCACCGCTCACGGTCGCGAAGCGCTGCTTGGTTCGCGGCCCCTCGAAGTTCATGCCAGCGTTGACGAGCACGTCTCCGTCCGATGTGGTGACGAGGTAGGCGTTGGAGATCCCGTGAGACATGTAGATACCGTCGGAGATCTCGGCGGCGGCGGTGGGGTTTTCGCCGGCCATGACCAGCCGTTCGAGATCGGGCTCGTCGCTTGCCATTGTCACGCCTCCTGCGCCTGCGGATGGTTCGCCAGGTATTCCTCGAAGTGCGGCGCCACCTCTTCCCGGGTCCAGCCGAAGTCGTCGAGCGAGCGCCAGCGCGGGTCGCAGTCGAGCAGATAGCTGATGATGGTGGTACCCGTGCGCTCCCGTGCGGCGCGGATCAACTCTTTGATCTTCAAGAGCCCATCTCGATCCCCTTGCCCGTCAGATCCCGACCGGGCGGCCGTCGACGATCTGATCCAGGTACTCGGCCATGCCGAGCGCCTTCTCGCCATTGCAGGTGTACTCGGTCATGCCCTCGGTGATTCGGGTCGTCAACATCCGGCCGTCCGGCGTCTCGCGGCGGTTGCGCAGCGGGATCAGCGAGCGCACATCGCCGTGGATCTCGTAGTCGTGGCCGTCGACCCGGGTGCGGAAGTCGAGGCTTTGGACGTGGCCGTGCTCGTCCCACTCGGAGGATAGCTCGCCGCCCTCGAACTCCTGGACCTCACCGTTGCAGAAGTAGAGACCCCTGGCGCTGTGTCCTCCCCCGTGCTTCGAAATCACCGTCGCCATGAACGAGCACGCGGGAGAGACGTAGAAGTGCATCCAGCGGTACCAATCGATGCTCTGCCAAAAGCGCGGTCCCCAGCTCTTGTCGCGGGCGCCCTGGCCGCGCACCTCGACGCGCAGGCCGTCCACTTCGAAGCAGCCCTCGCCGTGCATCATCTGGTCGAAGTGGGCCTTCGCGAAGCCCTTCTCGGGGTCGACGGGCAGGGGCGTGCCGTCCTGCTTCACGATCTCGCCGCCCGTACACGGGCTCGCCGCACGGTGCTCGATCTCCATCCGGGCCGGCACGACCGGGTTCTCGCGAAAGGCTCGGCGCGGGTCCGCCATCTCGTGAGGACGCTCGAGCAGGCACACCCGCCCCTCGTAGGTGACGCGATGACGCTTGAGTGGCTCGACGATCTCGAAGCGCAGACCGCCCGCGTGCATGCGCTCGTTGCTGGAGATTTTGGGCCGGCTCGCCATGAAGGCCACGCGGCCATCGGGTAGGTACCAGCAGAGGCTCATCTCTGCGTGCCCTTCGTTGACGCGATTGCCGAGCCGGTACCAGCCGCCGCTTCGCCTGTCGCCGTCGAATAGGCTGAAGTACATGCTCTCGTTGTAGTTCGAGACGGCGTCCGGCGTGTGGTTGTAGTCGTCCTCGGGCAGCAGGGCGAGTTTGCATCCGGGGGGAACTTTCGACATGGTGACCTCTCGTTTTCGGGCGCGGCCTCAGCCGCGAACGACTTTCTGTGCTTCGCGCACGAGACGCAGCACCGTCTCGCCCATCGACTCGGCCTTGCCGCGTGTCGAGTCGGCCAGCGAGCGCCGGTAGACACCCTCGAGCATGATGCTGAGCTTGTAGGCCGACAGCGCGGTCCAGTAGCGAAGGTCCGGACAGCTCCGCCCGCTGGTCTTCTCCCAGCGGGCGATGAGGGTCTCCCGCTGTCCCCAGTGGACGCGGCCGCCGCTCTCGAGCAGCCGAAGGAAGGTCGCGACGTCGAGTAGCGGGTCGCCGATCGTCGCGTTCTCCCAGTCGAGGATCGCCGCGATGCGCGCGGGGGGCTCCGGGGCCACGAACAGATTGGCCAGATGGTAGTCGCCGTGCATGATCCCCGGCGTCCATGCGTCCTCAGCAGGTCGGTGTGCCTCGAGCCAGACCCCCACCTCGCGCAGACCCGAGATGTCGCGCTCAGCGTGGATGTCGGTGTCGTAGCGCGAGAGCTGGCGGCCCCAGCGCTCCACCTGCCGGTCGTGAAATCCCTGGGGCCGCCCGAAGTCCTCGAGGCCTCGCGCGCGCCAATCGACGCGCGCGAGCTCACCCAGCGCCGACATGGCTGCGAGCGCGATGTCCTGCTGTAGCTCGCGATCGCTCCCGAACGGTTCGGGCAATCCGAAGGCCGGCGCGAATCCGTCCACGCGCTCCATCAGATAGGCGATCCCGCCCGCCACGGACGGGTCCTCGCACAGCGCGACGGGTCTCGGGTGCGGAACCCGGGTCCCCTCGAGTGCCGTGAGCAGGCGGAATTCGCGCCGCATGCCGCGATCCGCTCCTTCGAGCGCGAGCCTGGCCGGCCGCCGCAGCACGTAGCGCGCGCCGCCCCGCTCGACGCCGATGCTCTCGTTCGACAGCCCGCCGGAGATGCGCTCCACACGCAAGGGAGCGCCCGGCGAGACGCCGAGCGAGTCGAGCCACGCGGCGAGTCGCGGCTCGTCGATCAGACCGTCGAGGTCCCCGGACTTGAGCGCTACGAACTCGCTCGTCATGTCACGGCCGGTCGCTCAGACCGTCGGCGACGAGAAACTGGCAGCGAGTGTGCGCGATCCGCCAGCCGTCCGCGGTCCTGTTCAGCTCGTCGGTGTACACGGCGCTCCTCGACTCGCCCGCTCCCCGCTCGACGAAGAGCAGATTCCGCGTCGTTCTTGCGCTGTCGGGTCCGGTCATCTCGACGACCGGTGGGCCTCCAAGATGCAGGCCGCCCGGGGCGCCGCCCATCATCTTGCGCAGACCCTCGTGCCCGTTGAAGGACCGGCCGTACACCTCGTAGCGGGCGTCGGGCAGGAACAGATCCACCCAGCCGTCGACGTCGTCGGTGTCGAGAGTGAGGCAGTATCGAGCGAGCAGATCTGAAATGGCTACCTGATCCTCGGGTGTGGGAAGCACGGTGTTCCTCCTTTTTTGAACGGTACCGGTGTGAGGGATCGTCCCCCAGGCGGGAAGCGAATCGCGAAGTCTTACCCAGAGACTCCATCGCCGGGAGACCGGACGATCTTACCGGAGGCGGTGCGTGGCAGCGGCTCGTCCCAGACCACGAGCTGCTCGGGCTGCTTGCGCACCGCATCACGCCCTCGGGAGCGCCAGCAGCTGGCGCCCGATCAGGCCCCGAAGAATCTCGGACGCACCTCCGGAGATCGTGAGCGCCCTCGACCAGAGAAAGGCCCCGTACCAGCGTTCCGTCGCTTCCCGACCGGGCTCGTCGACGGCGACCGCGGTGGCGAGCAGCTCGAGCGCCGCCTCGCAGAGCGCGACGTACAGCTCGGTGTAGGTCAGCTTCGCGAGGGGGCCGTCGCTCGGATGCTCCTCGTCCTGGACGATCCGGTCGACGACGTCCTTCACGACGAGCTTGGCCGCCTCGACCCTCGTCAGCAGACGTGCGAGCTCGATCTGGACGTCCTCGTGCTCGATCGCGGTGCTGTCATCGGGCAGACGGGCCGATCTCGCGAGCGCGACCAGATCCTTGAACATCATCTCGAGCTGGAGCGCGTTGGCGCCGATAGAGGCTCGCTCCGACGCGAGGCCCGAGGTGATGACGGACCAACCCTGGCCCAGTCCGCCGAGGACGTGCTCGGGCCCGAGCCGCACGCCGTCGAGGAAGACCTCGCAGAACTCCTCCGAGCCGGTCATCTCGCGGATCGGGCGGATCGCGAGCCCCGGCCGGTCCATGGGGACGACGAAGGCAGTCAGCCCGGCGTGGCGATCCTGTGTGGGATCGGTGCGAGCCAGTAGCAGGCCCATGTCGGACCACTGGGCGTCGGTGCACCACACCTTCTGGCCCGTGACTACGAAGTCCGCTCCGTCGGGCTCCGCGCGGGCGCGCAGCGACGCCAGGTCGCTTCCCGCGTCGGGCTCTCTGAACAGCTGGCACCAGATGTGCTCGCCGCTCCGAATGCGCGGCAGATACTGCTCCTTCTGTGCCTCGGAGCCGAACGCGAGGAGGGCATGGCTTGCGAGCATGACCTGCTCGAGGGGACGGTAGGCGCGTGCCCGGATCACCTCCTCCATGAGGATGAGATCATGTGTTGGCCTGTGGTCCGGTCGCCCGCCCCATGCCGTCGGCCAACCCGCTCCCAGGTATCCCGCCTCGTAGAGCGCCGCGAGCCAGGAGCGGACCGCCTCCTCCTCGTCGGCGTTGCGCGGAACGCGCATGCCTTCCGCATAAGTCAGGGCGGGAGCCCGCTCGCCGATGAACTTGCGGAGGTCGAGCCGGTAGGCCTCGTCTTCGGGATCCGAGTCGAGATGTGCGCCTTGGGTGTTCATGTCACGACGACGCCTTCTCGCGGAGCATTCCTGCGAAGTTTGCCTGCGCTCTCGCGTTCGGGTGCGTCGTCCGCCATCGCCGTCATCGCCCGACCTCTGTTTTCTCGAGTTCGTCTTGCGGAGACAGTTTTACAATTCTATATTGACGTCAATATCAATTTAATCCTTTGGGCTCACTGGGCGCCATGGGGATGACTGCACCCGAGGAGACACACATGTCCGACCAGACGCTGCTGAATGGGGTCCCGATCATCGACGTCGACACTCACTGCAACGAGCCGCTCGACCTCTGGACCTCGCGCGCACCCGCGAAGCTGCGCGACCGCGTACCTCGCGTGGAATCCGTGAACGGATCGGACAAGTGGGTGATCGAGCGCGACGCCGTGCTCTATCCGCGTCCGGGCGTGTGCGTGATTCGCGCCGACGGCTCGAAGGCGTACGGCGAGATGTCACTGTCCGAGTTCAGCGAGATGCACCCCGGCGCGACGGACACCGCGGCGCGGCTTGCCTGGATGGACGAGCAGGGAATCCACGCCCAGGTGATCTACCCGAACCTGGTCGGGTTCGCGATCGACAGCTTCCTGAGTAAGGTCCACGACGCCGAACTGCGCAGCTTCTGTGTTCGCGCCTGGAACGACTACATGGGCGAGGTCCAGGAGGCAGGCGGCGAAAGGCTCTACCCGCAGGCACTCGTCCCGGTCTGGGACCCCGAGCTGTCGGTTCGGGAGGTCATCCGCGCCCACGAGGAGCTGGGGATGACCGGGATCAACGTGCCGAGCGGAGCCGATGCCCACGGGCTGCCCTCGCTCTCACACCCCAGCTTCGATCCGTTGTGGGAGGTTGCGCAGGACAAGGGAATGTCGGTCAACTTCCACATCGGCGGCGGCGGCGCAAATATCACTTCGTGGGACATGGTCTCCGACACCGCGAACCTGGCGTCGAGGTCGACGGTCGCCATCTCGGCCAATGTGCGGTGCCTCGTGAACCTGATCTTCAGCGGTCTCCTCGATCGTTTCCCGCGACTGAACTTCGTGTCCGTGGAGAGCGGCTTCGGCTGGATCCCCTTCATACTCGAGCTCTGCGAGTATCAGTACGACGAGAATGCCGTCAAAGGCCTCGAGCTGCGTCCGTTCGAGTACTTCCAGCGACAGATCTACGCGTCCTACTGGTTCGAGAATGACCCGACGTACGCAATCGAGAAGCTCGGTGAAGATAATCTGATGTTCGAGACCGACTTTCCCCATCCGACCTGTCTCTACCCCGACATCCGCCAGCACGCCGAGGCGAGCCTCGCGAAGGTCGGACCGGAGATCCAGCGAAAGATCCTCTGCGAAAACGCGGCTCGCGTGTATCGGATTCCGTTGCCCAACTGAGCGTCTGCCGCGGGCGTCGTAGGGCTTTGAAACAAAGTCCATACCCGTTCCCGGTGCCCGGTCGTCGGACGGCGTCCGATCGGGAAACAAGAGCCCCGAAGCAATTCGCGGGTTCGCTGTGCCAGGTGAATATCGCGAATACCAAAGGAGGGCCGGATGGAATCGCTGCACGAGCTGCCCGCCTACACGGAAGGGCTCGAGAAGTGGCTGCGCAGCGCCCCCCCGAGTCTGCTGGCGGCTGCGCAGCCGATCCCGACTTTCGCGGCGCGGCTCGAGGTGATGTCGGACCTCATGAAGGCCCTGTTCGACGAGGGTTGGGGACGCTACGGCTGGCCCGTGGCCCTGGGTGGATTCGGGGGAACCATCCTGCACCGGGCCGCCCTGTGGGACTGCCTGGCCCGCCACGGCGTGCGCGGCATGGGCCCTTTCGAGCACGTCGAGATCGTGATGCCGACGCTGTGTGCCATGGCTCCGCCCGAGTTCATGACGGCCGCTCTACCCGGATTCCTCTCGGGTCGTGAGCTGTGGGCCCAGGGCTTCTCCGAGCCGGAGGCCGGCTCGGATCTGGCGAGTCTTCGCACGCGTGCCAGGGCGGTGGAGGGCGGGTACCTCCTCCGTGGACGGAAGATCTGGACCAGCTGGGCGGCCTATGCGACCTGGTGTCTGGTGCTGGCCCGCACCGGGACTCCCGATTCGCGGCACCGGGGTTTGACGGCTTTCATCGTCGATCTGCGCGAGCCCGGCGTGGAGGTGACCGCGATCGAGCAGGCGAACGGGACCGACGAGCTGGCCGAGGTCGCCCTCGACGACGTGTTCGTTTCGGCCGATCGGGTCGTGGGCAGCGTCGATGGCGGTTGGGCCGTCGCCATGCACATCCTGAGCTCGGAGCGCGGGACCTTTGCCTGGTTCCGACACGGTTTCCTCTATCAGCAGCTCCTGAACCATCTCGACCATGCGCAGCCGTGCAGCGATGCTGCTGTCGGAGAGGCGGTACTCGACCTCGCGGCCGTCTCCGCTACGAGTTACCACGGTCTCGAGGACCACGAGGCCGATATGCCTCTCGGGCCACGCGCCGCTTTTACCAAGTTGCTGCTCTGTGAAGCCGAGCGGTCGGTACACGATCGGATCCTGGCAGACGACGCGGACTTCGCTGTGGGCGTTCAGGACGACGAGACCGCGTGTCTCCGCCAGGACTATCTCTTTTCTCGAATCGTGACGGTCTACGGGGGCTCGCAGCAGATGCAGCTCGAGACCATCGCGAAGCAACTACTCCAACTGCCATGATGACCACCGAAACCGAAGAGGCGTTCCTCGAAAGCGCGCGCGAGGCCTTCCGCCGGGATCCCGGGGTCGGAGCCTTCGACGCGCTCGGGGTATGGCACCTGCTCGACGAGTTTGCCGATCCGGAGGCGCGAGCGGCCACGTTCGCAGTGTTTCGCGCGCACGGGCGCGAGCTCGGCGGGTCGGCTGCCCTGGGCTGTCTTCTCGCCCATCCCTACCTGACCGATGACGGCTTCGCGCCGGGCTCGGTGGCCTTCGCAATCCCGCGGCACTCCGCGCGGCGCGGGGACGTCCTGCTGCTCGCGGGCGATCCGTCGATCGAGAACGTCCTCGTCGACCGGCCGGGTCTGGGCGCTGGCATCGTCTCCATGGATGACATCGCGCTGCAGCCGGTGAAGGTCGCGGGGAGGCTCTGCCTCCACGAGCTCGCGTTCGATCCCGAGCATCTGACGACCGTGGTTCCCGAGCAGCGCGCCAAGGAAGCGCGCGGCCGCAGCGTCTTCCTCGGCCGCATCGCAGCAGCGAACGAGATCCTGGGAGCTGCCGAGGGCGCATTGGACCTCGCGCTCGAGCACGCGCGCACGCGCGAGCAGTTCGGCGAGCCGATCGGGCGGTTCCAGGCGGTTCGACATCTGCTCGCGTGGGCACGAACCGATTGCGCCGCCGTGCTCGACGTGATCCGGCAGGCGGTCGCGCTCGACCTCGCGGCCCCTTCGCGGTTCGACGAGATCGTCAAGGCGCTGGCCGGGAGAAATGGCCGGCGTGTGTGCGAGCGCGCCCTGCAGGTGCTGGGCGGCATCGGGTTCACCGCCGAGCAGGACCATCACCACTTCCACAGCCGGGTCCTGGCGCTCGACTCGGTTCTCGGTGCGTCGAACGGGCTCACGAGCCGGCTCGGCGCCTGGCTTCGCGAGAATCGCAACGATCCCCAGATTCCGAGAGCGCTTCTGCGTCGAGGAGCAGGCGCATGACGGCATCCCGAGAGGAACTCGCCGAGTTGGAACACGCGCTCGAGGGAGCGCTCGGCCTGCGCAGCGTCGAAGAAGCGCCCAGCTTCGACGCGGACTGGCGGAAGCGCTGGCCGTCGCTGGCTGAGATGGGTGTCTCGGCCTTCTGTGTGCCCGAGGAGCTCGGCGGTTTCGGCATGGAAGCCGCTGCCGCGTTCGTCGCGAGCCGCGTATTAGGCGCCGGCCTGCACGGCAGCCCATACCCGGCGATCGTCGCAGCCGCCTTCGCCCTGTCTCGTGGTCTCGATCCGGCGGAGCGGAAGAATGTGTGCGGAGCGATCGTCTCGGGGAACTGCGTGCCGACCTTGGCTCTTCTCGACCCGTCAGCGCGAGTGACCGAAGACGCTGGCGCGCTGAGAGTCGACGGGTGCGCGCGCCTCGTTCTCGGGGCGGAGGACAGTGATTCGTTTCTGGTCCTGCCGGCGGCGGGGTCTCACGCGATGCTCTTCGTCGCTGACCGTGAAGGCTGTGCGCTGATGGACTCTCATTCGTTCGACGTCACGCGATCCGCCGCGGACGTCGTGTTCGACGCAGCCCACGCAACGCCGGTGGAGGGCGGATACGCTGCGCGCAGTCGCACCGAGCGGCTCTTCGGCCTGCTCGTGGCCGGAGACGCTCTGGGCGGCAGCGAGCGGATGCTCGAGCGCACGCGGCTCTACGCGCTCGAGCGGCACGCCTTCGGCCGGCCGCTCGGCGGATTCCAGGCCGTGCAGCATCGTCTGGTCGACCACACGCTAAAGCTCCGGGGAATGACGCTCCTGGCCACTCGTGCCGCCGACGCCATGACCCGCCAGGAAGGCGACGCCGTGCGCGAGGTGTTGCTTGCGGAGGCGGCCGTCTCCTCCGGTACGCTCCACATTCTGCACGACCTCCTCCAGCTCACCGGCGCGATCGGGTTCACCTGGGAGCACGGACTGCACTTCTACGAGCGTCGGGCCCATCTGGATATGAGGCTCGGTCGGAATCCACGCGCCGCCCTTCGGTTGCTGGCCGACATCGAAGCTTGGTCTGGTCCGCGTCCGACTCTTGGGTAGGAGATAGAGGAGAAGAAGAGAACGATGGAACTCGTACCCTTCCGCCACTGGGTCGTCGCCCGCGCCGAGGACGACCACACGGCGATCCGCTTCGAGGACGAGTCGTGGAGCTACCGCGAGGCCCTGCAGGCCAGCGCCGAGCGGGCGGCGTTCATGCTCGCCGAGCGCCGGGACGACCGGCCGCTGCACGTCGGAGTGCTGCTCGAGAACGTGCCCGAGTACTGGTTCTGGCTCGCCGCGGCCGCGCTCTCCGGCGTCGTCGTCGTAGGGATCAATCCCACGCGTCGCGGCGCCGAGCTCGCGCGGGACATCCAGCACACGGACTGCCAGTGGATCGTGACCGACGCGAAGCACCGAGGGCTGCTCGAAGGGCTCGAACTCGACGCGCCGATCCTCGAGACCGACAGTGAAGAGTACGGGGCGAAGCTCGCGCCCTTCGCGGGCGCGCCGATCCCCGATGTCGAGGTCGCGACGAACGACTGCCTACTCCTTATATTCACCTCGGGGATGAGCGGGGCACCGAAGGCCGTGATCTGCAGTCAGCAGAAGCTTTCCTTCGCCTCGCAGAACGTCGCCAACCTCGCCAAGCTCGACGGCCGGGTCGTCAGCTACGTGGCGATGCCCATGTTCCACAGCAACTGTCTATTCATGGGCTGGGGGCCGACGATCGTGGCGGGCGGCACCGCGGTGCTCCGGCGTAAGTTCTCGGCGTCGGCGGCGCTGCCCGATATCCGCAGATATGGGTGCACCTACTTCAACTACGTTGGCAAGCCGCTGTCGTATATCCTCGCTCAGCCCGAACGACCCGACGATGCGCACAATCCGCTCGAGTTCGTCTTCGGAAACGAAGCCGCCGACCTCGATATCGAACGATTCAGCAAGCGCTTCGACGTGCCCGTCAAGGACAGCTACGGCTCGACCGAAACCGGCGCCACCGTCTCCCGGGTCGACGGAATGCCGAAGGGAGCCCTCGGGTGGGCCGGGCCCGAGATCAAGGTCCTCGACCCGGAGACGGGGCGGGACTGTCCTCCTGGGTTGTTCGATGCACAGGGCCGGCTGCGCAACGCCGAGCAGGCGATCGGGGAGCTGGTCAATACGGGAGGCGTCGCGCTCTTCGAGGGCTACTACAAGAACGACGAGGCCAACGAGCAGCGGACGAAGAACGGCTGGTACTGGACGGGCGATCTCGCCTACAAGGATGCCGACGGGTTCATCTACTTCGCGGGTCGCGATTTCGAGTGGCTGCGCGTGGACGGGGAGAACTTCTCCGCCGCACCGATCGAGCGGCTCCTGGCGCGCTACCCCGGTGTCGTGCTCGCGGCCGTCTACGCCGTGCCCGACGTGGAGGTGGGCGACCAGGTGATGGCCGCCCTGGAGATGCGAGACCCTGGGGCCTTCGACCCGGCCGCCTTCGACGCCTTCCTCGCGAGACAGGAAGACCTCGGTACAAAGTGGGCGCCCCGCTATGTGCGGGTTAGCCGCTCGCTTCCCGTCACGCAGACCAGCAAGCTGCAAAAGCGCCAGCTTCGTTCCGAGCGTTGGGAGTGCGACGAGCCCGTCTGGTTCCGGCCGGGCAGGGACGACGGCCTGCGTCATCTGGAGCCCGAGGATCAAGAGACGCTGCGCGCCGCCTTCGTGGCGCGCGGGCGCGAGTCACAGCTCATCTGAGCATCGAGAGGGCAGTTACCCGTACTTGTGGGAGAATATGCGGCTGGCGTTCTCGGACGTCCCTGAGCCGGAGGTGTGTATGATGCTCGGAGAGAACGCGGCAAAGCTCTACGGATTCGACTCCGACAAGCTGCGGTCCGCTGCGAATCAGGCCAACATCACGCCAGAACTCGTCGCCGTCGAGCTCGACGAGATCCCCGCCGACTCGCAGTGCCTGGCCTTCCGGCGCGCGCGTCTCGAGAGGCGCTAGCGTGTCGCGATCGTCGACCGAAGCCGCCGAGCCCATCGCTCCCCGTTCCCGGAAGGGTGCCGAGACACGGCTGCGCCTCGTCGAGGCGGCCAAGCGGGTGTTCGAGGAGACTGGATTCCTCAACGCGCGCATCTCGGACATAAGCAAGCGCGCCGGGCTTTCACACGGTTCCTTCTATCACTATTTCGAATCGAAGGAGCAGATCTTCCGCGAGGTGGCGGAGGCGCAGGAGCGGCTACTCACCGCGCCGCCCCCCTCCGGCAGGGACTCGGACCCGGCTCCGGATTCCCACCGCGAGCGTATTCGCAGGGCGAACCGGCGGTATCTCGAGCAGTACCGCGACGAGGCCCGGATCATGGGCCTTGTCGAGCAGGTCTCACGCTACGACGAGCACGTCAGAGCGGAGCGAGCAGCGACCCAGAGGCATTTCGCGGATCGGGCGGAACGCAGCATCCGGAGACTGCAAGCGGAAGGCGCGGCCGATCCGGACATCGACCCGGCGATCGCGGCGATGGCCCTCGGAGCGATGGTCGCCCGTTTCGCCGAGCTTTGGCTCGTTCAGGGCTACGCCGACTACGACTTCGAGGAGGCCGTGGAGCAGTTGACGACGTTGTGGTGCAACGCGCTGTGCATCGAGGAGGGGGCCTGATGAGCAACGCTTGGCTTGAAATGGAGGAGGTTGTCGGTTCTCGAAATCTTCCGAAGCGAATCCTGGACCCCGATCAGCGCCAGCGCTAGAGAACGTTCCTTCGCAATCACAAGCACGGCATCGCCGCGATGGACTTCATGGTCGTCCCCACCGTACGATTCCGCCTGTCTCCGGTTCGCCCCCGTAGGGCCCCGCCCCAAAAAAAATCCTGCGGAATCGCGTTTTTTTCGGGCCGCTCCATGGCTTGGCCAGAAAGTCTCTGCCCGGGAAGACTCCGTGGCGGAGCGAGTGATACTCGAACTTGCAGTACTCGTCTCTCGGGCCTCTTCACCAGCTCAGCGCCGCCCGCGGGGCTCCGTCTGCGAGGCGCATGAAACGATCGGTCTTCTGAGGAATCAACGACCTACGAATATTTAATCGATGTGATAGACGTAAGTCATGCAGACGGTCACGCTCTCGACGAAATACCAACTCGTGATCCCTCGCGACGTTCGCCAACGGCTGGAGCTGGAGCCCGGAGCGCGGCTTACGGTCGTCGAGAAGGGCGGGATCCTCTATTTGGTGCCGGAGCGTCCGATCGAGGAGATGCGGGGCATCGCGCGTGGCACGAAGCGCAAGGGGCTGCGCGAGAAGAAGGATCGCCATTGATCCTGGTCGATTCGAGCGGCTGGATCGAATACCTCGCGGCGCGGCCCAAGGCCGATCTCTTCGCCCCGTACATCGAGGGTTCGGAGCCGCTCGTCTCGAGCGCGATCCAGGCTTGCGAGATCTACAAGGTCGTTAGGCGAGACCTGAGCGAGGAGCGCGCGATCGAGACCGTCTCAGCGCTTCGGACGACCACGATCGAGCCCCTGGCGGAAGGCCTGGCCCTTGAAGCGGCCGATTTCGCTCTGGAGTACGGTCTCGCGATGGCGGATGCGATCATCTTCGCGACCGCGTCACGGCACGAAGCCGAGATCGTGACCGGCGATGCTGACTTCGATGGCTTTCCTGGGGTGATGTTGATTCGCTGACCTGTGCGCCGCGACGCAGGCCTCCCCTCGCTGGGCTAATCGACGGCGAAAGCGAACCGCCCAACTTGCCAATGGAGACAAACGCGGGCCGCACCACATTTCGGCCCCAAAACTCGCCGTCTCCGGTTCGCTTCGGCCAGACCCCACCGCCCAAAACCCCGTGGAATCACAGGGTTTTTCCGGCCTTTCCCAGGCTGGGGGTGGGGAGTCTCTGCGGCGGCGGACTCAGTGGCGGAGAGGGTGGGATTCGAACCCACGGTACCCTTGCGAGTACACCTGATTTCGAATCAGGCGCGTTCAACCGAGCTCCGCCACCTCTCCGCGGGCGCCGAAACTAGCAAGATCCAGCGAATTTGGGATGCCGAAAGTCGTGTTTCGACCGTTCGCCCGATACGGCCGAAGCATCGCCGAGCGGGCCGCGGCGACTGCGGATCGCCCGGCGAGCGAGAATCGCGAGCTCAGTGGGGCAATTCGCGTCGGGCGCTGCGCCGGGTCGCCGGTCGCAGCATCTGGGACCCCCGGGTGAGGTGCATTCGCCGCTCTGGGGCCCTCGTGCTAGCCTGCGCGCACTCTGAAGCAGGGCTGACGATCTCGGCCCTCGGCACGCCCCGGAAAATTGCTCGATCGACTTCGATGCGAGTGGGAAGGATTCAACTGATTTGGCGCGCGACGACCTGATTCAAGCGACTGGAAGTGTCGACAAGATCCTCGGGGGCGGTCGCTACCAGATTACGCTCGAGAACGGCCAGCAGGTGACGGCCCAGCTCTCGGGGCGAATGCGCCGCTTCCGGATTCGCGTGATTCCGGGCGATCGGGTCACGGTCGGTCTATCGCCCTACGATCCGACCCACGGCTTCATCACCTTCCGCCTCAAGGAAGGCCAGGCTGCGCCCGGTCAGTAGGCGAGGCGTGTCGCGTCTCGGCCGCCGCGATGCGGCAGCCGACCGATGACCTCGCTTGCGACTCGTTGGCGACTGAAGACGATCCAGGCCTTCGACCGGCTCCGATTGCGACGCCTGTCCGAGCAATGCCCGGGTGTTCGCCTCCACCCCGCCTCCAGCACGAACTTCGCCTCCTGCCATTTCGAGCTCGCGCCGGGCGCGCGGCTCGAAATCGGGCCGCGTGTCTACACCGAGCGACGTCGACACGGAGTGTATTTTTCGATCGCCGAAGGCGCGAGTGTCGAGATCGGCGCCGACTCGTGGCTGCGTTCCGATCTGGCGCCGGTCTTGATCTTCGCTTTTGCGGGTGCGCGGATCCGGATCGGAAGCGAGGGTTTCCTCAACGGCTGCCATCTCAGCGCGAAAGAGTCACTGGATATCGGCAATCGCGTCTGGATCGGAATGGGCTCGCGCGTTTTCGACGCGGACCAACACGACCTGGATGCGGAGCGCCCGGAACGCATAGCGCCGGTTCGGATCGGCGACCATTGCTGGATCGCCGCGGATGTGACCGTCCTGCGTGGCGTTGAAATCGGCGAGCAGTGCGTCATCGGGACGCGTTCGATCGTGACGAAGTCGTTGCCGCCCCACACCCTCGCGGTGGGCAATCCCGCCAGTCCCAGCGGCAAGATCGGCGACCGCTCGAAGGTCTCGATCTAGCTCAGGGCGTGTCGGAGTCGGGCGTCGCTGCGCCCAGGGAATCCACGCCCAGGGAATCGTAGACGGCATCGACGAGGGCGTTGGTGCGCGGGGTGCGCCAGCGCTGCCCCGGGCGATTCATCAGGTAGCCGAAGGCCAGACCCGATTCGGGATCGGCGAAGCCGAGTGTTCCGCCGTAGCCGAAATGGCCAAAGCCTTCGGGGCTACCGCCGACGGGGCGCGAGGTCTGCGCGAGCTGGAAGCCGAGGCCGAAGCGCGACGGCTTGCCCAGAATCCGGTCGAGTCCGTCAGAATGGATGCTGCGGGCTTCGGCGCGCAGCCCCGCACCGACCAGCCCGCCCTGTGCGATGTCCCGATTCAGGAAGAGGTCGTAGAGCTGTGAGACCGCGCGGGCGGTGCCGTGGCCGTTGGTCGAGGGAATCGAGGCCTGCCGCCACCCGGCGCTGTTGACCACGCCGAACCCGGAGAGTCCCGCCGGATTGAAATAAGTGTTCTGGAGCATGGCTTCGCGCTCGCGATCCGGCTCCGCATCCTTGGAGACGGAAAGCATTCGGGGAGGCTCGGCCGCGTCTCGAACGGATGGCCGTGCGGTGTCGATGATCGAAGCGACTCGGCCATGTTCAGCGCGCGCGAGCCCGATGTGAAAATCGGCGCCGGCGGGACCGGTCAGGCGTGTGCGAAGTGCCTGCGCAAAGCTCATACCGAGCCGCCGCACGACGGGTTCGCCGACCAGAAATCCGTAGCTGTTGACGTGATAGCCGTGATCCTCGCCCGGTTCCCAATACGGCGCCTGGTCCGCCAGCGCATCCGCCATCCTTTGCCAGTCGAACATCGCGTTGGCCTCGAGTGGGCGGCGCACGCCGGGTAGCCCGCCGCGGTGGGCGAGCAGCATCCGGAGGGTCGTCTTCGCCTTGCCCTCGACGCCGAACTCGGGCCAGCAATCGACGATGGGCTCGTCGAGATCCAGCTCGCCGCGCTCGACCAGCGAGAGCACCAGCATGGCGGTGATCCCCTTGCCGACCGAGTAGGCGTTCACCAGGGTGTCGCGCTGCCAGGCTCGCGTCCTGGCTTCGTCCTGATGTCCCCCCCATAGGTCCACGACCACTCGGCCGTCGATGCGGACGCAGAGCGCCGCGCCGACTTCATTGTGGCTTCGGAAGTTTTCCTGGAAAGCCAGCTCGACGGCGGCGAAGGCGCTGTCACAGCGGCCGTGGATGGGAATGCCGCGCTGGGCATTCGAAGGCGTGTCGGTTGCCATCCGGGGACTCTACCTCGAAGTCTCGGTGGCCTGGTCCTCTGTCTCGAGGCAGTGAGCTCGAGCCGTCCCCCCGATTGGCCTGTCGGGCTGCCTCGTGAAAAGTGATATCTTTTCGCCATGTCACTTCGCATAGCCATCTTCGGACAAGCTCCCTTCGGTCGAGACGTGACGGCGCGCCTCGCCGAGGCGGGTCATGAAATCGTGGGTGTGCACGTCCCGCCCGACGCCGGCTCCCGGGCCGATCCCCTGGCCGCCCTGGCCGAGGAGCGCGGCTGGACGCTGGTTCGCTACAAGGGATATCGACGCAAGGGGATCGCGATCCCCGAGCGAGTCGACGAGGTCCTCGCGCTGGAGGCGGAGCTGCATGTGCTGCCCTTCACGACGGTGATCCTGCCTCCCGAGATCGTGGACGCGCCGAAGCATGGATCCGTTTGCTTCCATCCTTCTCTGCTGCCCGCATATCGTGGGGGAAATGCCCTCGCCTGGCAGATCATCGAGGGTGCGACCGAGTCGGGGATCTCTGTCTTTCAACCCGACGAGGGCGTCGACACGGGGCCGCTCTACCTCCAGAAGGCTGGTGTTTCGATTGCGCCGACCGACTCGATGGCCTCGCTGTATTTCGACAAGCTCTACCCGTTGGGGGTCGAGGCGATGGTCGAGGTGGTGGCTGCCATCGATGCCGGAACGGCGCGACTCGAGGCCCAGAGCGAGCAGGGTGCCAGCTTTCAGGGACTTCTCGACGACGCCGCCGCGCGGCTGGATTTCAGTTCCGATGCGCAGAGCCTCGATCGTCGGATCCGGGGTTGCGATCCCCAACCGGGGGCCTGGGCGGAGCTCGCCGGGGAGCGGGTCCGGCTCTACGGCTGCGTTCTCGATCGAAGCCAGGGGGAGCCGAGCGCGACTGCCAACTCGGCGGCCGGGACCGTATTGGCGCTGGACGAATCCGGCCTCACCCTCAGCGCGCTCGGTGGTGAGCTCAAGATCCGCAAGATCTGGCGCAGCTCGGGGGAGAAGAAATGCGCCGCTTTCGAGTCGGGCCTGCAGGTTGGAGACCGGCTGGTCTGAGCGCGGGGCGCTCTCTTCGGGCCCGCCCCGCCCCGCCCCGGTCCCGGTCTGGATGTCGGGCTCCGCGGCAACACAGCGCGTAGCGACTTCCCGAGGGGGCAGACTTTTCCAAGAATTTGCGGTGGGGGTCGATTTTCCTCCGCAATCCCGCTAGTTTGCGCGCCCGAAACTGGCTGGTCCCAGCCAATCGCGGTGACCGAAACCGCCTCGATCCGGTACGGCTCAATGTAGCTGCTCGCCGGCCTCGTTCAGCTAGAGCGTGGGTCGGGCGAAAAGGGACCCTGCAGCCAGCGTTCAGGCAAGCCGCCACGAATTCGAGCCCAGAAAAAGATGGCTCAGAGGAAGAGACGATGCTCGGTGATATCGAGAAGGTCCGGAATATTGGAATCAGTGCACATATCGACTCGGGCAAGACGACCCTGACTGAGCGCATCCTGTATTACACGGGAAAGATTCACGCTATTCACGAAGTGCGCGGCAAGGACGAAGTCGGCGCGACGATGGACTCGATGGAACTCGAGCGTGAGCGTGGCATTACGATCGCCTCGGCGGCGACCTTCTGCACCTGGGACGACTATCAGATCAATATCATCGATACGCCCGGCCACGTGGACTTCACGGTCGAGGTCGAGCGTTCGCTCCGAGTACTCGACGGTGCGGTTCTGATCCTCTGCGGTGTCGCTGGTGTGCAATCCCAGTCGATGACCGTCGATCGCCAGATGAAGCGTTACAACGTTCCCCGCGTGGCCTTCATCAACAAGCTCGATCGAGCGGGCGCCGATCCCTTCAAGGTCACGGGTCAGCTGCGCGACAAGCTCGGCCACAATGCCGTGATGACCCAGATCCCGATTGGACTCGAGAACGATCTCGAGGGCATCGTCGATCTCGTCGTCATGAAGGCCTACTACTTCGATGGCGAAAAGGGCGAGGATATTCGCGAAGAGGAGATCCCGAAAAATCTTCGGGCCCAGGCCGAGGAGTACCGCGAGATCATGCTCGACGCGGTTTCGATGTTCTGCGATGACCTGATGGAAGCCATGTTGGAAGAAAAGGTCGAGGTCGAGCAGATCCGCGACGCGATCCGCGCCGGGACGCTCACGATGGGGCTCACGCCGGTCTTCATGGGCTCCGCCTACAAGAACAAGGGCGTTCAGCTGTTGCTCAACGCAGTCAACCGGTATCTCCCGAATCCCACCGAGATCGCCAATACGGCGGTCGACCTCAAGAACGATGAGGCGGAGGTCAAGGTCTTTACCGACAAGAACAAGCCCTTTGTCGCCCTTGCGTTCAAGCTCGAGGATGGTCGCTACGGACAGCTCACCTACATCCGCGTCTATCAGGGCACGCTGAAGAAGGGCGATGCGATCTACAATATGCGGACCGGCAAGAAGGTGAAGGTCGGTCGTCTGATCCGGATGCATTCGGATGAGATGCAAGACATCGAGGATACGGCCGCCGGCGATATCGTTGCGCTCTTCGGTGTCGACTGTGCCTCGGGCGACACCTTCACGGACGGCAACGTCGATATCGCGATGACTTCGATGCATATTCCGGAACCTGTGATCTCGCTGTCGATCAAGCCGACGGATCAGAAGGCGTCGGACAATATGGGCAAGGCTCTTGGGCGCTTCGTTCGCGAGGATCCGACATTCCACGCCGAGGTCGACCAGGAGAGCAACGAAACTGTCATCTCAGGCATGGGCGAGCTTCATCTCGAGGTCTATGTCGAGCGCATGAAGCGCGAGTACCAGTGCGAGGTCGAGACCGGTCAGCCCCAGGTGGCCTACCGCGAGACGATCACCCAGGCGATCGATTTTTCCTACACGCACAAGAAGCAGTCCGGTGGGTCCGGTCAATACGGCAAGGTCGCGGGCATCATGAGTCCGATCGATGCCGATGACGAGGGCAGCAAGGACTTCCAGTTCGTCAACAAGATCAAGGGTGGCGCGATTCCGACGGAATACATCTCGGCCGTCGAGAAGGGCTTTCGCGGCTCTCTCGACAAGGGACGTCTGATTGGATTTCCGGTGATCGGGGTCAAGATCCTGGTCGACGACGGTCAGGCCCACAGCGTGGACTCGTCGGAAATGGCCTTCCAAGCGGCCGCTCGCGGCGCGTTCCGGCAGTTCTATCCACGGGCCAGGCCTCAGATCCTCGAGCCGATCATGAAGCTCGCGGTCGAGGGGCCCACGGAGTTCCAGGGCTCGATCCTGAAGACGATCATGCAGCGCCGAGGGCAGGTGATCGGATCGACCGATGCGGGTGGCTTCTCGGTCGTCGACGCGGAAGTCCCGCTTTCCGAGATGTTCGGTTACGCGACGGACCTGCGCTCGATGACCCAGGGCAAGGCAGAATTCACCATGGAGTTCGAAAAATACATGCCCGTCCCCGCCGACACCCAGGTGGAGCTCAAGAAGCTGTACAGCTCGAAGATTCCGGACGACGCCGACGATTGATCTACGCCGCCGCCGCCGTGCCCGGTCGGGGCGAGGCGGGAAGGGCGCGTTTTGGAACGCGGATTCAAAGACGGGTTCAACGGCAGATTGAAAGAAAGCCCCCGCGAAGGATCGCCTTCGCGGGGGCTCTCTTTTTCAGGCAGCTTCAGGCAGCCGGTCTCGTGAGCGGGGTCTGTGGGACCCCCGACCACGCGCTACCGAAACAGCTTCTTGAGCATCGCTGCTCGAGCCGGGTTGCTGTAGCTCAGGCCGCCCGACGCCGATTCGCCATCGGAGCTGGTCGGCGGGGCCAACAGGCGCTTGGCGACGCCAGTCGGCCGGGTGCGCACGAGTTCGCCGGAACTCGCCGGGATGCGCTTCGGCTTGCTCTTCGTGCGAGGCTTCGCTTTGGCCTTGGCTTTGGTCTTTGTCTTCGGCTTGGCCTTCGGGCGGGGCTTTGCCTTGGCTTTTCGGGCCTTGGCCTTGGTTTTGGATTTCGAGGCCTTGGTCTTCTTGGGGCTTCGTTTCTTGCTGGCCTTCTTCGCGGCTTTTTTGCGCGCGGCCTTCTTGGCGCCCTTCTTCTTCGTCGCCTTCTTCTTGCTCTTGGGCTTGGCCCTCTTCGCGGCCTTCTTGGCCTTCTTGCCCGCCTTTTTCTTTGCAGCCTTACGTACAGCCATTTTCTTGAACCCCTCTCTGAATGCTCGTCGGAAGCGGCGCGAGCGTAGCGGGGTCAGCGCTCTGTAGGAAGTGCTTTCAGCGTTCCGAGGTATTGCTTGAACTCGGATCTCAAGGCGACGACGTCCGTACGCGCCACGCCGATCGCCCGGGCGATCTCGAAGATGTCGTTGTCCTCCCGGGTCGAGATGATCTCGTCGGCGGCCGCCACGGCGTAGAGGCAGCGCAGCAGTCGGATCTGCTCGGGTGGCTGCGTCATGTCGCGGAAGGCCCGAGCCACGAGGTGGTCGTCGCTGGCGCTCTGGACCTCTGCAATGTAGACGGCGCTCTTTGCGAGGATTTCGGCCTGGGCGGTGTCGATGCCTGCGAAGCCCTCGAGGCGCCGGGTGATTTCAGCCCGTTCGGCTTCGTCGGTGCGCAGGTCGGCCCCCGCGACTCGCGCCAGAAGGTACGCGAAGGCCGCGACGAAGCGGGCTTGCTCGGGCGCCAGCGAGTTGAGCTCGTGACCGAGTTCGACGAGGCTTTGAGGTTCGGCATCACGACCTGCGGGCCGTTCGCCGAGCCCCAGAAAACGAAGCAGGGACAAATTCTCTTCCTCCTGAGATGTGACGCGGAACAGACCCTCGCCCGTCGCCAGCTGAATCTCTAGGCTCCCCGAGGCGGTTCCGCAAGCCGAGCCCAGGAAGAGAAGAACACATCATGCAGCTGCCGGCCTCCCGAGACGAGATCCTGATCTTGCACAACCCGAACTGCTCGAAGAGTCGGGCGACCCTGGCACTGCTGGAGGAAAGCGGTGTCGAGTTCCGCAAACGCCTCTACCTGGAGCATCCCCTCGATCGGAAAGAGTTGGCGGAGCTCGGTCGGCGCCTCGGAAAAGCGATGCTCGCCTTTACGCGGACGAAGCAGAGCGAGTTTGCGGAGGCCGGACTCACCCTGGACTCGCCCGAGAGCGCGGTCCTGGATGCGGTGGTGGCGACGCCGATCTTGATGGAGCGCCCGATCGTCGTTCGCGGCGATCGCGCCGCCATCGGTCGGCCCCCGGAAGAGGTGCTGGCGCTTCTCGAGGACCAGTCCTAGTCGTTGGCGTGGGGCAGGACTTCCTGGTCGAGGAGTCGGCTCTGCTCCATCATGTCCTTCGAGTTGTCGGCGAGTGGGATGGCGATGAACTTGCACACGCCCCCGTTGCGAAACTCCCGGAGCCGATCGAGCACCACCTCCGGTCCGCCGATCGCCTGGACCCTCTCGATCAGGTCTCGGTATTCCGGCCTCACGCCCTCCATGGATTTGGTGACCCTTCCGATTCGGTAGAGGATCGTGGCGCCGTAGTGGTCGTCCGGGATCGAGCGACCGATGCGTCGACCCTCTTCTCGGATCGCCTGGACGCTGATGGCCGCCTCGGCGGGCGATTGCAGTGGTGCGAGCCAACCCTGTCCAAAGCGGGCCGTACGACGAATCGCGGCCGGGGAAGACCCACCCAGCCAGAGCGGAAGGGGTTGCTGTTTGGGACGCGGACTGATCGTGGCTCCCTTCAATGAAAAATACTTGCCCTCGAAGTCGACCGCTTCCGATTCCCAGAGCTGCGTGATCACCTCCAGCGCCTCGTCGGCCCGAGTCCCTCGGCCCTTCGGAGTTCGTCCGGTGGCCTGCCACTCCGGCGCGTCACCGCGACCGATCCCGACTGCGGGCAGGAAACGGCCATCGCTCAGGTGGTCGAGGGTCGCGCATTGCCGCGCGAAGGTAATGGGGTCGCGGAACGGCAGGACGACGGCGTTGGTGCCGAACTTGAGCCGTCGCGTGGCGCCCGCCACCACCGAGAGCAAGGTCAGCGGTTCGAGCGCCGGGTCACGAGACACGACCCGGTCCGATTGCCATATCGAGTCGATCCGCGACGCCTCACACAGATCCAGCCAGCTGTGGAAGGCACTCATGGACTCGAAGGGAAAGCCGCCCAACCCGAGCCCGATGCCGATGCGCACGCTCATTTCAGTCGACTCCCATCGAGGATTGATCGCGACAGCGCTCCGCCGCAGCTGGAGCCGGCGCCGGCGGTGCATCCGAAACAATGCTCCGCGGTCGCGATCGCGTCGTCCTCGAACCGGCCGAGATCATCGAACTCGAAGATCGCGCGCCGCGGGCCCGGAGGAAGTATATCCAGGGCCTGATTGAAGTCACAATCGAAGATGCTGCCGTCATGGGCGACGCTGATCATCTGACGGCACATGAGATCGGGTACGTTCGCCGCGTTGAAATGGTTCACGAGCAGTGCCATATAGGCCGCGTACTGGCCCTCGCGCATCAGCTCATGGGCAAAGCGTTTGATCGGCATGTTCGCGATCGTGAGCAGCCGGTTGAACTCGATCCCGAAATTCGCCTCGAGCTCGAGGCGGTACTCTGCTTCGAGCTGTGCCTGATCCGGTGGCAGAAAAGCGCCGACCGGGTTGTAGATAATGTCGAGCGTTAGCCCGCTCTCGGAGCGGCCGTAGCCGAGATCGTTCAGCTTGCGGAGCGCCTCGATACTGGCCCCGAAGACGCCCCGGCCGCGTTGTTGCTCGACGTTTTCGAGGCTGTGGCAGGGCAGTGACGCCACGATCTCGACGCCTTGCTCGGCGAGGAAATCCGCCGTGTCCTGCTGGCCGGGCTCGAAGAACACCGTCAGGTTGCATCGATCGATGACTCTTCTTCCCAGACGCCGAGCGCCGCGCACCAGCAGCCGGAAATCTTCGTGAAGCTCGGGCGCGCCCCCGGTGATATCGAGAGTCTTCACCTGGGGATTGATTTCGAGCAGTCGCAGGACCCGTTCGATGCCACGGCGATCGATCTGTTCCGTGCGGTTGGGTCCCGATTCCACATGACAATGATGGCAGGCGAGATTGCAGCGCAGGCCGATGTTCAGCTGGATCGTCGTCACCTGCGTTCGGCGCAGATCTTCCAGGCCCTTTCCTGCAAGATAATCATCGAAACGCGCGTGGTCGAGTTCAGTGGCTCTCAGCATCGAATGTTCTGCCTCGAGAAGAGACCTGACAACATGAATCTAGCAACATGGATTGTCGGCCGACTTGCTCATTTGGTAGTCGGCGCCCTTCGTCTCACGTGGATGCCTGGGCTCGATCCGATTGCAGTCAAAGGCTTCGCGCTCGTGTTCGGGGATCGGGTTCATGCTCTCGAACCCGATCGTGTCATTCGAATAGGGCTCTTCGGAGAGGATGCGGAAGGTCTTTGCGCAGACAGCCGTTCTTTCGCCGCGCTCGAGTGTATGGCCATCGTCGTCGGTGACTCGTTTCCACGGCCCCTTGTACAGGACGGCGTGTCCCCCCTCGAGGCAGGGACCTTCTTTGCCCTTCCTGGCGGTGATCGTCACCGAGCGAAATTCGATGCCCTCGACGACTGCGAAGGGCTCGGCCTCCCTCTTGTCGATGTGGATGCCGTAGAAGCCGGCGTCTTCGAGACGCCGGAGCAGATCCAGCTCGTGAAAGGCGCCCGAGACGCAGCCGCTCCAGAGCTCCGGATCGTCCTTCAGATGTTCGGGAACCACCTCGTCGCTCACGATATCCGAGATCGCGATGCGGCCGCCCGGCCTCACGACCCGAAACATCTCCTGGATGAGTCCCCCCTTGTCCGCTTCGCGCACCAGGTTCAGTACGCAATTGGAGACGATCAGATCGACCGAGTCATCGGCGACCAGCGGATCTTCGTGGCGCAGTCGGTCCCTCTCCTCTTCGAGTCGGGCCAGGTCTTCGAGGCTCTTCACCGGATGCTGGTTCAGCCAGCTCTCGAGCCGATCCATGTTGAGCGCGAGGTCCTGGATCCGCCCGCGTCGAAATTCGACGTTGTCGTGGCCGACGTTGTCGGCGACGCTGGGCGCCGAGCGGCGCGCGAGCTCGAGCATTTCGTCGTTCATGTCGATGCCGATGACACGGCCTTCGGGGCCGACGATCTGGGAGGCGATGAAGCAGATCTTGCCGCCCCCGCTTCCCAGGTCGAGGACCGTCTCAGCCTCTCGCACGTAGTGCGACGGATCGCCGCAGCCGTAGTCCCGTTCGATCACCTCGTCCGGGATGGCCGCGAGCAGCGACCGGTCGTAGTCGACCGGGCAGCAGAGCGCCGCCTCCCGAGTCTGGGCCGCGGCGCTATAACGCCTTCGCGTCGCGTCTTCAGCGTCGAGGGCGATACATTCGAGCTCGGATTCGGCCGTGGACATCGCGGAGTGACCCCTCTGGGTGCGATTTGGGATCGGGGGATAGCGCATGGGTTCGGAGTTGTCGTCGAATACGCGATCGCGCTGACTAGAGTTACGGAATTCTGGCCTCCCCGCTTGCAGGCAGAGCTGTCTCGGCTCCCTGGGGGCGGCTCGGCGCGGGTTCGAGCAGGCGGAAATCCGAGAACCAGGCGACCGCGCGTGCGCACACATCGTCGGCGTCGACCATCAGTGCCAGGGCGTAGGGGCGTCGCGGCGGCGCTTTGTCGAAGAGGCGCCGAGCGGTGTCGGTGAGGTCGACGATCGTCTGTCGCCATCCCTCGCGGCTGGCCTCGAAGGACTGAGAAGCGACGGCGATCAGTCGAGCCTTGGGGTGATAGGGACTCGTCCAGAATTCGCCGATCTCGGCTCGGCTCGCCCAGACGAAGTTCAGCGCCTGGCCTGGCATGTCGAGGCCGAAGAGCCGGCGTCCGAGGGCGCGCTCGAGGCGCTCGAAGGGGCCCGCTCCCTTCGAATCGAATTCGAAGAGCAGGTAGACCCGGGCGGCGAAGTCGTCTCCGGACTTCGTCTTCTCGCGATCGTTGTCGAGTCCCTGCTCGATGCGCCAGCGCCAGGCGAGGCGTGGAGTCTGCGCGAGGTCCAGGTCGTCGGGCAGCGCCAGGCGCATCGCCGACGCGCCGCAGTTGCTGACAGCCCGGTAGGCGGGCCGCCCGGCTGGATCCATGCGAATCTGGTAGCTCGTATGGCGTTCGATGCTGCGGAAGAAGAGCGGCTTCCAGGCTTCGCTACCCGGTGCGGCGAGGCGGATTTCGCGACTCGGGACCGGCGGCGACTCGTCGTGTCGCTCGGCGGCGCTGGCTGCGAAAATGGCGCTGAGAACGAGCAACGCGCAGACGCAGATCGCAAACCCCGCGGGACCAGCGAAACCGGGGCGAGCGCTGGGATTGCCGGTCACCGACCGCCCACCAGTCCGCGACTCATCCCTGCTATGGTCGGCGCTGGTCGGCGGCGCCGCATTGCTTCGCCCGCCATGCTGCGACAACTCTTTGGGCTGGGCGCGTTGGATTGCTTCGTTGCGGAGTACCGATACTCGGGAGCGGTCTGCTTTCGGGGAGGCCTGGCTGGATCCACCGCTCCGCACGACGCTGCCTGGCCGAACGCGATGCGGGCGGCTTTTCGAAGGGCCACTTTTCGAAAGGTCAAAGGGGTGTCTCCAAACGAAGAGTGCGTTCGCCTTGTGGCTGAGTTGCCAGCCGGGCGAGCGCGGTCGTCATGATTCGATTTCAAGGAGTCTAGAGGATGAGCGAGATACGCTTCGATGATCGTGTAGCAGTCATTACCGGTGCGGGTGGCGGCCTGGGCCGCAGCTACGCCCTCGAATTCGCACGCCGCGGCGCAAAGGTGGTCGTGAACGACCTGGGCGGTGCGGCCGACGGCTCTGGTGCCGGCACCAGCATGGCGGATCAGGTCGTCAAGGAAATCGGCGAGGCGGGGGGTACGGCCGTCTCCAACTACGATTCCGTTGCGACGCCGGAGGGGGGCGAGGCCATCATTGCGACTGCGCTCGACAACTTCGGTCAGGTCGACGTCGTCGTGAACAATGCGGGCATCCTACGCGATAAGTCCTTTGCCAAACTCTCGCCCGCGGCGCTGGAGATCGTTCTCGACGTGCATCTGAAGGGCGCCTTCTTCGTCTCCCAGCCCGCCTTTCGAGCCATGAAGGCGCGCAGCTACGGTCGCTTCGTGCATACGGCCTCGGCCGCGGGAATCTTTGGCAACTTCGGGCAGTCGAATTACGGCGCGGCCAAGATGGGCCTGGTGGGTCTCTCGAATGTGCTCGCCGTGGAGGGTGCCAAGAATAACATCAAGTCGAACGTGATCGCGCCGATCGCGCGCACGCGCTTGACCGAAGACCTGCTCGGTCCGATGGCTGAGCATGTAACTCCAGAATGTGTCACACCGTTGACGGTCTACCTCTCGTCGGAACGCTGTGAAGAGACTCATTCGATCTACTCGGTCGGTGGCGGGCGCTACGCTCGGATCTTCGTCGCGATGGGCCAGGGCTGGGTCAAGGGACCGGGCCAGGCGGCCAGCGTCGAAGAGGTCGCCGCCAATTGGGACGCGATCCATTCGGACGCGAACTATACGATTCCGGATTCCATCGCCGGCGAGACGACGGCGTTGCTCGAGGCGCTCAAGGGCTAGCAGCCCGCTGAAGAACCCCCGCGGAGCCCCAGGTGCGTGGATTTCGTGCGAGATCAAGGCGCGGAAGCGCAGCCCTAGCTGGCTAGGGCAAGCTTTCGCAACGCAGAGATCGTGCG